>Ga0179591_1289418_pt1 | contig 16754 bp, 22 predicted proteins | sample CZOMad2_1_08_16f_FD_182891 | JGI IMG/M metagenome (GOLD analysis project Ga0179591, IMG submission 182891) | Vadose zone soil fungal communities from Angelo Coast Range Reserve, California, USA - CZOMad2_1_08_16fungal (PacBio error correction) | ecosystem: Environmental > Terrestrial > Soil >...
TCTTCGTAACAAGGTTAACAGCAGGCCATCTCAATGGAGTGCTATGTTGGGGAAACGCGGGCGTGGCAGTTTAGTCATGGCGGGCGCATTGCTAAGAGACGTCGAGAGAACTGGGTGGAGCAAAGAAGGAGGGGCAAACGTCGTGCGCCTGCTCTTTCTAACTCACCGGAGAATCTCTCCGCCGCTTGCCGGGTTGAACTCATGCTTCTATGATCTGCCAAAGTATGTACGGTCGCGCGACGAACGATTCCTTCGGATCCCAGGTGGGGGTTCCTGGGTATTTGACCAAGTGGTAACGTCCCTCGTTGTTATCGGGGCAAATAAAGCAATGACATAGGACTTAGAAGACGAACCAATTCACCACCTTGATTCTTCTCGAGCGGCGATGCGATGTGTAAGAGAGGGGGTTAGGAAATACTATGCAGGATATTCCCTCGGGGGCGAATGGTTTAGACAGAGACGACATACATGCTACATCTCCGTTGGGCGTACAGTACCCCGGATGGATGACCTGCGCGGGACGCATTACATGTTCAGGGAGGAAAAAAAATATCGAAGAGAGGACCCTACAACGCGTCCGCTCGGGGCTAAAAGCAGTGCTTGGTCAAGATGGGAGAAAAATAACTCATCAATCGGACAAGGTACAGCTTCTTCTACTCCCACAGGCCCAACACTTCGGGATCATTCGAACCTTCACCAAGGTGGCAGATATGAGGGGGGAGCCGGGGAGGGTGTGATTGTTCAACGTCGAGGATGAGGTGCAGAAAGGACAACACTGAGTACTTTAGCGGGCTCGTACTCTAGGTCTTCTATAAAGGCACAGGAGGGCAGCGCACGAGTCTGAGATCAGGCTCTGGAGAGAAGGGGGGCATTGTGAAACCGGAGTCGGGAAATGGTTTTGATGAGACAAACGGTTCCTTTAGAGCGGCACTGTAACGGAATTTGGAACTTGATTGCAATCGCATGTGAGCATCGTTTCTAGTGTATCAAGAAGTCAATCGGTGCGTGCGCAGCTCGGAAGGAGGTGGAATAAGAGCTGAGATAACGCCTCGAAAGCGGGCCATTCCGATCGAGGTGTTAACTGGTGAATGGGGGAACAAGAGTTGTAATCTTCACGAGCAAGGATTGTTAGAAGACCTAGAAAAAAATGACACTGCTCCCGGATCAACCTCTCGACGAAGTCCAGCCGGCGGATCTCAAAAGAAAGAAGTCGTTCGGGGAAATAGGTTGTGGAGGGTAAAGACCTAACGAGTGCTCATGATCAACACGGTGGATCAAGGGGTAGGGGAGGAGAAACTTCTATACTTCGGATGATACGACACGCGATCAATTCTGGACGAGGCCAAGGGGAGCAGCTAGAATAAAAAAATTCATCCCTGTGCCCGAGAGGGGAAGAGGGCCTCACAGATGAGAAGAGGTACGAAAGACGGGGGACTCGGCTACCGAGGGGGTCAGGCGGGGTATCTCGAGCGTTAAGGAAAACTTATATCAGCGAGGACTGTATCGCGGTGGGCGAAAAAGGAAAGGAAAGGATAAATGGATGCGGCCAGCTAAAGCTTTCTAAGGGGTTGCTGAGGTAGAGTCGTCGTAGGAAAAGAGACACCTCCCGGAAAAATGCGAATAGATCAGTTAAATGTTCGTAGGAGGAGATAACCGATCAGGCTCACACGAATTCAGAGGGGGAAATGAGACAGGAATGAGAAATTTCACATACCTGAGTCCGAAAGATTCACGCAATTACATATACTAGGCTATCAAGTATGGGGCGATCGCATCGGCTGTAACTGAGGGGTCTTAGGCTAGCTGGTCTCATTAAGACTACCCGATTAAGAGTCCTGATTTCTCGGAATAAAGTGTCTAGAATTCGCTTTTGGGAGCGGGCCGGCGAAAAAAAGCGAGCGAGGGGAACGACTCGAAGCGGCGAGCGTTGGGGACACTAACTGGGCAAGCGAAAAGACGCAATAACGTCCAGTGCTAAACTTGCGGAGGACGGAAGTAACTGGAAACAACTGAGCCCACGGAAAGATTATTGATTGTGGCGGCGCAATATCTCTTGAGCATACAAGCGGGGGAAGGAGAGAAATCGCTTCTACGATAAACGAACGTCGCGGAGGTTGCATTGGCACTCATTACTGTTCTGACGGGTCTATCTAAAGGAATGCTGCGGGGGGACTGAAGTATAGGGAGGGGAAAAGGGGGCGCTACTTCGAAGGGGAAAAAGTTAATGGGAAAAAAATGATATGACAGGGTTCATCTCCGTGAGTTTGCCGGGATAGCGGGGTACTCTACGCATGAGGGGAGCTCGAGTGGCGAGCTTAAGGCTGTTTAAGGGGGGTAAAGATTCTTAATGGGGCGGCGTTATTACGGGATAGATGTAGATTTGCTTTCTGCGGCTCGATCACCGGATTTGGGGCGGGTAACGTCTGAGAAGACGTACCTAAAATACGGGATGGGTTGGGCTCAAAAACATCAGGAATGGGACGTCTGGTCCACCGGGCGCATGAGCGCGCGAGGCACAAAATTTGGGAAAATATCGGGGGGCCAGCTTCTCTGGGCGAGTGGTAGATCCCCGTGTGAGATAAAATAAAGCTGCTAAGACTCACTACCAAGAAGACGACCGTCGTGCTAGCATCCTGTCGTGGAAGAAGGGACCGGGGGGAAGCTTTAGAGAAAGCAGATCACACCAGATAGAAAAACTTGAAGCGGACAACTTCGGGATCGAAGGGCGTCGCGTGCTCGTCCTGGCATTTTGATCGGGGATCAATTCTAGCTTCTTCGCGGGGTTCAAGAGAAATTGGAATTTCTTCAGAGCATCAATGGTATCGCACGTCGGAATCAAGTGGAGTCGTTCCGGTACGCTCTATGAAGAGTAGACCTTCCGGGGAAACGCAAATCCGGAGTCGGATTTAGAGAACAATTAAAACCCAACATCTCTTGTACGTCGCTTCGCTTTTCACAAAAGAAAGATATCGGCCGGGGAAAAGAACCAAAGCGCGGGTGGGGTACAAAAGAGTTTCTTTTATCGTCGTCTCACGTCTATCTCAAAAAGGGGAGTTGGAATAGAGGCTGGGAGAGCCGGGTCGTTTCAGCTGACAAAGTACCCAGGGGAGGCTCCGAAGGAGAACGAACTGGGTCTTAGAGTCGAGAGCTTGGAAGGAGGGGTACCCTCTGATAGGGGGGGCCAAAAGTACTGTCTGAAGGTGCTTCATGACCGAGAGCTTGACTAGAGAAACTCTAGCAGGATCGTGTGTTGAAAAATTAAGAATGGCAGTTCGTGGCTCAAGTACGGGTCAGCTTGCCCAGGTGGCTAGTCACGTCGTTGGAGATAGAGTCTTCCTCAAACCCAGGGGAGAAGGAAAATGGATGGGCAGGCTCCGCTGCTAGGGCGTTCGTCTGCTGGATACTAAATTCTGACTACACCTGAAGAAGACAACTCTAGGGCAGTCCGAAGAAAAACGAAAGGATCAGGTTGCTCCTGTCCCTTGGGCAGTTGCTAACTAGGATTAGGCCGGCAAACTATGGGCTACCTACCGTAGAGGGGCGGAAGAGCAACCAAAATGAAGACAAGGGTCCGCCTCAAAAGAGGGGTGGAGGAGGGAACCACTCTCCCCAGGGTTGGTTAATCTTCTCATGAGCCTACTACTGGAAACAGGAAAGAAGGATTGGATTTACTAAAAAAATCTAATCTTAGGGAGCCAGAAGAAAGGAGCCAATACGGTAAGATCGAAGATACCGGGTTAACAATAAATTCAAAGCATTAGGGAAAAAGAAGAACTCGATCAAAACAATGGAAAGAGAGAGACTCGCTCCACGACTGGACTTAATTTGTGGGAGAACCGAGGCGTTAGAGTGGGAAAGTGGGATGCGTGGGGCATAGGGTAATTCAAAGGCAGCTGGAAACTTTGTGTAAGGAAATAAACCCTACTAAGCAGAATGTGTCTTGAGGCGCCAAGGCGACGGAGGCCCAATGGCGCCGAGAACAAAACAGGGGAGGGACGGGAGACACTTAGACTTCAGATGATCCTCTGTTGGAAGCGGGGGGGGGGGGGGGGGAAGGGGGAAGAAAAAAAGGAAATAGCAAGAAGGAAAAACCCTTACCAAGGGAAGAAAAACGGGGAGTGTTTGAAAGGAGCGTTAGGCACGAGGGTAAAACCTAAAATACGGTCGTCCAACTATACTCCGGGCCGATAGGGAACCGGCTAAGCCAGAGCACGTTTGTTTTTTCGGGGGTTCGACCGGGGAGGATCTGACTGACAGTCAAAAAAAAAAATCGCTGTTCAAATTCCAAAGATGTGGGAAGAGCAGGGGGAAATCCGTGGGGAGGGGGGGTGCCGTAAGTACAGCGGGCACCAAAGGACATCTCTACCTTAAACGAACTCGGGCGGGGTCAACAACGAAGGCGTCGCGTTAGTAACGGGGGGGAAGTTCGAGTAAAGGTCCGAGCGAATTGTACGGGGAAAGTAAAGGGTGAACCAGCAGCACGACTCTAAATAAGTGGTTTTGCTACGTGGAGCCTAGGGAGCTCTGCAGACCGGTCTTCTGTCTGGCGCGACGTGAAGTTTAAGTCTATCGAGATTCGACGAAAGGGACAACGGGGGGGGGACAGGGGGGGCCATCCACACGCCGGGGCGGAAAAGAAAGTACGGAATAGATGAAGACAAAAAGATCCTATACGTAAAGAAGAAGTGTCGCAGCACTGGCCAGCGCGATCCTGAACGTGAAAATCTTTAAGATACTAGATACGATCATCAAATTGAAAAGTATTAAAGTGAAGAGTGTCGAAAATGAAACTCTCGGTGCGCCCTTAGCACCATTTTCAAAAGGTTAACCAATCGTCTGAGCATCTCTAACCAAGAAAGAAAATGCCAGGCGATTGCCATCACGTCTTGGGGACAAGTCGTTCGGAACTTGGGACTTGAATTTGTGAAAGTGATTTGTGTGTTATGTGAGGGCCTTAAAACGCAAAAAAAAGGCCATCTAGCGAAAGACCTACTACTTGGGGGCAAGCTGATTCTGATCAAGATCGCCGTCAAGAAGGAAAAGAGGGGATCTTTCCCGCGAAAGAGGGAATCTTGCTCTAACCATGTAGACAAAAAGAAATGGTAGAGGAAAGAGAGCGCCGATCAGGCTAACGGCCAGGCCTCAAAGTGGGGAAAGGATTTTTCACTGAAAAGAATGCAAAGTGGAGCGATTATCACAGCGTTACTAATCCAATACGGAGACAAGCAGACCCTTAACAAAGCGACGGATCACTACTCAAAAGAAGGTTCACAGGGGCCACGGCGTGGCCGAACGATCTCTCACTGATTAGAACATAATCCAGGACCAAGGAGAAAACTCAAGAAGAAAGGAATCATCTCCTATTAATAGAACGGTTAAAGTGGACTCCTATCGTGGGGGGGAATAGAGTTTCCATCTCGTTTCATATACCGTTCTTCTACTCCGCAAGTTCTCAAATGGAGTGAGAAAGAGGGCGAAGTGCACGAATTTAGCACAAGAGAAGAAGTCCCTTTCGGGAGAAGAGAGACGGCGCTCCACGCTGATGCGAACAAAGAACCTCTTAAAATTGGTGGAAAATAACCAAGACCGAATCATACCGGAAGGGGGCCGAAGGGGAGGGGAAAAAGGTAGCGAATCAAAGCTGGTCGTTCGGGAGGGGGGAGATGGCTTCTCGTAGCTTTCTCTGCTCTGACGAAAAATCTACCCGAATAGGCTACGGCTGGGGAAGAAGAAAGATGAAGTTTATCTGATAACTCCCACGGGAGAGGGGTCCGCAATGGGCTAAGATGAAAGGATAGACTCGTCGAGAGTAGGTGTAATTGATGCTCGCGCGGGTCTACACGGAGGAAGGGATGGACTAAAATGGAGGAGAGAGAATTGCTTACCTGTGGCTGTCTTTGGTATGTCATGCGGTGGGTGACTCATGTACAACGGTCTTGGGGTAAAGGGCAGACTGAAGAAAAAGGATCGTTCTGAAGGTCGGGTGCGCTGGGAGAGTTTCTATCGAGGGAAGAAACAAATCAGCAATACAGGTATGAGGGCGGCGAGACGGGAGACAGACGAAACACTCTGGCTCGGCCTCAGAAAGAGGTCTCACTTTAAACAGAGAAAAAAGTACCGCTCAGTCCTAATAAACCTAATTCAGGAGGAGAGGAAAAAGATCGTCGTCAAGAACACAGAGGAAAGAAAATAATTTACTTCGCTCGGCGGAGAAAGGGTCGGGGAATTTAAAGGGGGGCCGGCCATGCAGGAGATCTTATCCGGATAAGAAAACTCATCAGAGAAAAAGTCATCTTCGTGATCTACTCGAGAAGTTATAAGAGGGGTTGACGCAGCTACGTTAGCGTATCAGAAGTCACCACCTCATGGTACGTGTCGTTTAAAGAAAAAAAACAGGGGGCTCGACAATGGCTAAAGGGAATACACGGCGTAAATTCTAGGGGGGGGGGGAATTTTCCTGGGGAGCTCTTTTCGTCAAGGGGCCAACCGATAGGGCTTCGCAATAAGCGTCTCGATCTTCAATAAGAAAAAAAAAGTCAGCAAAACTTTTCCAGCAAAAAAGGGCTAAGGCTCGCGGCATAGTTGGAGAGGATGTCAACGAAGGTAGTCTTCCAAGGACCAGAGCTGGAAGGACAGAGGGAGCCTTCAAGCGGACAGCATAGGTCAAAGCCATTGGGACATTGATTTAGGAAGAAGCGCCCTTAGCATTGTGTGCACGGGGGAACCTTTCAATGGGGAAAGAAAACCTCTAGGGGCCACTCGTTCCGTGTTCAAAAATTAACCGCTGTGGAGATACGCGCGCCTAGCTTATGCTCTACAGGAAAAAAAGAGGTGCGTAATAGACAGCCCCGGGTTCGCCTCTAAAAAGCGAGTAACTCTGAGGAAAAGGTCACTCCTGGCAATTCATGCCAAATAGTAGATTGTCCAAGACCGTGTCCCTCAGGGCGAAGGGGGTTTTGGTATGTCAAAAGGCGAGCCGGGGAATCGGGTGGTCCGAACGACTTGTACTCCCTTGGAAGATTATAAAGCAGCAACGTGAAATTCACGAGAATTAGTAGGGGAGCGAGAAGAAGAAGAGCGATTCTTGAAGAGGGGAGGAAGGAGTTTTTGTCGATTCCGTGTACACTAGGAGAAACAAGAGACGGGGTGAAACTCTTTCCTGGGAGCCGCAGGTAGAGTGCCCTTTCGAGTCAGGGGGGGGTAGGTCGGAAACAGGAAAGAAAAGGACGATTAGGGAGGCCATAGGGAAAGAACCGGAGCCCTGAGGTGACAAATCGCATCGCATCTCTGACAAGTAAAAGAAGAGGGTTTAACAGGTAGGGAGGTCATGGTTATCACAAATAGCGATCATAGTGTATTGGCACTCAAGCCACCTTTCGGAAAAGTACCTCTGACCGTAGGGAAGAAATGTTCATCTAATAGAGAAGATTATTCAGCAGACTCTGGAGAGTGGGGGAGGGAGGATCAGGTTCCTCTCGGGGAACGAGGTTTTCCTCGGGGAGGGGAAGACAAAAAGAGTCCCTAGGCCAAGGGCGCAAATATAAACGGGGATCAGGAACGGAGTCACGGCAAATGCTATAGGGAAGGGCGTTAATATAAGAGCCAGACCTCTCAAAAAGATAGGAGTATGAAAAGAGGGGAAGAGATGAGAAGGTCTGGAAGGAGCAGCCGTCCTAGGAGAAGGGCGTTCCATTTTGGGGGGGGGGGGGTGTGGTCTCGGGTGAGATTTCTCTTTCTAGTGGATTCTTCCCCTAGGAGGGAACTAGAAAGATGACAACCTCGTATAATCTCTTTTCGACGTCCGTAAGACTGCATCCTCTTCCTTGCAAGGAAGGGAAGGGATCTGGGCGGGAGGGGAGTCGCAAACGCCGAAGGACGAGTACTTCGTCCAGGGTTGTGGGTTTCTGTGAGAAAAGTGACTCCAACGGTCTGTTCGTGGAACACCGACTACAAACATCACGGACTAACCGAGGGGGACAAGTGGATGCTTCGCACGGAAGGAAAATCGATGTCGGTGCTCGTGTTCTAGCGGGTGAGGACGGAGGGAAGAGATCTGCGGATATTTCTAAAAAAAGGAATATCCCTGGAAGATAGGAATGACATTTCTCCAAGTGACTGCACGAATTCGGATGTGGGAGCAGGGACAATGTTGGACCAAGAGAGAGGTAAGGATGGAGGGCATGTATGTAAGGGAGACGATACTCCTTCGGGAAAGGAGAACCTTCTGCTGAAAGGGTGCTAACGGAGATAAGTTGAAGGAAGGGACAAAGGCTGAATGAAAGACCCCGATGAGGATCTCTGGATCCTCGTCGACTGGGAACACCGGGTGTGGGGCTCTCGGGGGATTGCCTACGGGGGGGGGGCAAGTTCGCGAATCGATGTTCAAGATTCCCAACTGAGTGGCGGGGAGGGGGAAAAAGTACTCTATGGGGGGGGGTCTGGAAAAAAGGAGAGGCAATCACCTAGAGGGTCGTGGCGATCAGAAAGGCTAGGGGCTAGGGGGGAGAAGGGGGAAAAGGAATGGCACACCTTCACGACTGTCTTTATTTTGGGTGAAGGTCACTTGGAGTAGGGAACTTAAAAGTCACTGGTCAAAAAATTCCGGGGGTGTCGACCTCAGGGGTATCCTAAGGGGGGGGAAGAGAAAGAGGAAATGGGCCCCCTCGATGGGTGAGAAGCTCTGTGCAAGAGGGGGGAACGCGGGAAAGGAAACAGCTCACAGAGATGGGGGAAGACGGGCCGTGGAGGAAGTCTCGTCTCGACGTGGGTGGTAAAGGGTCTTGGAAGATCTGAGTGTGTTCAGGCTGGTGCGGTAAGGAGTGACGAGCGTTACTTTTATACTAATACCGGAAAGTTGTTTCAGGACGTGGCTCAAAAAAGGAAAGTAAAGTCGGTCTATAGAAAATTTAGGCGCGGCTAAAGATGTGGGAGGGGAGTCGCTCGTCTGTGCCCAAGGACTGTTTTTCTTGAAGAAAAGACCGGAAGGAGGCAGATTCAAGAGTTGAAGGTCAAGCGCGAAGGAGTAATAGTAAGACAAACTAGCGAACAAAGTCCATTCTAACAAGAGAGATAAGAAATAAAAAAGGAAAAAAAGAAAAAAGCTGGGACTTCGTCGCGTTAAGAGCCTAAAGGAAGCCATCAGAGGGAAGGGGAGGGCCTCCGCAGCTGAGAAAGGTACGCTAGAAGAAAAATGGAGGGAAGGAGGGGGGGGATAACGAAGGAGAGGGGGATGGAGAAGAAAAAAGTGAGGGAAAAGGTGAAAGGAAAAAATAAAATAAGAGGACTGGAGAGCTTGACTCGGACTAAAGGCGCTCAAAAGAAAGGACAATCGAGAAGTAGGGGGGGGAGGGGGGGGGGAGGGAAAAGTGCTAACAGCTTGAAATGGAAAAGAGTTTCTCGGTAGATAGAAGTTAGCGGGCAGACGTGGTAGCGAGGGCTCTCCCGGGCGAGCAGCTGGTCCTTAGGGACGGAAGAAGCACCACAAGCGTTTCAGGAGTGGAGGAGAAAGGATCAGGGGGGTCGGGAAGGGGACATGGACACGTGGAGGATGATGAGTTGGACAAAAAAAGGGCTGGTGAAGGCTGCTGAGGGGGGTGCGGCAAAGATCAGGCTTAACGAAAGGGGGAGAACTAGGTCCAAACCGAATGAATGGATAAGGTCAAAAAATAAAGGGACGATCTGAGGAGGAGTCACAGCGGGGACGGACATCGACGAAGAAGTTGGGCAAGTAGGGGGGGGGAAAAGAGACGTGTAAATGGGTGTCAGGCTTGCGGTAAAAATACAATCAAGAAAAGGAGAGGAGGTAATCCGAATCATGGTGTATGGCGCCCTCGGCTCGGGAAAAGGGTCGAGGGTGTTCGCTGTGATATGCGCTCTCAGTATCGTCGGAGAGATAGAGGCGGAGGAAAACGAAATGGTACCTGTCTCCGTCGTGCGCATCGATACCTGGGCCCGAAGAGGTTCACATGGAGAGGCTCTGGAGTCAGTGCAGACGAGAATTGCCGACTGGGAGGGGACCACGGGCGCGGGAGTAGACGGTGTGTGTCGACGACGAAGGGAGACAGGGGGAAGAAAAGGGCGCTGATCGAATCTAGGGAAATCGGAGAACAACGGGCGGGGTGGTGCCTGTCTCGGGTCGTTTCTGGGGAACAAGCTCACTGCCAGGAACAAGTAGTTCGAAAGAAAGAGAAATATGTAATCAAGGACCAATAAGGGAAGAGCGTAGAAAAATTCTGAGACACACCAGGACATTGCATCGGTGCATGTTGTCTGGGAGGAAAGTCGTGGATCAGGGGGGAGATGGGAAGAAAAAAACGGCATTTCAAAAGTCCGTGCGTAGGAGAGAGCTGTGCGGGGTTGCCTATCGCTTGTGGACGGAGGGGAAAAATAGTGGGGGAAGGGAGGTAGCTGTGGAAGGGCTTCGCTAAATGGGGGACGAAAAATACTATTGGCTAGAAAAAAGCAGTGGGTTAACGAGCAGACTTAACGTCATAAAGCAGTGCGGAAAACGGTTTCGCACTCAGTCCAAATTTGAAGGGAGGGGAGGGACCAGAAGCACGGCGACGAAGGAAGCAGGAAGGGAGAGTGGGCAGGGAGGACGTGAGGAAAAAGACTCTGATCGCACTTTGTATGGGCCGATTACTCTTCCGGGGAGAGAAAGTCGGAAATCAAGAAGTCCGCGTGCCACGACGGGACTACCATTCGGCGTCAGAATCAAGTCGAGGGAGTTCTTAGCGAGGCCGGCGTTCTCTTCAAAAATCAACACCAGTGTCAGAGAGGAGAAAACAGTGCGCCGCCGCCTATGTGCAAATGTCTGAAACCTGTCCGGTTTCTGACGTAAGGAAGGACAGGGGGAAGGAGGCTCTTGCCGGAAATAGCGGTGGCATCGGAAGGAAAACTGTATCAGAGGCACGCAAGTGTATAGCCGAAGCAAAAGGTGCATCTGAAAAAAGGGGAAAAGCGAGGTCTGGCAAAAGAACTCAGGAGAGAGTCAGAGCGGAATCGGATAGCGTTTTTGGAGCGAAGAAAAGGGGGGGGAAGAGGGTTCAACCCAACGTGGGGTGACTGGCTAGGGGAGAGGGAGGCGGGTCATTGGAAGCAAAGGGACAAGTTCCGTATCTTCGGGTGGGGACCGCATGGTGCGGTGGGAATTCGTAGGAAGAGGGGAGGAGGAAAAATCTGGGGAGCTGGGGCAGACAGAAGAAAGATATTCTTCAAAACAAAGTAAACGCGTAGGGCGAGAGGAGGAAGTCCTCCAAAAGAGTCGCGCGGTCGATGGATGGGTAGGGGAAAACAGAGCGAATAGGAAAAGAAAAAAACCAATGGAGATCGGAAGGAGGGGACTTGCTGGCGAGGGTAGGCCGGCAAACTGAGTATAGCCACGGGAGAAATGGGGCAATCGGGGTGACGCGTAAAAAAGAGGAGGGTTACGCCAAAGAGCTAAGACAATGGCGGGGTAGGAGGGGGGTGCAACTTATCTTCGTCGGCGAGCAAGATCACAAGGAAGGGGCTAGAACCGTGAAAGGACGCGTCGGCCGGAATTGAGGAGGCGTAGAAAGAAAGGCCTGGAAGAAGACGAAAAAACACCGATCGTCAAACAAAACGTTACGTAATGAGGAAAGAAAGGAAACGATTCGGAAAAAACGTGGCGGTGCAGCCTCTCGATGAGGGTGAGAAAGAGGGAGGAGGAATAGCTGCAAAGCAGGGGAAATAACGCCGGATTGCAGAGATCACGCGAAACCTCGGGAAAGAAACAATTTAAGAGACTGTTAGACGAAGACTGCAGGTAGGTCGCCCTATAACGGGGGAAGGCGAGGTAGGCCTGAGAAAAACTACTACAATTCTTCGGGATGGTTGTAGGTACAAAAAAAGGAAAAGGTCGATAAAGGTACAATGGAGCGGGGGAATTACTAGTTGAACGCCCAGGACCAAGAGAGAGCGGGTAAATAAGATAAGAAAACGAACTGGCAAGAGAAGAAGTGTAGGAAGTAAGAGGGAAAGACAAAAAACGAAACGGGCAGGCGAAAGGTACAAAGGGGGGGACGCTCGCAACGGAAACATGCAGGGATTTCTTGGACCACCGGTGATCGTCTGCTGTTCAGAGGGGGGGGGGGGGGAGCTGAAACTCTGGGATCAGCTTGGAAAGACGCTGAGTCCTGTTTTTGAAGGAGAACACCTCACCGACGACGGGAAGGGGTAGTCTCTGACGCCGCTGGGAAAGGGGGACAATGGCGATTCCGCGACAAAAGAAAAGACTTAAGGGGAATGACCCACGACGACCATTTCATGTGTTTTCGTTCCTAGAAGGGGGGGGGGGGTGATAGGGAAAAGCTTCCGGCGTGCGACGACAAGGAGGGTTTCATGCATAGGGGAGAGTCAAGGTCTAAAAGAAGGTCATACTTCTGCAAGAGAATCTCTTCCTAAGGGGAGAAGGGAGAGACAATAGACAGTTGTGTGTTGATGATCGTGCCGGAAGGGGGAGGGTGACGAGCCGACAAGGAAGAAGGGCCCAGAGCAGTCGAAAGGAAAAGTCCTCGAAACTTGTGTAGTGAGCGTCGATTGGGCGGGGGGGGGAAGGCCGCTAAGGAGAGCATGGCAGGAAGTAGGGCCATAGTGGGATGATAGAAAATGGGGTCTAGAGGCTAGCCGTTAACGACTTGTCAAAACAAGCAACTATCCAAATCGCTCGTAAAGTTCAAAGGAACGGACGGGGGAGAGGTAAAAGGGAAAACGGGTCGCAGAGGGGGGTTAGCTAAAGAGATGGCGATAAAGACTAAACCATCCTGGAAAAAAGGAAAAATCGAGGGGGGTATACTTTTGGAAGTGAATCCTCAGAGTACGAAAGCGAGGTAATGAAAGAGGAACGTCTGTGGGGTCTAATGGACAGGAGCTGCGTGGAAGGAAACGTTGTCGAGAGGGAACTTCAGAAAAAAAGGCACGAAAAAACAAGAAAAAGAAGGGGTTTCCACGGAAGTCAACACGGCAAGGAGAGGAGGTAGCGTCTGTAGAATGCGGAGGCTACACACGGGGTCAAGGAGAAATGGTAACTTGAAATCTCAGGGGTGGTCCAGACGAAAAAACAGCGCAAAAAGGGTGCGCACACAATAAAGATCCGGGCAGGCGAAGCGCCTTCGAGAGTCGTAAGATATCAGGGAGGTGATTAACTGGAAAAGGGAAGGGAAAAAAAAGAAGGGTCTATATTCTCGGGCACTGAAAATTACTTCAAGAGTTTGAGAATTGGGGGTGGAAAGAGATAAAAACCTGCGTAACGGTCATAAACAATAGCATAGGGTCGAAAATACACCACAGGGACACAGTGCCGGACAGTGATCATAGAGGGAAGGGGTAAAAGGGCGTTCTCTGAGAAGTGTGGGACATTTAAAGGTGGGGGGGATGGAGGGAAATTTTGCTGGACAGGGGGGATGTAATAAAAAAATGCCTGGGAACAAGGAGAGAGGGGAGGGGGTACGAAAAAGTGATGGGGACTATAAGAAAACGGGACTTTCGGATTCAGGAGACGGGTCAGGGAATCGGTGAAAGGGGGCGGGGGACAATCGCGTAGTCAGAAAGCGGGAAAAAAGAGTTAGCTCCAAGAAAGAAGCATCAAGCTTTTCGGACTGGCTTTCATGAAGCTGCAAATGAAGAAAGGGGAGGACGGCTCAGAACTAGTCTTAAGCACTCAGGGGGGACCGGGATGAAGAGGGTGGAGAAGAAGTATCAAGGGAAGCATCGTGTATATAGTTGGGTAAGAGCTTCAAGGCAAGTTAAAAGCCGGGTGAGTTCGCATGCACGAGACCCTCACATGGAAAAGAGGGAACTGAGAAAAAGTAAAATAAACTGGTAAGGCTGTCACAAGCAGACGAACAGGGTAAAAAAAAGGGAAAAAACATGCGGAAAACGTCTAGCTCCAGCACTAAGGAGAACCGAGAGTCAACGTAGAGCCAGTCGAACGGAAGTAAGGAAATGTAGATGTGCGAGATGTCGACGAGTGGGTCTTGGTGCGAGTGGGGGGTAGAGGCGTGGAAAGATGGTGTGGGCAGGTCTCCAGTGCTAGTTCGAGGGAAATCATTGAGGGAAAAGCAGGTACGCAAGATGCGGAGTAGGAGAGGGAAGGGGGGGGGGCGCAAGCACGCCTTGACAGAAGGAAAGGTGGGGAAAACCGGAGACCAAGTGTCGTTGAGGGGGGGAAGGAAGGGCGAAATTCAAGATCATCAGCCACGCTGCAATGGAGCGAAACCCGACGCGCAAAGGGCGTAACGAGAGAGTCGGAGAAGAGACCAAGGGCATACGTGCTAGAGGACGGGGGTCGTTTATAATCATCTAGGTTCTGCCAGGAGAGTACTGTACGGATGAGGAAAGGAGTCGTGCGCGGCTGTCTGACGTCGGAGAAGGACACCCCAACTAACGTGACTTTCGGACGGCGCTTGCATCAGAGAAGCTTTAGCGCTAGATAAAATCTCACCTAGAGGTCCTCTAACGAAGACTGGGGTTCTTCGGGAGGCAAAGAGTGATCTGCGAGGGCTGTCTTGCCAGACCGAAGGGGAGAAAAAGCTCCTGCATGCCCGGACGCAGATGTGTGAGAGGGGAGAAGAATTAGCGGGGGACCATCTTGGGGGATCATCCGAAAAAAAAGGTAGGAATTGCATGAAGAGGAAATACGACGGTCCTTGTTTAACTTCTCCGGAGGGGGAGGAAAGAGTTCTGATGATCGATGTGGACGGATGTGGAAAGGTGGGAAGAAAAGAGAGCGCCGAAGCTCGTCCATAGAAAAGCAAAGAGTGGTAGGGAGGCTGAATCAGGGGGGCAGAAACACACGGGGAAGCCTTGGCTTTAGAAAAAAGCTTCCTGGGGACTCAGTGCTCCCAGACTGGCGTCGCGCTTCAGAGGAGGGCCGGCATATCTCAAGGATCTGAAGGGGAGGAGGGAAACTGGAGTCTCGGAAACGTTACCCAAGACGAGAGAGCTTGGAAAGGTCTCTGATTTTAGGGCTCTAAGCTGAGGGCTTAGGGAACAAGAAGATCTTGCTGATGGGGCGGAGTAGAAGATACTCACGGAGAAAATGGGGCAGGAAGGATACGCGTTGTCGGATAGGGATCGGCCAAGGGTAGGATAGGGAGGGTTAGAGAAAAGGCACGTAGAGGATGGTCCTTCAGAGAAGCGGTGTCAGGGGGGGAAGATAGAGGTGATAGTGGATTATAGTAACCGAAGAAAAAACATCTTGGAAAATACGATTGGGAGCAGAATCGAATCAAAAAGATGGAAGTAGTCGGGAGAGGGTCCTGGGAGCTTGCCGGGGACACCTGTATTTGCAGAAAAAACTAGGGGAAGATACTAGTCAGGTCATACGAAGGCAAATCGGGGGGAGCTGGAATTTACACGAGGGGACACGAAGGCTGCGTCGGAAGGGGAGAGAGCAGTGAAAAAAAAAGGGATCTTTCAAATTGCGTCCTAGGTAGCATGCGGGGAAGAGGGGAAAGTTCGTAAGCGAAAAGAGGAAACCAGAGGTCCTGTGCGTAACATACGGAAATGGTACGTTCAAGAAAAAGGGGGGGAGGAATGCACTGATAAGCGGGCGCCAGATAGAAAGGGAATCTTGGGTTACTATAAGATGGAGGGAAAAGAAAAGCCCATGGACTAGACCCGGTCCGTGGAGGGGGGTTTCAATGACGTGGGGCGAGAACTAGGACGGGGACGATCTTGGCAGGTGGGGATGCTAGCAAAATCGAAGAGGGTCGGTGAGAGCCCTCCGTTGGGGAGACGATGACCAGTACTCGGGGCGGCCCCTAGTAAAAAGAGAGGGGGGAAAGTACCCTAGAGAAAGAACTTTTAACCAAATCAACCGAGGGGTAAAGAGTCGGGTCTGAAAGGTGGGGGGGGGGGAAACAATTAAAAAGAAAGTAAACTAAGGATGGCAGAGCGACGGGGGCATGGGGGAAAGTGATAAAAGGTCTCGGGGGGCTTGGGGTCCTTAGGGTAGGCGAAATTAGCTGTATGGGCAAAAGCAGGTACTCCAATCAAGAAAGTATGAGTCGAGAAAAAGACAGGGTAAAAAGGGCCGAAAGGGGGGGGGATCTTCGTGTCAAGGCAAATCTAGAAGAGATGGGGGTAAACGGGCGAAAAAGGACTTCTCGAAATGTCTCCTTTTAAGGGATGACAATCAAATAGGTGGATAAATAGTTAAAGGGAATAATGGGAGACGAGATCAGAAGGAAAAATCGCCTTCCACAGAAAAATCGACCAGAGGTAGCCCGGGTCGAACGAGAATAAAGTAAAACTCTAGGCATCAAAAGGATTGACCAAGGCGTGAGTATTGACCGTAGAGAAGTGGGTATGTAAGGGGGAAACGTACGACAGAAAAAGAAAACGCTCATTAGAGAGGGGAAGTTTACACGTCGAAAAACGCCAGCAGAGAGGAACACAAAAGAGAATCGTAAGAAAGACAGGGACTAACTTGTCCTTAGGAGGAAACTCGAACCGAGGGGGTGGAGCGAATCCCTACATCCTACATCGCGTCCCAACTACGGGAGGAGAAAATAGAGGAAAGGGGGGGAGGGGAGGAGAAGGGCAAAAGAGAGAGTCGGACACTGTTTGTCGCTCTGGTGAGGAGAAAAACTAGGTCTGCAAGAGAACAAATATAAGCGGATAAGGGGGAAAACTAGAATGGCAAGACAACGGGGAACGGGGGGAGGGCATTAGCCCCTGTCAAGTCCATTCAAGGAGAGGCCGGAGTAAAGGAAAGGAGAGGCCGGCGGTCG
>Ga0179591_1361779_pt1 | contig 16752 bp, 13 predicted proteins | sample CZOMad2_1_08_16f_FD_182891 | JGI IMG/M metagenome (GOLD analysis project Ga0179591, IMG submission 182891) | Vadose zone soil fungal communities from Angelo Coast Range Reserve, California, USA - CZOMad2_1_08_16fungal (PacBio error correction) | ecosystem: Environmental > Terrestrial > Soil >...
TACGGGCAGGGCCGTCGCAGATAAGTAGTAGTACCTAGCCGGGGGGGGCATCTTGGGCTTAGCTGAGACTTTCAGTGTCGCTGCATTCTCGAGAAAGAAGGTGTAAAATGTGGGAAAGCCGAAAAGGCGCAGAATAGAGAGACTGGGTGGGGGGCATTTTCGACGGGAAAGCGTCTAAGAGGGATCCTGCCCTCCAATGCGGGGCTTCAGGGAACTTCTCAGGGGGCGCGCCTAAAGAGCCGTGATGTGAGATGTCGTGAGGGAAGAGCCAGTGTCAGGAGGCAGCCATTTGGAAAGGTTACTGGAGGGGTTAGCGAGGGAGGTAAAAATCCGGTCATTGGGTGCCTGAGTAGAAAAAAAACTTTGGAAAGACATGGGCGAGCTTGTCGGGATATGGACGTTAAACAGTTGCACCCTGAACCTCAGGGCTTGTATCTATGTTCGTAACAAGAAGGGAAACCAGGTCATTCCTGGACCGTCCGCGAGAGGGGGCGCTGGAATTATCCTCATCTATTTTAGGTTTCTTGTCTCATCGCAAAATGTATTCGTTTCAATTAAGGGCTGAACTCTATACTAAAACACACAATCTTAAGGAACCTTCTAAAAATCCGTTTACCAGAAGTCGCCTTGTGAGGCTGACTTGTCGAAGAAGACGGAGAGGTCTTCGCAAGGGGCGGCGCGGGTGTATCGTTGCGGAGCTAGAAGGGGAATGGAGCTCGGGACTAAAAAAAAAAAGAGAGTTGGGAGAATCCATTCCTCCGGAAGACGCCATTCACCGCCCCAAAAAAACACCCGCCTTGGCCTTTACGGGAACGAGGACAGAGAACTAAGGAAGCAACCAAAATTCAAACGCAGAACCGGCGAATCCTTAAAACTTATCTCCAGGGAGGAGTGATACGATCAGGGTTCGTCTACGAGAAGGAGGAAAATCGTTCTTCCCCGGAGATGGGCGACCACCCGTCACCAAACATAAAGGGAAGAGGATCCAGGGGGACTCGTGAATAGATCCTGTACGGAAGGAACGGCTGCTCTTGGCAGAAGAACCAGCGGGTAGCTTGCGGCTAAACCTCGGTGGAAACGATCGATACACAGAATGGGAAGCTCAAGCGGACAAAAGTTTCGACAGTCCGGCATTACAGCACGTGAACGACAACCGAGCTCATCCGAAGACCTAGAACGATAAAGACGACGAGACGCAAAGGATGATCCGGCCCCGGCATATCTCAATCCTAAATTCCTGCCCGCCGACTAAGGACGAGCCCATCGCCAGTCCGAGAGAGAAAAAGCTCTGGAATCTACTGCCGACATCCTTCCAACGCGTATCTAGCTATGCCCGCTAAACTGCAAGTCATCGAAATCACGGCGAAAACCGCGGCAAATCGCAAGACAAAAAGAAAGTAGGGTTGGAGTACTGAGTTGCCAGAAACGATCACGATTACGGTCGTGCACGACTTCAGGATCTGGGCGATGAGGCCGCCGCTGGGACGAGTCCGCGGGTGGGCAAGACAAGAGGGGTTCACAGCAGATCGTGACTTTTCGCAGGAACTCTAAACAGTTGCTCTTCGCGAAGCAACACTCGTCGAGCTGAGTCCGAAGAACGCCCTGCGCCCGAGAATCAATCCTCAAGAATCGACCCGAAAGACCCCTGACCAGGTGCAGTAAATCTCTGCTTTGTCTGATAGACTACGAGGGAAAGAAGGGGGGCTTTCCGCCCCGGTCGGATCTGAAAAGAATATGGGAGCTCCTAATCACAGGACACGGGGTAAAGGGGGGGAACGTCAAGAGGTTTCCGGAAATATCAGTCGGTCCCCTTCGGGGGCATCCGGAGGGAAGCTAGGCATCCGCTACCTTAGAGCCCTACCTGGCTGGGTTAAGAGGCTATTCCTCAGTTGAGAGTAAAGGGAAATTCCGAATCAAAGAGACAGAAAAGAAAAAGCTAAGATCTATTTTTGCGGACTGGACTACCTATCAACGGACATCCCCATGGGGGAGCACGATTGGGCAAACATGGAAAAAGAGATGACTCTGTAGAGCACCGTTAGATTGCTCTCTAGAACTAGAGTCGAGCATGGACGAGGGGAAAGTCAAACATCAACTCATCGGAAAAAAGAATCGGCTTGTGAGGTCCTCATAGCATGACTGTATTAGTAAGACAGCCCGTAGGATTTGAGGGGGGGTTTACGAGCCCAAATTTGGAGTGCTGAGATTGGTTGAAGGGAAAAGACCCACCCTACGTCCCGGCAAAAAAGGGGCGCCAAAAGCAGATCTTCTCCCGACCCTGACCCCGTGGGGGGTCCGAAAAAGACGTTGCCGACAGGCCGCGATCTAGTGGTGAAACCAACAAGAGGATGGGTCAGGGTACCTTGATACATGAAGAGGCGATAATTCTTCGAGTCAACGTCCCTGCGCGGACGGGTAAAAGAATCCGCCCCTGGTTTAAGCGGTAAGGGTCTACTGCCCTCAGCCGAAAAAAATAAAAAAAGGGGGCTCACCTTGGGAGGCCGTGGGCTAGCGCACAGGGAGGGGAAGGAATCTCAGGAGAAAGCGAGTTCAACTTCCGACCCGGCCAGGAAAATATCATCCGTACATCGTCCCCCAAGAGAGGGGAGTGAGGCCGTCCCATTGGCTCCAGGCGATAGTTCAGGAAAGCAGTTTCACGAGATCGTACCGCCAATCCGGAGGAGCTGGGTACACAGATACCCCTCCTCTGCTCCGGAGGGTGCGGGTCCTGGAGGTCTACCTGCAAGTCCGCATCTTCTCCAAGGGATAGCGAGAGCGTTGAAAAGTGCGGTCAGAAAAAGGGGGGGGGGAATCGGACGAGCAAGTCAAGACGCGACACCAGGGCAGACTTCCTCAAGAAAAAACGTCACAGGACCCGGGACGACAGTGGAAGGGATCAACAACAACTAGAAAGACGGAGGCTTGTGCAAGGGATCAAGACCAGGCGGCGTGCTAAATTTCTCTGCGCCGCATTCTAAAGACGGACATCGATGAAGAATTCATCGAGGGAACCCGTCGGGGATAGGGGAATTGAGTGGAAGCAGGAGTCCCAACCGAAGCGCCCCACTGGACGTGGGTGAGGGCGTAGAAAAGATCTTACGCTTCGTGGACTTTAACGGACGAAAAAGAGCAGAATTGAGAAGAAGAGAAGGTCGACCTATTGCCTCAGTGGCGGGGTGGAACGGGGGGGTTTTCCACGCTCCTAATACGACGAATGCAGGCCGCAGAGAATTAGGAAATTTGTCTTGGATTACAAACAAGGGAAATGAAAGTAGACGATAAGAAAGGGGAGGGCGGTAAAACTGGGGTTCTTCGCGTTGTAACTCCCAAAAGGTAAAAAGAACAACGAATCAAAGCACTCAACAGGTCCGCCCGCAACCTGACGAGGGAGGATGAGCGCCTATCCTCTACGAGCGGAGCGCTGATCGGAGAACGCTTCTCTCAAGAGGCACGCGTCAAGCCCCGCTGCGGGAGGTGACGCACCAAGAAGGGGGGTTTCCCGCCGCATGGGGAGGCTCAAAAAAAAAAAGGGGGGGAGCAGATATGCGAGCCAATCGGGCGCATCCACGGATTGGGTATGAAAAGAAAAATAAAGGGGGCGTCCGCGGCTACAAGGTTTCGAGGGACAACAAAGATCAGCCATCTCCGGAAAATAAGGGATTCCGGAGATAAGAGAGAAGAGAGGGATAACTCTACCGCTTCATGGAGGGAGTTGATGCTCAATCGGGGGAAAAGAAACAAAGCACGGGCGATGCGATCCATTTACAAAACGAACGTCATGATCGTCTCAGGATCCATTCCAGGAGGTGCTGGTTGAATACCTCGTCGAGACATGACCTAACTTGTACTCTTACGCAGGTCGTCAGTTTGAGGTAGAAAATGCACGGAAGCCCACCAAGGGGCCGCCCACCTTTCGACTCGCGACATCGGCAGATTAAAGGTTTTCGCCGACATATAAATCTAAGCGTCGAGATTCTTTTAGACGACCACCAAAAAAACAGTGGGGAGAATTGAGGTGGGGGGGGGGAGAGAGAAAACTGTCAATCCCCGCCGCCAGTTCCCATGATGAATGCCGGCCACTGTGGCAGATGGGTGCCTGCGGGCTAGGGGCAGTCGCTGAATAGACTGAGGAAGCATGATGATGAGTCGGCACAGCAGTCGAAGAGCCAACTTGGGGGAGGGGGGAATAGGAAAGTTCAAAGAGACGCTCGGTGTTAAGTAGGGGGAAGGGAGGGCACGTCGTTGGTCGCGGAGGATCAAAAACTACGTGCACCCGACTCTTACTCTAAAAAGACTGGGAAAGTGGTCAACTCTCTCGGATCGGGGCGACTTAGTTTTCGGCAGCCTCCGGCATCGCACTGCGGCCTCTGCATATGATAACTCATTGTACTGAAAGGACAGAGCTTTCGGGTACGTCGGGACTGCGGAAGTAGAATTCTGCTTGTCGGAATGGAAGCATGTGGGATCCGACCGATCAACCTCTTGACGGGGGAAAAAGATCTTTTCGGCTCTTATTTGTTATTTTCCGTCGGCCTATTACCTCGGGGTATCAGAAGAAATCTGCTTCAAGCCCTAGCGTGCTTCCTCAATAGAACAAACCCTTGAGCCGGCTCGCGGCTGAGGGTAATCTCCTTTCACCGGAACATTGCTAGTAGGGTATGCATCAAGGAACCGTGTGACAGGCAGAGACACCGGACTGAGAAACAATCCAGGTCTTCTGAAACTCAGGTGGATGACGCAAAATCGCGCTGTGGGTGTTCCAAAGAAACTATAGTCTGACGGCGGAAAATTTGGTTGAAGGTAAAAAGTGTCAGCTTCGGTTCCGGAGCCGAAGCTAGCGGCTCACAAGTCTGCCGGAGGGGGGCGGTGGGTCGAGGTCTTTCTGCGAGAAAAACCGGCGCACTAAAAAAGCGGGAAATCGGGTGGGCTCGTATCACCCGCCCGGAGTCGGGAAGGGAAGCACCATCATTGGGATTTAAAAAAAACTTTCACCGCTATCGATCTGTTCGGCGGGGGGAAAAGGGTGCAAGAAAAAACGAATAATCGACCTAGGGCCCAAGCGACGAAACCTCAAAGATCCGGTGCTCCGAAAAGACGTTAAAATCATTTGCAGTGAGAAAGAAGGACGGGACCGGGCGACGGGCCGGACATTAAGTCGTGGCACGATCGGGATAAGCCCGGCAGGCGAACGGGGACTTATGCAGCTTGGGAGGACGGGTAAAAGGTTCGCCGAGCCCGCGAGGAAATCGTGCGCAGGGGCCTTCAACCTGCAGTATGCTCTGTCCAGGGCTTCAAGAAAAAACTCATCGGCCCCGGGGCGCAGGACGGAAGGCCCCAGCGAGTTAAAGGAGGACCGACTGGATTAAATTAAAGGGGAGAGGGGGGGGAAGGGGGGCTACCAGCCACTTTTGCATGCTGTCCATGGGCAACCCAGAGAATCGAGAAAAACGGTCCGGGGGGAAGGGATGCGTGCCGTGGACGTGAGGTGTCCGTTCTGGTGAGCCGATGCGAAAAGAAAGAGTCCTGTTAAGATGAAAAGTAACGTGAGTTTTGATGTTAAGGGGGGTGGTGTTGGAAGAGGGGGGGGGGGGTGGGGGGGGTTTGTAGAGCAAATGTTTTAATGCGAGAAAGAGAAGGGACCGAGAAGGAGAGGCCGGCTATCGTGGCAACTTGACAATAGGTCTCACACTGCCCGGATATGAGCGACCCAGATCAGGACTAGGCAGGACGATTCAAGAGTTGAGAGAAACCGAGTCTCCTGTAAACAAGCGGATATTTGGACGCGACGACTGAGGCCGGGGGGGGTGGGAATTCTCTCAAGGAAGAAAGAACGAGGGTGGAAAAGGGACCGGGGAAAAAGGACTTGAAAAACACCCGGAGGGCGGGAGAAAAGAAGAGAGACGCGGGGGGGCAGGGCGGAGGGTAGAAAAGGGAAGCCATCGGCTGTAGGGCGAGGCCGGGAATCCAGGCGAGTACGAAAAAAAGGAAACTAAGCGGCGGGGAAGAGCCGGAAAGAGAGACGTTCGCGAAGGTTCGCCAGTGGTGAGCGCGTAGGTAGCCACGGGAGAGTGTAGGTGGAAGTAGTAAGGAAAGCGAGAGGGCCAAAAGACGGGGGCATGCAGAATTGCAAGAGTCGAAAAACTTCCGCGACGCGAGGGATGGCCTCGTGGCTTACTACTCTCTCTGGACTCTTTTTCGTCGATAAGAGTTTCTGGGAGGGAAAAGGGAGTCTGCCAAAAACTCGCCGCAATCTTAGGAAACCCTTTTGCCGAGGAGAGCTTAAATGGGGGAAGAGGAGATGGGTGTACAGGGGGGGGGTTGTCGTCCATCTGATTAAAAGGGCCTTTAAACTGAGTTTCCCGCAAAGGGGCCAGGGCGCGAGCTCACACAGCACTTCCGTAGTACATAAAAAAAGCTGATAAAAAGAGATCGCCGGACGACAATTCGGTTAGGTGTGGACGGTAAAAAGATCGTAAAGTCGATGCGGGGCTTTTAGAAGGCCGGCAGGGGTGATCAGTCTAGGGAAGGAAAAGAAGGAGGCCTCCAAAAAAGAGGAGAAATAGGATAGTCTCAAGTGGGGGGGAGCGCGAACGCGGGGAAAAAAACCCCGATCCGCCATTGAAAAGAATATAGAAGTACGGCCGCGCTCGTCAGAACGCACACCAGGAACCGGGGAAATTGGGAGAACCTTAGGATCGAGGGGTCTATCGTAAGAAGAGTCTTTTGCGTGAAAGGGATCCAAGGGAGGACCAATGTAACCCCTCGATAGTTCCACCATAAGGGAAACAAGAATCGACATACATTTACCTAAGAAAAAACGCTCGAAAGCCGTGAAGACGAGCCGTTGGAGGGGGGAACCCATCGGCCGACGCAGACTTGAGGGCAAACCTCGATTTTCGACAGCGGAACGACCCGCCCTCAGGCAAGTCGCGGACCAACAGGAAGGAAGAGGCACGGAGCTGAACATCCCTAGAGAGGCCACCGCTACACTAATCCTAAGGGACTACGGTAATAAAAGACCCGACACGACCTATCCAGAGATGGGGAACGCGAAGGGAATGGGCAAAGAGCAACGTGGGGAGGACCTTCTCACAGAACCGGACGAACAAAATTCAAACCCGCGTATATCGAGATCGCGCAGCTCGACATTAGAGGTCAACCTAAGAAACCTCTCGGTGGGCGATAAAAACGAAAAGTCTTAGGGGGAAGAACGTCCCGGGTGGGCGTAAAGGGCTCCTCGATAAACAAAGACGTAATATCTGGACGAGCCTCCAAAAGGACGAGAAGAGAGGGTAAAGTTGCCTGAAAGAATCGCGTCGGCCGAGCAAGTCGAGGAACTTTCGCCGCCGGGGAAACCTAAACGAAGTTTAGCGTCGCAGCAAAAAGTGGACTTCTTGCCAGAAAGTCAGGGGGAAAGAAGATGGCCCCTCACGAAGGCCCGAACTTTAGCGACTCCAGACCGAAAAAAAAGAAAAAATTGCGCTACGGGGAGAATTCGTAAGAAAGGGAGCGAGCCTGCATATGGGGTCAGCCCCGGGATCGAAGTTGACTATCAGCGCAACGAAGCACCCAGCTTAAAGGGGAACCGACGTTCAAGAAGAGCGAAATAAGAGAAAAAAAGGGGGCCCCAAAGGGTTTTTGGTCACGACTTGAGGGACGGCAGAAGTTGAACTGCCTACGAGGGGACTCGGCGATCGTTAAAAAAAGCGAGGGATCGGATCGAGAGTCCGAAAAATGACCTCACGGGGGAAACGGCCGCGGGATCTAGAGTGCAAACTCTGAACTGAAAAAATCTTGCTGACGAGGGCATTGGGGCCCACTAAACTTTGCCTTCTTTATAGCTCCGGAGTCAGAAAGGATTTGTTTCTTGAGCACCGGGCGCTAGGGAGCTGTTCGAGTGGAAAAGGTCGATTCAGAGTTCGGTGGACAGTAGAAACAAAGAACGCGTAACAGGTGATGGAGGGTTTGGCTCAAAACAATAAGAATACAGCCTCGTAGGGGCTTGGGTGGGTACGAGCAACGGATTGGCTTGAGGAGAAATGGGGGGTTCCTCATAAACGACCCAAAACAACGCCCGAGGAAGAGTGTGGCGCCTCTAGGGAGCTTAGCTCCGAAAGACGACGTAATGGGTTGGGGACCAAAAAAAGGGGCGTTTCAACCTCCCGCCCGTATGTGAGTGTTCCCACAAAAAAAATCGTATTTAGGCATGGAAACCGGAACCCTTAGTTTTGACCGGGGCTAAAATCGATCTTCTGATTCTCTAAGGACACGGTTGAAGGCTGAATGCCGACCCATTATCATCCCCTGGGTCAGGGGATTTCACGGGATGATCGCCCTCATCCGCTAGACAGGACTCACGCGTTCTTCATTGGGAGACTAAGAGTGCGTCGCCCTTTCTATTTGTCGTTGTAAATCAGGGAATGCTCTATTTCAAGAGTAAGGGACAGGCCCTGGCACTCGGCTCTAGACACAAAGAACCCCTGCTTAAACGCAAAGGGGGGGGGTCGAAGTGCGGGAAGAAATTGGTAGAAAGGAAGAATCGCATCCTTCCGCCTCTATCTCTGTCCGAAAGACTCCTTAAGCTACCTTCCCAAGGTAAGGCTCCTCCTCGGCCTGTCGGAAAGCGAAAGGGAGGAGGGAGGGACGTCCCATCTGAGAAAGCTCGGCTTGCCTACATAAAAGAAGAAGTCCCTATTGCGCAGTGAAAAGAGAAGCGAAATTCCACTATCCTGCACTCCTCCAAACCCACTGGCCCACTCTGACGGGATAAGTCAGGCACTGAAAGAGCCGTCCTCAACAGACGCGTCCGGGAGATCCAGTTTGAAAGATCTCATCAGAAAGGAGAGAAGAGGGAGATGGATGAGGGTAGGAAGGAGCCGCAGGCATAACGATAGGCACAGAAGGGACCCATTCATCATCTTAACGAACGGCGCGGCGGAGGTACGGACTTGGGTCAGCGGAAAAAAAGAAGAAGCGAAAAAGAGGGAGGGTGTGCGGTGAGTGGTCCCGTCAGAAAAGCTCGACGAGTGATTTAAGAATGGAAAAGACCAGAGGAGAGGTTCAAAAGACTGGGTGGGGGGAAAAATGCATAAGAGAAATGACGAGGGGATCAGTGTCGACAAGGAAAGGGTCTGTTGATCTCGATCAACGGTAAAAGTTACTCGAAAGTGCGAGCACGAATGGAAAGACGGGGCGTAAATGCTGCTTAGCGAAGGGAGGAAAAAGTTGCCAACGAAAAAAAAATCCATGCAGCAGGATAACCCCCGGGAGAGAGCATCTAAGCGCTTAAAATAGAAAGAACGGATCCTCGCTATCTGGAGGGCGGAGAGGGGTGAGAGGGGGGAGTTGTCAGGGAGGAGTGTGGGTGGGGGGGGGGGAGGCTGTGAGACACAACGTCACCAGCGATCCCGGCAGCCCTCCGTTCGGGGACAGCAACCAAAGCGTTCAAAGAGGGATGGGAGACATCTTCTCAACAACAGGAGAGGAAGAGAGATGCCTAGCACAATCCGCGCTGAAGGGGGCGTTCACCTAAAGGGGACGAACTGGCGCCCGGCTCGCGGGAAATAGGGCTCACGCATGAAAAAAGAATGTCCTCGAGAAATCAGCGATCACGAAAGCAGATGATGCGAAAAATTCCGTGCGGACACTGATGATGGAAGGGCGTTGGCTCACTAGGGGTTTTCCAAAAGCACTCAAAAGGAGGGGGATAGAAGGTGACCAAAAGACCGGATCGGCGTGGCTCGCATTCACAGTCATGGGTCCCGTCGGGGGTGAATACCGCTGATGAAATGTTGTGCGCGAAATCAGGAGGGAGGGGGGAGGACGCCACTATGCCTTCAAACCCAAAATGTCTTCCGCTCGAGAAAAATCTCTCTGAGGCGGATTGTGAGGAAGAAAAAGGAAAAACTAGAGGTCCTTTCGAGATCAAACAGAACCGCGGGGGTCGGAGGGTACTGGAGAGATCAACGTCAATCAACCGCCGAGGTACAGAGGAGGTGACAGCCAGCTATGGGAGGGGGTGATGCCTGGCGGGCTTGACCCATCTACTCGACTCGGGATGAGACTCAAGTCACAATCTCTTCGAGCAAGGAATGAGGACGATAGTGTACTGTGAAGAGAGCAACTTGGAATTTGGGGGTGGGAAGGAAAGAGGACGTCTGTTTTCTCCTTTGACAGAGCCGGGCATTGGAAATAAGCATCGAGGGGGGGGAAAGTTAGGCCGCGCTCGCAGATAGATTCGAACTGGTAAGGAAGAATCACAGCAGGATCGCAACAGGAAAGTCTGCCTATTAGAACTTCGACATGTGAATCAGTACAGGAAGGGGTTAATATATCGGACCTGCTAGTGGCAGGTACGTCCGGGGATTCATTGTTGATCATCGGCTCAGAACAAACTGTCAGAAGAACGGCTTGTCGGCCGGAGCCAGGTGCAGGGGCAGTCCTTTCAAGGACCGATATGCGATAAAGCAAAAAGAGAAGGTCCCTACGAGGGCGAGCCAAGACCCATTGAGTAAGCTGAGGGAAGTTAGAAGTAAAATTTACCGGGGCGAAAAAATTTGCTCCTTTACCGGAAAGGACAAGGGAGGAAAAGTGCCTGCCAGACGCCTTGGCCAGACAAAATCCCTTTTTCGTCTTAAAACTCAGGGTCGGCGGGTCAAAGGGGCATGACTACAGACTAAGGGGGGTTTGTTCCACAATACTAGGTAGGAACGGCTGGAAGCTTTGTAAAAAAACGTTTACGGGCGGTTCGGAAAGCGAGCGGAGAAAATGGAAAAGGAAGTTCAGGGGGGGGGTTCGATTTCGGGCGAGACCCACCGTTCGCCATCGTCACTAAAACCAAGGTGGGTCTCGGAAACCTACCCGCCCTATGACGACAAAAGAAGTGGCTGGAGCAAACGGAAACAAGAGATCTGGGACGCGGGAAGGTGTACGGGTACAGGAAGGCGAAGGGATGGAAAAAGGGGAGACGTCCAACAGGATAGGTGCTCCGCCAGAAAGGACGGGGCAACATCAGCTCCTCTTCCAGCCGGCAACAGTAAGAACGGAAGGAAAAGGACGGTGCCTTCCCTATCGGATCCGGTGAAACTCGAAGAAAGCTGCCGGGCGGGGAGCAGTTCTAAATGGAGTCAATGTCTCTGAACGTTCGGGATCAACTAGATGAATAGGGTTAAAAAAAGTCCCAGGTATGAAGTAGTCGCGCTGATTCCTCTCCAATGAATGAAAACTAAAAAGGGTAAGCTAGTGAAAGTAGGCACAGTGTAACGAAAAAAGAGAGGACCTTCCAGACACGTTGCTGTAGGCGAACATAGGAAGGGGGGACGAACGGGGCGGTAAATCGGCCGGCTCAGGAGGGACAATAGAAAGCTCAGCAAGATTATTTCTATGCACGTGGGTGGGAAGGCGGTTCCGTCTTAAAAAATTATTCCGTCTAATCCCGTTCTAATTCTTTCTTGACTGGGAGTACCGCAGGAGACGGACGGTCCGTTTCTCGAGACGAGCAAGACGGAGTGAAAGCGGTCGCGGAATCGGGGAGAGGAGAGAAGACTCGTCGGGGGAATTTACCAAACGCCGAAGGGATCTGCCCGACCCGACGGCAGGGCTTCTCCAAGAATCAGGACGGAACGGTAATCTTGGCGGGGAGCACCTCGTCGCCGGACAACGGGATATCGGAGAGACTTTCGGGGGGGATTCCTAGCGAGAGTGGAGACTAGCCGGGGGAAGAAAGGGGGACGCGATCGATTACTCGTGGGGGCAGAGCGACGAAGGCATCAGCTCTTAGACAAGTTTAAAATCAAGGTTCTCTGGCTGATCTGATCAGGAGAGGGGGGGGAAGGAAGTAGCTGATTTGATAGGTGGGGGAGCGGAGGAAATGGTCGCGCGGTAGGAGGCCATTGAAAAGAGTGTAGGAAGTCTTAGGGAGAAGCCAAGCCCTTGGGATGGACGGAAAAGTATCAAAACGGCCGCTCTTTAGAGGTCGGAGAAAGAGTGGGAAACTCGATGTTCGGGAGAAGTCGGACGCAGAGGGGAGGGAGCAGAAAAGTCAGAATCTTCGCCGCAGGACTCAGGGCTGGGAAAAAGGGTAGAAGACGTCAAATGGAGTCGTACGTTTGGTTCAAACCGTGGGGACTTGTGGGCATCTCGGCGGAGTTAACTATACAGCGACGAGAGAAAGGAGCAGCCCGTCGTCTTCGAGAACGGGCGGTCGATATTTTTCAGCTGTGGATCGCCCGGTTCGGCAGTGGAGTTGTCGACGTCGGAGGAAGTCCAGGCATGGGAGACTCAGGGCCCGGGCTGTGGAGAAGGGCGAGCATGAACTTCTCTCGAGACTCCAAAAAAAACAACGGAGGGGATAGAGGGAATTCCGCGGATCGAGCGAAACAGAAAGAAACACCAAGGAAAGGGTGAAGAAAACGCATCGCGGCGGCAAAGGGGCGACCACGGAAATAGAACCTTCGGAGAGAACCGGGGGACGAAAAGCGGGGGCGAGCGTAAGAAGCGGTTTGAGGACGCGCAGCGACCGTCTTCACACTATCAAGACACGGAATGCCGGGGAAGGATGGGGGGGATCAAATCAAAGGGGGGGGCCCCCCACATCTCCGAGGGGATCCATTGGAACACAGAGCGAGCGAGCGAAAGGTCGCGGCATACGAGGACTTTTTCGAAGACGACATCTCGCAGAGACTGCTTAGAAGACCTCGAAGATTACTCCGACCAATCCTCAAAGTCTCGGGTGGAACCGTGTTAACGACCTGCCTTCCTGAGATGAGGAGGCCCTCTCCATCTCCATTCCCTCTCCCCGCTCCCCGGAGACCTACTACCTGCGATCTAAAGAAGACACTACCTATCTCATCACGGTAACCCTTCGAAGAAATAGAGCGTTTCTCGGATCCAGATCTCCATGTAAGGACCGGGCTCGAAACAAAAGAAGGAAAATTCCTACTTAACACCGGCACCACCCCCAACACCCCACAATAGAGACTGAAAGGCTCAATTAGAGGGAAAAAGGGGGCCTCTTACCAATGGAAACGAACAATTCAGCTCGTAAAAAGGAAAACGCTTCAGGACGGAGTCTCGACATCCAAGAGTGGGGCCGTCTATATGGGGCTCATAGGAACTGAGGTATTCCTTATATTGGATCCTTCACGGGCCGGTCCGAAAGGAGAGGGGGGGGGGGGAATTTCCTTGCCCGATCGAAAGTCGAAGAAGGACTTACTTCATTTGCACTCAGTCACGAAACTAATGGCGGACAAAAAAGACAAGACGTCGTCCTACTCTTTCCACTATAAGGACCCTCGAAAAACCTTTCTAGACAAATTCCTCACAGTGCAGAGAACTCCTAAATGAAAATTGAAGAGAGGACATTAGGCTCTGCGAAAAGCTAATATGGAGAGGGTTCCTGCAAATTGTCTTGACATCACAAGCAGGCTCAAGTGCAAGATCAAACCAGGAGAGAGCCTACAGGTTCAATAGCAATAATCAAAACTGAGAAGCACATGGAAGACTAGTTCCTCTTAGGCGGAAGCCTGATACTGAGAATAAGGGGAGGGGAGCTTCTATAGCCTAGAGGTGATCGGATACCCATTCCCGTAAAGCTCGCCGACCAACATCTGCTAGGTCTGAGTCGTAACCTGAAGAGGGGGGAAGGGGCATAAGAATTTACGTAACTATGGTCCCACGTAAGTTGCCGCGGGAACCGATAATTATCTAAAACTTCGGGGGGGGAGTCACGAATCGAGTAAAACATCTTAGCTAACGACGATGCGTATTAAGTCAAGAGAAAAAAGAAAAGGGCGAAAGATCTATCTCTGGGGGTGCTCAAACTGGAGGACCAAACCTCCCTCCTGGGTGAGGGTACGAGTTTTAATCCCCAAGTTGGCGTTATGGCCAAAGTTTGCATCCACCGGACGAAAAAGAAGAAATCGGAGATTTTTCGCGAGACGCAGCTCAAGCGAACCTGACCCCTTTTGGAAGAAAAAAATCCGGGGGTCCCAAACTCCGACGAGCTGTATTGGAACACCCCACAGAGTGCAGGACTAACCATTGGGGACTACCGAATGTTCATCTTCACGAAGTGCGGCCGTCAGAATGTGGGAAATCTCGGCACGACCCAAAAGCCAGAAATGTGACCTCGGTCACAGGTCTACCGAAGGAAGGGAAAGAAAACAGGAGAAAGCTGTTCTGCGTGTGCTCGGCGGACACGCCCGGCTCGGCTGTAAGCTATTCTAAATGATCAGTCAATCGAAAAGGCCGGCCCCAAGAAGGGCTCAAGGAAAGCTTCCCTTATCGCATAGGGGGGGGGGGTCGACGTCGAGACATTTGCTAGGGTAAGGGTTCAGAATCCGCGACCTAATCAAATCCGCCAGCTCCTAAAGACAAGGAGAAGTACTCCTTAGATGACTATGGGGTTAGGACTTATCGGCTGCGATCTAACGGAAGCGAACAGAACGAAATCGCTGGGGAGACAGGTTCAGAGGAGGGGGTGAGGCTCACCGATATAGGAAACAGTCAATGAAATCGCGACAAAGGGGGATGCAATACTTCTCAACACACGTAAACCGACCGGGCAACAGTCTCAGCCCGAAAAAAAGAAGTCAGGAAAAGATCTGTTTCAAGGGATAGCGGAAAAAAAAGAGCGAAGGCAATATGCGAAGGGGAAGAGTCAGAAGGCATAAATCTGCCACCTAGGGAAGGGGGCATCGGCGTCTGCTGCTTATGGACTTTCAGTAGAAAGGAAACACGGAAAATCAATAGAAGGTTTCTGGGTAGGTGGGAGAAGTCGAAAGAAATATCGACGCCTTCTGTCACGCTGGTTAGGACGAAGAGACAAAAAATCCGGCGAAGATGTGGCGAAACGAAGGTGGGCATGGGAAGGTCCATTGTGAAGGTGGAGACTGAAAAGAATACACACTCGGAAGGACGCGCGGAAAAAACAAGTTATGGGCAAGGAGCTGGGGAAATGAAAAAAGGGGGAAGGGAATAAGACTGTAATGAAAACGCAGTACGCGGCGTCAACGGACAAATCCCCGTTCTGCTAAGGTGGAAACCCGAGTTGAGGAACAAAGAGAACTCCATGAACTGGACGCCCGAAAGAGAGAAGCCTTTAGGGAGAGGAATTAGAAAACGAAGGCGCGCGTGATGCGCTGAGACGCGCGTCCGACACCAAAAACGCGGTTCAACGGGATCCTTGAAAGAACCCAGGCCGTGGGGGATGGAAAAAAAAAAGGGGGAGTGGGCCGCGAATCTCAACCACAAAAGGAGGATGATGAAATCTAGAAAGCGGATGGACGAAAAGGGGGCTGGGCTTTTCACCGACGGAAGCACGGGGCCGAGGCTCTGAGCATAGGAGAATAAAGAATCACTCGCCGCCTCGATTCGAGAGAAAAAGGGGAAAAAATCACGAAGAGAGGAAATCTCTCGCGTGTGACAAGGGTTGGAAAGGATTATTTTATGTGGCTCACTCGGTTTTGGTCAAAAAATCACGAATAAGAGCGATCCAGTTGACCGACCTAATTGTTAGTTGGCCTCGCACTTTCCAGAGGAGTGCCATGTAAAGGGGGATGTCTCTACGAAAACAGGAAAGAAAGGGGTCGCGGCCTGCAAGCGTCTTAGTGAAGCGACTGGGTGAACGTTTCAAAACAAGCCCACAGGGGAGAAATCTCGGCGAACCTCGCGCCAGTATGGGGACTAGCAGACCATAAAAAGAAAAAGCGAGAGTCTTTTCGGAAACGACCCAGAAACGAGTGGGAGGGGCTCTCTCTGACGTCAATTAAGCCGACGGGACGAAGAAGGTTCGTCCACTAGGGGGTCAAGAGTGCCTCGGCGGAGAAAGATACTCCTCAGACTTCGCAGGGCCTGGGGTGGGGCTTAACAGAAAAAACAGTAACCATGGTAGACGGGGGAAGAGGGAAGGGTCGGCTCCGTCCGGGTGGGAAGTTGGGGAGGGGTCACGGCCAGCGGGGGTCTCGCTCTGAAGGGAACGTCTCCAGAGGGACATACGAGGTGGGGGGGGAAAATGGGAAGCTCCGCTAGCGGGGCGATGAGGAGTTGGAGAAATCGGGCTCCGGGGGAAGTCAGGAATCAACGAGACGCGGGAGGAAGACATGGTGACTTAAAAAGATGGGGGGCTGGAAAAAAAGGAATAATTCGGATGCTGTATATTCCTGCCGGGGAGTAAAATGGGGACTCCTCGATACAAAATAGAGCCGGGGGCTGATGGGTCGGAAGAATAGTGCGGGGAGGACGGTTGTGCCGAGTCACTCGACTATAAGCGATAATGCAAGAGCCGTCAAGACGCGTCACGGACAACTAAATACAAGCTAAGAACAGGCTGATTCGCTCGGGCAGGTAAAACAGGGTCAGGTGGCCGTGGTCGAGTACAAGGAGTAAACCTTGACTGATAGACTCCGACTACAGGGAGTGAAACCTCTGGGCTGACCTATACTACAAACTCGGGTTTGGTGTTAAAACAACTATGAGAACGAAAAGTCTGGTTGGGGGAAAACACGGGAAGGTAGAGGGGGGGGAGGTGAGGAACTTCTATCTGCAAAAAGTCTCAAGTGGAATGGGAGGGTGTTGGTAAGGTTAAGTCAAACCCGTAAAGAACCAGCTGTGGAAAAGGGGGAAACAGAGAAAAAAAAAATACGTTAGGCTCCCTCAAAACAACTTTTCTAGACCGAACACCAGCCGAGTATCTAACGTGCCTGTGAGTAGAGGTGACAGGAAATGAGGAAGAGAGTGCGACGATCGAAACCA
>Ga0179591_1368086_pt1 | contig 16752 bp, 15 predicted proteins | sample CZOMad2_1_08_16f_FD_182891 | JGI IMG/M metagenome (GOLD analysis project Ga0179591, IMG submission 182891) | Vadose zone soil fungal communities from Angelo Coast Range Reserve, California, USA - CZOMad2_1_08_16fungal (PacBio error correction) | ecosystem: Environmental > Terrestrial > Soil >...
AAAAGGACAGCGCGATAGAAAAAGCCTGTGAGTCCTCTCTTCTTCAGAACTCTTATTCTAAGGGAAAATTGGCTTAGACCTTCTCTTGATCGATTTGTCCCCAGCGCCGACACCTCCAGGATTGGAGGAGGGGGATGATTTTGAGGGAGATTACCCTCGGGAGGAAGGGAGCAGGGAAGGGGGGGGGGGGTGAAAAATCTCTAACATATCGCGCTCTTTTGTCTGAATCTTCTACCTAAAAATTTGTGCATCTTAGCGAGGAAAACCGTGATGGAAGAAGGAGGAGCGCTGAGCTAACTAAAGAGGGAGTGATGGACTGGGTCGCGGGAAAGTGTCGTTTATAAAATATTCTGAGGCCTCTTTATAGGACAAAAGAAACTACGGGAGGGACTCTTACAAGGAGGAAAAGGTCCGTTGAAACGATGAAAAGGGAGAGTGACGAGTCAGCGGGTCTCGGTGACTCTCGGTGGCCTTCGTCCTGCGCACCGGACCTCCAGGAAAAAAAAAAAGAGGACTTCATTGAAAGAAGGAACTACTGAAGATGGATGGGGCGAATGTGAGGGAGCCGGGAGGAATGCTTGATCCTCGAATATTGTCGCTTCTGGTCTTACAGGAAAGACTCTTCTCCTCAAGGGTCCGTCTTGGGAAAGGTTTTGGAGGGAAACTGATCTTCTAAAAAAGTTCTCGGACAAGGGAGGGGGGCGAGTGATTTCCGCGTAAAAAGCCAAGACGCTCCGGACTCGCACCCGAACCGAAACTTTCTCAGAGAGAAAAGAGGACTAAAGGAAAACCTCTAAAAGAAAAAGTCTGGGGAAAAGGTTGTTGCCCAAGAGGGTCTGACTCTAGTTTTCAATTGCTCGAACCATGGCATTTTGATCCACTATACGCACCGCAGCAGGCAGGTGTCTTGGGAAGGAGGAGAGAAAGAAGGAGGAGGCAGAAAAGAAAGACAGAGCTGGAGGAAAAGGGGAGGGGGGCCTGCCTCCCTCCGGTCGGTGTTATATAGCAACATCAATCCTGCCTGGAGCTCCTCGGGAGCAAAGGAAACTTGTATAGGAGAGAGGAAAAGGATGGGAAAAAAGGCGCAAAACCTCCTGGGCGGTCCAAGGTGCTAACGCATCGAGGAGCGAGGTATTTACCTATACTCTGGCTCGCCAAGGCTTGTAGGGGAGAATGAGGAGGGAGTTCTTGGCTTCAGAGGGGGAAAAGGGAAAGGCAAGAAAGAAAATGGAAAACGCGGCGTCTAAGAGATCTCGTGAAAAAACCGGGGACCAGCAGGAACGCCATCTTTAGGAAGAAAGGAGGGAAATCATTCCATCACTCAGAAGTAGACGAGGAGGAGGAAGGGATGGTAGAAAGGTCACCTTCGGAGAACGCGTCGCAAATTGAAAGTTTCCGAGAGGGGGATCGTTCTCTGAAAGTACTGAAGTGGAAAGGAAAAGGAACAATGGAAACTTCAGTCAACCTAGCCTTCCCTAGGCCCGCTGACAAGCTTCTCCAAGAGCGAAGGGGGGGGGTCCCAGGAAGGGGAAGAAGCAAGAAGATGAAGAGTAGGAAATTTTGCCATCCATACCATCGCAGGAAGGAGGAGTCCCAACCTAAATAAAACAAAGAACGTCCCATCTCTGGGTAGGCCGCACCCTCAATCCTCGTCCGGCGATGGGCTGAATACGCGCCGAGAGGTTCTCAAAACAAGGTTTTAAAGGGGAGATTGCAGACCCAAAACTCGGCTGGGGAGGAGGAACCACCAGGGGAAGATGAGCCGCAGAAAAGGGTACAAGAGGGGGAAAAGCGGAAAACATCCTCCTTTTTGTCGCCTCAGGCGGTGGCTGCGCTGGGCTCGCTCAGCGCAGGGGACCTCAGTGGGGGAAAAGACTCGCTTACGAGGAAGAAAGCCGATCTGAAAAAAAAAAGGAGTGTCCGGCGAAGGATCGGCGGGCTCTTGGCGTCGAGGCGGACACGCCTATTTCGAGGAACCAAGAGGGTCCTAGAACCAGGCAAGTCTGACTCATGGGAGAGAGTCGGGAGCGCCTGCCGGGAGAGGTAAGGGGTGCAGAGCCCAAAACGACTTTGTCCCATTCCTATTCTCAACTCCTAAAAGGGCGAAGTCCTAAAAAGAGAATCTTTTTCACTATGAAGGAAGTAGGAGTAGGGAGTCGCACGCATGAAATTCTAGTCCCCACAGTTTAAACCTCCTTCGCCGGGGTTTGCCTTTACCAGTTCTGTCAGAAGAGGGGGAGATTTAAGAGCGGTGCGCCATTAAAGAGCAGATGGAAATCCTAAAAACCGGTGTTCCCTTCCTTGGTTCCTCTTCCTCGGAAGTATTATTATGAAGTAGGGGGAGGATCTTCAGAAGGGGGAGGCAGCACTTTGGGAAGAGAGGCGAGACTTCTAATTCAACGGCAAGTCAAAAGAAAAATCCGAGAGGAGCTGAGTTGAAAGGGGGACCCACATCGCCCCCTTCGCTGCTTCAAGGATGCACCTCTTAATCAAAAAAAAGAAAATCGAGTCGCCCAATACAATGAAAAAAGGGCGTCTGGTCATAAGAAAATAGAGATAAGCCAAAGACGCGACGGCTGCGCCCAGAGACTGTCTCTCCCACCATCTTTGGTGTACCCCGAAGACTATCGCACACCTTAGGAGAAAAACTTTGACGAAGGAAGGATCTTCGGAAACCTGAAGAAGGGTACTGGTCGCTAAAATGAGAAAAAGGGCAGAATCGCTCTATGGAATATAGGCTTCCTTGCAAGATCGCTTTGTCCTCCCCTAGCACCATACTTATGTCCGCACTGGAGAGGGGAAACGAGTAAATGTCTATGCCTTCTCGAAATGAACAAAATAACCGGAAAAAGTATGAATAATTGATCTAAAGCAGGCCAAGCCGAGCCTGTGCGCTTCGGCGTTTTGGTTGAGTATCATCGGCGTGCTGGACAATAGACCTTCAGAGCTGGAAGAGAGTTAGTGCAATTAGGTAGGAGGGAAAAACGCCATATTTCACTTATTCAATCTTTGTAATCAATGGGAGGCTGGAAAGAGCTCATACGGCGGCCTAGATAAAGGTTCGGGTAGATGATGGAGGACCGGCTATCAAACCCCTCTCTCACTGTTGGACGCATGGAAAAGCTTGAGTTCTTGCTCAGGAATGAGGTTTGTGGGGGGTCCTTCATCCAACCGGTCCTACTACTGGCGACATTCCATCGTCAAAATGCCTCCTCCCGGGGCGCTCGAGAAGGGGCAGGCCAATACGAGGAAGTTGCCAATGAAAGGAAGAACTCCTTAGAATAAATGATGCATCAGAAACAGCTTCTAATCACGGAGGTTCGGTAAGAGGCCGAATCGTCTCCTGGACCCCCTAAACATTGCATCTCGATCAGGAAAAAGAGCACGAATAGGGCGGGGGAAAGTTCTTCAACATCGTACTGGTTAATTTTTATTTTCCCACCTTCTCCTTCTATAATCGTCAGGATGAGATCTTCAAGTACGGAAGGGGAAAGTATACTGGGGTAGAGGGAAAAACGATTCTCCTAGTCCCCTATCCCTTTTCATCTCAAAAAACTCTCTGAATATCTATCTGAGAAAAAAGAGGATAAGGGGGCGGTGGAAATTCAAACGCATGATAAGTAGATGCTTTGGATAAATCTCGTTATAAAAAGAGAGATTCTCATTTTATGTCAGGTGCAGCGAGTAGATCGAAATGATGAAGTGCAAGTTACTAACCGACGTGAAAAAATCTTACTACTCAAGACAAACAGAAGCGGGCGGTAATTCTAAGTGTCCTCTACAGAAAATCTTCGGTCTTCGTGCCAAGGGCAAGTACTACTGAAAATTTATATCTAGGAGAGAATCTGACGCGCGGGGATAGTCAATTTTCTAGGGGGGCTATCTTCTTCATTGATAGACTCCAGGGGGGTTCTTAAATCTTCGAGGGGGGGGGGGGTCAACAATAGAGACGCCTCCAATCTTTCCGCTTGGCAAGTTTCATGTTCGATTGAAAGATCGCGAACGGGTCCGGCTCGTTTCAACAACCGGGCTAAGAGGGGGAAAGGGCATAGAGAGAGTTAGGGGGAGAACGCTCTTGCCAAGGCGAAGCCCGGTCTTCTTTAAAATGAGGACTTCTTTATTTTGGTTTTCTGACAGATTCTGTGTTCTATTGGATAGCAGTTACGGGGGGGGGGGGGGGGTTATGGGAATAGGGTGACTGAATCAGGGAAAATTGATTAAAGGCAGGCCGACTCTTAAACTTATTCACCTTAGCTTAGACTGACAATCATTTTTTCCTTCACAACTGCAGTTAACGAGGTTACCTAAGAAAAGCCGAGGGATTTAGGCTAAGGGCTCGCGTAGCCCACAATGAAGAACAATACCAACCACCCTAACATCAGGATCGTGAGGGAAGATTATTGTCTCTGTACGGGGAGAACGGGTCGCTGATTTCCGGGAAGGGGACCCGGGAATTAAGGATCCTGGTCAACACCGGGAGAGTCATGGTCCTAAAAAATTTCATCAGGGTTGCAGCAGCTCGAAGAAGAGCAAAGAAAAAGTTCTGACCAGGGAGGGGAAGGATCCCTGAGGGATATGGGGAGACATGGAAAAAAAGGAGAGGGAAGAGAGATGTCGCACACAAAAGAGCTTCTCTAAAAGGGAACTTCTTTCGAGCGCGAGCTGCGGACACACCAGGACGGAAATGGTCGAAAGAGCCTTGGGTTAGGGAAGACGAAACATGTCAATAACGGACCTCACGGGAGCTCAATTTCCGTGCACCGACAGAAGTCCACTCAAGCTCGAGCTTGATTTTTGGGCAAGAGTCCTTGGGTGCGTCGAAGAGAGCTTGAAAGGGCTGCTCTAGTGAGGAGTCACCGGCGTACACCTTATCAAAGAATTACCCCATGCCCTTGCAGCGACGCAGCTCCGGCTCTTCCTCATCTCCGAGTGCGGCGCCTAAGGTGAATCAATTTGCAAGGAGAGGTATCCGCCAGTAGAAAGAGAAAGAGAGGGTATTTCGAGAAAGCGAAAAAATATAGGAAAAAACCATACAATCATCGGCTCAGCAGCAAAAACTTCGCGGTGGCACACACACCCACAAGCGGAGGAATCTCCATCAAGCCGGGGGGGAGGGGAATAAGGGGGGCAGTCAGGGGGAAGAAGAGGACACCAGGCGAAGAAAAATATACCGAATGAAATCCTCCCAAAGGACCCGCTTTTCGGCGCTGTGAACGTGCTAACGAGCCGATGAACCAGAGAGAGGGAAAAAGCCTACGAGGTCCTGGGATGCCGCTAGCGAAGAGGATCGATGAACAAGTTTGCAGGGGGCCATACTTCCCGGGAACTCCGCGAAGCGTGGAGAGGAAGAGCCTTAGCCTGGAGGAGAAAAGACTGTGGTTTTGCGTACAAGAAACTTCGGACTTGCTCTGAAAGCTGCTCGATCTCAATCGATTTGCACGAACCTCCCACGGGAGAAGACGTCACTTTGTGTCATAAGGGATACGCTATCAAAGAAAAATTGGATCCAAGAACGGGCAGGCAAGAAACTTCTCCGATGATCGCTACAAAAAAAAAAAGAAAAGAAAAAAAGAAGAGAAAAAAAAAAAAAAAAAAAGAACGAGGGAAACAGAGTCTTGGCTACAGTCTTCGTGCGGGGATCATTCTCTAAGAGAGTTTCGCATCTTATCTATCACAAATTTCTCCGACGTGGACGTAGATCTTAAAAAGAAAGAAGTAGAGGGGAAGGCATGATCGGGCACCAAAAAAGGAAGAAAGGCCCAAATAGAATTCTTAAGTTCTTCAGATCCCGTAGTTCCGTTGGCGCGTTTTCGGATAGAAGCCGTGAGGGTGGGCCGGAGAGGGGAGCTGGAAATCAGTCAGGAACTAAGTGATAACGTTTTTGCGTAGGACATCATTGTCAACGTCGCATCACGCGAGAAAGAGTCATCTGAGGCAAAGGGGGAGCCGTAGTCAAAAGACTAAAAAGGATAGGAAATTTGGAAGATGGGAATTCTCCACTTCGGGGCTGTTCCTTTCCTCTCCAGGGCAAGCCACGGCAGGAATATCCTCCCCAGCACCGCGGGAGATGCACCACAGATCCTCAGAGGAAGGGGGGAAAGCGGATAGAGGGGATACGAAAAAGCGTCTTTCTGTTGGAAGGAAGGCCCACCGCTTCTTTCGCCGCGTCAGAATCCGCGGTTCTGGAAACGAAGAAGAAGGCACGGAGATGCGTCTTCTACAGAAGACATTTCCGTCCCATTCTTCTTGTATGAAGCGCTCGCAGGTGGCTAGTTCTAACTCCGTCAAAGACAACCCAAAAAAGGTTGGGCAAGTTGGCGAGAGGCTTGGAAATGCAGGTCCCAGACTCGAGTAGTCCAGCGCACTCGGGGTAGTCACGTCTTTGTCGAATTGTTCACGCGGCGAGAAGGCAGATGACCTTAATCTTCAGTCTCCACGAGACTCGAGGTGATTCAAACGTCCTTACACAGAAAATGAGCTTCCTAATCTCACCGCCATTGCTAATCGGACGGTTGATTAAGGAAGGAGAAACCATGGGGGAAGAGTACTTGCAGAGCACCTAAGGCATCAAGGTGTATTTTCTTACGGTGAAGTTGCTCAATAAGTCTCTCGGTTCCCGTGAACTGTCTGGTCGAATACCTTCTGGTGGGGGAGGCGCCGCGCCTGAAGGGTGTCGGGTGGTAAAAGCTTTGGAAAAAGGGCGTGAAAAGCGCAGAAGGGAGGTAATGGGCGACTCAGGATGTTCTTGTTGACTTTTTGCATAATGCTACCGGTGCAGCGCGCGCGGGAGCTATTTGGGGGAAAAGGACCAACGAGCTCAGTATAATGAGGGAGAAGAAAGAAGACTCTTTTTTGGTAGACTCTGAAGATGCCCAACGTCTGCCCTCAACCCGCAGAGCGCCCCTGCCGCCTCACTACTTCAAAAAAGTCATCTCCCGGGAGGCAACAAAGGTCTCGGAGGGTCCTTAACCCGGAGGGACGGGCCTGCACGAAAAGGAAAGCATCGTCAGCCGCGCATCTTAAAAAAAATTCCTGTTCACCTGTCGGCGCCGTTCGGGTTCACCCTGCTCGGCCCGAGGGGGATATTCTTGAAGGAAAACCAATCTCTTGCTAAGCTCCTTCGAGCAACCGTGGAGATGCAGCTCCATCTGTCGGCGTTGAGCCTCGAAGGGACTCCAAAAGTCGGGCTGGGCCTCGGCGCCAAGAAAGCACACCGACGATCCCGTAAGGACCATCGTCTACCTAATGTTCGTACAGAGCGGGGTTTGTCCTCGCCATCGGCGTGACCCCAATCCAACTATCCCCAAGGGACGGCAGCGGGTGAAATCTCCTCGGAGACTGCTGCATTGGGAGCGGCGCTTGAGAGAAGGAGCTGCCGTATACCTGCGCGGCGATTGCCCCATCGCCGAAGAACGCCTGCGAAAAAATGATTGTGGAGGAAAGTGGGGACCCGTGAAATGGAGGGGACGCTCCATCGGGAAGGGTTTTCCTCGGGAAAGAAAGCCAGCTAAGGGACTGGGTCTGAGCGCGACCTGGGAAACCGGGGCTACATAGACTAAAGCACCGTAAAAAAGATGGGGGGTCTTACTAGAGAACAAGCGCTGGGCTTTCCGGAGCGGCCAGGCGGGCGGTTTAGCGAGATAGAGTACAAGTGTAGTGCCAAGGAAAAACCAGAATGCTGTGATCATCGGCTTCACCTTCAGGGGACCCCTTCGCCCCTCAAGTTTATACGCTGCAGCGGATCAGGGGAAGGGAGAGGGGGGACCTTCTCCTGGGTCTCGAAAGGGGGAAAACACGTCTGGCCATGGGCCCGGAGAAAAGGCGCGAATAAAGTGGTCTGCCCGAAGAAAAGGTTCTTCGACCTGTAAGGCGGAGACCTCTAAGATATTGCGACCTGAGGAGACCGATCTACTGCTAGGAAGATGTCACAAGGGGGTTACGAGAAAGTCCTCTCTGAGAGCGTGCCTCACAATTTAGGAATGCGGAGTGAAGTCGGCGCCACAAGAATCGCGAATGAGAACCTCAACCGGAAGGAGGAAAATATTTGGAAAGAAAACACTTGAGCTCCTAATGAGTTCTCACGAAAGAACCTCCAATGAGAAGGGATGAAAGAAAGTCAGGGAAAGGCGCTCCTCGACCATGAATTAGCCCTCGAGACGCGGAAGGCAGGATGCGTGGACGCTCTCTACAAGCCATCCCTCGAAGGGAGGAGGGGGCAATTCAATCTAGAGAAAACAAAAAAAAGGGGGTGGTAGAAAAGTTGCCTGACTCAGAAAGGTTACGGGGTAGAGAGCCAAAGAATGACCTGCTTCTCTCTAAGGAGAAACATGCCCTGTTCGATGATCGCCTGACTTCGGGTCAACCGCGCTTGTCGGGGTGCGGGGGAACCAATACGTGATAACTCATTATGTAAGTACCAAGATGACCTGTCAAGACATTCCTGTTCGGAGAAACGTCCGCTCTTCTGTAGGCTCCGAACGGAATAACTCCGCCTTGACCTACCTTGTCGAGCCAGGAGTTCATGAAAAGAGGAGAAGCGAGGGTCAAAAGGAAGCAAAAAGATTGATGAGTAGATCCGAACCGTCAGTAATAGCACTATATTCTCTCCTCCGGATTCCAGGTAAAAATCACCTTTTGGCCAAGTAGGACTTGTTAATTTAAAAGACGAGAGGAGCGTCCCATTCCTAAGTTGAAACTCCTTTTTGCTCAGACGGACTGACTTCAGAAAGAGCCGAGAATCCACCTCTCAGCGTTACCCAAGACTGGGAGGAAAGAACAGGAAGCCGAAGAAGAAAAAGCGGGCATTGGGACCCAGACTCCAGCTCCTGAGAAAATCTAAGCAAACCGCCCCTCCGTCCGGAGACCCTAAGGGAACCCATCGCTGGGTCGAGAGCGAAACCTCATAATAGAGGGAGTCGGACGGGTTAGGAAACGCCGCATCTTTCAGCAAAGGATAGTAGACCCCCTAAAGAAAGGAAGTCTTTCTTTGGATCTAGGTAACAAGACACTGGCCTAGGAGAAAACGAACTCCCGGGTCCGGGTCTTACATTAGTGGAAAAAGATCCTTTTCGAAGGCCATTAGGGGAGGGCTCTGGACGCAGTCTTCTCATCCTAATCCGGCAGCTCCATCTCTAACTCCTAGAATCAAGTCCGTAGCGGCAGACGGCTGCGGAGGCTCACGAGCCTCGCGTTTGGGAATTTTCGTAGGCGGTAACTCATGGCGAGGAACGCTCTGGCCGGAAAAACATTCAAGTCGACGATGGGGGACAATAGGAGAATGGCTTTTCGCCAACTTAGGTGATTCTGTATTGGGGGATATGGACCAGCTTCCCGACTGGGGCAAACCATGCCTATTATCAAACGCAAACTACTGACTGCCTTCAGAAGAGGAAACGGTCGAGGCATAGAGGGAATCACTAAAATATCTCTCGAGGGGGGACTTAGAGTCCCGATCCCATGGTTAGACCGGCTCGCCTGTTACCGGAAAGGCAGTAGTCGGGGTTCTCTTCTGGATAGGGGGTTATCCTCCAGGAGGGGGTGAAAGGAAAGGTCTATTCCGCTTAAGAGGGAAAGCGGAGTGGAAAAAAACGTCCAGTGAGCCTTTCAGGAGAGAGGGACTTCGTCTATGGGGCTGCTCTGCTCCCTTTTAGCATCCGTTGAGCGTATGTCAATCTGATACGGGGAAGAGAATCTTAAGAGCTCGTGGTCAAAGTTCTCTGCGGTAGGCTCCCCTACATAGGAGCCTGCTGCAGAGAATCAAACACCGGGGCCCCACGTCATTCAATAACCCGAACAGCCGGGAAAACGGGGGAAAATTCCCCCTTGCGTGCGGGGCATGGCAATACATGTCAAAAAACAGATTCTCTAATCCGCCACTACCTCTCCTTCAAAGCGCTCTCCAAGACGAGATAACAAAAAGGTGTACACCCTGGGAAGAAAGCTACGCAACTTCACCGTAAGAAACATCACTAAGGGGGCACTCATGGGGCTATTACCCTTTCGAGGCTCCTTCTTCTATTTCACGACGACGTCTCATCGGGGAGGGGGAGCGGGGGGGGTCCTTAGCTGGCCAGGCTGGACCGTAGGAAGCAGAAGAATTGAGGAGAAAGGAGAAATTCCTCTTAAAGTCCGCTTCCACTGTCGCCTGCCGTGAAAGCTAGAAGATACCTTGAAGAAGAAGATGTGACTCTGGAGACGGGTAAAGGGAAATTCCAATAGCCATGAAAGCGTAGACTGTTTTGTTGAAGTTCATCTGCTTTCCGCATCGTACCATGAGCTCGAAGATATCTCGACTAGGTGGGGAAAACGGACGCAGAAGTGCCTGAGTCGCTCAAGGGGGGAAAGAGGTTGACGCGCTATCTAAGATGGGGGAAAGAACACACAACTCGAGGGACGCTCGAGCCGCGAGCCCTAGTATTATCTTTTGGACGGCATACCACGCGGTGATGGGCGGTCTGGACCGAAGGGGGTGATCGAAAAGAACGGAAAAATCGAACGACGAGGAAAGCGTCAACTAAAAGAAAAGCATACACTTCCTCGGGAAGGTGCAGTGCAATGACGAGGGAAAAGACGGCTAGCGCAGGCGCAGGATTTTACCATGAATCAAAAGGCGGACAAGTCTTCACTGCCTGGAGAACCGCCTGCCGCATCTTCACTTCACCCTTGAAGCACGGCCAGACTATACTAACCCGAGCACCGTCATACTTTATAGGGGGCAAAGAAATTCTTCCAAGAGACGGTTTCCGGGTTTCCGATCCGTCGCCGGCTATCGTCGGGCTGATAAGTCAAGACGGGCCAAGGAGAGATACTTGGGGGGGACCCGGAATGAGCCGAGGAATCCCTATCGGGAGCGGTTCATAGGGGCGCGATGAAAAATCGGAGGATAAAATCCGTGAGAATGGGCAAAGTTGGTAATGTTAAACGGGATGGATTAGTACCCGAGCTGGATCTTGATAAAGCTCATCTCGATAAAAAGAACAGTCAGGGTGGCAGGGGGGGGAAAATCGAGTAGAGAGAAGCCTTATAATAAGGTCTACGCCATGCATCTGGAGGTCCGCACCCGAGGACCACAGACGAGGGTATCGGAGAAGGAAAGAGAAAGGAAGAGTCTTCTTGGAGACGGTACATATTGTGCCTGCCACCTTTCGAAATCTATCCGCATGCCCCACGCATGATGGAAGAAGGTAGACTGAGAAAAGCTGGCCAGGATCACCTACCAAAAACAAACAGAAAAAAAGCAAATCAACGAGGGTACGCTTCGAGGGGATACGCGCACAGAAAAAGGCAGTGGGAATCGAGGACTTCAAAAACCGATTTTCAGTTTTCTCAGAGGATTTTGGAAATCTTTACATCGAAACAATGGGGCCTCAAGAAGATCGATGGCTTAGAACTCGCGGTCACCTCAAGGAAAAAGGGTTGGAAGAGGATGGTTCTTTAAGGGGTTTAACCTTACTAGTCGGTGAAGTCTGTGTGCCGACCTGAAAAGGAGCTTCGGGGAATATCTCCTTCATTTTCCCACTCGAAGGGCACCGTGATTAAACGGTGCAGGGGGACACGGGAGCTGATTGTAGGAAGGATCAGAGATATTGACCAATTTCAGTTTACTTCACCATGAGATTCATGGGGAAAGGAGGTTTTCAAAACTCAGGAAGAAAAACATAAGGCGTTTCGGGGACTCTCTGAGAGCTCACATAAACTACATCAAGACCAAAAACCCGAAAGAAAGAGGAGTTGAGACTTATTCTGAAGTTTCAACTTGAATTTCTCGCTTCTGTTTCTTTCCTTTAGCGTGTAAAGGAGCTCCTGGGGCCAACCCAGGGGGGGAAATGTCCCAGACCATTCCTCCTGGAAGAACTCGAGGGGAAGGAAATAAGTTCTACGCAGTCTTCGGGAAGCCGCTGGCTGATTGGGTAAGACCTGAGAGAACAACACAAAGGGAAGGAAACTATAGAGAGGGAAAAAAGATCCAGATCGCGCGCGAAGTAATTAGGGGATTGCTTCTCGGAGCTCTTCACACCAAATGAAAGGGTCGAGGACCTCTCAACCGGGGGTGACAGTAGACACCTGAAGATCCAACCGTAGGGAAATAGAAAGTCTCCTTTAAGAGAACACATAATCATTCCCTCATGCGATCTTGGAGTTGTGGGTCTTGATGGACGGGAAGTTGGTGGTAGGGAGAGGTAATAGAAGGGAGTGAAAAAACCTTCGAACCTCGAGGGTCTGCAAAATCCTCGTACCTGCTTCATGAAAAGGTAGAACCAGGGGGCATCTAAATCCGGCTCATAAGGCCGCAGCTCCGCGTGCGTCGAAGGCCAGTGAATCAAAAGGGGTTAAAGGCGTGTGGCTCCATGCAGAAGGAACACAACCGCTCGTTCAAGGAGTCGATCACCTAACAGATCCTCTCGATGCACAAAAAAGAAATCAAGAGAGAAAAGAGGGAGCCAAACAGGGAGTCTGCTTCCAGCGCGTTCTTCATCCTCTAGCCTTCTATGCGGAATCCATGGCCGAGAGGGTGTACTATCCGGGAAAAAATGCAGAGAAGGGAGAAATCTAAAGAGAAAGAAGCCAAAGGAACCCAGGAATGGAATGTCAGCTGATTCCTGGAATCCACTATCCGATGCCCTCGGATCTGCCCGCGAAAATGGAGGAAGCTAAGTGGATGCCGCAAAAAGAACCAGGATCTTCAGCGGCTCATCTCCGGGCAGTCGCCATACTTGAACGCGCCTCAGCACGCTTGGAGAGGCCCAGGCCTTCGCCTTCGGCACTCAAGGAAGGGGTAAAATGTTTCGGCATCTCAGGAGCACGTCGGCGTCGAAGGCGCTTCAGGTCTCTAGATATGGAAGAAACCCTCCAAGGATAGGGAGTGGAGCAGTAGAGGGATGCACGACAGCGACTTGGCTCCTCCAGCATAGTGCATCGTCCCCCCAAACCGCCTTCGACTAGGGGAGAGGTACGGCAGCAGTAGTGTAGAAGCTTCTTAGATCAATTAGGCCAGCAGGCGGCGAGATCGATATCACGGACGCTACGGACGAAATTTGATCAAGACCTCCGATCTCGCCGGCTCCTGCTTAATGCCCCCTCAAGATTTCCCCCGGACGATGTCGGGAACTGGTTGACCAAGGCTTGGTCCAGGGGGCGTTGTAGGCTTCCTTTCTTCGGGAAGGAAAAATGCTTCAGGTGATCTTCCGACTAGTGATCGACGGTGCGTAAGCCAGCATGGAAACGGCGGAAAGAGGATTTCTCTCAAAAAGGACAATTATAGAATTGCCACAGATCTCCTACTATGGAGGAAGAAAGGTTACTATTGCCTTCGGACCACGTCTTCGACTCCTGATGGTTCCGCGCAGCGCGCCAAAAAGTTCATGAAGCGCAGGGGAAAAGCACCGGGGAGAAGGAAAAAATCAAAAAAGAAGGAGTTATGAGAAAAATATTGAAGATCAAAGAGAGGGGTCTTGACGGCCACCGCTTCGAAAGGGAGCCAGGAAATAAGCCCTTTCTAAAAAAGAAATCAAAAAGGTCACAGGTCTGTCAGGCTATCCCCTAAAGGGGAGGTCTCCGGATTCTGGGGGGTCAGGAGAGAAATGTGATTCACGCCTGACGCTCACCCAAACCGAGTGGTCAGCTGCAGGGCAAAAGCGGCTGGAAGGATTGAAGCGGCGTAAGAAGGAAATGAGCAAAAGGTGTCGAGAGTGTTAAGCATGCGAAGTTGAGAAAAGGGAAGCAGCCAGCTCAAGGGGGGAATCCAATCTGGTGCGAAAGGTACCCCGAGCTTACCAGGAAAGGGCCGCCCTCTCTAAGCCATCGGCGATCGTGGCGTCGGGGGATTCGGAGAAGCCAAGGGAGGCAGAGCAGGGAAACAGCCTGCGGGTAAGGAGGGGATGCTCAATTTGATGTGTCGTCAAGGACGGTTAAGTGGGGGAGCTTAGGGGAAGATTGAGGGGGGAAAAACGTCCATATGAGATAAGGACCTGGAGGAGACTCTCCTGAAGGTCGTTTCTTATGCGCCTCGGTGAGTCGGGATGAGGGGCCATCGCAAGGAGGGGAAGGGGATGGCTACTGAACTTACTTGTGGGTAAAAGGGGAAAGGGACCTGCCTAAAGAGCTGTTCGAGAAAGGTGGGCAGAGGACAAAAAAGATCAAGGGAATATTATCCTACGCTTCGACTCTCATGGTGGGAGACAGTAAGGAGGCACAGAACCCACAAGATACCTCCAGGCGAAGATCCGCCAGACGACGCCTCCTCCCTCTGAAGACGTCATCTCCGGACTGCAAAAGCCGGCTCGGCGCTTCCGGAGTCCCGAGAAGAGCTTGCCTGTGCGGACGACTTCTGTACTCATCGCAGCCGCAGCGAAAAATTCCTGTTCTACCCGGTTGAAGCGGCTCTTGAAGATACGGGCCTTCTCTCTAGGGGATTGCTTCCTAGGAGAGACGGTCCTCGACAGGTAATTCTAGGTCAGGCGATCTAATGTCTTCTGGGTGAATCCTCGGGACCTTTTACTAATGGCTGTTGAGATGGGAATCTGCTAAACCTAACATGGATCCGGAGGAGAGACTCTTAAGCGGATTAAGGTCTAGCCTTTTCCTGCTTCTCCAGAGGTTCCTAGAAAAAGAAGTGGAAGGAAGGAGACGAGCGGTCAAAAGGAGAAATGGGCAGATCCTAGAGGGAATCTCTTCTTCCTTCTCGGTTCTGAGGAATAGTCTGTAGCAAGGACTTATGATCAAAGGATCTTAAGGAGTTTCCAGTAGGAGGACCAAGATTCTGCGTGTACAACGGAAGGTGTCGTAAAGAGAGACCCTACCTCTCTAGGAAAGGGGCTAGAGGCAAGGGGGTTTTCAATCGGAACAGAGCCCAGACGCGGCATCGTGGGTCATCAGCTCAGAACTGTTAAATTTGTTTCATCGAAAGGGAACCAAGAAAGGCGCGAGGACGCCTCTGGCGGGTGGGGGGATCTCGACCAGCTGGACGGCCGTAGTTCGAGGCGAGGTCTTGGTGAGAGATATGGCAAGCTAAAGGGGTAGGAAAATTCAGCCCATAGAGACTTTCATCGGACCGTCCGTTCAATTCGCCCTCTCTTTGACCTACAGGGATCGGGAAGGAGAGGGGGCCCTTAATCTTCAAGAGTGCCTACACTGGGCATTGTCCGCTCAGAAAGAAAATAGCGCGTAAATTGGGGAATTTGCGCGCAGAATTTTCCTCATGTGTTGGAGAACGGGGCTTAGAAAGAGAGAGAGATGTATTGATGCTGACATGAAAAAAAAAAAACTCCAAGAGGGGTGACTGCTGGTCAATTGTTCCGCTACAGGAAAAGTTCGCCGGCCGATGCCTCGACAAGGTCTTGGGAAGGGGGAGGGGTTCATTACAAGGAGGGGGTTGGCCTACAAGAACGCGCCGGGAAAGTAAACCGAACCGGTACAGGAGGGAGCAGCTATATTAGCGTCGCCCTCGACAAAAATCGCACTGTATGTGGCCAAACCGCCAAGGCGCGGGGGCTGAAACTGAATCAGGGGGTCAAGGCGCTAAGCAGATGTCATGTGGAAAAGAAAGTCGAAAAAGCTCAGAGCCGGATTTCAGAAAAAAAAGAGCCCGCCAGCTCGGGAGCGAAATCTCTCTCACAGAGTATTATTAAAATAAAAAAATTGCCTGCCCCTCCCTGGTCGGGGGGAGAGCAAGCATCCTGCCTTGCGCGTCTCGCGGGGAGAAACGAAAGGGGAGAAATTGGGGCCCATTCGGTCAGCAGAAAAAGTTGGAGGGGGATGGAGAAAGGTGCTACTCATCGGTAGATGATCGAGTTAGTGGGAATCTCTCTCTCCGCCCGACTTTCCGGTGGTTAATAAGTAAAGAGGGAGGGTAGTATCCGAAAGAGGGGAAAGAAAATTCAAAGAGGCGTGACTAGAGAAGTCTTCTTAAAAAAAGTTGACCTCATAGGAGGTAGCATCGTCAGACCGGAAAGCCCTGCAGAAGCGACCGAAAATAATCTAGTGTCAAGGCAGTCAAAATAAAAGGAAGGGTCACGAGCAAAAGGGGCAATCAGGAGTCGTCGTCTCTTCCAGGACGAGTGTAGGTCCTCAGTGAGGAGGAAAACTTGACGACGAGCCGTCCCGATCAAGGCAATATTCCAGATCTTTTCTAGTACGTAACGGTTACCGAATGAAGAGAAAAGCAGTCTTTAATTTGGGCACCCTCGCATAGCCTTGGGAGAGAGAGCATACATCAGAATGTTCGCTCCGGCCGCGGCAGGAGAATTTACCCATCTCTGGTTCTAGGAAATCACGCCTCCGAGTCTCCTATTTCTCCGGGAGGGAGCGAGAAGAGGGAGAACCCAGGGAAGAGGTCGATCAGTTATAACCACTATCGAAAAAAAAAATTTTGAGGGGAGTTTCGACCCACCTTTTCCGGAAGGGCCTCACTCTGGTCACGGGGCTGAAAGTTTAACGTAACCACTCCTTGTTGAGAAGCCGCAGGAGGGGGGGGAGAGGTTGGAAAGAGAGAAAAATCATTGGTCTAAAGCGAGAAAAGCCTGAAGAGAGAAGGACTGAGGGGCAACGCCTGCGTATATTGAACGCTCGTCTGCCTCTCGGGTTGTTCAGGACGTCGAAGGAGTCACTTCCTATGGAGGAGGAAAAAAAGTCAGTGGGAAAAAGGAAAAGGGAGAGGGAAGTATGGATTAGAATCTCCTAGTGGGAGTATATTTTTCAAGAGACCAAGGACCGACTGTAGTCCCAGACGAGGTAAAAAGAAAAAAAATATGACTT
>Ga0179591_1195984_pt1 | contig 16751 bp, 33 predicted proteins | sample CZOMad2_1_08_16f_FD_182891 | JGI IMG/M metagenome (GOLD analysis project Ga0179591, IMG submission 182891) | Vadose zone soil fungal communities from Angelo Coast Range Reserve, California, USA - CZOMad2_1_08_16fungal (PacBio error correction) | ecosystem: Environmental > Terrestrial > Soil >...
AAGAAGGGGCTACATAGTGAGGCGCTAAGCAAAAGCATCTAGGGAGTGGGAATTATGGCTGGTGGGAAGAAACGTAACAGCCGCAGGCGAGGAGTGGTTGGACGTCACGAGATGGGTGTGAAAAAATAATGGCAGCAACGACCCCAGGACACGATCGGTGTTCTGGATTGGTGGGGGGTGATGTAAGTGAAGCCACGTTCATTACCGCTGAGGGGAAAGACCCCTATGCCGGTCCCAAAGAAGGGGAGAGCCGAGTCAACTTCAAGCACAACGACTACGTCCAGGGTCAGGAAGCACTCCTCAGGTTCGGGGATCAGGGGCACAAGGAACCAGGAGCTACTGGGGGTGTAAGTTGGAAACCGGAAAAAAAACTCAGGGACTGAGCAACCACTCACTTTGGTGTCCATGGAAAGGGAGGTGCGGACAGGGAATCACAGGACCTCAGAGGCGAACAAGGGCCCGCAGACGGGAAAGACCGGTGGGGGGAAACTGGACACATTAAAGCTGGGGAATGAGAAAAGGGTCAGGTGAAGATCAATCAAAGTCCCCAGGGGGAAACGTTTTGGGTAATGAGGAGAAAAAAAAAGAGCCGGCGTTGCACAACAAAAAGAGCGACGCGCGTCTGCTCGAGGGTCATGGGGGGAGTGGGAGCCAACAGGAAATGATTTCATGAAGGACGAGGCAAGGTCACTTCAGCTAAGCGAAGAACCGATGGATAGTGGGCCGATACGAAAGAACTCAAGCCTAAAACGCGCTTTTCCAGGGGAAAATTGGTTGGGGAAAGAGTTTAGCCAAAACCACCTGTTGACCTCAGCACTGAAGAGAAAAAGATTGCACACTGAGAGGACCCCGAGCCCACAATCTTCGGATAGTGCCGCTGGAGCATTGGACCATGTTCATATCCCTCGTCGAGTCAGGGAAAAGTCCTATCTAAAATATTAATAGTAAAGAGGGAATTCACTCGGTCCACAGGGTGCCTGGGAGGAAACAAACAGTAGGTGATTGCGGTCAGCCCAAAGAAGGGGCACACCACGGTCGTGGAAAAAACAAAAATAAAAGAGGAGAAGGGTACGGTGGTGACCACCAAGAAAAGCGCCCAAAAACCGAACCGGTTCTACCAAAACGTAAGGAAAACGCAACGTCGGTGTGGGACGGCGGTCAAATGACGTAGGAGAGGAACCGGCGGAAAGAGATAAAGAACAGCCTTGTCTCACTCAGATAATGACAAAAAGGCTCAGAAAAAAAAAACAGGCAGGTGGGACTAAATCCCTGAGGAACGGAAAGAAATGGAGGAAATACATCTAAAATTGGAAGAAGGTGGTAGGTAAATCCGAGGTCAGTATCGCTAATATAGAAAAAAGAAAGGAGTTGTCACCCAAAACCTATAAACAAATGAAAAACCCAAGGTAAGAGACGAATCAAAAATGGTGTCACAAATACAAGCAAGGATGTGTCTTACAGATAAAAGAAAGTCGCAACAGGGGTCAAATGTGCACATGGGGCACGTGGCAGGAAGACGGTGGGTTGTCAAAGCAAGGCCACAAGAGGACGAAAATCCGCTCGGGGGAAATTGTCATCGCGAAAGTTTACTCACAAGAAAGAAGACGAGGGAGAGAGAGGAACGCCCAAAAGAGAAGGAAACGCGCCGCCATGGAGGCTAAAACGGGGAAACAGCACGGCAAACATCGTAAAAAAGAGAAGGGAGGGACCAAACCCCAAAGGGATCAAAGTATGAAAAAAAAGGCGCCAGACGAAGAAAACTATTAATAGGAAAACCCGAAAAAGGTATTCTGAACGGGGGGGACAGCGGAAAAAGCTGCCCAAGTTTTGGAGAGAGAGGGTGTAACACAGACAAGATCAATAAGCAGGGGGAAAACGTTGTTCCCACGGCGAACACCTGTTCCGGAGAATAGTTGCACCGGGTTGTCCAGCACCAGCTGTTTCAAGATTAAGCAAAAAAAAAACCTGGGGAGTAAAAACACACTTATATTAAATTTCCCGTAGAATAGTGTCACATGGAAAAGAAAAGGGGAACGTTGAGAAGCCGAAATAGAAGCGGAAAGTGGTGATCACATGGAGGGGAAACCAAACTGCTGGCAAAGTAGATGAAAGAGACGAAAGAAGGGAGAAAAAAAAATTAGGGTATAAAAGGGAAAGTCAAAACTCACGAAAAAGATCTCAGGAAGCACAAAGGGAAGAAAGACAAAAGAATGTGGAACAGCATGGCCGCAAAGAAAATGACCTGGTCATTTCGCGCAACAAGAAAGCGAAAAAACTCACGAAGGGTAACGAGGCCAGCCTTTAAAGCAGCGGATAGATTTCCCTACCAGGATTAGAGGCACGAACACACTGCGCGAAGGGAATGTAAAAGAAGATGGTTAGAAAGCGGGAAAGAATGTGGACACGAGCCGTGTACCCCTCCCAATAAATCAGGGGGCGCTCACACGTCAAAGAAGAAACTATACGAGGGGGAAATCGGGGCACATTGGATCTGGTTGGCAAGTGAAAAAACGAAAAAGAAAAAATGTCCAATAGGGAGGAGGTTAAAAAAACGGCAAGTGAAAGCAACGTCAACGAAATGGAAGAGGGGGAGCCTGGCCCCAAAAAAAAGAGCAGAGGCTTACCACAGAGAAAACCTCGTTCCGAATTATTGGGGAATAGGAGACTCCGAATCCGAAACAACCAGCGATGAGGTAGGGGAGGTATGGAAGGTACAGATTAGAAGAAAAACAAAGGGGTCCGACCAAAGGAAGACTCCTAATCGGTCGTGATATTCAATTCGCCGAACTCTAACGGCCTAGGTTGATGGATGTCATCCTTGGAAAAGACCGTTGGGGAGGTATAGTAAGAACAGAAGACTCGAAGACAAAGAAGGATAGGGGGATTTGGAGGTTAAAGGGGGGAAACGGACATGGATGGCCAAAAAACTGGCAGAAAGCGGACAACAGGTGTTTTGCCTAAATTCAAGACAAGAGAAGCGTACCGGTGAAAGAAAGAGCTGGCCTCTCTAAAGCAGAAAAAAAAATGGACGATAGCAAAACACCTAAATCGCGAAAGGGCGACAGAGGGAGCCTAAAGCTTTTTGAGGAAAAGAATGGGACAAGAACGAGAAGGTGTGCCACGGAAGCAAAATCCCAGAAAAGGCGCGAATTCCAGGCCAAGGCACAGGACGAACTGGCTCCCAACAGGAAGATCGGGGGCAAGAAAAAAGGTAAAATGAAAAGCAATTAAAGGAAATCAAAAAGGGTATCACTTGCGGGGGGCTTCCTAGGAAAAAAGGCTGGCTAAAAATAAGGGCAGCACCGGGTAAGGGAAAAACAGTTGTGCAGACGAGAAGGGGGGGGGACTCTTCGTAAATTCCACCGGGAGGCTGCAAAACACAAGAATTAAAAAAAAGGAGTGACATCAATAAGAGCTGTCAGGTTGGGCCGGAAAGGCACGGGGACAGGCGCAAAATCCGGGGTGGTGAAAATCTTCCAATGTGGGCAACCGAAGGCCGGAGACCGGGGTGAGAACGAAGTGTGGTCACTTAGGGAAGAAGGAGGGACGGAAAGCCTGACTGAGATAGGACAAACCTCTCCAAAAAGACCAAAGAACAAACTAGCTCGAAAAGCTGCAAGAAAGGCAGCTTTAAACATGATCGAGGGAAGACCGCAAAGGAAAAAAGGACAGAGAGGAAGAGACGTAAAAAGAATGGGAGTGGAAAGCGAACATGGTGGGGGGGGAAACTTGAAAGGGTTAAACAGGAACTGATGACGCAACATGGAACGGGCGTCAGGGAATCCTTGTGGTTGCATACAGGCAGAGAAAGTTCTCTATGAATCCAGCGGGATTCAATAACGGAATGGGCAGGTCAAGAAAGAAAATTAAGTCGCGAAAGTGAAACCTGGGCAGGAAACAAGTTGTGGCAGAAGTGGAAAAAGGAATAAGTAAAAAGTAGGGGAAACGAGAGCAGAAGAACAAGGCAGGAGGCTACGGTTGAAAGGGAAAAGGAACCAAAGTCAAAAAGAGCATCTGGCCAAGCAAAATTAAACATAAAAGGTCTGTCCAAAAAAAAGTCATGGACGCAGGAAACGAGCGCGGAGCGAAGGGAAAAACTAAAAGAGAAAAAAAGTCCGCGGTGACCTCGGCCGGATAGCGCTTAAAAAGGAAAGAGAAAAATGAAACCAACAGCAAAAAAGCCAAGGAAAAAACGGGGGCACCGAAATAATGACACGTGGACAAAAAGGGCGAAGCTGGGTGGGCAAAGCCTAGAGGAAGGCTAAAAGAGGGGGCAGAAATAGAATGGAAAAATCACGAACAAGAGATAAACCATAACGAAAGAAAAAAATTTTCCGTAAAAGAAATGAAAGGTGGGAAGACCAAGACCGTGCCAAACCAAGGCAGGAAATCATCAGAAATGAAAGATCCCATGCAAAACTCGCAGAGATACAGGGGCAAATCAAGGGAAGAAGTCCAAGCAAGAACGATGATATGACACAAAAGTGAAAAAAACCCAGTGTCAAGGAAAGTGACCACCAAGAGGACGGTCCCAAGTGCGAAAAAAAAAATTACTGGGGTGCCTGGGCGCACAAAAAGCCTGCAAAAAGGGGGAGAGGAAGAGAAAAAATTGGCAAAAGAAAAGGGAAGGGGCCTAGAAGGGTTTGGTTTCGTAACAAAACAAAAGAAACAAAGAGGTGGATGGCACCAAAAACGGCGGGAGGAACAAAATACAAAATAAAAAACCCCGTACGAAAAGAAAAAGGGAATGCCCTCAAGTGCAAAAAAAAAGTCAGCCCCAACTAACAAAAGCAGGGGGCCCTAGGCAAGGGGATGCACAAGAAAAGGTCGGAAAACTCCCAAAAAAAAGAAAAAATGGCGGTGTCAGAAGAAGAGAAAAGGAAAGCCGCAGCCCCCAGAAAGAAAAAACGATCCAAGAGATGAAAATCAAAGAAAAAACGCAACGCGGCAGGCCCCCTCGTTAAAGACTGAAAAATCATACTACCTTAGGAAATCAAATCATCCTACAGCAAGGGGGAACGACAAACACCTCAATACAAAAAACAGAAAAGAGTCACCCACACTCACAAAACCACTAGCCCGGCCCAGAGGCACCCGATAAATCCAAAAAAAAGCCACAAACAGCCCAAAGAAAACATCGACCAATTCACCCGCGCATTACAAAAAGATGCGCCGGCGCATAAAAAAAAAAGGGAGGGACGTTTTGAGCAACGCGCACAGTTTTAAGAAACGACAAAACGGGAATGTAACTGACAGAAAAGTATACGTGAACAAAAATAGGCAAAAGTCTGAACTGAAAGAAAGAGAAAAGCCGTAATTCAGACAAAACAAAAAAGCAAGAATTGTTGAAAAGGGTGGGGCTAAGAGTCTGTCGTAGCACGGGCAAAAAGGGCACCAAGGGGAGTAGAACAAGGCCGAGGAAAAAAGAAAAAGGACAGTGCACGCAGGGTAAGGACAAGCGCTCGAACAGGGACGAGGGGAAGAGCAGGGGGCGAGGAAGCCGGCGACGACGAGAGAGGGGGAAGTACCTGGCGCCCGATGGAGAAGCCAGGGCGCAGGTCAAAACGAACGTTCAGAAACGGCAAGGGAGGGAAACCGGCTAAAGAAAAGGCACGCTCAAAAAGGATAGGAAGAGAAAAATCTAACACCACACAAAAGGAGAAGAGAAGGGTCACAGGTTGGACAAGGAAACGCAGGGAAAGCCCTGTTGAGACATAGCGAAAAAGCCCAAGAAGTAAAGGAAAACGAATCACTAGGAGAAAGGAGTTTAACCATCTGGAACCCATGACAAGGGAAAAAGAGAAATACGCGAAAATAGGAGGGAAAACCGTCTTTAAATCTCACGCCCCATGAGAAAGACGAACATGCGCCGGCGATGAGGGAAGGGGGGAAAGAAAATGGCGCATCCGGATCATTGAGAAAAAGCAAAAAAAAACAAGTAAGCCCAGGGCCTAGAAGAAGGAGCTACACCGGCCAACCGAAAGAAGACAACAGAAAGGGTTTGGGGCGATACGGAAGTTAACACGGAAAGTCACGAAAGCCTTGAAGAAAGGTGGTTGGTTTCCAAGTCCAGCGCGAGGAATGAGCCGGCGGCCAAAGGGGGGGTGTGGACAACCTGACGCTTGCTCCAAAAAGTCAGCAGGTTTTTTGGGGGAGACAAAAAGGGAAAGAAAAAAGGGTGCGGATGCCAAAGGCCAGGCCAGTGACGAGGGGGCGGAGGGAAGGGTTGTCGGAGCGGGGGGAAGGAAACTCGGACAAGGGGTGGGGGAAGAGGGGACAGCAAAGGTGTTTCGCCGAGGAAAGGAAATCGCACTGGGGTGAGGGAGGGGGGCATCTTAAAGGGTAAGTCTATGTCTCGTGGTAAAGGAACGGGCCGGTTTCAGAACAGCCGGAAGATCTGCTGAGATGGAAACGATCATTATCGTTCTTCGGATCCGCGCTTGGTCTGGCGGGCAAGAACCGTCAGTTGCAAAAAAAGAAGACTGGAACAAAACCTCGGGGGTCTGAGGGGGTACTACACCGGGGGGAAAAACATCAAGGAAACAGAAGGAATTAGGAAAAAAGGAGCAGGTAGGGGAAGGAGTGGGGTAAACACGCCACTGAAAAGCCATTAAGGTGATTCTCAAGGAGCCGCGCACCAACCCTAGGGTATACGAAAGAGTAACGAAGGGCCCTATTTTAGGGATGATCTCGTCGAACTCAAAAGACCAAAGGTGTCGCATAAAATTTGGCATCCGCCTGAACAAGAAAAAAAAAGTACGGCAGTGCCAACGAGAGACGGGGTTGGGCCACATGGCAAGGTCGCAAGACAAGAGTGAGATAAACATACCAGGGCATCAATGAAAAGAAGAGAGGGTCACTTGGAATGACCTTTATGAAGGAGAAACAATGGTGGTGAAGATAATCTTAGGAACTGGGGGCCAAAAAAGAGTAAACCCGTCTGCCATCTTCTGATATCGGGCTCGAAGAAAGAGGTTTGCAAGGAAGGTACAAAAGTGATGTAATGCCCCGGACAAGCGAACTGGCTAGCTCAAGATGAGCATAACTGAGTTCTATGATCCATCTCCTCCGAGGCCGAAGTTAATCCACATTGGAGCGACCTTGGAGGGGGGAGCACCGGAGATCTTGGCAGTCCTAGGAAAAGGCCGGTGACAAGAACTCCAGCGGGAAATTCCATCTGAGAAAGCAAATGGGGAGAGTCCTTTGACTGTGGCAAGTACTCGTAGGAACAGCCAAAAACTATCAAAGACTAGGCTCACGAGAGGGTGGTTAAGAAAAAGATCGGGGTGCTCAGGGGTTGTGTTAGCAGACACGCGGACGTAAGGCGGCAACCGGTTCCGGTGTGGTGAAACACCTCCCTCTTAGAAAGAGGGGACGCAAAAAACGTCGCTTTGCCAAGGGAGACTCAAGGAGGGTGGTACCATAACAAAAAAATAACTTTCAAGAAGAAGGCACCTTTCCAAACAAACTCTCTGCCGTACCGAGTCGGCCGGAAATCGTCGGATGGAAAAGTTCAGAATGGGAACGGGAACACAGGTCCGCTGAAAAAAAAAAAACCGAACGCGCAAAGGGACAACGTCCTAGAAAAAAATAGCTTCAAGAACGGGGGGACGGGGATAACGCCTTTGATAGAGGGACGATGTTGGGGCTGAAAAACAAACGACAGTGAAAAAAAAACTTCCAGGAACAATTCAAGAGATGTCACTAGGACCTCATGGCAAAGCATCCAAAAAAGGAGGGAAGAATCAGTAACAAGAAGGGGGCAATCGAGACTGGGTAATGGGGGGCGGGCGTAACCTCTACGTTGTGTGGACAAACCAGCTGAGGAACTAGTCACAGAGCCCTCATAAGTTTGGATGGTGAAAGAAAAAAAACGCGGGAAGAGGTGTTCCAACTATAAAAGAGCGGCGGGGCGCTAGCCAGAAAAAGGACAAAAGGGAAACAAGCCCAATCGTGACGGGGAAGAGACAATAGGTAGAAGAGTCAGTACCAAATCCTGCAGAAAAAGGGGGGAAACCGCCAAGGAAGGGAACCGGAAAGCCCAGACGAAAAGAGAATACCAGGAAAGTAGCAGATGACTTATTGAAAGCCCGGGGAAGGGGGGACCGAAGAGGCAGAGACAAGACAACATGAAGAGGCGGTGGGTTCACAAAAGGGGTACAAAGACAGAATTATTGCGCCAGGCCACAGGGTTTGAAAAAAACAGGGCTACAAAAAACCACTGATAAGCAGGGGGGAAAAAGTCCAACGAGGTGGTGAAATCAGTTTGGAAAAATCTCACTGGGTATCTAAGGGGAAAGGTCCCAGTTATGGCCAAAAACGGAACAGAAACGACCGGTTAAGTGAAGAAAGGGGGAAAAGGAGTGACCGCACCGACTTTTCGAGAGAAGAGGGGATCAAAAAAAAGAAAAAGGAGGGGGGTACATCACAGTAACGAAAGAGGAAAGGACCTCGCGACTCTCGGGGTATTGAACCTTGACGACGACAAAGCGGGCGGAACGACTGAGGCCTCAGACCGGCCGACAATGCAAAGGTGGGTTCGTTTCAGAGAAACCCATTTTCTGAAAAAGCTGTGAGAACCGGGGGGGAAGTTGCCCCCTCACCAAAAATAGAGAGGGACGCAAAGAAACATCTAAAAAGAACTTCTGTGGGCTGCGGCGAGGAGGAATGTTGAAAGAGACCAGACAAAAGAGAGCCTCAGAAAGAAGAGGTCCCATACAAAAAGAGCTGGTCGCGAGCCAGGATGGGAGAGCAACGGGCGGCAAATCAATCAAAAAGAAAATGAAGAAAGATGGGAGGGGGTGCGAATAAGATGATCTACACAACACAAACATCGGAGTCTGAATGAAAGGAGCGGACCACGAAAGAAAAAAACGTTGTCCAACCAGACTTGGTCTGGCCGCCAGAAAAAACAGTCGAACTTCACCGAAAACAACACTAAGAAGAATGGCAGACGGCGGAGGGACTGAAGAATTCTTTCTTTGGAGGGCCAAACAAAAAGACAGAAAGAAAAGAGGAAACGCCACTACATATCGGTGGAGGGAAAAGTAAAGGGGGGGGGCCACACAAAGAAGAAACGGGTCCGAGTTCCGAAGGGGGAAGGCCGGAAAGAAAAGAGAGAGAAAACGTGTCGCCCGCCGAGACAGGCGGCCATCTGCCAAGAAGGCTGTGACACTAAGCGAGAGAGAAAAAAAAAAGAGTCCAAAACAAGAAGAGATGGGCATGTCGCACCAAAAGGAAAAAAAAAGTCCGGGGAGAATGCTGTCCCAAATTTGAAAAAAAAAAAATGGGGATGTCACGATTGTTACTAACCTAGGAGAAGAATACGTACCGAAGTGTCTGAAAAAGGGGGGGGGAAGGCCACCAAGAGGAAAGAAAAGTACGTTCAACCAGTCGAAAAAAGCGTGCCAAGATAGAAAAAGGTTGAGACTCAAACAAAAAAGGTGAACGATAGAAGGAGGGGTCCATTGGCGTGCAGAAATTCAACCGACTGGGCTGAGAAAAAAGGGGCAAGAGGGGGCAGGAAGTGGGACCCGGGTTCAAGAGGGAGGATAAGGGGGAAGAGGAAGAAAAAGGTTTGCCCGCGGAGAATCAGAAAAGACGGGTCAACCGGAAAAGAACACATCAAGCCAAATCCTCAATCGGGAGGAGGAGTGACGTTGCGAGCTCGAGCGCTGCGCATACCCGTGCGGAGACGAAGACGCTATCGGGGAGGGCCAGCCATGCGGAAAAGGTTAATGGGTAAAGGTGAGAAGAGAAAGGAATAGGCGACTCTCGGGGAGCAAAAACTAGGCCACGAATGACCATAAACCCTGGAAAAGATCTAGCAGGCGAAGGACTACGGACGCAGGGAAAAAACATGACTCTAGAGAAGTGGAAAAAGGGGGGGGGCAAAAAGATAGAAACTTCACCGGACTAAAATGGGTGTGGTGCGGAGGACAAAGGGACTTATCAGTGACTCCTGGCAGAGAGAAAGGAGGAATGGGGTCACATCAGGGGGGAAAAAATGTCGAATAACCAAAACGGATATTAAAAAAAGCGGCAGGAAAAGACAACGTTGCAGATTGTTACCCATAGGAATCTGAAGAAGGTAGGGAAACCGGCGAATGGAAAAGGGGGAACTGCAGGATGAGAAAAAGCGAAGAAAACAAGGGTTGGGAATACGATGAAGAAAAAAAGGTTGTCGAAGATGGTCGACGGTATCTGTCAGAAAAGCAAAAATCTATAAGAGGACACAAAAAAGAAAGGTACAAAACCGTCCGTTAGGCCCGAAAAAAAGAAAAAGGATAAAGCACAAAAAAATGAAGGAAGAAGATAAAGGTCGACTGAAAAGGAAGAAAAGGCTTCGACGACCAAGAGATGAAAAACAGAAAGTTCGCCACGTCAAGAGGGAATGGGGGTGCGTCTTCCTTCCTCTTTGGGGAAGAGAGAAGAAAACTGTATTGGGCGAACAAAAGGTCTAAAGCAATGTAAACGCTCAAAGGGGGGGAAGAGCGTCCAGAAAAAAGAGAAGGGTGACCAAGGTAAGAAGGAGCTCTGGCCGCCTGGACGGGAGAGTGCAAAATGACCCTCCCTAGGAAGCAAACCTCACCAAGACGGCGAGCAGCAGACATAAGGGAAGAAACAGAAACGAGGCACTCCGGGCATGCCCACACGGGTGTAAAAGAAAAGAAATCAGGAATATGTCACACAGAAAAAAGATGAAAGGAAAAGTCAATGTAGTGAAAGTGGAAAAAAAGGATCGGAAGGAGGACCTTACCGCGAGGGTGAGAGATCATGAAAACTAACCGAGGAGGGCCCAAGTGGAAAAGGTGGCAAGAAAAAGAAAACAGTTGTCAAACACAAAAGCGAAGTATGTTTTGTTCTGAAAAAGAAGAAAAAAGGCCCATTAAGGCCAAGGGGGGATAAAAAAAGAAAAGGGAGGACCAAACCGGAGGGAGGGAAAAATAAGATAATCCTCTGGGTAAACAGACGGAAGAGAAAGGAAATCAGGGGTCTCATTGAAAAAGGCGGAATGCCAGGGAAGACAGAGAAAAGAATCATCACCCCGCAGAACCGGGAAAGAGAGAAAGAGTCGGCATTGTATGGCACAAAAGCCGGGGAATGCAACACTCAACAAGCAAAAGTGCAACCGGAGAACAGAAAGAAAAGGGCGCAGGCCCGAACGCCGCAAGAAATGAGAAGGGGTTTAGAGATAAAAAAAAGAAAAGAGCAATCTTCCCGATATTTGCGGAAGAGAGAACGCATGGGGAGGTAAACAGGACGGAGAGGGGACGCGGGAAGGAACACAGTAGCGCACCCCCTCACTCCGACTCAGGTGGGACAGGCAGAAGAAAGACTACTATCCAGGCGGACAGCCCAAAAAAAAACCTCAGAAAAAAAAGAGAAGAATCAGGGAAATCCAAAAAAGAAGAGAGCGCACACCGACATCAACCGCCCGCAGAAAGATCACCCAAAATTGGAAAGCCGCGCAATAAAGGACACAAACGCTGAAGAGAAAAGAGAATAAAACAAGCAAAGGGGCTGAAATGAGCAAAGCAAGAGAAAAAACAAGGCGCCCAAGCTCTAAAAGACGGGAAAAGAAGTTAAAAACCAGGCAAAGCGTGGCCAACCTGGGGGGAGGAAGCCGTATGACTCACAAAACCCACGGAAAGGAGAGGGGGAGAATTCGTCAGTCAGAACCCCAAGGACAAAAAATGCCTTGGTAGCCCGTGGGGAAGTAAATAGAAGGAGGAGACATGCGCTTGACCAGCGAGCCCACCGGAAACGCATTGGGAAGGGAATCAAAGGGGGAACGCCGATGACTACTAGACGCCCGGAAGGCTGCGGAACACTACTAAATGAAGAAGAGGAACCAATGTTCGCTCCGGGGAATGGGGGGGGGTGTGGGAAAAAAGTGTCGGGTTGGATATGGGACACCACGGCAAAGAAAAGGAGGACAATACCGACAGGAAGATCTGATCACCAAAAGGAGGAAAGAGAGAGAGACCCCTTAAGGAGGAAAATATGGGCGTTTGGAAAGAGAGCTATCCAATAGAAAAAGAGAAAGAATACTCGATCCGCAAAAAATGAGGAAAAGAGGACAGACCAGGGAAAGAAAAAAATGGGGAAAGAAATTCTTCCCTACGGAAGTTCAAAAAAGCGAGGGGGCAGACGCAGCAGGATGGGAGAATTGAAGAAGAAAAAGGGGGAAGAAGCAGAAAAAAAAAAAAACAATTTACATAGGACCAGAGGGACAAACGACTGACCACAACACAGCAAAGAGAGGAACTACACCATGGGGGGGGGGTGTTGCGGAAAAGAGCCTTGTTTATCCCACCGACAAAAGCGACAAAACCACAGAAGGGAAGAAAAAAGAAAAGTTGGCGAAAAATTGGTTGTTTATAAGAAAAAAGACAAAAAAAAAACAAGGCTGCCACTCGCGACGGGAAATACGCGCGTGTAACTAACTCGGGTTACAACAGTCAAGGCAAAACCAGGGGTGCAGAAGGGGGATCAAGGCTGGGGAAACAGACTGAGGGGGGCCGTTTTGGACGTGCGTGTTGGAGGGGGTGGGGGGACTTGGGGACTTGCAAGCAAAAGAAAGGGAAGGGTTGGGGTACAGTCTGGGGGGAAAAAGCAGTGGAAGGGTCAATCTGTCCTAGGCTGGTTAAAATAAGCTGTTTCGTATTCGGGGGCGCCGGGAGGACGAGGGACTATTAAAGGAGGGGGAGAGCCAGCAGCTTGCCATGAAAAACGGTAGCGTCGCGGGATCGGAAAAAGAAGCGCAAGGGGGGATAGTTGGGAGAACTCCGCTTTGAGGCGGGGCAGGAACATGGTGCAGGGGGGAGGCGGGGGAAAGAACAGAAGAGCTGTAGTATGGGGTGGCAGTAAAAAACTAGAAATTGGGAAAAATGGCCTCGACCGGAATCCTGGCAAAACAAAACAGCTCTGGGTGGGGTGTTCGGGGGAGGGGGACTCGAATTGGCTTGGGGAAAGCCTTGCAACTTACAAGGGGTCAAAAGAAAGGACACCATGCTGCGGAAAGAAAAAAAGGGAGGAAGCGTAGGCCTTCCGCTAAGGGCCACCACCAGAACAAAAAAAAAAAACAAACCAAAAAAAACCACAGAAGAAAAAAAAAAACAAAAAAAAAAAAACCAACACCACCAAGAAAAAAAAAAAAAAAGAAAGAAACGAAAAAAAGAAGAGGAAACCAAAGGACAGAGAGGGGGCAAAAAACCGAAGAGAAAAAAAAAAGAGACCAAAAAAAATAAAAGAAAAACAAACCCAAAAAGAAAAAACACAAAAAAAAAAAAAAAAAAAAAAAAAGAAAATAGACCAAAAAAGCCAAAAAAAAAAAGAAAAAAAAAAAAATCGGGCTCCAGCGAAGGGTGAAAGACACGCGGCCGGGGCAGAGCTGAAGGGCGGGAAATAAGAAAAAACATTCTTAAGGAAACGACAGGGAAATGTGGGCCAGAAAGGCAAAAAAGGAGGGGTCTATTCAAGACCTGTCAATCAGGGAGGAACTAAGTAACCAGAAGACAAGAACTCGATCCATTTGTCAGGCCCAAGAATGTTATAGGGAAAAAAATGAGGGGAAGGTAAAAAATAGATGTGAACGACTTGTTTGAGGGAGAAAAGGTTAACGTAAAGACGTCTAAATACTCGTAAAGGACAGGGGTTAAGGCTAGGAATGGGGGACAGGCGGGTTGGTTGGCAACACAGGCAATAGAGGGAAGAAACAAATCAACTGCGGACAAAGAAGGGACGGCAAGACAAACAATGCTTGGTTCTATCAAAATAAAACGCTCGCAAGATTTAACATTGACAAACCTTGGGGAGGGAGGGAGCACTCCTGGGGCGGAAAACTAATCAGAAAAGGCACTCCGAAAAAAAAAGATCAAACCCAAGGTTCAAGAGGAAGATGATCGTGGGTGCTCACATGTAGGGGGGAGGATCTCGTCGTCGACGGGAAGGGATGGACTAATAAGGAAAAAAGTACAAGGGTGAGCAGAGAAGAGTTAAGGAAATGGTGTTGGCAATGTAGGAAAGAGGGGACTCGAGGAAAACACAATGAGGGTCAAACAAAAAGGCCAAAAGATGCACACGGGCAAAAGGTGCAGAGAGAATCGTTGGGGGGAAAAAAAAAGAAAAAAGTCAAGGTCGCACACCTCCGGCCTGAGGAAAAAAGTATTAGGAGGAAAAGGGAAAATCTGCGACTTTTGAAAAGCCAAAGGAAAAAACAAAATAGAATGCGTCATTTCCGTCAAATCATCGGTCTAACAGAAAGAAAGAAATTCTTTCAGGCTCACAACCGGGAAGACACGTCCGCGGAGATAACTGTAAATCAGATTTCAGGGAAAATCCAAAAGGGGGGGAGGAATAATCAGCCTGGGGAAAGATCGACGAGAAAAATGGGTAGAGAAAGAAAAGGGGGGGGGAAAAAACGAGTGCCCATTAGAGAAGAGAAAGAAAAGAACAGGAAGGAAAAGTCAACAGGTGGAAAAAAAAAGAAAAAGACAGATAAAAAAAAAAAGGGACGTCGGAGCAGGAAAAGACGGACAGAAAGGGTTCAAAGAAGTTGGGAAAGGTCGGCACTCGAGAAAAAAGAGGGTTTTCAGGGGAGCCAGAAAGCTGGAAGCAGGAACTAGCCGGAAATTAGGTAAATGAATGGGGGAGTGGAAAACGTCGTAAGAGTGCAGGAGAGAGCACAGCCTAAATCGGAGGGGAAAAAAAAAGCAAAGAGAGAGAACAACAAGCGAAACACATCGGCTAACGTGGGATCGAGAGCGTCATAGGAAACCACACTCAACCTCGAGAAAAAAAAACGGTGAAGAGAGTCCTATATTGAAAGGGAGAGACCAGACAAGGGAAGGAAGAGAGGAGACTAACTTGCATCACGAAAGAGTTACATGAAAAAGTGTCACTCAGGGGAAGTGTGAGCTACGGTCGAGAAGGGAGAACGGCAGAGAAAGTTTGCGCGGGTACAGGGAGGAATGATTTGGCAGACCGAAAAAATTTTCATAGGGACCAAGATAAAAACCACACCACTCCGGAAAGAAAAAGGAACATTGGATATCCAGAGACCGAAGAGTTGAAAAAGGTTACTTCCAAGTGCAAGATAAGACATAGGGTCGCAGAGAAAGAAATTGGGAGAGAAATTTAGTGGGGTTGGAAAGGAGAAACTGTGTCAATGCACGAGAAAGAAAAAAAAGAACGCGAACGTGGAAAAGGCTAAGCCGGAACTTCACATTAGGCAAAAAATAGAAGGAAAGGGCGTAAGCACATACGAACATAAAGAGTTGTTTCACAAATGGAAAAAATAACTGGTCCTGGGTGCGCATAAAAGAAAAAAAAAAGGACTAATTCTCCGGTGGGGGGAGAAAAAGGAATAAAGGAAAATTAGATTGGCGAATGCAGGACCAACAGGAGAAAGGAGGACACAAGGTGTTCGCAGGGGACCCGAAGAGAGAAAAAGAAAGGGGCAGAAAAAGAAACTTGGGAAGTTTGGTGGGGGGCACCAACAAAGATCAGGACGTTGTACGCCACGAGTCCCAAAAACGAAAGACAGTTATAAAAAACACGGAGGATAGGTAGGGTCTAGAGCAAAAAAAGCAGTATGAGTAATGCTCAAAAGAAAAACAAGGACAAAACGGAGAAACTTCTCCTAAGAAACGGGTCTCTGGCCTAAGGGTAGAGGCTGCGTAAGAAAACAGAATCCCGCCGGATTGAAAGCATGGATCAAAAAAAGACTTGTGGCGAAGAAGTAAATAGAAAGAAAGACGAGAAGAAAAAAAAAAAAAAAAAAAAACAGTTCCGGAGTCCCTGCACTCTCGCGAAGTCCTTCGTTTTGACAGTTTACCTTCTCGGGGGTCCACGCCATCTGGGAAGGAGGCGCTTCAAGAGAGGCAGAAGTACCAGAAAACGTGCACTGGAAAACTCAAGGGGAAGGAGGGACTTGGGTCGTCAGAGGAGACATACCTAGAAGCCAAGAAAAGGGAGAATGAGGTATGAACGATGTCGAAGAGGAAAGAAATCTTCCAAGCCTTCACCGGGCGCGAGAAAGGGAGGACCGTGAAAGAGAAGAGCGCAAAAGGGTCGAGACCAGTGCGACAGTCAATTGGGGAAATAAGAAAAGAAAGGGCGGAGCGTCCTAAGCGTCTAAGAAGGAGGAGGGAGAAAAGGTGCAACGGTGCCAAGAAGAAAAAATTCGAAGAAACAATTCTGGGTACACCGGGTGAGAGATGGGGGGAATCGCTTCGGCCAGACAAAAATTGAGAGAAAACGAAAGTGGAAGAACGGGAAGTGGGGTGGCCAGACAAAACTGTACCATTTGGATCACAAGGAGGAGGGGGAGAGAAGCATGTCAATAGCAAAACAAAAAGACGTTGAAGAAAGGGAAAAAGACAATAAGGAAATTAGGGAATAAGAGGAACCCTTATGACGCGAGCCGGAGAAGCAAAACAAGAGAAGGTGGCAACCAGGTTGCAAGAGGGGAAAGAAAGAATCCCGCCTTTCGTCGGGGAGGGCCACACGGAAAATAACAGATTTTCAGGGGGCAGGCAAGTCACCCAGCCATAAAGCTCCTTAGGACACAAAAAACAGTGAAGAGAAAGGTTGACCAAAACGAGGGGGAGCGACTGGGGGGGTGAAAACTGGAGGCGGGGAAAAAAGGACCCGGTAAACGAGGAAACGCTGCGGCGTTAAGTGGGGAAAAGAGCTGATAGTCAAAAATAAGACTTTTAGCAAAAGGGGGGAAAAGGCAGCAACTG
>Ga0179591_1285574_pt1 | contig 16745 bp, 34 predicted proteins | sample CZOMad2_1_08_16f_FD_182891 | JGI IMG/M metagenome (GOLD analysis project Ga0179591, IMG submission 182891) | Vadose zone soil fungal communities from Angelo Coast Range Reserve, California, USA - CZOMad2_1_08_16fungal (PacBio error correction) | ecosystem: Environmental > Terrestrial > Soil >...
GGAAAAAGGGAAGGGGGGATGAAGAGTACATATCGTCGACAGAAACCAAAAACCACGGGGAGGGACTGCGTCGCGGGGGGGGGCACAGGGAAAAGGGGTTGTCAAAAAATGGGGAAAAAGCGGATCGCACGCCAAGGGGGAAGGGAGGGCACTCGTCTTTGTCCAAAGCTGTCATGAAAGAAACCAATTGTCAGTGAGAGGGCACAGGAAATATCATGACGGTTTGGGCGGGGACTCACGTAAAAAAAATCCAAGGTCCAGTCATGGGTCAGGGGGAGGAAAGCACCTTGGGTGGCACGCTTAGATATTAGGGGGCCTCAAGGGAGGGGAACCTCGGGGAGTGCAAACGGGCTAAAGGCCAATCGGGGGTGGGAAGCAGCCCGGGTGTGTATCGCAACCAAGGGGGCACCATGCCATTCGGACATTAGAAAAAAAAGACACGTCAAGGTCCAGCACGTACTGGGATATCGGAACTCTGACATGTCACCAAAAAGGGGTTTTACAGGTCCAGGGGAAAAAGGTCAATCCAAGTCAAAGAAAAGGGATGGGCTCATGTAGACAGAGGGCACCGATGTAAAGAAGTTGGGGGAAGTCGCAGTCCCCGAAGGGAGGAGGAAGGGTTGGGTTTGGGGGTCAACGCCAGGAAACGCGAAATGGGGGTCAAGAAAAAAAAGACAGTGGGGTGGGTCAGGAAGGGGGCAAAAAAGCACCTCCATGAGGGGGCAAACGGACACGGGCTTGAAAAGGAAGAAAATGGGGAGAGAGAGAAGGGTAACAACCCGGGGGTTTTTAAACTGTCACAAGGGCAAGAATTGTCAAAAAGTGCTCCCGTGACAACAGGTAAAATGAAGGGGAGACATCGCAACAAGGGGGGATCCTTCCAAGAATGAAGGTGTTGAAAGAAAAAGATAAAAGGACTTTCTCCTAAGGACTCGTAAAAGAAGGTTCCACTGGTGATAAACGGGGAGAAGAGAAGTGATCAACGGACTCCAGACGCAAAAACATGCAAACTGGCTGGCCGGTAATCCTGCGGCGGAAAAGGAACGGAAAGAGAAAGGGGACAAGCTAGAAAGGCGGCAAACAATAAGAAAAAGACATAGGAAATACATGTGGGGGAAGCAAGGGAATGAAAAGGTCAGCGGGGTTACCCTTATCAGTTAAAAAAGCGGTTTTCAAAGAAAGGGGGGTTCCCCGGAAAATCAAAGGAGGGGGGGGAGGAAAAGTCAGGGGAAAAAAGGAGGAGGCTGGGGTTTTTTTGGGAGGTGTTTAAGACCAATTGAAAAGTGTTTTGGGGGTCAGTCAAAGAGCAACGACCAAGCGAAGATGAAACCAATGGTACTGTAGATAAAAAGGAAATCATCTGGAAGGGACAAATACTCGGGGAAGAGAGTGGATTGAGATGGAAAGGTAACAAGCTAAAAGTTCTTGGGAGTAGACGGAAAAAAAGGACCAATCGGGACGCTTAAGGAGGGGGGAGTAAGGGTGGCTGGTTCGGTCTTGACGAGTGTGTTCCTCGGGCAGGGGGGGAACATATTGGGGGGGGTGGTTGCGAGGTATTATCAGGTAAAAAAAAAAAAAAAAAAAAGTTGAGGGGTGGTGGGGTGGGAGATGCCACAGGTGTGGGGATTTTGACGGGTCGGGAACGACAGGCAGTGTTTTGGGTCAAAGGGGGGAAAAGCTCTCTTCGACAAAAAAGTGATCCTCAAGAGGGGGGGAAAAAAAAAAAAAAAAAAGGGAGGCGGGAACCAGGACCCCGGGGGGAAGCTTGGGTTTAGGGGGGCCGCAAAGGAGGCGGATGGGGGCGCCCTCCGACTAGTTTGGTCGGCCAAAAAAAGGGTCATGTACGTGGAAAAAGACTAGGGGAAAACAGAACTGCAATGGGGGGTGGACGGCGGGAGAAAAGCGGGGGGGTTGACCTAAGACCTAAGAAAGTTCGGGGGGGGGAAGCAAAGAACAAAAAGAAGAAGAATCGTGGTCCAACAAGGAGCGAACAAGATACAGAACAGAAAAAAAAGTGGAGAAAGACGCGGAAAGAGGAGCTTCTTAGCACCAGGTAAGAAGTTGGAAGGACAGGTGGAATTAAGGTGGAAGACCAGGCGTACATCGTTGAAGGTTGGGGAAAGGAAAAAAGAGGGGGATGGGGCTCGGGGGGGGAAACAAGGGCCCGGGGCTGCCAAAAAACGTGTGAACTCCCTGCTTTTGGGTCCGCGGGGGGATGATTGGCAGACACCCAAGGAAAGGAGGAGGAAGGTGATTACCGAAACTGACATGTGTCGCTTCACAGTAAGGGGAAAGGGGGGCAAAAAAGAAAACACAAAGATGTACGACACGCTGCCTGAAACTCCAGCAGGTGGTGGGAGGGGGGGAAAGGTGGATTCGGGAAATGGGGGGGGGCCCCGAGGCGAACGCTCCTGAATTCGCCTGACAAGGGTTCCGAACGTCAGAAACCAAGGGTCCCCTTTTTCTCGGGAAAAAAATCGCCTTGATACGAGCGGGGGGAACGGGGTTCATCGTAAGCTTTCAGGGGGTGGGGGGGGGGGGGGGGGGGGGTTCGCACGGGGGGTTTTCATGAGTATTAATCAGGGGGGGGTACTCGGTCAAAGATGGGTGGTAAGCCTTGGGAGCAAACGAACACCAGAAATTTATGGAAAAAACAAAAAACTAGGGAGGGGGTCACGTCTCCTGGGAAAAAAGAAACCTAGTATAAGTTCATCTCTAAGTGTTGATAAGAACTAGGCTTTCTTACAAGGAAAAAAAAGGAGAGACCAGGGGGCAACCGTGGGTGGGCCACCGCCCTCGTGCTATGGGTACGCCGCCACGGGGAGGGGCGGGAGAGGGTGTGTGTCCACGAAACAAACACCAGGAGGAACAAAAATCCTCTCGAAAAAAAAAAAAAACAAACACTTATTCCCGAATATCCAGGGGGGCAAAGGGGCACGTGGGGGAGGAAAAAATCTTCAAACACAGGAGAACGGTCAATGCTAAATGGCAAGAAATGGGGAGGGGGGCAAAACCAACAAAAAAAAAAGGAAGACCTCTAAAGGGAAAGGCAAAGGGTGCACCCTCCAAACAGGAACTGACTGCGGAATTAGGTGTCCTCCTAAGGGGAAAAGACGGGTGCTCACCCGGGGGGGGTCGAACGAGAAAATGCCAAGCGGGTACAAGAAAGGGGACGGGAGGGAAAAGGGAGTGAACCAATCTGAACGGAAACACCAACGAAAAAAAAAAACAAAAACACCGGGTAGGGAAAAAGACTTACCGATGACTCCCAACTCCGCGAAACAAAACCCACGGGTAGAGAAAAGTAGTTACCGAAACGGGGCAAGGTTGGGGAGTTCAGGTGGCCACAAGAGACAGGATCTGCGGGGAAGAAGCCCAATAGAATGACCTTGCAGAACCTTGCTGGGAAAGGAAAAGGGGGGGAAAATGGGGGAAGGTTTGAAGTCATTACAAGAAAAAACTGAAAACAAAGGGGGGGGGGTAATCCCTTAACCTCTGGAGGTTGAGGGATAAAATATCCGCGGAAGCCCAATGTCCGGGGGGGAAATCAACAAGGGGTTGGCGAAGGCCAGTGGATTCAGGGGGGGATTGACAGAGGAGTGGGGGCACGGCAAACTGCACAAGTGTGTGAGAAGGGTGGGGCAACCAATTGGAAGAATACAAATTGGGGGAAAAGGGGAACATGGCGTAAAGCACTCCGCAAACAAAAAAAATGGCAAAACCAAAGCATCAAGAGGGAGGGATTTAACAACAGAGGATCGTTGGGGAGAAAGGTAGACCGAGAGGAACGTTCTTGGACCCGTGTCAAGCGCCGAAGATCGGGGCCACAGCTAGAAAAAAAAGCCGGCGCACGTTAGGGGAGGACCAGCACGACAGGAAAAAATTCTGGCCGTGAAGCCAAAAGATCTTTACCCAAGAAACCATGAAGCGACGGGACGGCAGAAACGAGCCAGGGCACCCGTGAAATGTCAGAAAAAAAAAACCGGGGGCCGACAAGGAAGATCAAAGTTTTGGCAAAGACTCTCAATCGCAGGAAGGCAGTCGCAGGAAAAAGAGGGCAAATAAACATTGGCCCCGGCCCACAACCAAATCTTTTGGTACAACTGGTGCTCAGACGGGAAAAAAATTGGGAGTGAGAAAGGACGGGACAACACTAGAAGAAAAGTAAGCAAATCTCAGGAAAAAAACAGCCTCACGATTCTTCTGGGGGACCGGGAGGAAGAAAGAGACGCACTGGTGGTAAGGGGGACTGGGACACTCTACGTCACAGGATTCGGAGAGGCTGCCAGCTCGATTTGGGAGGGTACATTGGGCTGTATAGAAAATGACTGGGGAAGGGACAAGGGGTGCAGGGTGGAAAAAGGCAACACAAAACAAGCTAACAACAACCCCATAATCGAAGGAGGGGGGGGGGGGGGCAAGGATCAACCGAAAAAAAGCTTATGACCAAGGGAAGTCACAGAAAAACTACGGAATTTTTCTCGTATTCCTGCGACGAAGGGTCCCCGAATTACAAAGGGCCGACAGGAGGGGGAGGGGTCCAGACCTGGATGCGCAAAGTTCCCAAGCACACAGTATCTCGCCTCCTCTAAGGGGAAGCCATGTTGGGGCAAAGAAAAGGGAGGGGGGGGGGAAGAATAAGAATCGCCCCGTTAAAAAAAGGGTACATCGAAACGGGGGGACGGGAGTCGGAAAAAAGAAATTCCAAAAATCACTGCACCCCCTACGGGATCCCGGGGAGGCCCCAAGGAAGGGGCCCAAATGATCAAAGGGGAGCGTCAAAACCTTGGGGGGACAAGGGGAGGAAAGCTGGGAAAAGTAATCGAGGAAAAAACAGGCGGTCAAAAACTCCAACGATAACATGGCAAGGGAAAAGGGAGTGGGGTCTTCGGCGATGGCCGTGGGGCAAGAAAAAGGTAGTAAACCAGACGGCCAAAAAATAGAGGGGAAAAGCGGAAATTCTATCCCTTAGGGGGAAAAAAAAAAAGTCGCTTTACCACGTTAAGAAAAGGGAACTCAAGAGAGGGGGAAAAAGATGAGCAAGAAGAGGACTGAAGGGGATTGAGCACTGGAAAGGATGGAAAAAAACGGCTTCTGTGCAATGCGCAGGAAGAAGAAGGCCGTCGCAAATAAAAGGGCCTAAGAGGTTGGGAACACAAAAAGAAAGGGGGGAAAAAAAGAAGACGGGGGGGGGGGTGGCAAAAACAAAATGGGACGCTTGAAGCGACAGGCCGTCCCACTCCAACGAGGAAGGAAGTAACTCCTAAATTGGCAAGAGAGAGGAAGAAAGAACGCGACAGGAAACCATGCTGGTTGTGTACAAACGAAACTGGGATGGGTTAAGGGGGAGCCACGAAGAATGCGACCGGGGTACCTTCCAAAACGAAAAGGGGACAGGCGGAAAAAAAAAAGGGAAAATGAAGCAGAGTGCATCCGGAGAAAGGCTGAACGAAGAAAGGGGCTGAAAACCCTTCACAAACTGAAAAAACGAGCACAGCAAAAAAAGAAAAGCCGGGAAGCTCTTTCTCACGGACAGGGATGGGACTGACAGAAAGAAAATTTAAAGAGGGAAGGGACTGGGGGAACAGGCCTCGTGGAGGGAACTCTGGAAAAAAAAAAAAAAAAAAAAGGACAGAGCGGGGACAAAAGAATGGGACGGAAGCCACAGACCATTATCAGAATCTCACCACCCAAAAACGTATGGAGAATGAAGGGGAGATTAAGTCTCGGGTGAATTAGAAAGGAAAAGGGAGTGGGGTCCCGCGATGCAAAAAAAAGGGGGGGGGTTGGGGTCCAAGACGATCACAGAACCCGTATCATGGCCAAAAAAACGCTATGAGGTAATAAAGGAAGGTTAAAATGTACCTGTAATGACCAAAGGGAAATACGGTGGGAGAAAAGGTCGGGGACAGTGCTGCCGCGCTCAAAGTTTTAGTCCTAAAAGGGTTGCCAGCGGGAACGCAGCCCTGGGATCCGGAAAATCAAAAAGGGGAAACTTTTTCCAGCAACGTTGGGCCGTAAGAAAAAATTGTCGTTTGGGGGCGAGAACGGAAAAGGGGAGGAGACTGGTTTAGTGCAAAAGGTCACGCCCAATGAAAAAAAACAGAACCTCGGGAAAGTTCGACATGATGACGTAGGAGAGAAACGCAACAGTGGTCAAGAAAAAAAAGAAGAGGCAGTTACTCAGGGGACACGAAGGGTTGGACGGGGAGTAACTTAAACGTTTCAAAGGTCTGTTTAGACAGGGCGTTGTTCCCCATGCAAGGTTTAGAAAAAGAAAAAGAAAGACACCAAGACTGTCGGAAAGCGGAGGGGGGACAGAAGAGGGGGCTGGGAAAAAACTTGCAAGGAATGAAAGCCAGGGCCTGTGGGGGGAAAAGAAAGAAAGGGGGGGACAAAAGAAAAAAAAGAAACGCAGGTCACCTTCAGCACCAGTATGGACTCAATGATGGAGCGGGGCAAGAAGGAGTCCGAAGTGGATCAAAAAGGGAAGTCGCTGAACAAAAGAATTTTCTGAAAGATTTTTTGGTTTTGTCCGCTCTATGAAATTCCATGGGAAGAGGAAGAAAAATGCAAAGCATGAAAAAAAAAGACATGCCTTGAAAACCCAAAAGGAGACGAGGTGGGTTGCCCGGGGGAAAGGGAAGTTAACGGAGCTTGGGTGCACGCGTGCCACAGGGTGTGGGGGACCAGGGCGGAAATCTGGATAATCGGGACCAACATAGCGGCCGCAACACTGAAGAGAAAGGTTTAAAATGACGAGAAGAGTTGCGGAACGAAGGCCGGTCTCATGATGGGTAACAGGTAAAGGGGGAGATATGATTGAAGTCAAATTCGGACCAGAATGGGCTTCACGACAAGGGGCGGAGAGATCGTGCGCCGGGGAAAGGGCCGAAAAATCAAGTCGGCAAAAACAACCAGCCAGGCGGCAATAAAAATGGTAGAAAAGACACGGGAAAGTTCGGCGCAGGGAAGACCCGAAATCAAAGTAGCGAGGGGTTTAATCGGAAAAGGTTAAAGGGGAAAAAGCAGCTTTTGGGTTCTGGGAGAATTCACAAGGGGAGGAAAAATTATTTGGGGGTTTTGTGGGTGCGGAAGGATCAAATTAGCAGGGGGGGGGGGGGAGTCAAAACCAACGCAAAAAAGGAAACAGACAGGCCAGAGAAGCCCAAGGAAAGCACGGGGCGTGGGCAAGCAATCCCAGACGAGGAGGAGAGGGGGGGGGGACAGAGTAAAAGTGCAGATTCCTGAAAATCGAACGACAAGAAGGAAGGGGACAAGGAAGGTTTTAGAGGTTAGGGATGGACTGGAAAACGGGGGGAATAAATTGCAACGTTCAACGAAAGGGGGGGGGGGGGCGAGGTGAGAAATGTGAAAACCCACTATGGGGTGCATTGCCAAGGGGGGGGGGGAAAGGGTGTACGGAATTGCCGAGACGTTGTCACAGGGGGGACACGGAGAGAAAATTCGGAACAAAAATTTAAGACGAACGGATGGGGAAACGGCCAGAAAGATGAACCACCAGGGGGGGGGGGGCCTCCTGAGGGGTTGGCGGGGAGGAAGTAAAAAAAGGATGTGTCGAAAAGAAAAAACGAAAGCAGGGTTGGCGAAAGGGCCAAGGAAGATTTTAAGTCAAGAACGAGGTTAATCTAAAAAAAACCAAGGGCGGAAAAGGGGGGGGTGGGACGATAAAAAGGAACTGGGGGGCCCCGAACTTAAGGGGTTGTTATGTAAAAGGGGGGAACTTCAAGAGAGAGATCGGGGGAAAAAAGGGGAGCAGGGGAAAAGAAAAAACAGGGAAATAAATCCCAGGACTGGGTGGTGAGTGCTGGATCATATTCTCTGGGCGGGAGAAATAGGAAAATGGGACAAAGCAATTGAAGATGGGACAAATTGGAAAAATCGCGGTGACAGGGGGCAGGTTTGCCCGGAAAACAAGGAAAAATTCTCTTGCAGGGAATAAGGTCCCGCGCAAGGCGGAACAAAAGAGAAGGGGATGAACGGCAATTTGGGCATAGTCGGGGGTAGTTGACATCAAAGAAAACAAGGAAAAAAAAACCGGAAGGAAGAGCCAACTTTTTTCCAGTCAACAGGAGAAAGCCAATCACATGGAGCTGAACTGGGGGCACAGGGGTGGAGGTGTTTTCGCCAAGGGGTATTATGGAAAAGGGGCAGAAGGTAGGATAGAAAGAAACGGGCGGAGGGGGTCCGGCTGGCAGAACTTGTCAGGGGCAAAAAAATCACAAAGGGTTTGAGTTGAAAAAAACGGGAAATTTATCGACCCTTGGCGGGGCGTCAAGCGTTCAGGCTGAAAGGGGGGAACACCGTGGTGGTGGGGACGAGGGTGGTTCCTGGAGAAAGGGAAGAAAGTTAGCGAAGGAAAAATGTGGTGAAAAACGACAGGGTGTTATCACTCGACGACCAAGGAAAAAAAAGTCGGGTTCGGGATTGGGGAGTTAAGGAATGCGTCGAGGTATTGAATCCCAAAGAAGAAGGACGGAAAAGTAGATGAGGGAATGGGGGTAGGACACCGTTGGGGTTGTGACGCGCCCTCATTGAAGGTGGTTATCGTGCAAACGCATCGGGGGGAAGAAAAGGGGGAATCCCGAAAAACCCAAGCAAGGATAAAATCGTCTCTCACAAATACCAAACCGGATGGAAGAGAAGATGGGGCGCAAGGAGGGGGTAAGGGAAAAAATCGGGGTCCACCTCAGAGGCGTCAGGGACTAACAAAAATGTGCAAACGTTGGAAAAAAAAAACACGAGAAACCTAACAGCTTTCTCCTGGGGGGCCTCCATGTTTGGAAGACAAGAGAGGAAAATTCTGTGGCCCGTAACGCGAAAAAGGGGGGGTTAAGGGGAAATGGTAAGGAGTATATCCACATTAAAGTGGGTAGAGAGGACACAGGCCTGTCCTTCTTAAGGCAAAAAAAAACAAACCGACGAAAAAAACACCGAAAGATTACTATGAAAAAGAAAGCGGAAGGACGGGCCGTATCAACGGAAGTTACCTGTCACGGGGGACCAGTGGGGAGAGGGAAAGCAAAACAGGACGAAGCCAGGAGCGCCAGTCCCAAGAAGTAAAAAAGGAAGAATGAAAAACAGTGCTTAAAAAGGGCCTGGGATCAATGCATTCTCGCAGGAGGGGAGGGTCAAACATTTCGACTGGGGGACGCACAAAACATTATCAAAGAGGAATCCTCTTGGAAGGGGTGTGTGAAGGAAGAAACTCGAAAGTCGGGGGGAAGGGGAATCCAACGTTGCAAAGGGCGCTGGAAAAAACAACGAAGCGATACTTTTGTGTTGCAGGGGGAAAGAACCTGCACCGTCGAGGGGGGGTAAGACATGGGGAAAAGACCGGAAGGACAAAGAGGAGAAAAAGCGTACAGCAAAGAGGCCTGGGCAAAAACTAAAAACCACATCGGGGCCTATCAGAGGGAGGATTTCGCGCCTGACCCATAGATGGGACGGTTCCATTGGCCATTCAGGAAGAGAAAAGAAAGAAAGAGGGGAAAAACCGCTTGAGAAGACCGCAAAAGGCAAACGCAAACGTTTGTTGTAGAGATTCAAAAGTAGGGACCGTAAATTGACCGGGGGGCTCGCCCATGGATCGTTCCAAAGCTTGGTGCAAAAAAAAAAGAAAAAAGAACACAAAAAAAAAAGGGCGGGGCGCCGAAAAAATAAAAAAAAGGAAACAAGACCCTGGGGTCGCCGGTACCAATTGGACGCAAGATCAAAGGTTGTAAAAGGAAGAGTAGGGCTCGGTCCCGGAAAGGGGGGAACTGTCGCTGAAAAACGAAAAAAAAATCAAACAAAATTTTCAAACTGCACACACGTCCATCTGGTTTGGAACGGGCTCGAAGGCGGGCCCCTCAGTTAGTTGAAAAGCGGATAAAAGGCCGCAAGCAGAACAACCACCTCCACGGGAAAAACTGTCTTCGGGGTGGGGTGGGGGGGGGGGGGGGGGGGGGGGGGGGGGGGGGGGGGGGGGGGGGGGGGTTTGGGGGTACCTGGGGAGAGGTTGCATAGAAAAGGAGCCGCTTTAACTATGTTACTTCCACTCGCAGAACGGAGTAAAGGGGGGCAGGGAATGGCCACGCCTGCCCGTGAGGTTGGAAAAACACGGGGGCAAAGGAAGAGGGGACCACCTGTGTGTCGCGCCGCGAAAAAGCGTTGGCGTTGGGGAAGACACCACCTTGAGGAGGGAGAGCAAAAGCCCCCCAAAGAATGCAAAAAAAAAAAAAGAAAAAAAGGGAAACGAATCCGAAAAAGCGGATTCCGGGGGACAAATTCCCGAGAATCGAAGACCTTATTTACGGGTAGAGGCGAAGAAAGAGGAAAAGAGGGGCAGGCCCTGGTAAAACGGGAAGTAGTCGCGGGCGTGGAAAGGGCGCCCCGCGGGGGGGGGGGACAGACAAGGTAAGGCAGGGGAGAAAGGGACGGGGATCCAAGCAACTATATAAAAAACGTTAGGGGGGAAAAAAGCAAAACACAGGAACTGGACCGTAGGAGGAGACTTCGCCTAAGGTTTCATGGTGAAGACACGGAAAGGAAGGGCCGACGGGTGCCGATGGGAATAAGACGAAACGCCAGGTAAAAAACGGGGGAGGACAACGGGACGCTCGAAGACCAAGACTGGTTTGAAAACGGTCGGGAGCACCCGGAAAGGGGGAGGTTGGGGGAAAAAAAGGGGGGTACGCGAGGAAAAGTGCTTTGGGCTTAATCCTGCCACATAAAACGGGTGAGGGGACCAAGAGGAAAAAAAAAAATCAAGACGAACCTTAGGGGATTACGACTGGCCAAATGTAGAAAAAGTGACTCAGCCCCATCATTAGCAGAAAGATGGAGGAGGAGGGGATTGACGCGGTCAAAAAAGGGGGATGGAAAAACAGGCATCTGGGTGCCTTCCTTCGCAATACAGAGAAAAAAGAACGCGCATGGACTGATGGGGGGATGACTTTAAACACAAAAAAAGCATGGTGAAAAATGGGGTCAGTCCTTGATCACGAAAAACAGAAAGTGGGGAAAGAGTCGGGAACCACTCAACGATGGGGTAAAGAGCTTCTACAAGAAAGGAAAAAAGGAGCCAATTAAATGAACTAAACGCGAAATGCAACCTGGGTTCCAGGCAAGGAGGGTGGGGGGGCCTTGGGCAAGCGCAACAGGAAAAAAGGGGGATCAGAGAACAAAAAGGGGGCCGGGCCCTACGCACAAAACTAAAATTGTTTGACTCCAAAGCCCTTGGGGAAAAAAGTTGAAGGCCAGAGTGAAGCAAGGAGAAGACGCAGGGCATTTGAAACCCTGACAGTCGTCAACAAAAAAAAAAGCCACGCCCCCGAATGAAAAACTTGTCAAGAGGGGGCAAGGCAAGAGCTGGAACATACTTCAAAGGTGGAAATAGCAGTGGACAGGCCCGAAAAAAAAAAAGAGAAGAGCGGACCACCCCGTTGGCCTGGAGGCAAAAAGTCACAAAAGAGAGAAGAAAACAAAAAAAGGAAAAAAAAAAAGATAGAGAAGAAAAGGCAAGTGGAAGGGCAAAAAATGTCTTTGGACGCACTCTTTCACTAGTTGGGGGGTTGGAGATGGGTCAAGAGCCAAACTATCCCATGCCCCGATAATAGGAATATTGTGAAATGTCACCGAAAGACGACATTGAAAGGCTGGAAGTTGGGGTGAAAGGGCGAGGGGTGGCAAAAGCAGGTCGGGTGTCCAAAAAAGACTCCCTAATCGAGCAACCGGGGGAGCCCGGGGACTCGTGCTTGGGAAAAGGGGGCTTGAAAAAGAAAAGGGGAGAAAAAAAAAATGGTCTGGGTGGGCTAGGCCCGTCGACTGGGTTTTGACTGAGGGAGCCCTAAGCAACATCAAGACATTGCTTGAAAAGTCAGGGGAGAAGGACCACGAAGGGAGACAGCGGTGGTCCCGCATTGAAGGGGAAGATAGATGACCAGACGTTTGGAGTGTAATTCAGCCAAAAGAGGTTGGAAACACATGGTTTGTCACACCAGAAACGCAGGGGTTGAACCAAAAAGTGACAAGTTTTCCCGGATGAAAACAAACATCACTCGGCATCAAAGGACGAACGGGTAAAAAGAGATGGACTTGCGCATGGAATTCAAAAGAGAGGGGGTAAAGTCCAGGACCAAGCGATTCCAAAAGGAAAGTCATACCAGGCTTGGATCATTAAAGGGGATCCGATGAGTAACGATGGTCTGAGACCGGGGAAGGGAGACAAACGAAAGGGGGGAGTAGAGTTTTGTTTTGACACGCCTGAAAAGAAGTTACACTAAGTTGCATGGGGCAGATGGAAATGCCATGGGACCAAAAGGGCGAAAAACAACAAACAGTTGGAAATAACCAGGGTGGGAGCGAAGTGTGAAAACAAGGGGGGGCTTTCGAGCAGGTAACAGCGGGGGAAACGGTTGCCAAAGGTAATCTTCAGAGCGGGAAACAAAGCGAGCCGGAAAAAAGGTCATAGGCCAGAGGGAAGTGGGTTGCAGGAAGGAAAAGAAGAAGTCTTGAGGGTCGGCAAAGGGAAAGGCCTCCGGTCTAATGCAAAAGGGTTAAACTTGAATAACGTTTATTAGGAGGGGAACAGACGGCGCCCGAAAAGCAAAGAGTTGAGACCTCGTCGTCAAAAAATGAAAGTGGGGCCAGAAAAGGAGGACCGATAGAATAGCAGGTACAAGAAGTTTGTCTTGTAATTTTAGGTAGGGAGGGGAGGGGGCGATGGGGTAGTGTGAGGGGATTTTGGGAGAGGGGGGGTTAATGAGACGGGGGGGGGAGGAGACAAGGGGGGGGGGGGTGGAAAAGGGATGAGATGGGAGGTGGGTGGGGGGGGATGATGAGTGGAAGTGGGATGGTTAGGCGGGTGATGGGAGGGAAAGGAGGTTTGGGAGGAGGCGGCAGGGAGTGGGGAAGGGGTTGGGTCGGGCGGCGGGGGAGGCAAAAGGTGGTGGTTGGTGGGGGGGGAGGGGGTAGGGGGTGATGTTAGGGGAACAGGGAGGGAGGGGGTGGGGGGGTGGAGGGGGGGGGGGGGGCAAGGGTAAGGAGTTGGAGGGTGGGTGGGAGCGGCGAGGGAGGGGGGTTGGGAGGGCTAGTGTGGGCGTGGGAATATGAAGGGGGGAGGAGTGCGGTATGTGGGAAGCGAGTAGGTGGTTAGGGTGGTGGTGGGGGGGGAGGGGGGGAGTTGGGGATAGGTGTGTGGCAGAGGGGGAGGGGGGTGGTGGTGGGGTTAAGGAGAAGTGGGAGGGGTAAAGACGGCAGGTGGGTATGCAGTGATTCATGGGAGAGGGAAGGGTCAACGGGGAAGACCGCTTTGGGTTTGCGGAAGCAGGTCAAGGAAAGGATGTGGGGGGGTCGTGTTCAAGCCTAACAGTCAGGTGGTGGGGAGTGGGACAACGTGCAACAGAAAAAAAAATGCCTGTCAGGAAAAAACAGGCGCTAGACAGCCACAGAAGAATCTCTTTGGAAAAAAAGACAGACTATTGGAAAAGGGAAAGAAGTGGGACGTATCAATAGCTAAAGTGCAGGAGACAAGAGGGGGGTACGAACGAAAAGCAACAATCGGACTCGATAAATTGGGGGAGAAGTTTTTGGGGCTTTGGGTGCAGACAGGGGGGGTAGATGGCCGCGTGAAAAAATAATGGTTTATTGGACGAGTGAGCGGGTTACCAAAGAAAGATTTGTCGGGGTGGAAGGGGAGGACAAGGTGGGATGGGTGACGAACGGGGAGTGGGGGGGGACCAGCAAGACAAGGGGACAACGGCAAGAGCGCGCCAATTCTTTAGGAAAAAAAAAAAAAGGGGAAGTATCGGATTTTGACAGTCAAGTGCAGAAAATCTAAACGGAAAGACGAGTGTGTCTTCGAGACGGTTCAATGGATGGGGGTTCTCAAGCTGGGGGAAGAAAGATGGTAGGGGGGGGGGAAAAGGGAAAAAAGAATTTTAAGGACGGGTAAAAAAACACACGAAACAAACAATTGTGGGACGAGTCTCAAAAAAGCGGTTTGGGGCCAAGAGAGGAGGAAAAGCCCAACGGGACAAAAAAGAAAAAACGAATCGGGGGGGTGGCGCGAAAGAGAAATACTCACATACATCCCTAAAGGGGGGAATTGGACAGGGGAGGTCCTAGGCGCTGGGTATGATAAGAAAAAGGGTGTAAAAAAATGTTGACAGGAACACAATTTGTTATGAGGCAAGAGGACCCTCGCAAAGGAAAAAGGGTGGCAGTTTTGGGGCCAAGGACCCCCACGAAATGATCTGGGATCAGGGTGAAAAAAGTGACAAACACCGCCGTGCCAACAAGGGGGAAGGAAAGGCATTGGGCGACACCAGGATATAAAAGGGGCAACCAATAAACCGGGGAGGCAGTGGATTACCGGTTGGCAGTCCTCTAGGAGAACAAAGCAAGAAGGGAGGGACGCTGCCGGGGCTCATACCTGTGGGGAAAAAGCAAAAGGGGGGATTAAAAGGGATGGGGCAAGATCGCGAGACTGGAGGACTGGAAAGTCTGGGAAGGGGAGAAACAACAGGCAACACAATGAAACCCGTTTGGCAGGGGTACAACCCGTGGAGAAAAAACTTTTGATGGGAGGCCGAAAAGACGAGAGGGACGAGGGGTGGGGGGGTTTTGTGGGGCGGGGTTTTTTCCAGAGAAGAGGAAAAGGACGCCTGAGTCAAAGTTTATTGTGGCAGCGTGGCGAAAGGCAAAGAAACCAAATTTCTTAGGGACAACCCTGTCAGGGGGTCAGCGAAGGGGGGGTTCCCCAAGGGCCACAGAATGGTCGCGTCGGAGGGGGAGGCAAACAGGGGAGTGAAAAGAGTAGGCGCATTTAAGGGACCCTTGTTGGCCGCCCTCTTCTCAGGGGGGGAAAGAAGGCCCGAAAGGGCAAGAGGTGGGGGGAATAGTTTTTTCCAGACCCATACAATCAGAAACAGGTCAAATGCCCGAAGAAATCTCACACCAACAACAAAACTTATGGGTATGATTAAACTATGGAAATTTGGTTGGGAAAGGGGGAGGGTATGAAAAATCAAACAACCTCAGTAAAAAACCGGAGAAAATCACAGATGGGAAAAACACCGGACCCTACCAAGTCATCTACTCCACATGAAGGGGGGTGGGATCCACCTCCCATCAAATGCTGTGGCCCAGGTCAGCTAACTAGGTTTGTCCCTAACGGGGGGTCGTGACGAACACAGGCCGTACACAATTTGCAGAGAGGAACTGCTGAGTGACAGAAGGAAAAACAGGGCCCGACAACAGGCGATAGGCACTTCCGAGGACGCGGGCAAGGAAGTAGTACAACTGGAGTACGGGGAAAACAAGGGGTGCACGATCGGGGTGACCAACAGTTCTAATCCAGTAGAGCCTCGTGCTCAGACCAATTTAAAGGTAAAATGAGAGAAGGTGAAAGGGAAGCGGCGTAAAATTGTCTCGGTGTCGTAAAGAAAAACGGACTGCCAAAAAGGTTGAGAGGGTTCAAGAAGGGTTGAAAAGGGGGTTAAAATGCACAAAAACTTCGGGAACATCGGGCAAAAAGGGGGGGAGCCGGCGCGGGAAGGGGTCAAAGAATTCAAGAGGGGGTTCCAGGGGCAAACGGAAAACAAGGGTCGAGAAAGTGTACTGGAAGAAATTTGAGGGGGACAGAAGTATCAACGAGAAAAGAAGAGACAGCGGGCCGAGCCGCATCCACTACGGCTGGGGTGAAAAAAAAAAGGAGGTGTCAAAACGCGCAACAGTGAACGGTTTTTACTGGAAAACCGGTGATACAGGGGAGAGAGGGGGAAACACCGCTTGAAGACCAGAGTCCAAAATGCCCGCAAGGTTGGGGGGGGATCGTCCCATGTGAAGGAAAAATTCAGGCCCGGGGACACAAAAGAAAGAAAGAGGGTCCCAAAATACATGCAGAACATAATCAAACTGTTCAAAGGAACGCAGAAACGAGCGCAAGGCCCGGGGGTTGCGCAGGCCCTTAAAACATCCAAAAAGGAAAGCAAAAGGTGGGTGGAAACCGAAGAGTCGTAAAGCAGCACCGTCAAAAAAAAGGAAAACCTGGCCGGGGGAACGTAGGGGACAAATCCATTGGCACCTGCCCACACCACAATCTGGTACCGTGAAATTCATGGGACACCACGTTCCCTGCACAAGGAAGTGAAAACAAAAAAAAGAATATACAATACGGAGAAAAAAAGGAACAGAAAAAAGTCAACAACACCAAATCTTACGCGGTAAGAAAAAAGAATGGGAGGTAGTTCGATAAAGGGGTGAATAAAAAAAGAAAAATTTAGAGATGAAGCCACAGATCTACACGGGAGGTTCTATGGGTGGCCAAAGCCGCTTGAGGGGGGGGAGGAGAGAGAAGGACCCTGGTTCACGCGCAAAAGGGGTTTTGCGGAACCCAAACAAACACCAGGGAAAAATGTTGTCTCGCAAGAAAAAACAAGAATGGGCAGGGCGCAGGTGGGGACCAAGAAGAAAAAAAGCGAAAGGGATTCCCTTTGAACATTCAATGTCAGACTAAATGATTGCCGGGGATGACTGGGGGGGGACACGAAAAAACCGATGACTCAAAAGGGACGCCCAGGGTGGGGGGGGGGGCCAAGGGATGTAGCGGGTAACAAGTTAAAACGACTACGAGCAGGGGAGTTTTAAACGGAAGAAAACCATGTTTTGAAGTCAGGAGGGGGGGATCCACTCCTATTCCAAAACCTTGGAAAGGGGGGAAAAAGAAAGCTCGACCCAGG
>Ga0179591_1262301_pt1 | contig 16740 bp, 17 predicted proteins | sample CZOMad2_1_08_16f_FD_182891 | JGI IMG/M metagenome (GOLD analysis project Ga0179591, IMG submission 182891) | Vadose zone soil fungal communities from Angelo Coast Range Reserve, California, USA - CZOMad2_1_08_16fungal (PacBio error correction) | ecosystem: Environmental > Terrestrial > Soil >...
GGGTCAAGAGAACCGACCCGAAGGGGGAAACCAATGCAGAGGCTCATAATCGACCGCCAAAGATTGCACCACGTCGAGTGGATGGGGCTAGCTAAACCAGCCCTCCCTTTTCCAGGGGTCCGGAAAGAAAAAAAGAGGCGGTGATTGGATTGAAACCCGTCGTTGGAAGGGAATGCCTCAGAGGGGGAAGACCTTAAGGGCGATCGAGGGAAAGACTCGATCGTTGAGGGGAAATCAAGGGGAAGGGGGACCGACGTACACACCGGGTCTTCTAATAGACAGTCGGAAAGGCCCTCTTCACGTTCTGGAGATAAAGTTGGTCAAAGAAGTTGCAAGAATTGTTGGGAGAACGAGAAAAAAGGCAGGGAGGAAGGTTCTCAAAGGGTACTCCGGCAAGTCACGGGGGGAGGGACAAGAAGGGGGGGCATAGACGGCAGGGACTCAGCGGGGAAGCGCAGGAGGAGAATCGGACTTCTGAAAAAAAGGCGAGTCCGGAATGAGGGAGCCTCTCGAAGGGGATCACCTTCTCATCTAAGGAATACCGAACGGTGAAGGGGGGATAGACATTATTTTTCCCAGACTGTGGTTTTGGCACCGAAGGAGGCGTGAGGAATGCGGGGGACTGTCTTTTGTTCCTGACCACAAGAAGTGAGGAGAAGGCTTACGGGGGGGTGGAACAATAACCTTTGCACCCACAAAATACCTGGGCAAAAAGGACGAACAGTCCCAACCCGACAATAACCGAAGAGGGAAAGAACATCAAATCCTTCGGCCAACGCAGACATAGCACCGAAGGAAGATTGGATGCCTTCTCTGAATTCAAGGACTCCCCGAAAACTGAGGGGGAGTCTTACCGTAACGCCCAAAAACGGAGGGGGACGGTTTATACCTAGCAGATAATTTGAAACAGACAGGAGAAAGCAAAAAATGAAGGGGGATGCCTGAAAACGGATTTATGAGTCACATAAAGCGCATCTATGAAGTGAGGAGACAGAATAAAGACCAGCAGAAAGTTCCAATCTTCTCAGAACAAACAACAACCACTGTCTTAGTGAATCTAGAAACCATGGATCGAAAAAGCTCAAAAAAAAACCCTCTTAGAAAGATACCTCTACATTAGCCTGACCTGGGGCTATCACCAAGGGACGTTTGTTGTTTTGTTGAGGCCGAAGGGAGAGGGGCCTCAGGGGATCGACGTGCAGACCGACGGGGGGGCTTTCGGGAAAAAACTATCGTTGAGTCTTTACTCGGTACTAACGTCCTAAAAAGGGGGAGGTCTGCGGCGAATCTGCGGAAAAAAAGGATGTCTCACACAGTCAAAATGATTAGGGAGAGCGGAAAGAAAGAGCTCGTGTTTCGAGGGTGGCGGCTGCGAAATTCGCCGAAGGAATCAAGATTAGGAGAGTAGGGGGGGGAGAAAAAGCACCAAGGGGGGAGGGGGGATCGTGCGCGGTCATTAGGTGCAGGGGGTTTCACGGCTTTGGGCAGGCCGGGGTCAAGGGAAACCGGAGTCTTCATTTTGGGGCAAAGGGACTCGACTTGGAAACACGTACCCGTATTTATCGAAAGCTTAATGACTTTGGGGTCAACGCAACGAAAGCACAAAGAAGGACGATAAGACTCCATTCAGCTCCAACAAAACCTGCTATGACAAAACCTGGCGAAACAAGAAAAAAAAAAAAAAGAGGGGATGGGCTCGTCCGCTCTAGGGGAACAAGTCGAAAAGGAGGAGAGAAGAACGCCCTGAAATCGTATAGGCGGTCAGCAGGATAAGACGTTCGATTGGAAGAGGGAAGGACGGGGAAGGGGGGGAGAGTGGGGTCGAAACACTGCTTTCCACCTATTACGCGGGTAATCACGGTGCCGAAACCGAAGCCGGTTATGTCTGATTAAAAACGGAGAAAACGAAAAGGGAGGGGAAAAAAAAGAACCTCGTATGGTCCTTTGCTATCCGATGGGACCAATCGTCACGGTCAAAACAACGGGTCGGGCATACAAAGAGCCGAGGAGAGGAGACGAAGATTCAATGACAGGAACCGAGGCCAATTTCTACATAGGGCGGAAATCGAACACCCCGAAGAGGTGGCTAAACGGGGCCCCGGGCTTGAAAGGATGGAGGGAAATAGCAGAAGAAATTGAGACGTTGGTTTCATCCTCCTCAGAACGGTATGCTTACAAAAAGATCGGGGAAGGGGCAGAGGGTTGGGGTGAAGATCTCACGGATTGCTGAAAGGAAAAGAGAGAGAGATCGGACGGGGGGGACGTCAAATCGGAAGTACCGGAGTGGTTTTAACCACAGGAAGATGGTGATCCGCCGCCTGAGATAGGACGAGTTATTTAGGATAGGGGGACGGAAAGCGGCCCGCAGGGGACAAGGAAAGGGTACCAGCGTAAATCTTAAAAAAAAAAAAGGGGAGTTCGAGGCATCTCGGGGGCCGACTTAATTACCAGGGCCGGAAAAGAGGAAGGGAGGGGGGAGATCTCTGCTGGAATGCGGTGCCATCCCATCAATTCGGTGAAGAAAGGGTGGACCGACCGGGGGAACAGGGGGGAAAGCCATCAAACAATCTGGATAAAGGCCCGAGGAAGATGGATAAGGGTTCGGAAAGTTAGTGAATCCTCGCCTTGGGAACGGGCCAGCGAGGTCTGCTCTGAGGAAAAAATTGATACCGAGTCCTTGGAGGAAAGGAAGGGGGGGAAGGAGAAAAAAAGGAGCGTCCTAAACCCAACGACCTCGGTAGAAAGCGGCAAGCTTTCTCCTAGGGTTCAGGACTTAGAAAAATCGCGGTCTGAGGGTCAACAGAAAAGAGGTGAAAACCCAGGCTCACAAGGAGGAGCCACAGAGGGAAACACCGAAATTTGACCGGTAAATTTGAGAAGACGGGGTTGGGACAACCATGGGGAGGAGCTGGAAGGTGCAGGGGCAGGGTGGGCAAAGAACCCCCAGGATACCTTCGCTACAAATTTAATTTGTGGAAAAAATAGTAAACTTGGCAAAAAAAAAGGGAAAAAAAAAACTAGGATCACCGGGGACAGTCCCCGTCCCCCCGCAGAAACCATGATGAATAGAGAAAAAGAAAAAGAAAAGGGTGATCAGCAACCTCATCCTTGTCGGCACGCACGGGGATGCCGGACGGCAGGACTGGCGTAGAAAGAGAGCGGAGGGCTTTCAGGTCTCTAAGCAGCCCGGGTTGACAGGTGGGCGATCATTGAGTTCAGAAAAGGGGGGGGAAGAGAGAAATAAAAATTCAAAAGAAGCGGGTCAAAAAGTTTCGAAATATGAAGGGGAGAAGCACCCTACCCAAAAGCTTATGTAACACTAGAGCACCATAGGGAACGAGAAACCGCAAAAAAAAACACTGGCTTCTTGATCAGAACCGAAGGTATTCAAATCATTGGGATATACTCTAACAACACGTGAGGTAGAAAAGAGATCCAGGGAGAATCTATTCGGAACACCTATTTTTGGTGTTAAGGGGACATACGAGTCGATACTTCGCAAGGAGGAAGAAGGAAGGGAGGGTCCTCATTCGGGGGCCGAGAAAGGCGTGAGTTGAAATAATCAGCATGGGAGGAATCGCAGGGGATCAAAGCTTTAATTCCATGAGGAAACAATTATGTGAGTCCCCCAGGGAAAAGACAGGCGGAAGGGAGACGCGCATCAAGGCTTTTACCGACGTGTGGCTGGGATGAGGGAGCCAAGAACAGGAAATTCAGGAATACAAATGAGGGGGGCGATCAAATTCTTGAGCGTTTGATTGACGGAGGGGGAATTTAAAACTCTTTTTCTGAAAGAGGGAGTCGGAAAGAGAGCCATTTGGGGGGGTGGGGGCAAGTAGGTTCTGTTCAAACCCGGGGCGTATTTAATGACGGAGTACACCGTGGACTGCAAAAAAGAAGGAACCCAGTCCGCGCAATGCGGCAACAAACCACCGTCTGGAAAGACACCACTCAGGAATAAAGGGTCAAAAGGTCGGGTGGGTAAAGCCGGCAAAGGTGATCACACGAGGGAGAGGGGAGGAAGAAATCCAAATCCCAGTTAAAAAAAAAGAGTCAGGCCACCGCACCGAGGAAAAAAGGGGTGCCAGCTTGAGAGGGTGACGCGGCTCTATCGCACCAGTCCGCCAAAACGGAATTGGAATGAGAAGAAAAGGGGAAAAAACGAGCAAGCCTCTGGGAAATGGAGACCAATTCGATTAATCATAACACCCAGATCTGCCAACACAAGAGAGATTCATATCCGAAGTAATAAACTGAGGGTCACAGGTCACAAGCAGGGAAAAAAAGGGAAGAGGTGTTTTGTTGAAAAAAATGGCAGCCGCAAAAGGGAAGGGCGATCGACCCGTCGAGATCTGCACGGTCGGCTTCAAGACCAAGGTTCTCCAACGAAGACTAAGAACGACACCCCGGGGAAAAGGGGGAGGGAGGGGACAAGTTCCAACAGGGCGGAGATGTCTCACTCAAAAAATGACCGCACGTCGAGGGGTCCTAGTCTCGGCGGAGAGGGCACGGGGGATAAATGTAATCGCAGCGGGCGAGGTTGAAAAGAAAGCGAGATCTCAAAAGGAAACAACAACGGAGGATGAAAATATATATAATAAGGGTCGTCAAAAGCGGCACCGACCGCCTAGGGTGGAAATAAGCGATTCCAGGCGATGAGAGAAAGAAGAAGAAGATATGGGGTCCCACCAACGGAAGATTTAGGCTAGTGGGGCGAAAAGCGGAAAGACAGGGGCACGGTACCTGTAACCAAGCGGGTCTTGGGTTCGTGCAAGAGGGAGGGGGGAGAAAAAAAGTGGAAAAGAGGAAGCCGCCCTTTGCAGACACTTCTATAGAGCGGATCGGGAGAGCAAGAACAAAAAAGAGGGCGAGTTGCAAGACGAAAGAGTGAACCGTCTTTCGTCGCCATCGCCTCGCTCTCCAGGCCCTACTGTAGCGTGCTTGAGAGGTTTCGGAAACTCTGCGGGAGTCCGCGAATTGGAGAAAATCACGGAAAAGAGGGAGGACTCCGACACCTTTAGTAGACTCCGGGCAAGGAAACGGACAGCATGGTGAGGAGATAAAAGAGCATAAACGAAACCCAGAAAATCCGCCAGAAGCACTCAACTTCCATCGTGGCTGAATCACCTCTAAATCTTAGGGGAGTCGATTTCTGGAGGGAAGCGCGCGAAACCTTCAGGGACAAAACTCCATACCAAGGGGGGGAACTGGTTAGAGGAAAGGGAGGGGGGTTGCCAAAGGTTGGGGTTATCAACAGGGGGGAAAACTTAGGAGGGGGGGCGGGAGGGGTTGCGCAGTGAACGAGGAAGCCAGGGAAGCTCCAGAAGGGGAGACGGGGGCAACAAGATACCTTTCCACATTGCATACCGGAAGGCAAAAAGAACAGTCCGCCGTCCCGGAAACCCAAAAATGAACCCGTCAAAAATAAAGAAAACAGGGGTTAGCAACCTCATCTGTACCAATCTCAAGGTTGCTGATTTCGGCGAAGGCAGCATAGCAAAGCGTCAAAGGAGGATGGAAGGGAGAGAGAAGAAGCCCGGCTGGTGGGGAAGGGGGCTAACAATCTGGAAAGTTCAGACAAGCCTTACGAACCAGCGCGCATTAGAGGGGACTTGGGGGGGCAAAGAGGAGGGAAAGGCAAAACTATTCTGCGCGACATCAAGCCTGGCTTCACGAGTAGGCCCGGGAAACGAAGCCTTCCGGCATCACACCACAACAGGATCAGGAAGGTAGGAGACATGGGAAAATGAAACAACAACAAAATTAGGGGAAAGTAGAGATCATGGTTTACCTGAGTAGATCAAGCGGAAGGGGGGTTTGTGATGCAAAAAGGGGAAAAGCATTGAGGTACTCCGGGCGTCTATTCGCAATAGGGGTCGGAGAGAGGCAAAAGGAGTGGAGGAGTGAATTAGTTTCGGCCGAAGCGTCCCGGCGGGGCAGGCTGGAGAGCGTGCAGTCATGCTGTAAATAAATGGAGGGACATGAAAACACTCCCTGTCATGGGGGCTAGAAAGCCAGGAAGACGCAAAGGAAAAAAAGGTGAGATGAGGAAAAATTCCACCTAAGCAACGGTGCTTCTGAGAAAGGATGGTTGAAGATCACCAGGCGTTGGTTCACGGAGAACAGGGGGTTAAAGGGGGGGGAACAGACTTATGAAAATGAGCCATCATTCTGACTTGTGGGGGGGGGTCAAAGGTGAGGTGCTGTGGCAGGTCCAGATTTAGTCGAAGACGAAAGGGGTCAAAGGAGAAAAGAAACCAAAAAGCATTGATAAGCTCCTTCGGGCTACAAAAGGTCTGAAACAAACGCAGGGTCTACAGGGAAAAGCAGGGGATCGGGGGGCTCAGGGGGCTATGTCATGACAGAAAATCAGACGCCAGGAGAGAGGGAGAGGGGGGATTCACCCAGCGGAGAAGCGTTGGCGCATCGTGGTAATGGGGGAGCGCCAGAAGGAGACTCGACCAACACTCTAAAAGACAAGGGGAGGGGAAGAATGAGGGGCGAAAGGAAGGAGGGGGCCCCGTTATGCGCCAAGTCAGAAGCAGTTCTACCCCGAGAAACCGATGAGACTCAGGAAAGTGACTTTATAATCGAGCTCACTGGAGGAAGAAAGGGAGCATGGGGAAAGGGGGAGGCCTACACGGAAGTATGTGGCATGCAGCAAAGAGCGCGACGCGACGCCGGCGTAGCTACGTCAAGGGGTCATCGGCAAAGGCGAACTAGAACCAACAACGGAAGAAGTAAAAAAAAAACTCCCCGTGAGGCCCTGTCTGATCGCCGCCGAAAGGAAAATTGGGGTGGGTCTCGGATATCGTCCTCTTCGAGGAGAGAAAATCGACAAGGTCGGGCAAGGAAAGGGGAAAGAAAAATTCGGATAATGCAAGAACAACACCAACTAGGAGGGGAATATAGGGCGGAACGAGAGAGAACTCGGCACCTTGAACGAAGTGTGGGGAAGCCATTCCTCGACTCGGGTAGGGCACAATGAAAGTGAAGGGGAGGAGGGGAGACAGGCCTCCCTTTTCACTTTCCTTAGCTCCACATGGGATGAAGGGTGAGTTCTAGTTAACGATCGGAAATTTACCCTCAAAGATGCGAGCTAAAAGGAGGGAAGAAAGAGAGGATGTTTTCTTCCATCAAGTCGGGGGCGCGGGTGACCTACCGTTGAGGGGGGACGCCTGAAGGTTCGTCTGCAAGATATATACAAAGGTCGTCTGAAAACGGGTATGGGGGGGAAGAGGGGGGGACCGTTTGAACTCGCCTTGGTCATCACGTTCCACATAATCGTTCGAGTAGCAATACTGGAAACGGGGTTAGGAGAGTTTCTAAAAACTTGAGTCCCCACCTAAACGAAACGATGGAAAGGAAAAGAACGGCTATCGGTGCGTCTGGACAGGGACGGAAGGGAAGGGCGGTAGGATTAAAGGAAAGCTCGGGGCTTTGTAGCACCTGTTACGCAAACCGGCCGAGAAACCACGAACCTCTTTCCTGGTAGGCAGCGTGGTGGAGACAAAAAGGGGGGTGGGGGGACTCTGGAGGACGTAGCAGGTGCGGGTCTTTGAGGGGGCTTAAACCATGGGGGGACCAGGGGGGAGTAATCGTCAGAAATACGGCTCACGTGGGGCACAAACTAGACCTTTGCAACCCAAATTGCAAACCTGAGGCAATTGACAAATCACCGAAGGGGAACAACGGAAAAACGTCCTCTCACACAAATACCTGGGGATCGCAAAACGCATCCGGAGTCACTAATTCTCGTTGATGCATTCTGTACGGTCAGCACGCCACCAGGAAGGAACCTCGGCGCATGTCTCATAGCAGCCAGAGAACAGGGGGGACGTTGATCGACATCAGTAGTTGCTGTCGCCAAAACACAGCGACCGAGGAAGTAAGGGAGAACGCTTTGGGGGTCAAGTCACTAAGTAATGCTTCTCGCAAAAAAGAAAAAACGTGCTGCCTCGAGACCCCCTTTGCAAGGATCAAAAAAAAAAAAAAAAAAAAAACTTCTGAAGGTTCGCCCGTCAATAGTGGTAGCTAAAACTCAACCACAAAACTTAGAGAAGAGAATAGCAACCAGCAGAAAGTGGGGGGGGGGGGGTTGTTTATAAGCAGGGGAAAAGTGAAGCCGTTCTAGTGAGAACGGCCTTATTCCTTTCTGCGCCGCTTTGCTTTTTAAAACAGGAAAAGAATCGCATTCTTGCTACAGCGTGCCGTCAGTTACATCTGATTCGCCAAAGTAAAAGTGAGGGGGGAGAAAAAAAAAAAAGGGGTTGGGGGAGGAAGGATGACGGGTCTCCTAATCAAGTTCACCTTCTTTGCCGGATGCGGTGGGCGGATCACCAGGGGGGAGTGGACTTCGAGGGACAGAGGTTCAGGTGGGGACCTGTGTTGGAAGAATGGAACTGTATCTTGAGCCTATCCTGTGAGTACGGATTTGTGGCCAAAAAGGAGCAAGGTGGTGACTGGAAGCGAGAAGGGGTTCACTGCCCAGACCGACCAGCATTCCGATACTCTCAATGAGGGATACATTTCGTGCCCTCAGGGCATCGTAAAAATAAAAAGTCGGTGAGGAGAGGGGAAGCTGGGCGAGGTGCTCACTCGCTGCGGCAATAACTCCTACGCACTTAATAGCGTATGTATTAAGCGCACCGGAGACGAGGGTGCCGAGGGGGTCGGGCAGATCAAAAACCGGAGAAAAAAAACTGCTGGAGAAAGGCAAGGGAAGGTGAGGAACTCCGGGGGGTCCTAAAAGAAGAACACCTCAGGGGGGGAACGTGGATAGAAAAAATGCGAGGAGCACGTCTACCAAGGGGGGAAAAAAAGGGATCGCCAGCACCGAGTAGAATCCGACGCTCTGAATAAGGAGGAAGGTAAAGGTCGACATCGAAAGGAGGAAGTGGCGAATCCGAGGGCTAGCTATCTACTCGGATTCAGGAAAGTCGGCTCAAATCGAGCAAAATCGCACAGTCTGGCACTCGAAAAAGCAGGAGTAAGGGTTGAAAGGACCGTTCCACCGGGCAAACGCTGAAATCGCACCATTCAAAAAGGTTAAAACGATTCAGGCGGAGAAGAAGCGGAGCCTCGTCGATGTAAAACAAAGTCTGCCGAACTCCCAAAAAACGGTCTCAGAGAAAAAAAAAAAAGGGGGAATTAAACGAGAAGATATGAAGCGTCAACAAGCGTCAAGACCTAGGAGAGTGTGAGCCAAATAGACAGGCCTCAATGATCTCATGACAGATTATGGCACCAGCTATGGATGGAGTGGAAAACAGCCCCTCACTTTGAATCCTTGTACCATCTCACACAGATTACGGGGTGAGTAAAGAGTGCCCTGATATTTGGAGAATGAAGTACCCGGGACCTTCGACGAGCTCGAAAGAGGATCGGCCAAAGATCTGATCAGGCTTATTCCAGCAAATCATAGGGAGACGGGGGCCCTTACAGGTTAAAGGCCGTTAGGCTCTCCAGCGCATATGCCTCTGTGGGGGCTGGAATAGGTTTGAGGAGGGGAGAAGTGTACGTCAAAATCCGGAGGGAGAACCAAAGCTCTTCGTTCTTATAGGGTCGGCACCGTGTATCAAGACGGCATGTCCGGACAGTCATTGTGGATAATAAAAGAGGACTAGAAAAAGAAAAAGACCGGGAACTCAACCTCTCCAGGGCAAGGCCTGAAGCCCGCGAATCTAAGGGCGTCGGAGGAATGCAGAGGTTAGAAAAAGAAAAGTAAAGCCACAAGATACCGAATTAAATGGTTAGGGGCCATGCGTGGTGCTCCACGGTTTGTACCCTCATGGGGGGGGAGAGTAGCTGACGATGTGTTTCGAATTGACCCAGAGGACGAGTAGCGCAACCGACATTTCTACGGGTCACAGCACTATAAAATTGCAACCCAATTGCCATCCGGAGGAGCACGGGAAAAGGGAAGACACAAAACCGCGAACCCATTAACACGTCCCAAGATCAACGAGGAAAATGTTAAGCATACTGACGGGCCAAGTTGCCCGGAGGCGAAAGGTCAGCATCGACCACCCTATACCGTCGAGAGAGACCCTGGCGCGCGAAAAACCCGGAGGGGGGGGTAAGGTATAACAGCATGACAGAAGGAAGGGAAAGAATGGAAAGTCAAATTCCTGAGGAAGGCGGCAGAAAAAGACTTATTCAAGAAGAACTCTAGGCAACCTAAAGGGGCCGTGAGGGAAAGGGACGAGAACCCGTTTACCTCCTTCGCACACAAACAACACCACTGCGTCCGTTGAGAGGAATCGGGGAGCATGGATCTATCACCACCCAGGGGAGAAAGAGAGGACAGGGAAAGAAAGAGGCGCTAACTTACGCAGGTGGTTGACCAAACTTCGGAGGTCTCCTGTCTAGGATTTCAGACGCCGTGTGTCCTTCCGCATAGTGCAGGATAAAGCGGAAAAGCAGATCCTCGAGTGCTGCGGCGCGGGCGTAAGAAAGCGTAATTTGCCAACGTCAAAAAGAAAGCAGAAGGGCGCAAAAAAATGACATGAAAACTATAACGGTCCGACTTTGCTTGCTGACGTAGCCGAAGGAATAAAAGATGAGAGCCAGGGGGTGGAAGTTGTGAAGCGGGGAGAGTACGGTCTTGCGGTCGGGCCAGTTTTATCAGGCGGTATGATGGTCATTAGGACATGTGGGGGAAAAGTATGGGGGAGTGAAAAAGAAAAATATACATATTTAACTTATCGGGTTCACTGCCGCCACTACCGAAACCATTCCATTCTGTCTACAACAGTTACAAAAGCTGGAATCGAACCAGGGACAATAGGATCTGGTTTTTTCTAGGGGACTCTTGGCGTGTCACCCAGCGAGGCCGAAAAAACTCCAAGAATTGTTCTTCAGCCTCACCTATTGAATCAATGAAAGTTCCATCGGGATGAGGGGGCGAAAAGAGTGACTAATAGTCTAACTTCGTCGGAACCCCTGAATTGAACGTTAGAAGCACAAGTGCCGACGAGCAAAGGTGGACTTTCCCTTAGTCATGGGAGAGAGGAGAAAGGAAATACACCGGGAAAATCGCAGACTCTAAATAGTGAATGGAAGAGGAGGCGCTGGATACAGTACGTCGGAAACGGTAATCAGCAAAGAAAAGGAAAGGAGGGAGAAGAAGATCCGAGGGCTAAAGAGGAGAAGACTATCTGGCTTGGAAAACTGCCTGGGGAGATGTGCAAATTGATAGCACGATCGGGGTCACCGAAAAAGATATGTCAGGGGGGGAACTGGGGAAACGGGGGGAAGGGTAGAAAGAAAAGAAAGAAAATAGAGTGGTGGGGAAAGAATCAGCGAGATCATCTAGTCCTCGTTATGTTCAAACGAGACCGTGGTGCAAGGCGACCAGGCGATCTCGATCTCAAACGGTAGGAGGGATGAAAGAAGAGGAAGGAAGGGGTCCACCCGAGGGGGATACTCCTAGATATTTTAAGGTCAAGAGAGGAAAAGAAGGATCTCGCCCCGAATGAGTTCAAACGCATGGCTAATTGCAAAAAAAGACAGCGGAAAAAAAAGGGGGAACGGTCCACCAAAAAAACCAACCTCTGATTGGTTAGTCAGAGTGCCAGTCTCTTTGATAATTTGCCTCAGATGGACAAGGCCGCGAGCGAGAAGGAGTCGTGCTACTCGCCTCAATTATCTGTCTGATGACAGCCAGAGGCGCGCCGTGAAAAGCCGTGAACAGGGGGACTTAGTGAGGAATCCAGCAAAGAGTAGAAAGGACCCAACTATCTTGAGGGGCCATCGGTTTATGGTACGGGATTCCTAACGACCTCAAGTCCAGCACTTTTCGACTCTTTAGGGAATCGCCGCCTTGGGGGAGAAAGAGGGTGGAAGAGAGGTGCGGGTTTCAGTGTAACACCGAACTCACCTCGAAGAGGCTTACCTCATGCTTAATCAAACGAATATATTAAGGGGAGTACGGCATTGAGCAAGTTCTTTATCATGCGAACACTTGAAAAAGCCCTCACTATACCGACGTTGAACTGGGTAAAACCATGGAGGGTCCTAACGAGGGGGGGGTTTATCGAATGTATCTTATCGATGCGGGGGGCGTTCTGGCTGAACCGGAATTACCTTAAGGGCGAAATACGAGATAAGACGGGGGCAACAGAACTGATAACTTTGGGGGGCAACAAAATGTAAAAGCCTGAGGGAGCTTAAGACATGCCCGTACAAAGACAAAGGACGAAACTTCACAGATCAAGCAAGGGGCCAAACCTCAGACGGCGGGCCGCAGGTTCGCGAGAGAAAGAAGACACCCTCGACCCTTCGCGCAGTTCTTCTGCGAGCGCGGGAATCAGCGCCGGCGGTGTGACGACGACAGATTGAGTTCAGAACGAAAAAGGCACGAGCAATGGAGGACGTGAGAAAAGCCGGGGTTAGGGAAAACGACTGGGTGCCGGACTTATACTTACCGGGGACGAAGAAATCTGAGAAAAAGGGGATTAATCCTTCCAGTTCCAGGTCAAACACACCAGCATATTCCGTGAGACGAGGGAGGAGAAAAGGATCTATAGACAACAACAAAAAAAAAGATGAAGGAAATATATATAGGAATGAGACGAAAGGGGGGCGATCACCTAAAAGGGTGGGTTTGGGGAGGCAAGTCAATGCAGGGTTAAAAGCCGGCCACAAAAGGAAAGGCCTTGAAATTCCGGGAGGATCATTATTTCGTGATGTACGTTCTCAAAGAAAGGTCACAACATTCTGCTGGGGCGGGTTGGCTTCCCATGCCGAACGAAAAAGTGAGGAAAATACACAAAGAACGGGCTGAGGGCGAGAAAGTGATCCTAGGGAGAGGGGTTCCGCGGTTTAGGGAGGTACGTTTTTACCACCCAACCCGCAGAAAAAACTGGCCGTGAGACAGGATAATGGGGAGAGAAAAAGGCTGGCCCTTTCGTTCACTTAGTTCGTTGGGGCCTTGGGGCTTCGAAGTAGGCAAGGGGGCGGCAGCAGGCTGGCTTTGGTGGTCCCGTATCGGTCTGAACCCAGTATCCCTTATTGATTAGAAAAACGTAAAAGGTTTGAGGTCCGCCACTGACCCCAACCACGGGAGAACCTACAGCAATTGATCAAACCACCGTATTCAAACAGCAAGTGCAGAAGGGCAAATTCGGGAATGGGGGGATAGCCGCTTAAAAACAAAGGGGAGCACAGGAAGGCGCAGAAAAACGGAAGCCCTGAAGATCGTATCAGTGCGTCAGACCGAACCGGAGAACTGCCTAGGACAAGGGGGGGGTTAGCACTTCTCGAACCAAGGGAAAGAAAAAAAGGAGGGGCAAAAACAGAAAGGTTCCGCACGATCCGAACCCGAGGGGGGGCCGGGAAAAGGCGAGTAAGCACGTATAAAAACACCGAGAAACAAGGGGACGCAAACTAAACTAAAAGGGCCTGAGATTAGGGAAGCTGGAGAAGAAAAGAGGAAACGGTCACTTCAGGCACAGGCGCGCCTGAGCGGCATCCGCAAGAAGACGATGGGAAAAAGCGGCGAGCTCGGAAAGGGATAGTCATCTGGGCCAAAAAAAACTCAACCGCAATCAAAAAAACAAGAGGGGACAGGGACAAGGTGCCAAGGCGGCGAGCGTCCATAATCAATGGGGGTCAACGGGGTGCCTATCTCGGCGGAGAGATCATCAGGGGAAAGATGGGATCAAAAAGAGAACGTGGGCGAAAATCGGGAGACTAAAACACAAGACAGATTAGGGGGGAACCGAGAGATATCGATGGGCGTCAACAGAATTACGCACGTCGAGGTTTTGAAAGAAAAATCAGGGAAGGAATTAGAGCCGGTGAAAAAGCGAAGTGGGGGGATGGGAGATTTGCAGTCGTCCATCCAAGAAGTATGGAACGACCAAATCTTCGGGGGGGAGTTCGAGCCCGGACGTTGTATTTGAATCCGATGAAAAAAAAGGAACGAGTCACGGGCGCCGAGGGCGATCGCCTAAGGCGAAAGCCAGCCATCGGCGGCGAGTGGCCCGACCGGACCGTATGAGGCTCCAGCGAAGAAGAGAGAAAGGCCCTAGGAAGAAGCTTGGCTTTGGATTTTAAACGGGCTCAGGAGCATTGCGCCTCACGGGACAGATGGGAAGGTGCTAGATTACCTGAGGTACAAAATGAAGGGGGAGGCCAAAAGGGGAGGAAAGTCATTTGGGGAATCACCCCAAAACGACCAAGCTGGAAGCAGTCAATCTCTTCCTCTGGGGGGAGAGAAAGGGAGAAAAATGAAGTCAGTCGTATTATGAAGACGAAGCTCAGGAGCACCTTATAGGAAAGAAAAAAGATAAAGAAGGGGATCTGTGCGATTCCATGATTGCTCAAGGGGTGGGTAGCCCGCATGGGAGCGGAGAGGAAAAGTTTCTAAACCACCACACTTTAAAGTAACAAAAGAAGAGGTACTAAGAAATACGGCTACTGGTTTCACCACAGACCCGGTGCCCCTTAACGTCAAAAATCCACTGGGAAATTGTCAGCCGTCCCAAAAGGAAGGAAGCCCAAGGGTAAGACTCACTCAAATCAAAGACCTGGTGATCGCAACCGCGGTCAACGGAGGTGGATGCTTAGGAGAAGGAAGCATCCGCCAACCCCGTGAACCCTTCTCGTCTTAAAGTCGCAGAGCACATAGAGAACGGGGGGCGTGTGTACCGAATCATGATTAAGAGGGGAGAAGGAACCCGAAACTAGGGCAAGGGAGGGGGGATATGCAAGGGCGAAAAGCTTTATTCAGGAACGCATCGGCAGCGCCCGACGAAGGAAGGGCTGACACACGAGCCCTACAGAATGCCCGTCATCACAAAAAAAACCCCACTTGTGAGAGCCCGGTAAGGGATGAAAAGGGGGAGATCTCTCAACCACCAACTTAGGGGGTAAAGAATCCATGGCGAAGGACAGAGGCGAGCACAGACGCGAGTGTGGTGGGTTTAACCGAGGTAAGGCTCGGGATGGGAACGGAAAGGGGGGACGTCTCTCCTCATGAGGGTCGGACTTGAAAATAGCGTTCGCCCGGAACGGAAGAGGCATTGCTGAAGCGGAAAAAAGGAAGAGGAAAAAAGGGAATTCACAAACCAAACCAAAAAAAAGGGAAAGGAGACAAAAAAGAAGCGCGACTTGGGGGCCTACGGGGGGTCGGATTAGTCCAACATGGAGTCAAGAGGGAGGGGTGAGATCAAATGCTTGATCGTGAAAAGAGTGAATTCGTTGCTGGTTGGGAAGGGCGTGACTTGATCCCTTTGGAATCGTCTGGCAGTTGTGGGGCAAGGTCTAGTCTGGGGACCACCTAGAAATCAGAACAGTAGGGAACAAATAAGGCCACGAAGAAAAACCGCAGAAAATCACGCTCCATTCGTCAAAGGGGGGGTCTTGATCACAACGCAGGACGAACAAAAGGCAAATCCGGTAGGCGGCCGATGAAAGGGGATAACCTAAATCTCTGCGACATCCTCCTTATATCAGTAGGGGCAGTCAGCCAAACCTGAGATAATCTGGTCAAGATGCCAGGTGAAGTTCTGGGGGGAGAGCCCAGAAATTGAAATCGGTGGAAACTCTTTCCCGAAACCCGGCATTGATAAGTGATAATCACTTGGAGAAAAGGATTGAGCACCTGAAGGGGATGGCCGTGAGGTCGACATCGAATCAAGATAAAAGAAGAGAAAAGAGGAAAAGAAAAGAGGAATAGGGAGTTATATCATGCTCTGGAACCGCGGACTAACGGTAAAACGGGATTAACTCCTGAAGATCCTCAAAGCCGCGAGAGATAGAAAAGGAAGGAGGAAGAGATGAATTCTTTTCACGAGGCATTTCTCCAACATCGAACTCAAAATCCAAGAGGAGGAGGTACAAGGACCGTACCTGGGGGACTTCGCAATAAAACAAACAATCAGGAGGGAAGTGGGAAAGATTCGTCGGAATAAAAAATATCATGACGAGGAAGGAGAAAGGGAGTCAAACGCAGTCGTGGAAAGAGGTTGACGAAAGGAGAGAGCTATATTCCATGAAAGAGAATGTCTAAACCTCGAAAAGAAAAGAGAGGGGGAAGCTCTGGGGCCTCTATTACTCGGGGCCCTATAGTAAAAAAATTTTCTGGATGGGATATTGCGACAAAGAGGCCCGAAGGGGGAAAAGAAGTGGCCAGCGGGAAAAAAATCTTGTTGTTCGAGTTGACGCTCGGTGGAGAAATTTATTGGGGGGGCAGCGGAGCAGCCTCGACTAAATAAAAGGAGATCTTGCGGAGGCATCCACAGGGGAGCTGGGAAGGGACCGTCGCCGTAGGCAAAGGTGAACACTCGCAGACGAAAACAGGCCCGCTGAGTGACTGTGCATAGGTTTCTGGTGGAGGGAGGAAGAGGGGAATTGGCACAAGGGACGGGCAGTGTCTTCTCGTCGGCACCGTTATGGAAAAGCAAGAGAGTTCGAATGGGTTAGGTTGAGACGGGGAAGTCAAAATCCCCGAACTCCCGGCTGCGGCACTCGTAGCCAGGATTAAGACGTATAAGGGAGTAAGCGTACAAAAGGGGGAAGAGAAGCGCGTGGAGACCTGCTCCCATCAAGCCGAGCACACGATACCGGACTTGGGAAAGGGGGAACTGCCAGGACGTGGTGGTACAAAAACGGGGGGGGGGGAATCAGCGGGTGCATAAGGAGGAATTGTCGAAAGGGAAGATGACAGACAAAAAAAAGAAGGGGGAGACTGTCACCTAAAAAGGAACTGCCCCCCAAATTCCAGACGGAGCG
>Ga0179591_1311225_pt1 | contig 16740 bp, 20 predicted proteins | sample CZOMad2_1_08_16f_FD_182891 | JGI IMG/M metagenome (GOLD analysis project Ga0179591, IMG submission 182891) | Vadose zone soil fungal communities from Angelo Coast Range Reserve, California, USA - CZOMad2_1_08_16fungal (PacBio error correction) | ecosystem: Environmental > Terrestrial > Soil >...
CGATTTGAGGGAAAAGGGGTAATGTGTTTTCAACAAAAAGAAGGGAAAATACAGGAAGGTCACTAAATGGTGATCTACGTGGAAATTTAACGAAGGGGGACCAAGTTGAAAGTGGGTTGTTAGAAAAGGGACGCGTAGAGAGAAGAGAACCGTGCCTACGACAGAGTGCTTACTCACAGGTTGAAGGGGGTGGGGGGAGGGGGAGAAAGATGAAATGAAAAAATCCTGAGACAATGGCTAGTGAAAACGGGTGCCTGGGGTTCCGAATCATCATGTTATTAGTAAGGATGTTATAAAAATAGGATGCGGTGGCAGACTGTTGGCAAGTTAGAAAAGAACTCAGTTTTAGTGGGCGGTTGGAAGGGGCAAAAAGACGCATGAAAACAAGGAAGTAATCTCAAAGTTGAGAAAAGTTGGGGGTCTTAGCACTAGGTAAAAAAGGGGGGGTTGGGGGCGGAGATAAAGAGGGGGATCGAGGGGGGATAATTAAAATACAATGGAAGATTACGTGGCCAGGCTTATCTCCAGAATAAGCCCGAGACTCGGCTGACACAACCCCAGAGGAGCGAGAGATAATGTTTTCGTAAAAGGTTGAAAAGCAAAGTCCCTTTTACAGAGATGTAGTGGACTGGAACAGTTATGTATTAACTTATAGGGCTTCGGGATAACGTCTCTTTCACAGCACATACGGCAAACAGTGGGCCAATTGGCATCTATGGAAAAAAGTTTGGGGTTTAGCATTTCTAGGGGGATGATGAGGCTCACTAGTGTTATAAGGAAGACGGGGGTTAGGAATTGAGTCTTACGAGAAAAAGAGTTGTTTGGAAATCGTCGATTTTGAAGACGACAGTCCGCCAAGGGGCTAAGCGGGGAATGTGTTAAAGAGGGGTTTATTGGAAGATCGCTGGGAACGTTCCATCAAATTCATTGGCTTGTCCAAAAGAGATGAGAAAATCAACTGTGGGGCCTTCTTCAAACCTTATTCCTAGTTGGGGGGAAGCCTGGCATTCATGGGGGGTGAGTAAGAATTTTTACGGAAACCGGGGGGGCTTTGACCACCCTTTCTCAGGCACATCCTGCAGTGGGGGGGGACAGCCATTGTGCAAAGCCCGGACGCGCGGGGTCTGTCATAAGTCTGCCAATTTCTCTAAGCGCTCTTCCTGGAACTGAGGTTTCACAAGAGAGAAGGATTCAAAAAAGTGGATGCTAGTGGGGTTGGTTTTTGGTGTCCTTTTGGCCGGTTTGGAAAGAAGGGTATGTTGAGCGAAAAAGGTTTAAAAAAAAAAGGTACAAAATGATTAAAGGAAAAACTCAAAGAATTAATTCTTTGAAACGACCACTTGAATTTGGTCTTGGTGTCGCTTTAGGAGGGGAGCGCAAGCAACTTAGGGGGGGCAAAAAGTCCGCAAGGAAGAAGGTAAGGGTGTGAAACAACACATCTTCCGAAAAGGGGAAGGTTAACAGGTTCGAAAAAAGAATTAGGAAGGGGGTGCAAAGGGGAAGCAGTTTGAAAGGGGAAAGGGAAGATGGAAGTTCTGTCCTATCTTGGGGGATCTGCGGGGGGCTAGGAATTTAAGGGTTGACAGATGACGGGAAAGACGAGGCGAAAATTTTAAATCAGACAAAATCTGCACCAAAGTTTGGAGCTGAAGGGGCGAGGGGAAGAAGCTCCAACCGTTGTCAAAAGGGGATGGACTTGATGAATATGGGTAAAGGGGAAGGTTTAATACCGAGCAGAAAGGGGAGGGTTGGCTCTCATCAACTTGTTAAGGAAGACCTTCAAGAAATCGAAAGAAATCTTACAAATTGAAAGGGAAAAGGGGTATCAAAAACAAAGATGAGGCAACAAGGGGGAAAAAAAATAACACATCCTTAAAACAATATAAAACAGAAAGAAATATACGGGGGAGGGATCTCTAAAAACCAAAAGGGGGAGGTTCCAATCTGGAGAGGACTACAACCAAAAAAAGAGGGAGGGAGGTCCCGAGTTGGTTTGGCATGGGGATTGTTAAAAGGGCCTCATCTTTGCAGGGGGGGTCGGGAATTAGGAGAAAGGAATTTAAGCGGAGGGGTAAGAAAAAAAGGGGGGGGACGGAACTTTGCCAGGTAAGAAGGATGAGAGAAAACCCGAGGGAAAAAGGCTTAGAGAAAGGGACTAAGACCAAGATAGAGTCAGAAGGAAACATGATAAAGAAATTTTACACAAAGTGAGCAAAAAAAGCTGGGTAGTCACATAGACGGAAACTCACAACTTCTTGGGCACGGAGGGATTAGAAAAAGGGATGGGAGTGGTGTTCTTACTTGTGGGGCTTAGTGATAAAAGAATAAAGGAGTGATTTTTGCAATTCCAGACCAAAACGAGAAGAGGAAGATGGGTCCATAGGTAAAGGGCCTCACCAGCGGGTCAAGGGGAAGGTCAATCCCTCAAAAATGCGAGGGAGAAAAAGACGCATTAGACGGTTTGGGGAGGGGACTCGGTTTGAATCAAAAACAACTTATTCATTTGCAACCAAAAAGAGGTGCGAGAAAGCATATCACCAATACAAACATTAAGGGGAAGGGGGGGGGGGGGAGAAAAGGAGTTAGGGAAGGCGAAGTGGGGATTGTTAGGGGGGAAGGGGTTTTTTGCCCCCTGTGGAAAGGGAAAAAAAACGAAAGACCTGAGGGAAAAAAACCAAAAAAAACTGACCCCTGAAAAGGCCCAAGAAAGACAAAAAATGACGCCGTCAACCTTTGGGAAGAGTGGGAACCAACTTCCAGAAGGGGACCAGCGAGGGGGGGCGCCGGGGGGGAAGTTCCTTTGTGTATCCATCAAGCGAGTCGTTGGAGGGGAATTAATGCGAAAAAAAGCCCACAAAACCTGCCAATTGGTGCTGGAAAAAAGGTGGGAAAAGAGCAACGTATGACTGGGGAAAAAGGAAAAAAAACGGTACTCCAGCCGAACCATCAAGAAAAAGGAAGCCATTCGTCATAGGAAGGACTTAGGATGAACAAGGGTGTGGGAGGGGGGGGCGAAAGAGTTTGGGGGGGGGAGCAAGAAAAAGACTTTCTTTTCTTGGGGGGAGCGGAGTCCCAAAAAGGGGGAAAACCGGGGCCCAATACCAACCAGAAGGGGGGAAAGAACTTCCCATCTCGACAAGCCATGAGTGGCCTGTGTTCCTCAAAGGAGACACTAAACCACTCAAAAAAACCTCGGGGAAAGAGGAAAGACGTCACTGATAACCTCCGCTGAAAGGGGAGTAACAATAGGTAGGGCTTTTATCATAAGAAAGATCAAGAAAGTACGTCTACACAAAAAACCTGAGGGGGGGGTGGGGAAAAGGGGCCACTTTTTAAAGGTTGTCAAGGGGGTGGGGGTTATAAATTAGAAGGGGCTGGGTAGAAAAGAATGACTATAGAAGAAAAGATACAGCGGGTTTATAATTGACAGGAAGAACCCAAGATAAGGCAAAGGAGACAAGTTTGAAGCAGGAAGATTGGGCCGAAAAAATACAAAAAAATTAAAGAAGAGGTTAAGAAAAGGATCGGAATTGGTTGGTTTGGTGTTCGAAGAGCCTGGCATGGGAAAAAAGTGGGATTGCGTGGGAGAGAACAGGAATAAAAATTCACTGATTAAATTTAAATGAAAAGACTCGAAAAAATATTTGGGGTCCGCCAAAAAATTTGAGGACAAACGGAGGCGAAAAAGCGGGGGAGGGGGAGGGGATTCCAAAACTTTGCCACCTCCTGATGTCGTTGTAAATAGGGCCAAACAACAAAAGAAACAAGCAAAGGGGGGACCAAAATAATGTCCGTCCACTGCAGACCGGAAAAATGGAAGTTTTTCAAATTCCGGTCTTTGAAAGGAATGATTAGAGAGTCAAGGCACAATTCACAAGTTGGGTGCTCTGAAAAACCGGGGGGCTGAGACTTATTCTTGAAGGTAAAAAAAAGAAAATAAAAAAAAGAAGTGGTAGACCAGCCATGCCTAGTCAGGCAAGGGGGGGAAGACGCGGTGAGGGGGGGGGGGGAGAAAACCAAAGAAGAAACACCCTATGGAAAAGGGTTCAAAGGGGGTGATGCAATTCGGGCTAAAAAAAGGAAAGAAGACGCGAGGGAGTTTGTTTTCACAATCAGGGGACACAATTTTTATAACTCGACTGTTAAAAGAGAAAGGGGATGCTGGGGGGACCAGAAAGGGTTGGGGTGGAAGGAGCCCAATGTTCTTCATTTTAGGGGGGGGGGTGAACCGAATCGACCTTTCAACAGAGAGGAAAGGGGTCAAAAGTCACCAAAAAAAAAAAAAATTGAAAAAAGATGAAGGGGGCCGTACTTCAAAATGAAAAGGTTAAAAGGGGGAAATTGCGCTGACAATGAGAAAAAAAAGAAATGGGAAGGGGGAAATTTGCCCCACGGTAATAAAAAGAGAAAGGAAGGTCTGGACACGGGCCGTCAAAGGAGTGTGGGGGGAAGCAAACTTTGAAAAGGGAAACGATAAAAGGCTATTGCAAGGGAACAACGGAACAAAAACCAAAAGCAAACAGTTTAAGTAAAAGGAGCGAAAAAAAATCGAGACGAGCATTGATAGTGCAAACAATTAAAAAGTAATGGGAAAAGGAGAATAGTTCGGCGGGGGAGGTAATGGAGAAAACGAAAATCTGTAGAAAAAGGCAAGGAAAACTGGGAAAAGATCTCGAGGAAAAAAAAGGAGGAGGAGGAAGTGGAAGAGGGAGTGGAGGTGTGAAAGACCTGGTGAAAGTGGGTGTCTGGGGAGAAGTTGCGATTGATGGGGGTCATAAGAAACGGGGGGAACTAATTGGTTATGGAAATATCAATTGGCTAGTCTACTGGAGGAAACGGGGAAGTTTCAAGGTTTGATTAGGGGGGGGGTCAATGGGGGGGGGGGGACGGTAATCAACAAAAAGCTTGAAGAGGGGTTGAACTTCAAGTAACATCATTTGTACGGATACGGGGGGTCCAGACATGGAGGGGGAAGTTATTATTAACAGTGTGGCAAAGGGGGGAGCAAAATGGTTTGTCATGGGTAGATTGTAGCGCAATTTCGGCAATAGGAGAGCAAAGGGAATGGGGAAGACGGCAGAAAACGATGGGGGGGGGGGCAATCATTTTGGCGAGGAAGGGTTGGGAAAGGGAACGTCGTTACAGTAGGGAAAAAAATACATGGGGAACTTTGGCGATGGAAAACACAGGGGGGTTATCATCACCCTGGTGATGGTAAATGTGTAAACTAGGCATTTCGAGGGTACAAGGGGGGAAAAGGGGGGGGGACCAAAATAGTAATACCGCCATTACAAGGAAGGGGTAAAAAACAGGGGGCATTGCGAAAATTTTGGGAAAAATGTGTATTGGGGGTGTTAGGGGAACGTCTTTCTACAGTTAAGAAAAGCATTGCGGGTCTCCCAGAGGTTGTCATTGCATTTTTAAACTTAAAAGAAAGGCCGCAGACAAAATGAGGAGGGAATGGGGGTTAACAATCCTGGGAGGTGACCCTCCTAAGACATTTTAAAAAAAGGATGAAAAGAAGTGGAAAACGTAAGGGAATGTCGGGGGGAGGTGAATATAACTTTAAGCAAAGGGGTTGAGGTGAGTTTGGAATATTTCAAACTAAAAGAAAGATGGCACGGGGAGGGGGGTAATCAAGATTTTATCACAGCTTGGGAGGGAACTCATTTTTGAAGAAAAAAAGGTGCGATGAAAGAGGAGAGGGGGGGATATTATAAGGGAAGGTTGGTGGGAAGGGGGGGCTTACAAAAAGAAAACCCATTCAAGACCGGAGACAAAACAAAAAAGTCGAGGAAAATCTGTTGGGGATGGGGTTGGGGAAAAGGGAAAAAAGATTTTTAAAAGGCCACCTTGTCTCCTGTTCGGACTTTTGTTTCTTAAAGGAGAAAAGCGGAGGTTGGGTTTCTTAAAAGGGAATACCAGGAAAGCCATTCTCATTTATCCGGCAAAGGGCCATCCAAAAATTTGGAAATTTTAAAAGGGGCGGAGTGATTTTTTTTTGGGGGAGAAGAAATAGGTGGGATTCTTTGCCCTTCACTATTAAACAGTACCGAGGCGGTTAAGTGAGGCGTAAGTGAGAGGGGTGTCCATAAGTTCGGAATATGACCCGACGACAGTCATGCAAAAGCCTGATATGGATTGGTAAAAGGGGAGGGGTTGTGTTAGGAACTTTCGCAGGTGGGATTCCCTAAACTCAATTCTGTGGACGGGCCAAAAATCGATGAAGACAAATCCCATTTGAATTCATAAGGGACAAAACTGAAAGAACCTTCATTCAATGAGGATGGTGGAAGGAAAGGTGGGGGTGTGTCCGGGAAAGGTGGGCAAATCTGACCACCAGGTGCAGCATAAGAAGAATGGGTGGACGGGGAACTCATTTGACCATAACAAAGGGAAGGTCATAAAAACAGTACTTGCAAGGCCAATCACTATCCTTGGGATGTTGGAAAAAAAGTCAGTACTTTCTGTCAAAAATGGGGGCGTTTTTACTTTCGAGATTTTGGGGGGGCTGACAGATATTAGGTTGGAGCAAAGTTAAAAAAAAAATTAAAAAAGGGTCGCCTCCAAATAAGGTAAGTAGTGGACGAAGCCAATTTATGTTGTATGGGGAGTGGTTCTCGCAGCACTGATTTTCAAAAAACACAAGTAAGTTGAAAGGAAGGGGAAAAACGAACAGGAAATAGGATACAGGAAATAACAAACGATTTCATCGAAGGGGTTAATGGGGGGGTATTTGACACGCTGGAAGTTCCTAGGAAAAAAGTGGTGACGGTCTTTTGATCGGGTGGAGAAAAAGGAAAAATTTTTAAGAATGGAAGACGGACAAAGAAGCACCAATTACCGGCAGAGATACATAAAAAAATTGGGAAAGAGTGGGGACCTTGACTTGGGGTGAAAAAAAACGCTCAACACCGTTTTCCAAATGTCTAGAAGGTGCGTGATGAGGAAGCCGTTGGTAGGTAAGAAAAAAGGGTCCCGACTGGAATGGGGGGGGGAGATACCAGTCTTACTGTGGACTCAGGAAGAACCAAGACGCGAGGCTCCTCAAAAACGGAGGAAAAACCAGGATCAAAAGAGGACAACCGGGAAAATCAATAATGAACACGGAGTGGAGGAAAAAGAATGGCCGGTATCTTAGCAACAAACCAACGGAGGAGTCACCGGCACATGGATTCTGGAGGAGGGCAATGTGGGGGAAAAGTTATTTTCCCTTTTGCACAGCTGGGAGGGGTCTCTTGGTTGTGAAATTAATGGTAGCACTATCAGGTTGGGGGTCATGATCCAAGGAATCAGGAAGCCAAGTGATGAAAAAACATTCCCTCAGGCAACAGGGGCAGGTATTCGAACACACGGCAGACTCCATCGTCATCAGAGATCCCCCGGGAAAACGGTTGAGCGTGGGAAGGAAAGAAAACAGTAAGCGCAAAAAAAAACGAGTGGCACGATGGTGGAAAGGACAGATTAATTTTTGGGGGGCGTACTTTTGTCGGAGCAGGAAGGCCTTAAAGAATTAAGGGTAGGGGGAAGTAGCGAAGCTAAAAAAAGGTCGTAAGGGGGATAGGAAAGGAAAAACAGGGAAAAAAAGATTCCATAAGCCCCGAGAATGGCGCAACTGGGGTTTAAGGAGTTAGGGAAATGGTGCGGTTTCACCCGGGGTCACCTGATTATTAGGAGGCAGGTGCGGAATCCGGAATAAGTTTGCGGGGGAGGGGCTAACTAGTCTGAAAAAGATGGATTCTTCCACGAATGATTTAAGAGAGAAAGCTCGGACTTTTTTTTAAACTTTGATAAAATATCTACTGCGGAGCAATAACCCAAGACCAGGGACAACGAGGCACTCAAAGGTTTTTCCTACCTCTGCTGGGGGGAAACTAGACACGTCCGCTTGAAACAGATATGGAGGCAATTGGTCCTGGGGTATGAAAACACGGAAATCGGGAGGGGGGGGGCTGGGGGCATGAATGCTTCGCCCTCCCCGGATGTGCAATGCGAACAGGCAAACACGGAGGACTTTCCGGATAACACGTTCCCTCACCAAGAACCTGAGCCAGGCTTAAGAAGAAAAGAAGACGGAGACTAAGTTGGGGGAGGTTGCGAAGAGGGGGGGATCCAGCCAAAGAATGAGGGGAAAGGGGTGAAAACCACAATTAATTCTGGAAAAAACCCTTAGGGAAAAAAATATAGATTAGCGGGGAAATGGAGAGGTCAGGGGTTAACAAAGATAACGTATTGAAACCACTCATCGGAAAACTTCCTAACAGACGAGGCTAAGGGGGGACAAGTGAATGGCACTCTCCATCAAGCATATTAAAAACAACATTCGAAAAATTGGCAAACTGTGATAAATGTGGAGGGGGAAGAAAATGAGAAGGGAAATGAAAGCACGCGCTATAAAAGAAAAGAATGAGTATAATGTCCCCCCAACTACAACAATCTCTGAGAAAAAGAGGAAAGCACAAATATTGCGAAAGAAAGTTAAATCGTTTCGTCAGGAAGATTTTTTGGTTTGGGCGATGTCCGTGCACATGGGTGTTTTTGTAGATAAGAAACGGCCTAAAAAAGGGAATGGGACCAAAGGGAATTCATACCCCAGTGATAAGAACCAAAAAACAGGGGGGAAATCAAAGAGTAGTGCAAGTAAAAAGCAGGTGAGAAAAGGATATGGACAAGCCAGGCTCCGAACTGCGTTTTGGGGAAATATTTTACCAAATAACAGCATAGGTAAGGAAAAACACATCATCAGCATTACCGTTGGGACTCATTCACTGACTTTGAAAAGAAAGGAGGAAAATCAAGGAGAATCCCCAATTGCACTACCGAATGGGTGGCTCGGAGTTAGTTCTCTTCTTTATTCTGGTGGATGAAAAAACAATCCACAAGTGGCAGTGAGTCGGAAACGCTAAATCAGAAGTCCTAACAAAAAAATTCCCAGCGAGTTGCGATGTCAGAGCGGAAACAATTAAATCTGGGACTGGCGGTAATGGGGGAATATGTTTTTTGAAAAAAGTAAAAACAGTAACCCACGTGAGAGGACAAACAGGTACTGAACCAGAAGTTGGGGGGCATAGGCCCCAGGGTCTGACGGTGGGGGTGGTTGATTATCTCCATGGGAGAAAAAAAAATTTCCTAAATGGTAAAACATGTTCCTAAAAAAAGGCTTTGGAAAAAACATCGTGAGTTGAACAGTAGTATTAAAAAATTGCGAATAGAAATGAGAATGCGGACTGAACATTCAGAAAATTGGTGAAATTTGCCACACGGTGGGTAAGACAACTCTGCACCCTAAAGGAAAAAGTGACGGAAAAAGATCATACAGGGGGGGTTGAAATCCTCCTGGTTGACCAGATGAAGCTATTTGGTTGAAACAAAAAGAACCCCCAACCAGAAACAGGAAAAAACTTATCAAAAATAGATACGAAGCCAAGGATCTGGACCAAGAGACCCGGATATAAAAGCATCAAATCGGGGGTCTTCGAGATAAACCACTGTCAATCTGGGACGCGAAAGAACGGAAAAGTCTCTCGCAACACCACAAGAAAAAAGTATCTAATGCTTATGCTTTTAACTTGAAGGTTTCTGTAAACTACTTAGAAGAAGATTGGGATGGGGTTTGGATAAAACGGGTGCGCTGCTTTTAAAGGGGGGGCGTCTCTTCGCTTGGTGGTCTTGCCGCTATAAGAAAAAAAAAAAAAAAAAAAAAAAAAAAAAAAACAACAAAAAACAACAAAAAAAAAAAAAAAAAAAAAAAAAAAAAAAAAAAAAAAAAAAAAAAAAAACAAACAAAAAAAAAAAACGTCCTTAACTTTTCTTTTGGGGGGTGGGGGTCAATTTTGGGAGGGGGGGCGCCACAAGCCTCTTTCCACTTAAGGCGGAGTAACAATCAGGGGACGTTCGCGTGTTGGGACTGTAGTAGCCGTTATAACGTGTGGCAACTTCCAGCCATCGGTGGGCATTTGCTTCACTGTGCAGCGCAAGGTCTCAAGAGAAAATCCTTCGATTTTCATGTTAAGAAGAAAGATGTTTTCGCACAGAAGTTTTCGTGAGGAAGGGGATTTCCCATTGGACTAACTGGCCTGACCATGAGAAGGAAAAAAAAAACTCCATGAAAAGACATGGGGGGGAGGGACAAAAAAATATTTTTCTGGAATCAATGAGTTTACGATTTCTCAAAATGGCGCGGGACTTAGGGATCACCCCCAAATAGTTGCAAGGGCAGCCGCTGAAGTTTCCGGCCTGAAGTGGGCACCGCTGGTGGGAATTTTAATTTGTTTAGGCATACCGTCATTTTTGTTGTGTTGGGTTTGTATTTGTAGGGAGATTTGGGGGGTGTTTTTATGAGGTTACGATCGATTTTTTCTTGCCCCCTTGTGGGTTTGGCTTGTGGGTGTTTGAGTTTCCCTAATCTGCGTGCTCCTTCCGATAACCCCATGTTTGCTGGAAAAACTTGGGGATTCTCCGTGCCCGAACATTTTAGGATTCAAAAAGTGATACTGTATTGAATGCTGTGGTGAAAGGCCGGTGGCGAGGATTGGGGGTATTTGCGTTTGGGGAATAGAAACGGGGAAAGCCGGAGGCCAGTGGGGGATCAAAAGGTGGGAACCTGCTTGGGCCGGCGTTTAATCGAAAATGGTTTGGCAAGGGGGATAGGGGATTAAGTTATAAACTTTTTGGCAGTGGCTAAGATGAAAGCAAAAACAAGCAAGCGACTATCTGAAAACAAAAAGTATATACGATAAAAGGCTTTAATTTTATTTTCCGGGGGAAGAGGGGGCGGACCTTGTCACTTTTCGGGTTGTGGAATTTTTTTTACATTTCAATCGATGGGGAGTTCTTAGAAAAGGACTTCGGTTGAAGACAATGGCACATCTCATTAGTCCCCAGGGCCCCTTAAAGGGTTTTCAATTGTGAGAGAGGTTGGTTGTTAGTCATGATCTGAGGCGTGAGGCTCACATGGGTTAGAAAAACGTAGCAAAAGTAGGTGAAGGCTTACGAAGCAGGGAGTTTCATACGTTTCAATGAACCATTAGACATCATTAAGTGGGCTAATCTTTGATAGGGGGATTGTAGTGGGGGATTGTTACAGCACGGCTATAAAGGTCCCACACATAATTCTTTGGGCTGGATCACCAAATGTCAACCTCAACAACTGTACTGCGGGGGAAAAACCGATTCCTTATCAAAGGAGGCCTTCAGGGAGGATGGGGTGGAGGGATTTCGACAGGGAGCTGGGGAGAGGGACCCCCCGGACGAAGGATCCCTTTTCAGTGAGAGCCGTGCCCAGCCCACCACGCGCGCTGATGTTCATGAAAAGACTTGAATTGCTCTAGCTGGTCCAACTTAATTGGGAAGTCCACTTCATAGACGGTCTCAAAAAAGTGGAGGCGAGTTTTTTTCCGGGGCGCTGTACGTTTTTCGGTTTGGAAAGGATATTAAGGAAAAGAAAGTGCAAAACAAAATGTCAAAAGATTAACTTGCGCCTCAAAATACGCGTTGCCGCCTTAAAACTTAAAATTGTTGGTTCAAGCTATTTACAAGGGAAAGGATTACGAAACCTGGAATAAGTTGAAGAAGGGAACAAATTCACATAAAAGTAAAGTCGCAAAAGGGTACGAGGTGAAGGGATAGAATAAAAGGGAAGTTCCTATGGAATGACCTTGAGTGTGGGAGCGCGGGCAAAAGAAAATAATTTAATTTCATGGCAGGGAGACTGACGAAAAGTCGAACACCAATGACATGGTAGCTCAGCAAAAAAGGGGGGACACATAAGTTGTGGAGCTTCCGTGTTTCTATACAAGCAAAGGAAACCGTTTTCATTCGACTTATATGGGATGAAATGGAGACCCAGTCTTTAATAAGAGAGCAGACGGGCAGGGAATGGAGATCATCATGGCTTACTTATGACACTTCACAAAAGTAAACAGAGAGGGCAATACTCTTAAAGGTATGACAAAGGATCAACATACAAAGCTAAGGCAACCTGGAAAAAAAAATAATGGACTTGAGAATGGCGTGTTCTCCTCCATGGGAGGAGGAAAGAGGAGATCAAGGCAAAAAAAGGAGTCTGGAGTGCATCAAGCTTGTGGTGTTGCATTGTTTATTTTCAAGGGCCTCAAGATTGAGGGTTGATCCATGGGGGTTGGAATTCAATGAGGATGACGCTTAGACTTTTGGGGGGTTTCGTGAGGACATGGGGAGGTAATGCACGTGTATGAAGCCGCCTTTCCCTCGGGAAGGGCTACCCTAAAGACAACGTGATCTCCGCTTTTCATATCACGCATATCAAGGGAAGTTTGAAAAACAACTTGAGCAGTGGGACTTGCTTAAACACATAGAAAAGACACTCGGTGAAACGATGTTGGGGGGATGAGAGTTGGGGGGGGCGTACGGCGGTCCTAGTTCCAGTCAGACTTAAAAATTAAATTAATTTCAAAATTTGATTCGCCAGAAGGTTCCATAGGAAGGGTCCAGCGGACAAGGGGGATCCTAAGGACCCTGAGATGAAATCGGGAGGTAACGTAATTTATGGAACTGGAGGGGGGGGGTCACATCTGTTTGCGGAAAAGCGGTAAGTTGCATGCGTCTTCTACATAAGACTTGGGGCAAACAATGAAATTTGAATGCGGTGCAGATTGAGCAAGAAAATCTGTGATGTTACTAGAGCAACCGAAAGTACTTCTGGGAAAAAAAGTAATCAAAAGTTAAAAACTCTCCTACACTGGTTTGAATAAGGGCCTATTAAGTGTGAAACAAAGTGACCAGACTATGATGAATTGGAAAAATAATATGAAAATTCAATCGCGCGTAGTGGGGTTTTGAAATTATTTCTGCTACACACGGGCGAAAGTGTTGTCATAGCAAGTAACTTTCCGGAAAACACTTTACTCCAAAAAAAACAAATCCCAGCAAGGCAGGCCAGTCTCATAAAAGGAATAAGACCAAGTTGTGGAGGTTGCTCTCGATTGGGGGAAGCCAAGAATTTATGGGGACTCAACCAAAAATGGCGACAGTCTTTAAAATAAAAACTCCGTTGAAATTCAGAGGAGCAGCAATGGCATGTTCGTCATGGTTCAGTATCAAAACGTATGAAAGCATCGCCATCTTCGGAAGCCCTCAAAGTAACCGCCTCGGCTACGGTTATACAATAGTGCCTTAGAACATCAAAAGAATGGCCAAAAACAAAAAAAATCAATTTCGAATTCAAATGGGACTGTGGACTTGGGGAGGTTATAAATGAATGGCTAAAGATCAACAAAGAGATAGAAAGAATGACCATCGATTGATAATGTAAAAAAGCAAATACCCAATCTCTGAAGAAAAGAAACAAACAGTGGTGTCGAAAAAAATGAAAAAAGCTTTTATTCGAATGGGGGGGTGGGTTTGTGCAGGGATAAGTCGCGTGATTGGCGAGGGATGGGGGGGATATAAGCCACAGGGAAAAGATGAGGCCTTGAAGCCCATAAATACAACGTTCATATTCAAAATGAGTGCATAGACAGTAGGGATTAATGGCGATTAAAAACCACGGGGCCAAGGAATTTCTTTTGGTAAATATTCCACGCAATAACCAAAAGGAGGGCCTATAACACGGACACATCAGCAGCGAAGGACAGTTTTTACATTCACTTTTCGGGATGAGAAGGAAAAGCAAGGAGAATTCCAATTGTCACTACGACTGTGACTTGATCTCTGAGGCCCAGGTTAAAAATACAAAAAGATGAAATCCCCATGACTGATCGTAGCAGGGTTAATGCCTAACAAAAATAAATCCCACAAGATGAAGTCGTGAAAAAATGAAGGCGCGGAAACAATACATGGTAAAAACGTTGGGGGGGGATTGGTTTTTAAAGGTAAAGTACCGCGGGAGAGAGGTAAATTAATCACCCGTGTGAGCCATAAACCAAACAGATTGGTGTTTTAAATCAAACCAATGTACATTTGAGTTGTGGGGCGCCGGAAGAACGCATCGCAATGGTAAATAGTCGTTAAAGGTGTAAAAAACATAGTGGAATCAAAGGAAAAATTGGGCGAATTAAATGAGAGGAATCAAGAAAATGAAAACAGATGTGCTGGAGTGTGCCAAAACGGAAATCCAGGAAAATGTCTGGAAATCCGGCAAAATTATTTGTTTACAAAAGGGAAAAACCAGAAGGAAAGAGAGTGGGACTACCGTAAAAAAAGGAACACAAAACGATCAAAAAAGGGGAATTACTGTAGCCTGCACGAAATAATGCCAGAGACAGCCTGAAAAAAGGTAAGCGCAACCCGGGAACAGCGAGGGCGATAAGGAAGGGTAAAAAGAGAGAAACCACTTTCAAAAAAGAGTGGAGGAATAGCAGGAAAGAGCCAACAAAAAAAGGAGGAATATTGACTTGCTATTCCTTGAGGGGAAAGTGGTTTCTATCTAGACATCTGAAACGGTTGAGGTTTGTCATAAACGGGTGAGGCGTTAAGGAAATTGCTCGGCCTTCGATTAATTTCTGGCCGCTACAAGTAGTTTAGGTTTTATTCTGGGGGGTCCTTGTTTTTGTTCCGAGCTTAGCTGGTTTTAGTTAAAGTAAAAAGGGCTGGTTCGCAGACATGTTTGTGGTAGCATTAGAGTGGGGAAAGGGTTCCAGCAAACCCCCACCCCTCAGGGTGTCATTTTCTGAAAGGGTAATAAAAAAAGCGCAGTCAAGCCTTCTCATTCGCAACAGTGGGAAGAAGCAACTCCAACGTGGGTGTCAAAGCAATTTTTCAGGATGGTTTACCAGGCTATGCGCTGGACCAGGAGATCATGCACCTCAACTGTAGACAATTTGCGATGGCACAAAAATTTTGAGGGGTTGAATCCCAGCACACTGGGTGATTCTTCACTTGGCGCTTACATTTTAGTGTCAAACAAAATTCAATACCGGGGGGAAACTAAAGGGATGTTGTTTCGCGCCTGATTCGGACTGGAAGTATTTTGTAGGCCAGGCTTCCTTACGAGTGGCCGACTCGAGGCTGGCACCATTGGTGATTTATTATTTTTAAAAACTTCAAGGAAAGTAAAAAGAAAAAATGCGGTGCAGATTGGAGCCTTTCTTGACCGTCCCATTTGTAAATTCAATGAATTATAAAACTGATCGGGAGGAAATGTGAAGGTTATACTTAAGAAGCTTGGGTTTAAGAGGTGTGGAATATTGAAGAACGAGGTGGTGAACTGGCTGTAATCGAACATTACTGACTTATGCACGCAGTTTGAATTCAAAGGGGCGGGGGAAAAATCGGGAGAGGTAGTATGAAAGTACTTTTGAGGCTTTGCTTATGCCCAAAAGGGGGGGGGGGGAAGCAAATACAGCGACCTTCCGGAACACAAAAAATCTGGAAGAAAATACCGCTTCTTAATTTTGGGAAATTGCAAGGCCCAACTGTGTCTCCTTGAAACGTAGGAGGGGGGAGTAGGGTTTAAATTAAAGAAGAGGATGGGGGGTCATTCTTGGCTTATATCGAGAGGTTGAGATACCATTCGAAATTTATCGGTGCCCCGTATGGCAAAGGTTGAAATCAGAATTGATTTTGTTTTGGAGCAAGAATCGTATAGAGTGATAAGCTCGATTTTGTGAAACCAGAAACGGTTAGAAGGTTACGAAGATGGCGATGAGGGTTTCAACAGACGTATTTGAGAACGCCATGACTACATTCAGACATTGCGATAATCTGTGAAAGGGGAGGTAAGGGGTTTTAGGTGAAATCCCGGGCGCAGGGATAAAAATCCTCAATTAATTTGGCCGTCCCACGGATCAAAGCACAACTTGGCCTTCTACATGAACGGAGTGTCGAAAAGATCCGCATGGAGGAAAGGAGTAAGTGAGGTGCCAGGAAGTTAATAAAATTGCAGAAACCCGGGGAGGCATTCACATCCTAAGGAAGAAGATTCAATTGCCAGCCCCCAGAAACGCGCCGGATCCAAGTCACGTGCAAATGACCATAATGGATCACTGGGAATGAGTCAAACAACGATACGTCTCAAAAAGGGGGAGTCTAGTTTGTCGAGGTATTTGGGTTTTGACCAATCGCAGGATCTGGAGAAAGTGGCAAAAAAACCATTGGGCTTAACTTTGCGCCTAAGTTAATTGCACTGCAGTACACTTTAAGGGTCTGGACAAAGCTTATGGGATTCGCATCAACGTTCCAGAAACTGTGTTGTAAAGAAGGGAAACCCGCACATTCAAACGGAATGACAAAACAGTTTCAGCAAAAATTGTCTAGAAAGGTTGTAAATTGGTTAAGTTTGACAGGGGGGGGGTGGGGGGGGGGGGGGGGGGGGGGTGTGGGGGGGGGGGGGGGGGGGGGGGGGGGGGGGGGGTGGTGGGTTGGGTGGGGGGGCAGGGGGAAACCTTCTTGTAAATTTTTTTTATCGGTGGAGCATCAAACCAGAGTTGCAGGGAAAGGGGAAGGAGGGAGCAAAATACGAACACCAATTAACGCTGGTCGAGAAAGCAACATCCATAATTTTTGAGACTTACGGGAATGGGAATCAAGCAACGGACAACCGTTTTTCAAATGTTCTTGTGCGTAAAGAAGGGAGAACACGTTGGTCTTTAGAAGACAACAAGGTTGAAAAGGGGGAGACATCACTGGGCTCCGGACATGGGGATCCTTCACGAAACCAATTGTACAATATCTTAACAGTTAATTCACACCAGGGGCCAGAGGAGGCAACTCGGGAAGAAAATATGCAACACAGTTTAACCCCGCCAGAAAAGAAGGGTGCCT
>Ga0179591_1192649_pt1 | contig 16739 bp, 12 predicted proteins | sample CZOMad2_1_08_16f_FD_182891 | JGI IMG/M metagenome (GOLD analysis project Ga0179591, IMG submission 182891) | Vadose zone soil fungal communities from Angelo Coast Range Reserve, California, USA - CZOMad2_1_08_16fungal (PacBio error correction) | ecosystem: Environmental > Terrestrial > Soil >...
CGAAAAGTATAGACAGCATGCAACTGTAGGAGACGAAACAAAGAAAATGAGACTGGTGAAGCTGGTGGTAAGTATAAGGGTGCGAACTAAAAAGAAAATCCCGAGGGACAAGAAAGTGGGTGCTGTGAATAGAGAGAGTCAAATCAATGCCGTACACTGGGCAGACACAAGAAAAGGGAGTGGTTAGCCTTGGGTTTACGGAAGGATAGGTGGGGCCACAAAAGAAAACAAACCAGTCCTAAGCCAGCAGGGAGTGGGGAGGAGTACAAAAGACAGTGTTGAATATCACAGTGAGGGGGCAGTTGGAGGAAAGAGGGGGAGAGTGAAAATTACACAAGTCGGACCGTGTCGGGGAAAAAACCTGGAGGGAAGGAGGGAGGCCTAAAAGATCTCCCGGGTTGAGGATATCGGACCCGAAGGTAAAAATAAGGGAAAAGACCACGGACTAGCTATTTAACAAAAAAGAGAGGGTGGAACATATAGGGAGAGAGGAGAAGAATGCTTGAATGTGGGGAGGTGGCTTTAAAGCCGTTAAAGACAGGGGGGAAAAAAAGGAAAAAACAGGGGGAAAAACCATAGGAGAGAGGGGATTCGAACGCAAAAATAAAGAGGGAAAGGTAGATCCAAAATTCAAGAACAATGAGGAAGGAGAATCTCAGAGTGAACGACCGACTCACCGGGGGACTATGCGAAGGAAAAATGTGGGACTATAAAAGAATCCAGAAGTCAAAAAGGGGGGAGGTCGAACGTAAGAGAGTCAAGACCAGGGGGGAGCTTAAAACCATCCAGCCGGAGGGGGAGACGGTGAATAACCAAAGAGGCTTTAGTGGGGGAATTGCCATTGAACTGGCATGTAGCCACGTAAAAGTAGGTCTATGGACGCTGTAAAAATGAGGTATAAGGTTGGGGGGGGGGGTAAAAGCGGGGGGGGAAGAATACCTGATCGGGGGTAGGAGATAACGATGTTGATGTGAGGGAAAATGGGGGTGTTTCTAGGGGAACAGGAGGGGGAGGAAAGGACGGTTCGTATTCGTGGCGGCATGGGGTAGAAAAATGGGATCAACCATCAAAAACTTTATGAGGTAGCCAAGCGGGTCTGAACATTTTGGGGGTCAGGGGAAGAAGTAAGCGAGCTGGGTGGAGGGGGTGGAGATCAGAGGACAGGGAGATAACAGGAAGTAAACTCTTGGAACGGATAAATCACCCGTGTAGGGTAAGAAAAGAGGGGGGGTTGTGGGTAAAACCGCAAGGTGAGTCTGCCGAGGTCAGTAAACGCCTTACCGAGAAGTAGGGCGAGAGAAGGAAGGGGTTTGATTTTGGAGTCTAACGCACGGTCGAATAGGTAGAAGACCCCGCAGCACGATTTCTTGGGGCGAAAAAGCTAAATCCCCCGCGCATTCGCAAAATGACTGACTTCGTTTTAGAGGGCCTTAACCCAGATGAAGCAAAAGCGGCTTACCTCTGTGGACAAAAAAATCAAGAACGAAGAAACAAACACATTTCATGTGTCGCAATTGAAAAATGAACTGCGCTTCTTCCCGGCTTCCGAGACCGATCGGGAAGAAGAGGGGCCAACCCTGCACCCCGAATCGATCCGGACGGTTCGAAACACCCAGGGGGGGCTCCGTCTTGGTATCCTTTAGCAGAGAGGGTCGGGAAAAGCCTGCGAAGAGGGGGGCATATCCTCACAAACATCTTGGCTGTAGGGACGCACTCGCAAGGAGGGGATGTAGGGCGCAGGGGGGTCAGCTAGGCAGAGGGGGACGGTTCTCTCAAGAAGCTAGTGAGCGTTCGGGCCCCGAAGCCCAGAGGATAGCATAAGGGAGATAGCCCGGAAACACAAATCTGAAATCCCTCTCGAGGTAGCAATGGGACTAGAAAGGGGCAAAAAGGAAAGTGGAGAATACTGGGGCATGGCCAGAAAAGAATCGTCACCGTAATTTCCAGAGAACGGTGTAGTATATATCGAAAACGTGGGGAAGAAGCCAAGAACTGTAGATACTGCAACGGGGGGTATTGAATTCAGGGGCGTTGCTCACAAAACGGTGAGGGTAAACCGGATTTTAGCTTGTGCTGTCTCGTCTTAAAAAGGAAACTAAAGAAGTCAAGCGCAGGGAAAAAACACTCCAACGGGGGGGGTGCTTTCATATATTCGGAGGTGTGAGGAAATAGCTGGAGAATCCAGAAACTCTCAAAAACTACAGAGCGGAAAGAGGTCGGGAGGGGAAATTCTGGGAGGGCTAGGTCACGCACATAGGGGAAAATCTTTAGACTAGGCTATCGTCGCGGAAGAGGCAAACCAAAAGGAAAGGCAGCAAACAGGATAGGGCTAGAATGGCAAAAGGAAGTGGACCAACTCGGGGAAACGGAGCACTGGATAATAAGAGAGTAGGCGAAGGTCAGTGGGGCGGAGCCTCAGGAAAGCGGGACAGGATCAAATAGGGAACCTCCTCCGACAGCGGATGCGGCGAGGGGAGAAGAAACAAAATGTCTTAGAGGCCGGAAAGGGGCGTTAGTTGAAGGACAAAGGTCACAGAGGAGTCCCAATCCTACTTACTTTGGGGATAGGCGAGGGAAGAATTTCACTCTGGCCAGAGAGTGAGGAGAACCACAAAAATCATGAGGATGGTCTACAGAGAGGTAGTAGTTCCAGTTCATCAAAAAAAAATCAAGCAGGCGAAGAACAACCCTACAAAAAAGGGGTGTCAAATTGGGGATGGCACTTATCATCTGAGGCCTCAAAAAGGATGGTACGAGCAACGTTAAGAGTTTAAGCGACCGGGAAGCGGGGAATCGCATAGGAATTTGCCGGCGGCGCCTGAAAGGAAGGCTGGCCATGCAGAACGGTAAGGGGCCCGGGGCTACCCTCCCGAAAGCAACTACGTCCGCGATGAGGATAAGTACCCTACAGCTGTGCCGTCCTTCGAGGACGAGATATAGAGCATTGATCAGAGTGAGGCGGAATAAACGAGTGTAGGCCCAGTCCGAAAAGTCAATGTGTCGACAGAAACCTGAACCTTGGGGCGGGAGGTAGGCTATGAGGCTGGGGGGGGGAGAGGGCCGATCAAAAACAAGGGAGAGGACAGAGAAGGGGTCAGCAAACAAAGCATGAGCCTTCACAACCCTAACGGCAAGTTTCCGCTAAGAGACACGGAGGTCGGAGCTTGGGGGCCAATCCTGTTCGTAGAAAGGGGAACCAGCGGTAAATCCTAGACTAGAGAGATAACGACGGAAATCTGAATCGACAAGCCGATACGCGGTGCTTTCAGGGTCAGTCAGAATGCCAACGGGCTGAGAGTGAGAAGGCATTCTTTCACTTCCATGGGTCTCCCTTAAATCTGCCAGAGGAGATAAACAGATCCCTCCTGAGGAGGAAAGACATGAAACGGGGTGCGAAAGACGCAAGACTTGAGGGGGGGAAGGCATGCATCTTTGGTAAAAACCGTCTCAAATTAAGGCCTGGGGTCTCAGGAGGGAGTGAGGCTGAACCACGAAATCCGATCAGGCTCTATCCTAACATAAGACGGTTTGCCGGGGAGGAGAGAATCACGAGGGGGTACAAGTGAGACTTGCCTAGCAGCTCACAATAGAGGGCAAAGTCTCTATAGAAAGAGTGAAGGGTTACATCGGAAATAAGCCGGCGCCGCATCTAAGGGTGACACGCTCGCCCGCCAAGAGCGGGATCGCTGCTGAGGCCCTTAAGATTGATCCGGGGAGGAGAGGGGAAGAGATTATCAAAAGGGGGCCGGAGACGACAGAGTTATGGAAGCCAGGTGATCTAAGGAAATTTTTCAGGAAGGCTGGCTCCATCACGAAAAGTAGATTCCTGGCAGGGGGGGAGGAACAAAAAAAAAACGCACTGGTAACAGCGACTGCCGATAGCCCGCTCAGAAGTGAAGGCGGGATTATCCGGGAGAGTACAATAAATTCCCGGAAAAAACTTCCGATAGCGTGCGTTGTGAGGGGCAAGAGTAGCAAGATAAGAAAAAAATCAACCTCTCAGCCGAATGAAAGGACATGCATATAGGGGATATCGGCGGGCTGAAATCATGGAGGGGGAAAAGCCTGGAAGCGATAATCAAAGGAGGTCCAAACGTCTAAGAAGAGGCTGCGAATTCCAGGAAAAGAAGGTGGCACTTTCATAGAAACGTGGGTTAGTCTGAAGTATAGGTCAATCAAAAAGGGCTATCCCGCTCTTTAAGACTTGCAAAGTGATAGGGGAACACCGGGCATATGGGACTACATATAGTATTCTAATGTGGGCTAGGATTGCCCTGCTGGAGGTGTTTAATCGACTAGTCTCATGAAATCAAAGGCTCGTAGTACTGAAAATGCACAATTATCTTGAGCGCACAACCGGCTCAATATACGACACTGGCGCCATACAGAATGGTCGCAAGTTTGCGAATTGACAAAAAAAAGGGGGGGAGGCACCGAGCTTTCTCAAAAGGGCAAGAACGAGAGTGATAACGTGAAGAAAGGAGCCGCAAAGGGGTGATCCGGCTTTTCTAAATTTATCGGGATTCGGAAGGGGGGGGGTAATGGGCTTATCGGAATCGGCTTAATTTCAACTGGAGAGAAAGTCATTTGGAAAGGGGGACACCTGTCACTGGAGTGAGGGGTTAAACCAAAAGGGTAACGCTTGTCATTTAAGGGGTTTAAGCGCCGCGTAAACGAGGGGAGGGGGATAGCACAGGGGGATTACGGATGGGCCCTCAAGGCCCATCCATCTTAATTTGGGTGGGATGTAAGCAAAAGCAACGCAGTATCCAAAAATAAGGAAAATAACGCAGAGGGGGGAGCACCGAATTACGGCGTCTTGCTTTCAGGGAAGGCGCTGGTGAGCAAACGAGCCTGATTCATCAAACAGTTAACAATAGTAATGGAAAAGACACAATCCGAGAAGCGCTGCGTCACTGTGGACCAAGCCTTCATTCCGTCTAAGGATGGAGGAAACAGTCCAACTAGACGGCGCCGCAGAGAAACAAAAGGGTTCATAACAGGAGGAGGATATCGAAAGGTATTGGAAAGTTGAATTGTCATTTTCTCAAAGAAATTTACCAGACCACAAGGAATTTTCCTCGAAAACTAAAAAGATCAGGAAGTCAAGAAAAACACAAAGTCGAGGAGATCAAAGGGATTTCGGAAAAATCAGTTCAAAACGTATCGTCATCAGATAAATGGGCGATCTCTCCATTGCCAACATGCAATTGACAACTATTTGTGTGTACAGGTGGGACATGTTTTTCACAAGGTCTCGTATTCACAGACTGGAAAGACCCACCGGAACTGGATCTCAAACGGAGAGGGGCCGGAGAATATGTATCTTGCGAGAGGAAACTCCCGGTTTGTCTACAAAAATTTTTTGAGGGATGTACAAGACAGAAGAACCTCTCCTGGTGGCGCCTGTCGCCTCGGGGATACCGGCCGGCGGGGTGAAAAAGAATCAGTCCCCCTAAAGCGGTATCAGCACTCGTAATTGGGACTCGGGACCCAATCAGAAAGCTCTGGGCCAACGTTGCGGATGGGGGCTTAAAGAACTCAATCAGCTCGGAGGGAGGAAGGCTCCTGATTGTTTTCGGTGGGAAAAAATCTCAAGAAACCATCGATAAGTAAACATGGGGTGTCACCGAGTATGACGCAGATGTAAGAACTAGTGAGACGCATTAATGGACTATCTAGTGCTAGATCGCCGATTAAGCAAGGTCACCTCAAAAGGGAAACTTCGGGTAACTAGTCTTCGAAAACTAGGGATACAGGTGGAATTCAAATTCGGGGGCGAGACGAAGGTTTCCGGTACACAATACTGCTGCTTATAATCGGTCACATTCTTCTTAGAGAAAACGGCAGAGCCGCCTTGTGGAAATCGATGAATCCAAGACGGAAGGTAAGAAACTTGGTGCCGGGCGGGAATGAGACAGGGCATTACCTAGCAAACTCTGAGACTACAAAGTCCATAACTGACCGGGATGGGGTAAAAGGGAACAGGAATCCTAAAAATAACAGCCTGGACTGAAGGCTGACCCCCTGTAGGGGGAAAACAGAAATCGGAATCTCGCCGCATATCCAGAGGATGGTCAATTTTGGGCACTATCGACCGCGGAGGAGGGAAAGAAAAACTTCGGGAGGGTGCCATGCATCTTGAGACTGGCCGCGTCACTAGACAAAGTTCGTGACCTCTGAAAAAAAAACCGGTTGTGACAGCACGACTAATTTTAAACCTGGGAAGGAAAAGTGGGGGAGGGTCTCGGCGTTCGTTGAGTAAAAGATGTGCACATTTCACATCAGTGGCCCTTTTGCGGGTAGGGCTTGCAGAGCGTCGGTTGTTTTCGATCAAAGGGTTGTTGCACGATGCGGTGATGGCGTCTTAAGGACTCGGAGAAAGACATCATTAATTCGGGAAAGTGACGACTTTATTTGGATCCGAAAAAAGCAGCGATCAACACAACACGAGGAGGATGCAGAGAGATGAAGGGTTCTTGGGGGTCAGAAAGTCCAAAGTTCCGGAAAAAAGAGAAGAATTAACGTCTCGGCAGGGGATAGAACGCTGCGTTTCGACAAGCGACCCCCAGGGCAATCAAACAAAACAAGGGCGCAGAAAAACAAAGAATCCGACAGAAGCAGAATCATCCAAAAAACTCTTGTGAAATTTCGGGAGAAGAACGGTACGGAAACAAGAAGCGGACTCAGAACACCAATTGGGTCATTACGGAACATCGTCGGTAGGGAAAAAAAAGTTACCGCTCGTCAAAGCCGGGGTGATAAAAACAATCGCCACAGAGATGGCAATCGTCACTAGGGAAAACCTTACAGGAAGTAGCATGATACATTAGAGCAGCTCTGACGGGCAACGCTCGGGATAGAGGGTCTACATGCTTTTGATGGGGGGTTTCGAAAAAAGGTAAAGCGCTTGGAAGTGCAATAGGTTTTGGGGAAAGTGTGCCAGGGAAAACAAGACCGGGAGTAGGGGACTTGAGAGAAAAGGTTCTCTAGTTCGATTCCGATCATAAAAACGGCAGAAAGATGGTCCGCAATCTACTTGCGGGTCAAAAAAAAGCGAAGACGCCAAAAGGCTGGCCGCGTCGGGGACGAAAGCTGAGACCGGGAGCATCTTTCAAACGGTTGAGGGGGAGGGCATTCGGAGGAGTACTCGAAAAAAGAAGGATAAGAAACAAATTCACAACCTTCAGAGCAGGAGTGTAGCATGTGACACCAAAGTTTCTCAGCGTCCATCTGAAGGGAGATACAAAGTAGAAGATTTAGAACTCTTACCGTTATGGTCTGAAGCGAAAAAAACAAGCTAACATGACGGATAGGGAGGGGGTTAGCTGCCCGTAAGGAAAAAAAGCAGAGGCGGTAGCTGAACACACAGCATCAAAACGAGAGGTGGATTTCTGTGCCGACAAATCCATGCCTCACTTGGCGTCGGGTGTGAGTGAAGTTCCAGGGAGGGGAGCCTGACCGAGTCGGGAAGAATAACCTCGCACGCTGGAGGGGACACTTCTAAAACGAGGGCACACCGACATATCCGGGGGGGGAACGGCGGAAAAATATATGGGCCGTCATGGAGGGCAAAAACAACTAGGTGTCGAAAACCTGGTGATGATCGAACTAAAAGGGAAGGGGAACCCGTAGGAGAAAACAAAGAGGTCTACAAGTTGAAAAGGGAGTTCGGACGGCATCCGCGACCCGGAACCGCAGAGACCATCCAACTTGGGCAAATAAGGTGGCAAGGAAAAAACGTCGTCAATGATATCAGAAATTTCAATTGTGGAAGGAGATGAATAAACGAGATATTGGAGAAGTTGTGACATGCTTGGGACGGAACGGGGAGGGACATGACGGAAAAAAGATGTAGCAAACCAGGATGAAACGGAGCGCTAAGGTGATGAAGTTTGTAGAGCGGTCGGAGCGAAATGAGGGGTGCTGGAGGCGAGGACATGGGAAGAGACCAGTGAAGGAGGTGCGCGGATGAGTCCTGGAACTTTGGGAAGAGCGAGGGGGCACGGGAAACACCCACCAAACGCAAAACATTATCCGGTAGGGAGAGGAAGTGGCGGGGGATTGTGGAGTCTAAACGCGCAGTTCCGCAAAGCTAAAAAAACTCAGAAGATAATGCACTGACGGAACCATCCGTGCAAAAACTGAACGGCGGGGGCCCCCTATCGCGGATGGGAAAAGAGGTTAAACCTGAGTAACTGCAAGCTGAAGCTGGGCATTCGGCGACGAAATAAAAACCGGCAGAAAGACAGTTAACAATTGGGGAACAATTGAAATGTCTCGTCGGGGGAAAAAGGGCCGAGAAAGGATATGGAACCGTACACCAAAGGGCAAAAGCTTCGGACGGTATCTGAACAAGAGGCAGCAAGGGGGATGGTCCTTTACGAAGGTACGGTCTTGTTCAACGAAGAGTGGCGAAAACTCAAAAAAATGGCATGAAACCTGTGAGGGGGACAGAAGGGGGGAGAGACACGGGATTGCGAAAAAAAAGTTGGTCTAAATGACAAAACTAAAAATAGAGTGTTGGGACTCGAAACGCATAGGGAGTGACGGGCGGGGCACTAAACCAGCCTTAAATCGCACAAATCGCCCCGAAGGAAAACCTTCATCCAGTAGAACTAGAGCAGACCCAGGATACAGTGCTAAAGTCCATGTGAATAGATTATGCCAGCGGGGGAAAGAATTCAAGTCGAATAAACGGTTGGTGAAACGAGACCAAGAACGACGGCCCGAACTTGTCGCGACGGGGGCTGGTTGGAGAAATTAGCGCGAGCCGGCTAAACCCTGTTGACAGGGGGGGAAAAAGAGGTCGGTGCTGTCGGAGAGCTGTAAAAGGATGACCCAAACACCTGCATATGCAAGAACAATGAAACCGACGATCAAACAGAAAGCATTGGTGTCGTGGTCTGGGGAGGATGTGGCGTAAACGACGAAACCACCAACTCGATGTCGTTAATAAAGTTCAGGGAATGCTTAGCCGGCACTACCAAAAAGGTAAGGGGTTCTCCTAGGCGGCTATCAGACTGTCAGGAGTAAAGACAGCATCCCCCACCCTAAGCGGCATACCTAGCTCGCGAGAGTGGGAGCCATCTAATTGGGGAACACCCTAATACTCGGAAAAATTAAATATAGCGCGAAGTTAGGAAAGGTCCCCAGGGTCTGCAAGGAAAAGACGACATGCGCGGGAAGGGGAGTCATGGCCGTGCATCAAGGGGGGCATGAAATTTTGTTGGCCGGCCGGGACACTTGAGAATTCTGAAAGTCCGTTATTAAGGGGGGCTAAGGAGCTCACAGCGTCCGAACGTACGAGCTTTTTGGAAAGCTATGGGACGAGCCCGCGGACGGTAAACGATTGCAAGATAGAGGAAAGCAACGGAACAGCTATAGGGTTTACATGCACCTCAGCGGGGGCGTAGATTCAGGTGAAGCACTAAATCGCAACGGTTCAAATCCAGTCCCTCCTGACAGGGCGGGCGATCTTGGGTGGGCAAAAACGATGAAATGCAAATGAAAAACAGCTTTCTGTAGAAAAATGCGAGGTTCGTTTCCACCGCGACCGGAAGAGGTGGGATATATGTCAAGCTGGGGTTTCCGGGTCTGGCGCGATTATGGGGGGGAAGAATTCCGCGGTCACGAGCCAACGTGGTGCGATGAAATCCACGAAATCACCTCGCCGGGATCGCCATCACAGCAGAACTTGGTTAGGGTCTCGCTGCCGAGATGTAGAGAGATCTACGGTCGTCGAGCCAACTGAATTGTCGGCCCATCGACCTAGACGAACTATCTCAGGGCCGTGACGTATTGTGAGCTGCCGCAGCTAAATGTGTAGGGGGGATGGGGAAAACAGATCTAGAAACATGAGGAGTAAAAGAAGAGGTAAAAAACAGAGAAGTAGGGCGCTCAAACCAAAGAAGGTTACGGGGCTTCGACCGAAAAAAGGGGGAACGTAATCTCTGTCCGAATCCATATAGCGACTCGACGCGAACGGACTAAAAGAGCGGGTCGATACCCATCGTATGGGGGGAGACCGAAGATCGGCAAAATGTGCGGTCACTTGAGCAGAGCTCACCGTTCGCCTGCCAGCGGTTAGGGACAGCGCGACCTTCCCCTCATCAAATAAAAGGCTGAAAACAGAGAAAGGGTGGAAGGGAGGGGAAAAACCAATACATTGATAGAACTGGCGACGGTTCATTAAAGAATAAAAAGTCCGAGGGCCAGCGGTGCGGGGATACGCCTGATCGGCTGAAAAAATGCAGGCGCACTCGCGCGGGCTACTAAGAAGACCAGCGTCTTGTGGAGACTTCGGGGGGACCGCGGAGTGGAAAATGTAAGTTCCACTCGGCAACTCTCGTAAACTATAGCGCAGTCGGGAAGCCTGGGGTCAAACTTCTACGAGCAGGCCAGCTTCCAGCCTAATAAAGTTTGCTCTGAGAACACACGGAGGGCCCGACAAATGGGGCATACGCCACCTGGCCAGGAGCTGGGGAATAAAAGGAGAGGCTAAAGGGAGGAACCACTGGGGAATCACGACCTCGGAGTCTGGCTCCGCCAGGTGGCTCGGAGCTATGGGCTTAGATCTGGAGAAGAGAATAACGATCCAGCGCTGATCTTGGACTGGGGTATGTAAGGCAACCCTGGAACCGGCCGACGTAAAGAACCGCCGGGGGAGGTCAATCAAGGAACGACTGGCTGGGAAAAGCTTAAAAGCAACATCCTCCATTCCCCAGCCCGAAGTACTGAACTCGAGGGGAGTTTTGGATTTTGGAGGAAAAGTGCTTAGACACATAATCTCCCCTAAAGCCCAAATTCTTGGTCTCAGAAACGAAAGGTAGTAAGCTTCACGCAATAAGCGGTTCAAAGCTAGAACAGCCGCTCGTAACAGAAACAATCACTACGCGAAGTGACAGGAAAAGTGCCGCGCGTAGGTGTAGGATGAAAGTCCTTCATCGAGACATAACCTTCTGGTAACGGCGTGCCAGACGTGTCTGTCACAGAAAGTTCATATTCAAAGCATATGCGAGAAACCCCCCCCAACAAAAAAACCGAAAAAAGAGGCTATCACATTCTCTAATGCTCCTAGATGCGTGGGAAACTGGAAAAAAAAAGCGAGAGAGGGGATGCTAGCGGACGGGTCGTAAAGAAAAGCGATGTCGCCGGAGAGCGCCAATAGGAATCGGAACTACGACAGAAATCTTTCTGTAACAGGGGCCTCACGTCGGGGGGAAAGATTTTTGAGCTTTCGAACTAAGTTAGAGGAGCTACCAAAGTCAGGGGGGGGGGGGGGGGGGAGGTGTCCGAGGTACCAGGCAGAGCAGGGTTAGAAAAAAAAGGACGTACGCTGCGGGAAGTGGTTGAAAAGTTGTAAGTAATTCGTATCGGCGAAGTCAACTAAAAGACAATGGGGGCGGGCGCACAACCTCTGAAGGAAGTTCTCTTGAATCAGGGGGTAACAGATGCACAAAGACTTGTGAAAGGGATTTGGTTCCTGGCAAACTCGGGGGCGAGCCCGGGGGATGTACGGATGGCCACGCCGGACGCGTTTCGGTGAGGGGGGGGGGTTTTGTGGGGGGTGGGGGTGGTGGGGTCTACGAGCGGGAGGAGGAGGTGACAAAATCAAATCCTCCCGCATACGCTCACAGATTCGGAGAAACGTTCGGCTGGGCGGGAGAGGGGTGACATGACCCCTGCTGTAGGAACAAAGTTAAGCTACAACCTGAGGGAAGTAACACTTTAAAAACGGCGGTCCTCTCACAGAGCCCCAGCAGCCGCGCAGGAAAAAAAGAAAGACGGTTCTACTAAGAAGGGAGGGGGGAGGAAAATGGGCGAGGATGGACCATGATGACAACGACTGGGTTGAAGAAGAGATCAGGGTCCCAAGTTTCGAAATCCTAGAGCGGGGTATGCACCCCTCAGGGGTCCACAAATCGGAACGCGAACATAAGATAAAATTGGGGGGGGAGAAACGCGCCCACTGTAAAGGGACAAAGTTGGGGATCGGTGGTGAAGAGGGAAAGTCGAGGGGCCACTAATGCCATACCTGCAAAAGGGAATCGAAAGGAAGAGGGGGAGATATGGATTCTCTTCGATCGCACGAAGTGGTTCGAACCAAACATTCAGGGGGGGTTGCGGGGGGTCCCGCCATACAGGCACGCTCATCGGATGCAAAGGTCCCCTCGGTGCGCCGGGGTAACGGAAGCTCAATAACCTCCAGAGCGCTAAAGAAATAGGTGGGAAAGAAAAGAAAAGAACCAAAGACCAGAGAGGAAAAAAGGGGCGGAGGAATTGTCAGGTAAGACGCCAAACAGGGGCGCGTGATGAAGCAGCACTAAAAAAGTTGAGTTGCTAAAGGCAGGGCGAAAACACGAAAGAAGAGAAGAGGTCAGGCGTTCTCAAGGCTAGAAGGATTCCCGAAGACCGGTCAAAAGATTCAGAAATAGGCAAAAAAGGCAACGGCAGGACATGTGAAGGTCCAAACGAAGGAAGGCGGAAAAGATTATCCACGATGCCGGTGTTGTAGCCGACCCTGGGCGGATCCGAATTGGGTCGAAAGAGGAAATTTCCTATCACACGAAGATCAGGCATGCCGGGAGGGTCTAGTCTTTCCAAAGCAGAAAACAAGGGGGTACGACATTCGATCGGGGAGCAACCGAAGATGGTCAGTCGAATCGTGAGGAATTTCTTATCGGCAGAGAAAGGAGACTAAACGACAAAGTCCAGAATCAGGTGGAGGGGGTACCCAGTCACAGCCAAGGCCCTGAAGAGTGAAATACTTACCTCTTAGGGGAAAAATAACAGCAATGGGGAGACGACGCGATCCAATTGCAACGGGAATTGGGAAACGCCGGGAGAGGTCGGATCTGACCTTCGAAGGACTGGATAGAACGAGGAGATGGAGGCCCTCCGCAAGGGGGAGGGTGAAAGAGCGGGGGGACTGTACTACAGGGGACGGCAATGCTGGGTTTCGGCGCGGGGACTGGGGGAGACGTACAGGTAGGAGAAAATGAAAAATAAGCAATTTCGGGGCGTGAGCGGCTGGAGCTGTCGGGAGGTGGTTTCGCTAGTAATCTGGGGCACATGAGGGGGGGAAGGGCATCTAAAGGAAAAAAGGAACTAGGGAAAGGGAAGCGGTCACCTCGTGAGGGCGGGTCCGTAGAACAAAGGGTCACAAAAAATCGAGACAGCCCCATAGAGCTCACAACAACGAGATGGGAAAAAATTGCGGGCCCTTGAGGAGACCGTGTGTTGGGAAAAAGGACAGGAAGGAACAAGGAGGGACTTCTGAGCCAGAAAATATGCGGGTCAGCGGACAATTCCCCTATCGAGACCACACCAAGGTCCTACTAAAAAAAAAAGGGACAACATCCTCCAACCATAACGCCGGATGGGTGTGTGGGGAAAAACATCGGGATACCAGAACCGTCAAATCATGGTGGCTTCAACTCACGAAGGTTGTAAAACACGCCATCTGAACCGGGGGTCTGGCCGCGGAAAAGGAACCTGGCAATAGGCAAAACGCCCTTAATGAGCTACCCAGTCAAAAAGACAAAATGCTAAAGGACGGTTGACCTACTTCGATAGAGTCGGCGAGAAACAGTTGCGTGGTATTTTTGTTCTAATCATTGGGTAAAGAAGGACTTTCACCTCCTGGGAGGGGGGGCGTTATCTTTAAAAAAAAAACTGTTTACGGGGTCGAAATGTCACGTGACTGAATGACCGGAAACATCCTCGAAAGGTAAGAATATATTCAATGAACTCAGACATCGGATTGTTGTCTCGAAAAATGGCCGCCCAAGTCGAACTCGAAAGTCCAAAGGGGGTTAACCGCAACTAAACAGTGACCGAATCAGAGATCAGCAGAAGGACGGCTCAAAGTCCGAGTAGTACTCGACAGGATAGAAGGCGTCACCAAGGAATACAGGATTGGGGGGAAATTTTGAAAAGCAAGGGGACGGAGATGTGACTTCCAGAGGCAGGGAGCCGTCATGATTAAAAAAAGAGGATGTACGCATAATTCTGGAGGATGAGCAGCCGGAAACAGAATGGAGATGGGGAGGTACGTAGACGTGGCTCCACGGCTGGGAAAGAAAGAAGTAGCTATTAATAAACGCTCGGGGGTCTGCCTACTACAAAAAACGTGGGGGATCGGAATGAAGTTTCAACTTTCCCCAGGACCGGGGGGTCCTGACTCGACGGGTCCGGGGTAAAGTTTAACTTAGAAAAAATCGGGCCCCTCGGTTTTGAGGAAAACCCTTCGGGGCAGTTTAGTGAAGCTCAAAAAAATAAGCGAAAACGGGCGCGAATCAACTAAGAGCCATAACGCCTGCGAAAAAGAGTGAAGGCGTTCAGGCGGCGTAAGCGGAGTAGCCTCTAACTTCCTTATCGGGAAACAGGGCCAAAACACGGTGGTACCACTACATTGCCCTTGTAGGGAGAACAACTATTCGATGACGCGGGTTTCCGAGGGGGGGGAAAAACTTATTGATTCTAAGAAGCCGATTGAGTTAAAAGTTTTTTGGACGCTCTGGAGGTGGGGTCGAGGAAAAGCGTTTGGCGTATTCATTGGGAGCAAATCGCCATCAATGTTGAAGCAAAACAGGAGGAGTAGCCGGTTTCACCAGGGGAGACCGGGAAAGCCCGGATGCTGGTTGCGATGGCCTGGCGCCAAAGGCGATGAAATGAAAAGGAAAGGCAGTATTTCACAAGGTTATACGGGTAACTTTGTGAAGAAAAATGAGTGTCACCAAATTCGCGGCACGAGGCGCCAGCATATCAGGGAAGGAAGAAAGGAGAATTGGGGAAAGTGTTAGGACTGAAAATAAAAATAAAAAAATCTGTAGAATTTAAAAAATCAGCACGAGAAATCGGGCGGGGGGGGGCCCATCCGTACCCAAAAAAAATTCTCGGGGCAACCTATCTCGACGGGGAGGTGGAAGCCGAGGTCAACCGCTAAACAGCAACAAGACGAACTCTTTCACGGGCAAGAAAAACTCCCGGCAATGAAAGGGTCGCAATGGGAAACAAAGGTGAAAGGGGGGCTCGTCGTTGCCATTATCCGTCCGGGAGCAGAAGCCAACGGATTGAACCACGCAGCATCGATAAGGCCGGTGGGAGAAACGCAGAAGAGGGTCTAAGGACTGCACTATACTGTCGGGAGGAAAAATCGTGAGGGAAGACAACCACCTATGAAGAAAGTCGTTAATGGACGCGCAACTTTCTGGGCGAAGGGGGACATCATCGAAGAGGTGGGCCAAGCAGGACGAACAAGAAAAAGAGGAAAATGCTACCTTGACGGGATACCCGTCGGGGAATTATTGTTATACACAGCGGATCACTACATCGGGCATGGTAGACGAAGGCAGAAGTATCACAACAGAGGGGGCCATTAGGCTACGGGACGAAAGGGGGGGAAAGTCTAAGTAATCGCTGCCTAGCCTGTTAGGAGATCAATGGCAGGGTCATTCCAGCAAAGGGGTCGAGACGTGCAACGGTGGTAATTAGGAAAAAAAGAAAAGGGGGACCTTCTAATTTGCAAGGGCATTGAACAGGTGTAAATGCTCTGGTCCAAAAAGCAGCAAAGACAGAAATACAACGTACAATTCAGAGAGAGACATCTCATTTGGTGGAGGTAAAAGAGCTGCTATTAGGTTTCGTTGTAGAAGACGCGCCACCGCCACTAAAACTAAGCGGAAGATTAGGGGGCTTTAATTTGAGGGCCGGCAGCAAGCAACGCGGGGGGGGGCAATGTGTTCAGCTTGAGGGCGATAGGGCCAAAATTGAAAAGGATAAAAACAAAGATCCAATCAAAGGGTCGCGGGAAGATGGGGGGGGGAGAACAATCTTGGACCCACACGTAGACCAGTAGCGGAGACAAAGATTGGAAGAAGCAAAGGAGTCCTCGAGTCGGAGGTGGGAAATGATCAAGAAGGGGACGGGACCAAAAAAATGGCGATTGCTGCTTTTGGGGGAGGGGGGAAGCAGATCAACCTTTAGGATGCGAAAAGTGGTCTACGGGAAGGGAAAGAGAAAACGTTCCTGGAAAGGAAAAATGGCCCCCCGCACAACCGCGCAAAGTCTATCACAGAACCAGGGCGGGGGCGGGGTTTCAAGAGGCGGTTGGGCAACACGAAACTCGCGTGGTCGATAAACCAACACCCTGAATTTCGGAGAGAGGGTCAAAAATTTCCAAACTGGAAAGAAGGGGACTCATATTGCGGGGCTAGCAGGGAGTCCGCCTCGCAAAGGTAGTTGAGAGCAGAGGCAAGCTTTGAAGGTGAAAAGTCCTGAAGTGAAGGCCTGGCCGAATCCCGAAGAAAGGGGAGATGCAAACCCCTAAAAGCAACATCCAACGCTACGATCCCCTCAGCGGTGGCGGGAAAAGCCTAGATATTTCGGGCAAAGTAACGAGTCGAAGACCAGGAGGCCCCTCAATGTGTTGTCACGAAATCCTGACCAGAAGGGCTGGTGGGGGGGGTCACAGGAAGGAGACTTGTGAAAAAAATCTATCATCAAAAAGAACAAAATATTATAGGTAAGGGAAAAAAAACAACAGCCGAATCCAGTCACGCATGAAAAGGGTGGCCAAAGAACATCGTCGACACCGGAGTCGGTAGGGGACGAAAGATGGGCTGAGGAATCGACCGCGAGACTCTCTATCTCTGAAGACCGTGCCATCGGATTATCTAAAAGGAAGGAGCGCGGACGAGGGGCTTTCGGTTATGTTGAGTAAAGAGAACCTTCTG
>Ga0179591_1368660_pt1 | contig 16739 bp, 22 predicted proteins | sample CZOMad2_1_08_16f_FD_182891 | JGI IMG/M metagenome (GOLD analysis project Ga0179591, IMG submission 182891) | Vadose zone soil fungal communities from Angelo Coast Range Reserve, California, USA - CZOMad2_1_08_16fungal (PacBio error correction) | ecosystem: Environmental > Terrestrial > Soil >...
GAAGTGCAAACCTCTCAACCGAAACCAAAATACATTTAAACCCAGGACCTGGCAGGTTTGTGAGGATTTGATCTTTTCAAAATACCCCTATACTTTCAGAACGTTGTCCAAGAGAAAGGGGAACGCTTGGTATATGGGGAAATTTTTTCTTTGAGAGGATAAATGTCCAGAAAGGAACCGTCCAGGGGATGACGGTCTTACAAGGGGCGGCCTTGTAGAGAAGTCACAACGAAAGTTTGCCGCGGAGATGAGAGAGTGGGGTGGACAAAGTAAGGAAATCTCTCGAAAGGGAGAATCTATACGTAGGGGGGAAAAATAATAACTCCGTTACATTTCGGAAAAGCTGAGAAGGTCTCCTTCATCTCAGAAATTGAATGTGCAAAATCCCAGGACAGGGAGCTGCCAATCCAGAGCCTGTGACGGGATTACCTTTATTGCAACCTGAAAAAGGTGCCATAGATACAAAGTGAAAGCCACGATCACAAGTTGCGCGCAGATGGAGAGGTCTCCCGCAGCTTAAAAAAAGATCCCTGTTCCTCTCTCAAAGAAACTGCTCCCCTCCCGCACGACGCCTCCTCCTTAAGGGGGAAGGAGTCCTCCTCCTTTTGAAGATCGTCCTGCCCGAATGGGAGATGGGGAAGGACCATCGCCGGGGAACGAACTTCATCTTTGCTCCCTTCTTTTTCCTGCACTTAATAAAATTCTCCTAACCCGGGAACTTCCTTCAGGGGTTAAGGGTCCTCGTGTGCTAGAAAAAAGCCATTTTAGACATCACGCGTTTTTACTGAAATCCGGAAAAGATCTTGCTGGGGATGCTCCAAACAAGAAAACCGGTCGGGGATGGTCTAGAGGGGAGAAGGCGAACTCAGATGTTACGAGATCGAGTGGACGAGCGAACTCGTTCTTCGGGAACCATTACGAAAATAATCCGCACAGGTGCAGGAGTGTTTCGGACCGCCCGAAAAACGCCCGACCAAACTAGCTACTGAGGACTCTGCGCAAATCCCGCGGACGGGACGTCCCATGCAGTAATGCTGACGCCCCGCTTCTCCAGACCTTTTTCTCCTTTCATTGACATTAGGTTTTCAGAAAAAGCAACTCTTAGAAGAGCCTGTTTGACATGGCTACGCTGCGCCGGTTGCCAACTATTCTGGAGGGGAGACGCGTTAAAAGACGCAACGTCAGAACATCGGAATGGGGGGAATTGGCTGCGGTGATTCGCGGGAGCGAATGATTCCCGCTTTTGCTGCCGTGCCGGGGGGCGTCTGCAGTTCTACCCTCCAAGTAACCAAATGGTGACGGTTCTGGAAAAGCCGCCGGGGGGAACTCTCGCGTTCACAACGTCAAAACATCCACGAGTCTTCGCCTTGGGCTGTTGGCAAAGAACGAACTTGGTGGACCCAGAAGAGAGAGCCGATCCGGTATGGTGGCCAGAATCTCTCGAATCTGTCGTGGTTTACCCCTCCAAGAAAAACCGACTATGAGCCTCTGTCAGAAAACGGACTCAAAACGGACGATTTTATCGACTTGGAAAACCCCCCCCCAAAAAGAACATCCTTGCAGGGGCAATCCCTTTCGCTCTTCAACGGAGCCTTCAGGGGCTGTTCGAAAAACCTTTTCTCTCCTTTGTCTCTTATGGAGAAGCTCCCCAGGGGATGAAGTATTTTAGGGTGGCTCTTCCCCTCGGAGGCACGGGGGAAGTGCTGCCCTTTCCCTTTCTTGGATCCCTTCCCGGAAGAAGGCATCCGGGTCGCCCTCCGAGCCGAACGCGTCTACTCGGAAAAAAGGATGCCGATTAAAACGGCTGAGTGGTTTAGTTAAAAACCAAAAGAATCGTCTAAAATGGTGAGTTCTGCAGAACTGAGGAACCGGAACCGGGGAGGGGCGGAGGAAGAACGATGTTCCATGCACTGCTATTCTGGGGGGGGGGGGGTGAGCGCCAACGAGCGGGTGCTTATTTGATCGTTCCTTACAGGGGGGGAGTGCATCTCAGGGAGTAAAATCATATTAAGGGCGGGGGAAAACCGTGACTGAATGGGTATGCTGCGCGCTACGATCGACGGGACGTCGACTATCTTCGCCACCTGCGGATTCCTGACTATCCTCATCGTTCATGAGTCTGATTGGCACAGAGCGCAAATTCGCGAGCAGAGAAGCTTCAGATGTAGCGAAGGGAACCGCCGAATGACAATTCCATTGCTTGGCGATTCTGCAAAGGCTGTTTCGAGCGAGAAGAGGGAAGGGGCCGAATCCCTTCGCGCCGGGGAAAAAGCAGTTTCGAACTGCAAAGAGATGACTGAGCTGAGTGTGGGTCTATGACCTTTGACGAAGATGGGGCGTCTATCTTCGCATAGCTGTCATGCTGTTCTACCGAAAAAAACCGTCGAGCTCACGGGGTCTGAATTATGTGATCGCCACCGAAAAGGAATACCTCCCCGGCGGTGGGTGCCGTCGACTCCCAGGGGAAACCACTTTCAAGGGTAACGCTGGGCCTGGCGAGTTGCCCATCCACGATCAAAAAAATTTCTTACAAAGGAAAGACACATCCAAATACGAAGGGGGGGACGAAGTCGCAAGTCCAAATCCAAGCGCGGCCGTGCCGAATCCCAGGGGGAAATGAATTCCGACCTTCGATTCGGAACGTGGTCCCTCGCGGGGGAAAAAAGAGGTTGCCTGCGCCAGAGGAGGTTGTTCTGGAAAAAAGGAAAGCAGCCGCCGGGGTTCCGAGGAGGGGCTCCGGCCGGGTGGCGAGGGGGTTGTTGACATAATCAACCCTCACCGTCTTTCAGCTATGAGAGGGGCAGACCATGAAATTGTACAGAACGTGCCGAGCTACAGGCCTAATTCCGCGCGACGGGGAACGCCCTGTTTAACGGCCAGAGAAGCGCCTTCTAAGCGCTCGAGAAAGGAGGACGTCAACCCTACTCCATGGCGATGTGGTTCCCGATTCTTCTTGGTCATGGCCGGGGGGGGAGAGGCCGCGCATCATTCTTTCCATTTGCTGGAAGAGATATAAACAACAAAACTTATAAGAAAAAAGAAAAGAGAGAGAGTGCGGCGAAGGCGCTTTGTCAGCACCTGGAACGCATGATTAGAATCCCAAACCCCAAGTCGGGCATGAAGAGGGGGGACGGCGATGTCGTTGTCCTCGCGGGAGCTCGAAGGCGCGCTTCAAAGGAAAACCGTGCCGTTCTTGCTGGAGGGGCGGCGGAATGCCCGCTCTGCCGGGCCCAGGGCGCACTTCTAGCGGGAAAGCATAGCTGAGGGGTTGCCATTCGTGAGGAAAAAGGGTGATTTCAACCCCAAACTTACCTTTCAAACGAGGGGGAAGACCATCCTCGGAAACACCCCGCCGGAAAACCGCCTGTTCATAAGGAGAAGCCGGTGGAGAGAAAGGGGAACGCGCGGCCCCCGGGCCGACCGTCGCCCGGGAACATCTTGGATTCTGAAACGGAAAAAAGGGATTTGGTCTACGTTTCCGGAGGAGTCGTCTTTGGAGATGGGGTAGCCTGCGGCTTTTGTAATAAATTGCCCGAAGGAATTTGGTCCACTAAGGTTACCTTAGTGTACAGGCTCAGTCTGCTAACTAGCAACCATAAACCGCCGGGGGGTTGCTCCAGAGGGGAAAGAATGCCGAGGTGAGCGGAGACTGCTTTTGCAAAAGAAAAGAATGCATCTGAAAGCGCATATCTTAGGGGCCCCAACGTCTTCGTCAAAGCTTTCCATAGACCGATCGCTTTTGTCGCACAAGAGTAGGAAAATGCTTTGGAAAGGAGCAACTAGGAGTCGGCAATTCGACTGACAGGAAAACCGCTTCATCAAAGAACGGCCAGCATGAACTATTCTTTTGTCTGGCGGCGCCTTTTCAAGGGCGTCATGAGAGAGAAATGTTTTTATGAGGAAGATCAGCACCTGACGGACTTCGAGCTCGCGCAATCTCGAAAATCGAGATTCGGACTATTGATTCGAGAAGGACTTTCGTCACAGAGTTTCCAGTTCTTTCAACGAGGAGTCGTCGAAACATCTCCCACCGAAGAGCGCCAAACATTCGTAACGTGCATCTGGATCCGGGATGCTTTACGTATCTAGAAAACGTATTCGCCATAGGCCTGAGAGAAGTCCGCTCAATACGCAAGGACGGGGGTTGTCGTGGAAGAAGTGCCTATCAGGGAACATCGAACTTGAGTCGCGGGCGCGTTCGGGGCTCGCACCATTGGGGAGATGGCTTCGGAGGGGGTTTTTTAACGTCCTAGAGAAGAGATCGTACTCGGACGACGCTCGACTGACAAGTTCTGGCACTTTATATTTGAAGACGCCTTGCAATTCTGCCACCCTCGCGCGTTCAAAGGGCCGCACCTTAGGTGGCGAACAGTTCTGGCCTTCCGAAAGTCCCATTTTCCGCTGAAATGATTGGAAAATGGGAATGTCTTCGGTGCCATCGATAACATCGGAGAGGTCACCGAAGCGGGCTCGACGGGCGTTGGCGGGGGGGAGTCGAGGGCAGTCGCCATGGCAGATCATATCGGATCGGGGAGTCTTTGAAGCACAGTTCTTCGTGTCACAGCCAAGGTCGACGACCGCGGCTTGAGTGTATTGGGGGGGGGAAGCGAGCGTAAAACACCACCGGCAGGGATTTCCAAGACCCGATCCAGTTGGGAAGGTCCTGCAGAAAACGGAAAAGGCCGCAAAAGAAATCGCCGCCCGAGAGAAGTTTTGACCGCAGAAAAATGCCAGCCGATGTCTGACGGAGCCAAGCGTTCTCCTGAAGGCCACGGAACCGGCAAGGGCACCCTTCGGGAAGAAGGCAGAATAAAAAAACCGCTCTTTCTCTCTGTAGGGTTCTTTTGGAGGGGCAATTCCCAGGGAAGGTTTCTCGAAGTGGGTCGGCCCGCGAAGCAGGGCGAAATCTAAATTGTTCGACGTCACTCAGCTAGTTGGTGAGGCTGTTTTCGGGGAGTACGGGCAGTCTGAAACTCAGAGACATCGGCGGTGTCCTGGCCCGCCCGAGGGAAGCTCGTCCAAAGGGAAGATCCTAATGCGTGATTCAAGGAGAACAATCCGCAGGACATTTTTTTTGGACGGCAGCACGCTTTGCGGGTATCGGTAAGAAAGAAAGAAAAGAAAAAGGTGTAGAACGAAAGTTTGACGGGGTCCACAAACCGTCGACCTAGGTACAGGAATAAGAAGCACATAGAGGAGAGGAGGTTGCGTCACACATGGTAAGAAAAAAAAAAAAATACTGCGGACAGATGACACTCGCCTCGCCATAGGAGAAAAAAAAAAAAAGAAAGGGGTAACAATCGACAGAATATACGGGGGGGAAAAAACCTGAAGGCGGAAGTACCAAAACACCCTCCTTGCATATAGTTCCGCCTTATCTTCTCTTTCCTGTGAGGAGCGCGTCATTCTTCAAGACCCCCATGGGTCGAATCCAATCATGATTATCTCGGGAACTGTGATGCTGCGGGGCGCGTTCCGGGTGTAACCTCGGGGGCATGCCTCAGTGAGGGGGGTCCCCCGCGCCTGCTTGTCCGATTAATGTGCCTTGGGAGTGTGATCCCCTTCGACCCTTATATGGCATAAAAGGGCGAGAACGTTCAGGGAGCCGACAATCTTTCAGGGAGAGCATTTCTTCGAGAAACCCCCGCCGAGAGGTCCGAAAGGTATTTCTCCGCCAAATCTTTCGTTTCCGGAGACCGGCGGTCATCTAAAAGGGTGTACCTCTCAAACAAACAGACATACCAGCGTATTAAATGCGGTGGCTCAAGCCTCGCTGGTGGGAAAGATCGCAACGGGAAGCCCGCAGGGGTCGTGTTCACTTCTTTGGCGGGGGGGGGGGACCTGCCTGAGGAGGAGTCTCTCTTATGGGGGGGGGGGGGGGGGGAAAAGAGCAATCATTAAATTCTCGAAAGCGCTCTGATGTCAGGGGAGAGCTGCCTAAGAATCGCTGCGGAAGAGGAACCAGGGCCCAGCATCCCCTTTATAGCCAACTAGGATATGAAAAGAGGATGGTATTCTTTTTGAGGGAAGCAGCGATGCCTGCGGAACGGCGGGATAACTAAACCGTGACATTCATCAGAGAATGCTCTCCCAACCGAAAGGGAAAAATACGCACTGTTATGGACGCCGTTCCCTTCGATCAAACAAAACCCTGTCGTGTCTGAAAGAGCGCTATTTCCGGGAGAAAGTACGCTGGTATGAAAAAGTTTCTGTGGTTGATTTGGTGGCACCTTCCCGGTTCTGGAGGCGGTCATTTGGGAGAAAGCCTGAGGGTGCCAGCGAGGGGCTGCGCTCGGCGGTGGGGAAAATACATGCTCGACTTGCGGGGAAGTAAGCTCCTTTACCGGCGGATGTCGGCGCCTGGCTAAATCTCAGGGGACCGATGCTAAGTGATCAAAAAAGGATGCCACGTCCTGCGCGGGGAAATGGATACGCCACCTGAAAAGAAAATTGAGCGACCGCGCCACACGGAAGACTCTCTCAGCACGCCCTTGAACGACGAGATAAAAGAGGGGCAGGTATCTGCGCCGAATGCCGCGTGAGGGAAAAAGAGAGGCTGCTTAACGAATTAGCGGGGGAACGGTGATTGCACTCTCAGAAACTGTAACCTTAGTGCCTTCTCGGGGGGGGAACAGCAACACTGCTGTGACTTCAAGGCCGGAGGAAGTAGGATCGCTCCAAACAGTATAGAATTTCTCGTTGTTCGAGTCTGTGCTTCTCCCTCCCCCTTGTAGGGTCTGGGCTCTTCGATCTTTTAAGGGCTCGAGTTGGGGTGGGGGGGTGAGGGGCGGGATTCTTCTCTTTCGGAAAGGGGACCTAAGGGGGGGGCCTCTTGTAAAGAAAGGGACTCAACTCCTTTTAGATCCCGTGGTTTGAGAGATCTGCCGAGAACCTCCCTTAGACCGAACCTAGCTGATGAGCCTTGGTCTGACACTGGGGGCGGTCAGTCTTCGGGCCCCTGACCTCCTTTGGCTCTAGTGCGGAGGAACGCGGGGGGGGTCTTTCATGCTGGGTGGACTGTAGTCTGCGGGAGCCTGGGGAGGATGTAGTGGAAAGGGTGCGGGGCCCCCCTTCCGTGGTCTTGCTCTCCCTCTTGGAGGGGTTGCTCTTTGGTCTCCGCTTCTCCGGGGAAGAGTTCGTTCGGGGTTCCCTTAGGCGAAGGGTTGCCTAGAGAGTTGGGGAAGGGAGACCCGCTTTGGGGTGAAAGGAAAGCCGCTTTCCAAGTGGGACTTCCTTGTGGGTCCTCAAGGCAGACAGGGGAATGGTCTGTCTCAAAGGAGATTTCTCGGAGGTACTCTGGGGTGTCGGGGAGGGGCAGTTCTTCCATAACGGGATGGGGGGTCGTCCAATAGGGAGAGTTTTAAAGGCTAAGGCACGAAGGCGACCCGCAGAAAACTGTAATCAAATGTAAATCTTCCGGGTGAACGCGCGTTCACTCGAACAATCCACCAAGCCTACAAAAAAAAAATCTCCTTGGGGGAACAGAACGACCTTTGGACTTGTCCGAACCCATAACCGAAATTCTGATCAGGTATGATCACGAGCGTCATGCCGACAGGAATCTTGGACCCCAAACCGGCACAACCGAGTCTCGCCCTCTTCAGAAACCTCACGCCGAAGGGCCATAAGCATTGCAGCGGATCAAGTTCATCGTCCCAACGAGGGCATTTTTAGAAACTGTTCGCAGTTTAGGCGGTGCGCACTCCCTGCGGCTGAAAGTTGGCGATTGGTCAACGGAAAAAAAAAAATAAAGGGAAAATCCTCGTCAAAAGACGCTTCTCTCGGAGGACGGATTGGTGAGGTTAAAACCTAGAATCAATCCACCTTCGAAAGGGGTGGGGGGGGGGGGGGGGGGGTGGCGAAAGGTCTTCGCATAAAAAGAGGAACCGCGCGACTCAAAGTTTCTATTTGGAAGCACTCTATTAAAACGACAAATTTGGGAGAGGAAGTTGGCTATTTGGGGCTGCCTGACGAGGAAGGTCCTCGCCTATGGAGTTCAGACGGAAAAGCATAGATCTGAGGGAATGCACAAGTTCTAATGTGCTGCCTGGGACGATCTACTCGGGTTCTCACACGACGAGAACACAGCTGGAACTTAAAGCACTAATGCGGGGGATCAATGGGTCATTATCAAGAATCTAGATTGGGGGGGGACGCTCAAGATGAAAGAAAGAGCTCGGTGTCCGTCCACGGGAGGAGCTAATAAATAAAAAAGGAACGCCGTAATTCAAAGGAAAGGATTGAGGGGCTCTGCGAAGCATTGAAGAGGATCTGCTCATGAAAGAATCCCTTAAAAGAAGCAGCCAAGCTGTTCGACTTCCCCGTCGAGCTGATTACTGATCTGAGCAATCTTGGGGGCGCAGAGGGCCGAGAAGGCCGCAGGGGATTTTTTCCGAGTCTCCGAAAATTAGCCGTCGCTCTCAAGGCGGCGTATTATGTTCTCTCAAAAGCCTCCGGGAGGCCACGGCGGTTTTTCTGGGAGAACAGAAGGACGGGGGGTCCCACTAATGTAAAGCTTGGCTCCTGCGAGTGGCCAAAAACAGATGTGCAATTTAAAAGCGGCTCCGACCCATCCAAAAAAGAAGGACTCGGCAAAACGTCGACAAATCCAGCCGAGAGGCCTTTTTTCAGAGTCAAGTCTTCCTGGTCCAGACCGTGCTCTGTTCGGAAAAGGCCTTTTTCCACCGAAAACCTAAATCTTAAAAGAAAGAAGAATTCCCGCCGCCACAAAAAAGTCCGGGGTGTTCCGACGGATGGGCTCCGGCCGAAAGATAAAGGGTTTGTTAATCTCTAGTGGAAATGCAGCCTATGGAACCTGGCGCTCGAATTAAGGGGGCCCTGCAGAGCTACGAAGAAAAACGGGTGAGCGACAGCAAGAAGGAAATGTTGAAACTTCCAGCTTCGGTTCAGTAATCGCGCCTTCGGGAAAAACACGACCTTCGCCGTCAAACACGAAGAAAGATTCTTCGTGTCAGGCGGTTTTGGGAGGGGGAACGCAGAAGGCGTTCCATGTATGAGAAGCGCGCTGAGAGGGGACATGCAATCTCTCTCACAAGGAAAAGATATAGATTGCATGCGCTCAAAGAATGGAACAGCATGATGCTGGCAGCGGGGAAAAAGGGGAACAGGGGGGTCCCACGAATAAAATCTTGCAATAGGGGAGCGGTTGACTAGGAAGAGGACGCATATCGATGTTCGCTCAGAATCGCGCTTCACTAACCGAATCTTTCCGGGGGAACCGTTCTTGCGTCGCTCAAAGGCCTTTATAGCTCCTAAAGAGTGCAATTCGAGCCGCCTGGGACGCTACTGCAGCCTTTGATGGGGGAGAGAAGGTGATTCAAGAGTTCAACAGAGCACTCCGTCCGAACCCCTTCAGGAAAAGAGGAATTAATACAACCTGCCTGGGGGAAAACTCTCGGAAGCAGGCCCCCGTTCCGGTCTCGCCCTTTCTTAATGGGGGACCACTTTTATTAAATGCCTCTCTTTGATTGGAGAAGTGGCAGTAGCATCAATTCGTTCTTTTGAGGGGGGGGCATTTTTGTAATAAATTCAAGGGGGATTTGGCCGGAAAGTAGGTGGGAAAAGCCCGAGAAAAGCAAAACCTTCCGGGGTAAAGGCTCTTTCGTTGTCGTAGAAGGGGGGGGGCGCGACGTTCGTGTCTAATAATTTTAGGAGAACTTAAACAACCTGCGGGGGAGAGGCGCACATCTTCTTCAAAGAAAAAAAGCAGCTCAGTCAAAAGGGGTTCGAACTCGACTTGCCGTCGAAAAGAGTTTGCTCCCTGCGCCGAAGAGGGAAAATTTCTACTGAGAGAAAGATCAGCCCTGCTACAGAAGCTCCAGCCAATTCTTTTTCGTGCGGTCGTCGGCATTCGGAGGGAGCTACCATCTCAGAAAAAGATAGCGAACTTGAGCGCGCCCATTTTGGGGGAAGGGTCTTGCTCATGGGTAGCTCATATTCGGGTAAAAAAAGGGCTTTCACCAGGGGGGGCGCAAGCGAGTCGAAGTGTTTTTTTTCGCAAACGTCGACGTCCGCTCGAATTGACCGGAACGTGTTGCATCTGATCCATTCAGATTACGTATCATCTCGGCAAAAGGAGGAGGAGAAAACGCTGCTCGACATTGCCGCTCAAATACTGCAACCGTGCGCCGGAAAATTTGTCTTGGCCCCAGAATCAAACAGGAACCTCGAAACGAGGAGTAGAGTAACACGGTTATCGCGTTAGAGACGCAAACCATTTCGACGGGAGAAGGTTTTTAAACGAAAACAGCCGCCGAATATCCGACGCGCTCCGAGGAGAGTCGTGGCAATGTCTGGAGGAAAGGGGGAGCCTTGCAATTCGCCAGTGCGCGTTCAGAAACCAGCTCAACGTGGCGACCTTGAGAGGGGACGTGGGGCCAAGTTGCAGCTGCCATGATTGAGAGAATTCTTCGAGAGGACATCGAGTTAGGCACCGAAGCGGCTCAGTCGTTGTTCCTGCGTTGGAGGGTCTATCTCCTTCTCCATGGGAGAAGAATCACTCCTAAGGGGTCGGACAATCGCACCGGAAGTCGTGTGCAACAGCAAAGCTTGAGTTTATGTTTGAGGAAAACCCCGGCCCTTCGGGGAAAGTGGTACTGAGGGGAGGGGCTCCGGCGTTATTAAAAAACGTCAGTTGCAATCATTCGAACGCTCACGGGGTTTACAGCATCCATTACTGAAAGAGCCGCGTCTGACGTTGAAAGGTTCCCAGACCACGGAAAAACGATAGTTGGACCCGCGAAGAGGGAAGCAACATTCATTTCGAGGCTGTGAGGCCCAGCGACTTGGCAATGGAAAAAAAGGTTTAATCGGAGGAGGAGAATCATTACGTTAGGGAAATCCGTCAGATTGTTCATCGGGGGTCGCACTACCGATAACTCACATTGGGGTTCGGTTGGGAAGAAAGCTGTTTCGTGCCGAGAAACTCCGCAAATTGGAAAAAGAGGAGACGGGCCCGCGCGACGAGAGAGGACGAGCTCGTCCGCTCGGAAAGCCTGCTTCAACCGTTGCGTTCGAAAGGAAGCTGCCGCCGCAAGCCGCAAGTTTTTTGGCTCGCGCATCTTCTTCTACGGCCGTCCCAGCCGTGCCGTATGCCCCAAAACCCCCAGGACTTTCCCGGGGAGAAAGGCGCACATTGGGGGACCACCTCTTTCCGGTCGGAGCGCGAGTGTCCATGGCAACACGAAAGCGGCATTCGTCGCCGAAGAAAGATTAGGGCAGGATGATCTCGCGGAGGGAGGGAGAGGGGTATTTCACCCTTTGTGGGCGAGTCAATTGGAAAGTGCCTCAGGTGGCTTATCCAGGTCATCAGAGACGTCCCCAAAGTTTTAGAGGGCCCTGGGCTTTGATCAAACTGCTCATAGGGGATTTCATCACTGCGGGGGCACGCCCTTTCCAGAAGGTGGCGGCCGGGGGGATATCTTGACATCACTGAGGTTCTTCTCTAAAAGAGAATCTCCTCATCTCGTCCGGCTTTACTAAGCCGGGCTTCGGTTCCGCGTCTCCTCCCCTGGAAAAGGAGGTCTTCTTTTTGGGGCCTCGAAGAAACGGTATTAAATCAGACGGGGAGAACCCTTCACTTCCGTTGGAGTCAACAATCGCCCCTCCATGTGTAGGGGGGGGATTTTGGGAAGCCCGGTTTCGTCTTACAGGAGTCCTGATGAGTTGGGAAGAGCCATGTCGCCTTAAAAGAGAGAATCTCGGAGAATTTCGCACCCGAGCGTCCTCATGAAGAGGGAGTCCAGGGAAGGGAGCACCGCCATTATAAGTCTCCTAACCACAACCCAAAAGAGGGGGGATTATTATGAAAAAGAGGGTTCTGATGCTCAGGGCGGCCTCAGCTCTAGACGTCTTTTGCAGCTCGAGGTGACATGAAGCGCTTTCCGAGACGGGCGAATTGTCTCCCCAAAAAGCCGATATACTACCGAGGTCCTCAGGTCCCTTAAAAAAGGGAACAGAGCAAAGGCGGGGCTTCAGTTTTTCCGATGTGAAGGGGGGGGGGGAAGTGCCGGGGAGCAAAAGAGATTTCTGTGGGGGGGGTGTAGAGGAGAAAAGAATGTTTCTACCGGGGGTGTCTGAAACTGCGGAAAGAATACGTCGGTCATGGGGGGTCCCGCCGGCTGAGGCGCGGCGGTTTTTGGGAATACATGCTCTGTCGAACGATCCGTCTCTCCGAAAAAGACGTTGCGGCAAGGAGCCGTTCTTCAAAGGAAGAAGGGGATAACCCAGACCGTCAGTAACCGCTGCCCGGCCGAGGGATTATTAACTTTATAAAAAACCCGGGCTGACAAGGGGAAGACACAAGCAGGGAATAATTCCCGCTCTCGATCCTACTAATCGAGCCCTACTCCTTTAAAGGGGAAAGGCCGCTTTCTTTTGCATGACATCTCCGAGATGCTAGGGAGTCGTTTTTGGGGGGGGTCCCAATTTTGAAAGAAGGAGCGACGCGACGAGTGGGACTCTGCAGGTGTTTCCTGCGGATCACTCCCTGCTGGAGGAAGCTAATCCGCAATAAAGAAGCAGGAGCAAAACACCTTCGGAAATGTCTGATTTTCGAGCGCAGCAGAGGAGAAAACTGGAGCCGGATGGGACGACTCTCCAGGACGGGCCAGGACGCGCTGGGGAATAATCCGCAATTTCGAGTGCTACTGCCCGAGAAAACCGCCCGAACAGAATTGCTCGGCCACCTTCAAAGCGTACCCTTCGAGGGGACCGTAATGTGTCGCTAAGCCTCCCCCGAAAAAAACTTTCTCCTTGCCCAGGCTATTGGTCCAAACGCCTCTTCTACGCTCGGAAGGAAATTTTCTCTTTTTACTTTTGTCCCCTACGGAAGTGCCGCGAGAGCTTTAAACATTTGGCGCCGCAACAGGGGAAGGTTCCGAATGAAAAAAAGACAACTTTGAAAAGATGAGGGAGCTTTGCGGCAAAGGGCGATCCTTCTAACAAAAAAGAATCAGTACCAAAAAACTGATCGTGTCTTGAAAGCCCGGGTCGAACGCTCGAGAGAACATCACTGAGAGCATGGCTGTGCACGAACGAAAATTGGCTCTTGTCCAGAGTGATCCGATCGCGATAGGCGCAGTCGCTGACCGAGGGAAAAGCCAACCATGAAAACCGACTCGACCTCTTCTTGACGAAAGAGTCTCCTATGTGGCTACGACGACACAAAAGGCATGTCAAGGGACGAGGGACACGAATTTTTCTTCGAAAGGGGCTTTTCGCCAGAAGGCCGTCACGCCCTGCGCAGAGGGGAGAATTGCAGGTCAGTGACATATTCAGCAAAATTGCCCGAACATAAGAGCGCATATGCCGTCGGAGGGGCTCGAACAGCCAGTTGCGAGGAAAAAAAACGCGCTCACCGGAACCGAAAAGTTTCGCTGGGGACTGCGATTCGTCGGCAGGCACGACAAATTGGGCGGGGAGCTGTTTCGTATTTGAGCGGGGAGGGAATCCGCCTATGACTAGGGACGAGATACGTAAAAAGAGATCGGATGGCATTGATCCCTATGAGTCCTGCTGCTCGAACGAGAGATGTTCTCAAAAAAAAAGAGTAAAACGCGTGAAAGAACGAATCGACGAAGAATTCTGAAGCTATCGCTCAATCGGGAATCGAATTTCCACAATGGGCGCGCAAGAGAGAAATGTCCCGTCCTTTTCTGAAGAGAAAAAAATTGACCGAATTCAGAAGAATGAAAAATTCCGCCCTAAGCAGCATGAGGATTATCTTCTAGGAACAGCCGCTTCGGCGCCGGTATCAAACCAAAGCGTAGAGGTCGACCCCAGAGGAGTGTTGGCAGGACATCTGTTACGAAGATGTGCGCAGAAGAGGCTCAGGGATTTTTAAGGTTACGACGAAAATTAAGAGAGGAGGAACGTCGGCGGATTATTGAACCCAAACGAAATCTCCGTCCGAAGATAAAGGGGGACTGTTTGCCGTCTGACTGCCCAGAGAAAAACTAATGTAACCTTGGCGCCTGCGGGCCAATGCCATATCAAATGCCAGAGGGGAAAAAAAGCCGCTGCTCGACAAAAGACTAATTGGAGGAGGAACGCAAGCACTAAACACGCGGCCTTTTTTCCGGAGGTGCTTCCTTAATTCAGAGGAAAGTTTTCCGCGCGGAAAAGAAGGAAAAGATAGGTTGCGCGGCCCTAAAGAGGCTGCCTTCCTCCGCCAAGGAGCCGGCCGGGGTGTGTCCGTATGGGCTCCTGCCTTCGTGCCTCTTTGGGGGGGGGTGACATCACCCTTCTCGAATGGGAAAAAAGGGAGGCTATTGCGCACAGACAAGAAAAAGAAAATTGCCCCGAAGAGAAAGAATTCCGCCGCGACGGTCTGGTGAGCGAAGCAAGAAAAAATTCGTTTCAGTAGAAAGCCGCTCCCGATATCGCGGAAAATAAACCGCATGGCGATCTGTTTCTATGAAGATTCTTTTTTCCCCCTGGTAGGTAATGACCCGCTTCCCGCGAGGAAAGGGACAAGCGCTCTAGCGCATGCAATCTCTCTTCAAAAAAAGGAAAGAGAGAGATTCTGGCTGAGAATCGGGAGACTTTGTCAGAAACCTGGAACGCTGAAATGCGGCATCGTGGGGGGAAAAGCCTTACACTCGAATCTGGCATAGAAAGAAGGGAGAAGGTCGTGTCTCAATTCGAGCGGCGGCTCAAAGAAGCTTCACTGGCTAAGCTTGCCGTTCCACAAAGAAAAAGCCCCGTCGCGGCGGATTCGGAGGAATTTCATGGTCTTGCAATTCAGGGAGAAAAGAGCTGCAAAGAATCCGGTTATTTGGTTGAAGGGCGCGAAAGGGTGATTTCACGCAAAAAGAAGAACTCCGCCTGATCCCGAAACCCAGCCAGGATTGGGGATGGAATTCAGACAACCCCGGGAAGGGACAACCTCTGGAAAAAGGCACCGCTCTTCCCCCGTGAAGAAAGTCGAATTCAATATTGGATTAAAGATGGGGGATTTTGGCTACTTTGCCGAAGGGAATCACTTCGAAGAAGCCGCGTCTTTTGTAAGAAAAAGGTGATCGTGGAATTTGGGGGCAGGCCGGCGACAAGCTTTACATTATGGGCGGGCGTCGACGGCAAAAAAGGCGGTATCCTTCGGCGGAGGGGGAGTCACATAATTCAACAGGGAAGGTTAGCCGAAACGGCTTGTGGCGATAATGAGAGCATTCATCTGAAAAAGGATCGTATGAAGAAAATCTTCGTCAATCGTGTAGGACACACACCTCAGAAGGCTACCTTCTACAGAATTTGGAGTGTTTTTGAGAATGAGGGGAGTCGGCAATTCCCCCAAAACCAAGACGACTGAGTCAGATCATCTTCCTCCGGAGGGGGGAGTCACGCCAGCAATTAAAGGGGACATTCGGTGGGGTTTGATTCTTCAGCTACCATAAGTCCAACCGTGACGGAACATTTTCTATGCTCGCTAATAGAAGGTGGCCACTCTATATTCTTGCAGCAGAGAAGATAGCTCAGAATTCTTTGTCGAGGGTTCATGTCTTTCACGGCTGTGGCGAGGTTTGAGAAACATCAGGATCGTCGCGAGGAAAACGTCACGTTCGTAGGATCCCTGCCATCCGAGGTCTATTCTTTTTACGTATCTGAGGGAGAGGCATATGCGCTGCCACTGTTCAATGCCGACGCAACCGCGCCAGTGGCCTCGAGACAATTTTTTCGTTTCCAAAAAGGCGCAGTGCGAGGAGGACACTGTAACCTCTCACTTGAGGGAAAAACCTTTTCCTGTTAGAGGTTGCTCAGGAGCCGCACCATTTCGAAGGGGTCTGTTCGGGGTACCCTCCCCCCCTATCCTCCGTCATAATGCAGAGAAGGGGACGAGAGGTCTTCGGGGCATTCTTTAGATGGCCTTGACTGGAAAAAACCAAGCGTTCAGCGCAGGGCGTGAAAACGGTGGACGAACAGTCTGTAAGGACGACTCAAAGGCCGTTTCCAAGTTGAGCTTAACTTATTGAGAAAAAGGGGTTCGTCGTCTAGATTGGAGTCGGAGTGAGTAAGAGGTCTCGACGGAGACTGCTGTCGTGTTCAGAAGAGGAGGACCTGCCCATGTCAGGAGCATACGGATCGGATCACGCAAGCGGACCAGCTCACAAGTGAAAAAGGCGACGACCTTAAAAAAGGAGGGGATTGTTGAGGACCGCGATCGTCGAAACAAGGCCAACCCGATCAAGGTGCGGTTCTCCTGAGGGGAGAAAAAGGCCACGTCCGCAAAATCGACGAGGGCCTATAAAACGGGGTTTTACAAGTCGGACCCGAAAGACCGATTTCTGACGTTTCGGCTAAAGGGGGGAAAGAACTCGGCCACGGACCGCAGAAGGAAGAGTAGCCCCATCTCAAGAAGAGAGGATTCTCGGATTGATTTTTGCCCAGAAAAGGAGGCCCAAGTGGCGCCAGGGGGCGAAGCTTTTATAGGGGGAGAAAGTCAGCGTGATTGGGAGACGGTTGCCCGAGTCTCATCTAGAGGGTCTGTTTCGGGAGGCGAAACTCCGCAAATTGGGGAGAAGGAGTCCTGGATGCCCTCCCCCCCCCCCCGCGACAGAGTCACTCGATAAGCAAAAATCCGGCTACCCGTTGTCGTTCGAAGAGATCGACCATAAAAAGTGTTTGTTCTGGCTCTAGGGAAGGAGTCGGTTTAAACCGTGGCCTTCCCAGCCGGGAACCCCAGAAGACGTTTTCCATGGTCGCGGGAAAAAAAAATTGGGACA
>Ga0179591_1296250_pt1 | contig 16737 bp, 23 predicted proteins | sample CZOMad2_1_08_16f_FD_182891 | JGI IMG/M metagenome (GOLD analysis project Ga0179591, IMG submission 182891) | Vadose zone soil fungal communities from Angelo Coast Range Reserve, California, USA - CZOMad2_1_08_16fungal (PacBio error correction) | ecosystem: Environmental > Terrestrial > Soil >...
TTAAAGAAAGAGTCGTCGCGCCGCCCTGTCCCCATCATATCAGGGAACGACTCTGCATGCTGATCACGAACGGGCTGTAATGAACTCCTCCATCAAGGACCGTCAGATGGATAACTCCACCGCGCATCTGCATGGAGTTAGGACCACTCAAGGGGGGGGGAGACTTTTTGACAAAATAGGGGTGGGGGGGGGAGGATCGGTGAAATCCCTTAAACAAGGTCTTAAGGCGACGTGATCCTGCATAAAGGGCTAGGGAGCATGGCCTAAAGCCGGGGGATTCGCTTAGATCATAACTTTGATGGACCACGTCGTTTGTAGGGATCTGCTCGAAGGTAGAAGGGGGCCGTTGAGCTATCCAAAAGAGAAAGGAACTAAGAGGTTTATCGACCAGCCCATCATTCCGTATAAGGATAGCTCAAAAAAAATACCGGGGGGGCCCGGATCCTATAATGGGAGACGATTCCATAAAAGGAAGGAAAAAAACACACTGAGGAGGAGTCACAAAAATAACTTCTTAGGGAAGAAGCGCCCACAGCTCGTGAAGGGAATCTACGTTCAAGGAGGGATAAATTGCCGTTCACGACTGAGGGCTGGTACACATCCGCTCCTGATGAGTTCCAGGTTGAACGGAGGGAGAAACTCGATCGGCAAGTCGCGGTAGATAAAACGACGAGGGCCCTCTAAAGCAATCACGTTCGTAGGAGAGAGGCCCGATCTTCCCGAGCTTAGCGACAAGGCGAACCACTCCGTTTCCCAAAAAGAGTTGAAGGGCGTGGCTCTTGAAAGAGAACCCACAAGGGTCGTTGGAACGCAAAAATCTATCGGGGAGTCAAGAAAATAAAGATCGTCTTGTGGGAGCGAAACGAATATGCTGGAGGAGGGGATCGTGATTCCCGCCTGTAGGGAAAAGGAGGAAGAGTGCGTGGAAACGACAAGAGAGAAAAGGACGCCAGGCGTACGATCGAGCTTAAAGGGGGAACCTGCGCTTTACCTTCGGGGAAATCGGTCTGAAAGGACCAGTAAGTATAATAGGATCGGCAGCATTTGACATAGGAGTGGAGAATCAAATTGGCTTCTACAGCGGCGCGATGAAAACTACATTCTTATTTGGCTCCATGAGGAGTCTTCGTTAACGACACTAGTCTTGATCGCCGACCATCAGGCGCAACAAGTGGGGTGGAAAATGCTCAGGTAACCTTTGGGCGAAAAAAAGGCCAAAGGGTGTTCCTCGCCTCCTTGAAAAATGAAAAATCGAGGTGTCCCAAAGAGGAGAAAGATCGCAGGCCACCTAAAAAGGAAAAAGTAAGGAACCAAGGGGGGGGTTAAAGACGAAGGGGACAGAAACAGTGTACCAATCGCTAAAAGATTCGGCTGGGCTAAGAATGTCAAAATGAGACCTCTTGGCTATTTGGTCTTTTTTTAAGCTCTAGGGAGAAGGAGGGAAACAGAGGACGTGCAGAGCGGGCCTACAAAAGGGGAATAATGAAAAAGAATGGCAGGCTCCGAATGCAAGTGCAAAAAAGATAACTCTCGCCGATTCCTATACAGAAGGAAGAAAAAGGACGGGACTGAACCCTCCTGCTAAAAAAGAGAAAAGCTCGACTACAAGAAGCATCTGGAACTAGGGAGGTCTCGTTAGATGGGGCGGGAGGATCAGGTCCATTTACCAGTTCAAAAAAAGGGGGAAGCGTCCTACTGGGAAGGGGGGGGTAAATGGAAAGGGAACATGCGGAAAAACAGTCTCCGCGAGATAGAACATATTTAAGGAACCCGGCTACGAGCTTTTTACGCGACAAGGGGAAGGAACTCTTGCTCGAGTTCTTCGGGGGGAAAAACCCGAGGTTGAACCAAAGGGAATAAACCGTACGCGGGGGAGAAGCGAAGGCAACTATTTGCTCTGACCTGAAAAAAGGCGCTCTACTACGTTGACTAAGGAAAAGGCAAACGCTGCAATCTCCGCCAAGGATGCCAATGGCGGAACAAGCCGGGGGGAGGTGAGGGAGTTCCTTCTTCTCGTCCGAGCAAAAGGAAAAGATAGGATTAAAGTTCCTTGTGTGCGGGAGAGAGCTTGTGCCGCAGAAAAGGGGAGAAAGTTGAAAGTAGACTCTATTTACCTGGCAGGGAAACTTCCCGTTTACCAATCCCGAAGAAAAGGGAGAGTTTTATTGCGAAGGAAAAAAATCTGTCACCTCAAAACTCACATAGAAAGAGACGAATCAAGTGCCGAACTACTGGATGAGGGCGCAGAAGCTCATTCATAGATAGAAGAACTCTCCCTAGGTGCCTAGGGATCTGGACTTTTCTCCTCCGGTAAGAGGGAATCCAAGCAGGAGCTCTACTCAAGCTGTACTATAGGGGATCTTGAGGATATCCCGGCCTATCAGATCCCTGAGGAAAAGGGACAGAAATCTATAGAGTGAGAGTCGGGGGAAGGGTCAAATGATTCCGCGCTCGACGCCGCTTTGAACGGGAAGCCTGAGAAAAGAAGGTGGAATCTCAATGAGGCAAAGAAAAAATGGGTTACTAGCTCTCGAAAATCGAGGGCGGGAAGGTCCCGAGGGAAGAGGAGAACTAAGGCTGCCACGTGCTCTGGCAAAACGAAAAGCGGAGGCTTGAGGAAAAGCCGCGTTCATAAAGGGGGGAACTCCGGTCGTCAACTACCGAAAGAAAAACCGCATACCCTCAAGCAAGAGGAAAGCTCATCAATGGACGGTGAAAAAAGGAGACCGGGACAAGAAGACCAGAAACGCGCCCTCAACTCCTTTAGCGATTTGATGAAAAGCTTCGAAGAATTGGCAGTACAGCGATGCGAGACGTGAAAATCGCGTGAGAGTTGGCTCCTGCGAAAAAAGACTGCGACCTGAAAACTGGAGGGCCGCTGTCGAAACGCATATACCATCCTCTCTTCGTACGGCTGGCGAGAAGGTTTGAAGAGAAGAAATTGAAGTCCGGAATCCTCTGCCCTTTTTGCTCGTGGAGGGAAAAACTCAGATCTACGAGAGGAAACTGCGTAAGAGGAGTGGTGGTGTTATAGCACGAGAAGTGTCCAAGGAGGGAAACTGTCTCTTACCAAGTACCTGATGACACCGAGAAAAAACTCCGGAAGGTCATTGCCTTCCTCTCGAACTAGAAGAAGGGAAAGCACCGGAAGGAGAGGGAAAAAAGAGAGCTGGCCCAGATCGCCATTCGAAGAAAAAAAAAGAGCGCGGGGGTGGGGTGAATAGCGGTAGGGGCACCTTCCAGCTCCCTCTTACCCGCTGGAGTAACTACCGAAAAAAGCAGAGCTAACTCCACGCAAGGCATTTACGAAAGATTCAAGAGAAGCCGGAGACTCTCAACAAAAAAAGTACGTCAGGGCAGCCAAGGAGCAAAGAGCGCCGTAATAACGTCCACGCGTGGAGGGGCAGAGAAAAGCGGTGTTGGGGAGAGCCGCGAAAGAGCACCCCTATGCGCAAAGACGGCGTTGTAGCAACAGAGAAGGAAAAAGACCAACAACGAAACTCCGCTGTAAAAAAACGAAAGGCTCAAACTTGCGCAGAAAAGTCCTGGTCTTTCACTTCTTGGCGGCAAAGAAAAGCCATTCTCTCAGCTATAGGGAGGGAGACGAAGGTCGGAAGGGGAGGTAGAAGTCATGCGGAAGGCGGATTCTAACTCCTCTTTCGAATAGAGATCAATAAAAGGTCGCGCAATGGTATAGAGAAGGAAGGATACGGTCCACTGCAGCCAGCGAAGGAAAAAACTATTCCTCTCTTCCGTCCCAAGAAGAAATCATGTGCGCTTCCAACCGGCGAAGCGTCGAGTGCCTGGCTCCAGGGAGTCCGCTTCACGAAAAACTATAGCTCCAGAGATCAAGAGACGAGGTGAAGAAAGCGCTTCAGTCCGACCGGGTCTAGGGAGGGTCAGACTTTCTGATGTAAGCAAAGAGGGGAAAATTTTGGAGCATATCTCCCACTCGGGACAAGGGAAAAGTTCAGCACCACCCGGTTCTCACACGAAAGATAGGTCGAGTCACCTCGGCATGCAGAGAAAGACTGCTCCGCAGCGCGTGGTATTCGGTGGTTTAAGGCGCAGGAGAAAAAGGAAAGTTGAGCTCGGGGGTAGGGGGAGGTTATGATCACGAGCGTGAACACCACTGGTCGCCTTATTGTGGAACAGGGAGAAGTAATAAACAGCCGGGGTCCCACCTCCCGGATGGACACACCTTCCGGAACTCATACTGATGGGCGGCTTCCCGCCTCACGGGAACTCCAGGCTCGACTTCAGGTACCGCCGCCGGACTCATGACTGCGAATGGGCAGAAGGAAAGGAGCTTGTAGTCCATTCGATAGCGTTCGGGAGGATATCAAAAGGGACCTTGAGCCGCCGCGTGGCATTATCGCCAGGGGGGACCAGGATACCAAAAAAAAAGAACAGAAAGATCTTCTTTACGCTGAAGTCAGCGGATTGAGCTGTCGGGCAATATGGGGGGGAGTAAAAAGGGAAGTTCCTTTACTTGGTAAATTTGAAGGGAATAAAAAAGTTCCCATACCAAAGGATCATAGGCTGGTGTGAAATGGGAACAGCCGCATCCACGAGCCCTCGAGGTAAACGAAAAGAGGTGCGCTTTTCAGGGCTCAGCGCGCCGGGAAAGGACCATCGACCCACTCGGGAGAATAGAAAGGGTCGGAGAGAGTATCTACTAGGAAAGAAGCGCCTCAGAAGAAGACAACATGAGGCATGTGGGGTAGGCCCAGAGATCCTCAATTCGAAGAATTCATTAAGGAAGAACAAGAAATCACATTCATAGATTGGTCGTTAACTTCTCCCATACCTAACACTAGGAAAAGGGACTTTAAAAAATGAGCGGAAGAAAAGCAGGCACCTGGGAACAGTTTCTGTTGAGGGTCTGGGTCTCTCAAGTGTGTTTAATCTGACAGTTCCCTCCGCTGGACAAGGTTTTCATATTTCGGAGGGAGTTTTGCGGGTCTAGCCTCACGGGGGGCTGTGCTGGGGTGGTCTTCTATCATGAATCGGTCCGAACTCCGGAAAGACTATCGCGGCCACATCTTCAAGCCGGTATAAGCCCAATTTTGGGCGAACCATCAAGGAAAAGGTACATCCCCTTCACGGCCGAGGAAGACGGTGAAGAAACTGCTAACAAAGAGCAGGGGGGGCCTCCGCCATAAGATGAGAGGACTGTGCAAAACTTCCCAGAGGGATGGGGAAGTCTAACCGGGAAGTATTCTAACAGAGGCGGGAAGACCTAACAGAAAAAAAGCTGCTTTTTATCGCCCGAAAACGCGCATAATGAGTTAAAAAAGAGCTGTACTCAAAGTCGCAAGAACGTACAAAGAAATCTTTGTGTAAAAAAGAGGTGCCCGCCTCCCCCTACACCCCTAGGTCGTTGGACGGTCTCATGCGGTAGGGAGGGCGGGGGAGGCGGAAGGCGGGCTCTGTAGGCGAACGAAAGGGCAGGGAAGCTGACGAGCTGGGGAATCGGGGACACTCCCTTTCGAATAATGCTCATCACCGCACCTGAGGCCCCTCGATGAAGGAAGCGAAAAAAACGCAGGAGTGACGACACTTATCGAAGAACATCGATTGGACGTACGATGTAAAAAACTATTAAGTCTGGCTCCGAAGGCCAAAAAAGGGGCTTCATAAACAACAAACGATAGTAAGAGAGAGAGATCGGGACTGAGGAGGACAGCCGCATTCGTTAGGAGGACGGTCAGGGGATGGAAAGGGTCGCAAGGGGGTCATACTACTTAAGGGTCTCCCGCTCCTATGGCATTGCACGTCGGATAGAGAAAAGGCACGACTGGTGCGTCGCAAACCTACAAACACGAGGGCAAATACTCACCGGCCTTCGGGGTAGCTCAAGCGAGAAAAGAAAAGGATGCCAGCGTCGGGTATACCGACCGGGGAACCCTCCTAACGGTCAACAACCCGGGGTTTGAGGGTCGAGCGTTCACTATCGTGACGTCAAAGAGTGGGGACGCGCTGTTCACTTAGAAATCGAAAAAACTGCACCAGCGCTTTTGAGGACTATCCAAGCAGGGAAGGTAGGAGGGAAAGTGGATTCCCTCGAGTAATAAGCTGGACAGAGTCTGGACGGGAAAGCCTGCGGGCCGGGCGGGGGGAAAAAAGGAATGCAAAAAGGACGGCTTCCGCTGAAGAGTTGGATAAAAAGCCAAAAAAAAATCAGGAAGCGGCTTAGGCTTAAGTGAGGCTACCAACTGGGCTTTAAAGAAAGCTATACAGCGGCATTCTGGGAGGACAGGAACGAGGGAGGTTAAAATCACACTAGCCGCCCTTATCGAATCATGGATACCAAAGGGGATCGGCAGGAGAAGATCGCCCATTGCTCACGCGGTCCCACTTGAAAACTAATCTGCTTGAGTACTGTCAAATGGGTAAAAAAACTGCGAGCGCCAATCAGCCCCCGAAAAAGGTGCAGAACTCACACCTGAAGCTACGAAAGTGTCATTAGGTGTCCGCAAAGCGCCGAGGGAGTAGGGCGTTCACTCGCCGCGCCGGGTTTGAGGTGGTAACGCTCGTGAGAGATGCCTTCGGACTGTGGCGCGTTGGGAAGACCAAAGGGGTAATTGCTTACCGGCAAGGTTGATCAAGAGGGAAGAGCAGTTCGCTCTCAAGAGTCGATCGCGGAAACGGGAATCAGGATCAGCTCAGGGAGGAAAAAACCTAGGAAGCGAAAAAAAAAAAAGACCATCAGCTGATGTGGACGCAAGTAAGGTAAGCGGCGGGCTAGACGGCAAAGTCCATGAACGGCGACTTTGGAACTGTGGTAAAAAGAACCTGAAGAACGTGCAAGACATCCTACGCGAAGACCCTGGGCGCGCAAACTACGAGAGGTCCTCACTATCAAAGGTAAACCGGGCGGGGCTCGATGGTAAGGGAACCGAGTTTTGCAGGCGCCCCTCGACGGAAATTCCGCTCCAGAACGAGTGTCATAAGACAGTGGCGAGCCTGGGTACCGGCTGGCCATTCGCAGGCAGGAAATGCTAGAACTAAGAAAAGTGTTCAGCCGAAAGGTTTCCTTGGCGTCCGCGATCGAGGGAATGGGAATTGAGGTGCGGCGAGAGAAGGGGACTAACGAGGATGAAATTAGCGAGTTCATATCCAGGGGGACCACCTCGGGGTGGATGCGCGGCTAGAACCTGATCATACCGGGGCAAAATCAGGGCAAACCTCTTTCGACAATGCCATGGATCGACTAAAAAGGCTCCCGAACCAAGGATAAAAACCGCGCGCGCCTGAGATGTGAATTCGGACTGCGTGTGCTAGGTGGCCAATCGTAAAAAAGAACCAAGTGGGCGAGACGATCAAATAGGGCTGCGATTCGAGCCCTCGAAAAAGAACCTCGACGATGCCGCGTTTGCGCGGATCGATCTCGTGAGAGAAGGGGGAAAGGGTGGGATGGCAAGGGGGGGACGTCGGCGCCGCGTACCCGGCTCCGAGGGGGGACCTCGACACAGGCGGAATCGTGTGGTTGACAGGGGCGTCACGAGGCGCTGGGAAGTCTCCTGCTAAATCCTACACCCGCCCTGACTGTGAATCTCTCGCCCAGGACAGATCGAACCTTCGTCATCTAGGACTTCGTCGCGAGGGGACTGACGATAAAGGAAAAACCGGAACTCAAGGCCGAGGTCATCGAGAGAGTGGCGTTGCGTCAGTGAGTACCGGCCAACGAGAGAGACCAGCGCCGCGGATGCCCTCAGGGGGATTGATATCAAGTGCTCGAGAAAAGTTGCAGAGAGGAAGGTAGACGGATGTTGCGGACGGACGCTTAGGCGCCTGGCGCATCAAATCCAACTCGCGAGAGGACGTCGGTGCCGCGAGATGACAGCCTATCTGCCCAGCACAAAATCCTTAGAGCAGGAGATCAATTCTCAGAGGTCGGAAAAGAAAAAAGAAAAAACTCGGCCGGGTGCTCGTGTGGAGGAAATCAATCCCACTCAAAATGCGGCTCCAGGCCTGCGTTGAAGCGGTCGGGAGGTTAGCAGCGCGCTGGGGACGGACTTGCCTGCCACAGCCGCGAAAACCAAGAACATCCGCTTCTACCTTTGGAGAATGCACGGCTGGGGGAAAACAACACTTATTAAGGGAAAGAAGATTGCACAGACGACGCGTGCCGAACAGAATGGGAAAAAACGGGGGGTTCAGGTAATAGTCGTGGGCGACGCCCGGCCAGCGAAAAAGCAAAACGCTTTGCATTCGAGGCCTAACAAAGGACGCCAAGAACCCACTCAGGGCATGTATGAGGCTTTCTTTCAAGAGTAAGATAAACACAACCCTAAAAGTAGGACGAATCTCAAAAGCTGTACGATCATATGCGAGAGTCGTGGGTCAAGAGGCCGCGGCTAGCCACCAGAGCCGATAGGCTGTTGTCCGAGATGGGGGAACGAAAGAGCATAAGCCTCCCAATCAAAGCTCTGCCCTCGGGCATCAAAAGATACGGGTACGAGATAAAATCGGAGAAAAGTCTTCGGGGCAAACGGTCTCTGGATGGCCTTTTTAGTGCCACGGAGAACGGCACCATCGAAAGGGTGCCCTCTTCTTGTCTTGAAATTGAGGGCGAGGCGTGAAAATTAGCAGAAGATAACTCGAAAGTCTAAAGACTAGGTCGATCTAGATAAAGGGCGCGCAAGTATGAATCTAGCCGCTACTCTGGGGGGACAATATCGGGGGCTCAAAATCAGCTCGAACACAAGGAAAGGAGTTGCCGGGTCAGGCCACGCTCTTCGAGGATTCTCCATACCTGGAAGAGCACCGCGGAAAGGAAACCACACGCCTATTACCACCAGGAGAGAGAGCTAATAGGGGGTGGAAGAAGGAGACCTGATGCCACGCCAAAGGAATATACTATTGGGGGGGGGGGACTACTCGAAATCCCTCGCATTTGGACTCTCCCCACAGGGTCAGCTTTGGTAGAGCTCCAGAGAGCATCCAGCGCAGAGGCGCTCCAAATCGGGGTCACAACCTCGCAGAGGACGGACGGAAAATTTCGCGGAGGTGACGTGTATCTATCCATTGGAGATGAATCGGGGTTAGGTTCGATATTGGATGTTGATGAAGAACTGAGTTGGGCATAGAATCCAAGGCCGAAGTACGGTGGTCACATGAAGACCTGCCAGAGAAGGAGTCGCACGGTACAAATCAGGAAAACCACAGCCTTCCTCCCAGAGCGAAAGGATCAAGCTGCAAAGCAAAAAAGGCTGAAAACATTCCGAACACCCTCCTTCAAGGTTCTCTCCGAAGATTCGAGCTCTAATTGGCAGCTGCCCCCAGAAATCCTGGGTTCAGGTAGGTGCCCAGGTTTATAGGAGGGGCAAATTGCAAGCGCCCGGTGCAAGTCTTACAAGGCCCAGCCAGAGAAAGGGGCTTGACGGACTCACGGCTGAAAGTGCCGTTTCGGCAATAGGGGGAAAGTGCTGTACGTGTTCGATGGATTTAAGGGCATGGTGGAAAAAATTTAACGGACTCCCCGAAAGAGATAACTGGGAACTGTGAACTGGAAATACTCGCAAGGAGATAAGGGCACTGCGTAAACGCTCAGAGGCCTTTTGCTAGCTTTCGATCTGACGGCTCATGACTCGAAAGGGGTCGAACGGAGTCTATCGAACTGTTTCTATATCGGCGCCCATCAGCCTCGGACGGACCCTGAGTTCCCATTTGGGGAGCGCTACACTTCAAAGAGCAGGATGCCATTCAAAAAAAGACTTCAACGAAAACCGACACCCTTCCGAGTCTCGCCGGGGGCGTTAACCCAACAGAATAAACGCAGTTCATTGACACGGACTGACATTTCGTCGTGACCATCGTTGGGTGAGGGGGCCCGGGGTGACTGTGGGGCCTGTCTGGTGCTCGCCACCTCTGCGGTGACCGTACCTCCGCGAAGGTAAACCAAGGGAAAAGCTGGATTCTCCATGAGGAATCGAGCCGTGGACGCGGTTTGCGCCACTGGGATTCGAGGGGGGGGAAAGGACTGTTGCTGGAAGGCCTGTCGGTATCGGGAACTCCGAATGCGACGAAGGGATGTAATCCCCCGTTTGGGGAGGCGTCTCCAGAATCCGCCCTGACTTTACCGGGGAGTCAGAGCCCTCGTACTGCGCCTCAAAACATCTTAAGAAGACATCGAGTGCAAGCGGAACGTCTCGACCCCAAGATGCACAGGCTGATTGGATGAACGGGTCGGGCAAAGGAAGCCGGGGTAAACGAATCACGATTCAACTCTCCCGGAGCTGATAACGCAATCGAGTGGTTCATTAGATGTACGTCCCCATTCTTAGCGGGAAACGGCCTTGAAGGGGGTTGCGGCGAATCGTCAGCAGAATCCCCAAAAGGACAAAAATTAGGGAGTTACATTCAGAAATGGATCCGTGAGGTGACTCGTGAGGGCATCGGGGCGCAGTGGGACGCCGTAGGGAAATTGAACCCGGGGGAGAGTCGTTGACGAACAGCCCTTTCAGGGGTCGGGGTGAATCCCAGCCCCTATAAGAATTTGGGGCGAATCCCGCATGAGGAGAGACTAAAGCCATATTTGGAACTGGAAGTAACTAATTCTGATTTGTCAGGCGAGAAGTTCGATCTCGCCTACAACAACGTATTAAAAGAACTGTCTTCTGCGAGGCCACGAAATGGAACGGGAGAGAGCGAAGGGGTCGCGGGCTCGTGCCCTAAGAAAGACTAGTGCGGGGACTCAACCCTCAGAAGAGAGGTCCGGACGTGCAAATGCGGCCAAGGCGCTGTCGGAAGAAGATAAAAAAACTTTGCCAGAGAAGCAAAAGTGCAAGTGTCGTGATCTAACGGCGAAACCTACGGGCCGCAGAGTCGAGAAAGGGGACCAACGTCAAATCGTTCAACGGAAATCTGTAAAAAAGGGAGGGTCAGATGAGGGACAAGTAGCCTCCACCCCACTATGGGTGTGTGTACGCTAGGCCCGTTAAAAGGTAATGCACCTTGATTCGAGAAAGCAGCCCGAAGGGTAGTTGAAGAGTGATTACCTCCGAGTTGATAAAATTTGGAGGTCGACATACCTCCGCATTCGGGGCGCGGAGACTACGAATCTTCGAAATTCGAAAAGAAGGAGTGAGATGGGTCGGCCTCTTCCGAGTCTGGCATTCCTTGAGGAAGGGTAGGGTAGAAGCTAAGTAAACCGAGGAGATACGCTTCAGCTGAGGGTTTAGACTGATAACCTCGTCGGAGTCCCACGAAGCCGGCTGATACTAAATCATTGCTCAAGGGCACGGGGGGAGACTCTGCAAAGCGACGCCGCGGTCTCCGGCCCCACGGTGTCGGTAGTGAAACTCTTTTTCCCAGTCGGAGTGCAACTCAATGGGTGCTGACCTAAAAAGGAGGTGCCGAAAAGTGGTCATGTCGAGAAAAAACGACTATTTCGGCGGAGGTGGAGAGAATGTTCACCAAAATCCTCTGCATATTGGTCGAGGGTGTGCTCTATCGTGAATCGGGGAGCAAAAGATACGTTCTCTTGAAGTCACACAAGGTTCACCATTCAGCTGTAGGGACCTGCTGTAGTGGTGTCTTCTAAGTATCGCCCTAAGGAGAGCGAACGAGAGACAAATTGTTGGAGGAACAAAACTTCTGTTAATCGATCCAAGACATAATCATAGCAGTTGTGTACGCGAAGTGATCTGCGGAGGCGTGCTATTTAAAAGTTGGCCATTGGAGGTAGCAGACTGGAAGTATGTTAAATGGTATTCCCTTCAAGCAATCGAAAGTCCTCAGGGCGGAAGGGGCGGCCTCGCCCTCGCAGAGAGTCTCTTTAATTGGGAGGGGCGTATTGTGAGGAGGGTTGGGAAAATTAAGAGGGAGGAAAACGCGCTTCCTCATCCACTCCGAAAAGAACCATCTCTCTAAATGGGAAAAAAGGAGGAAAAAAATCTTCTAAAGGCCGGGGGCTCTTATACCTTAATGAGGAGCCGGTGGGGGGGGGGGGGGGGGTTTTGGGGTGGTGGTTTGGTGTTGGGGGGGGGGGGGGGGGGTGGGGGGGTTGGTGGGGTGGGGGGGTGGGGTGGGGGGTGGGTGTGGGGTGGAGGGGGGGTGGAAGCGGGTGGGAAGTGAGGAGTAATGGGAGAGGAGGACGGGGTGATGGAGAGGGAGAAGGGGAGGGGGGGCGGGGGAGGGGTACGGAAGCTTAGGAGGTCGGTGGGTGAGGAGGGGGATGCGGGGGGTGAAGCGGGAGAGTCGGGGTAGGGGGGGAGGGATAGGACGCGTAAGGGGGAAAAGAGGTGGAAGAGCGGTGGGAGGGAGGGTGTAATTGTACTATGGGGAGAAGTGGGGGGGGGGGGAGGGAGTATGCGAAGGGGGAATGTGCGGGGTGGGTTGCGAGGAGGGGGGTGAAGGGGGGCTACGCGTGGGATGGGTGGGGGGGGATGGGGGGGAGGAGCGAAGGAGGGAAGGGGGGGTTGGGAGGCGTGCAGGGCTAGTGGGGGGGGGGAGGGGAGATGACGCAGGGGGAGAGAGGTGGAGGTGACCTGGTGTACGGAGGGGTGGGGGGGGGTGGGAGGAGGAGGGGTATGGGGGTAGTGGGGGGGGGGCGGGTGAGAGATGGAGGGTAAATGGGGGGTTGGGGTGTATCGGGGAAGAGGGGGAAAGCATGTAAAGAAGCAGATGAGGGGTAGGGAGGGGGTGGGGGGGAGGTTGGGGGGTCGGAGGGGGAGTGCGGTTGCTGTGGGGGGGGGGGAGGGAGAAAATGAGAGGTAGTGGGAATCAGGGGGATGGGGGGAGAGGGAGGGGGGGGGAGGGAAGGGGGGGATGTGGGCGGGGAGAGGGAAGAAGGGGTGGAGGAGGGAGGGGGGGGGGTGGGGTAGGGGGGGAGGGAAGAGTGGCGAGTGTAAGCGGGGTGTGAGGTGGGGCGGGGAGCGCGGAAGGCGGTGGGGGGGGAGAAGGGGTCGGCTTGTTGGGAAGAGGGGAGGAGGGGGGGAGGGTGGGGTGATGGAGGAAGGGAAAGGGGGCTCGTATAGGGGAATATGGGGACCTGGTGGGGGGAGGGGGGGGGAGGGGGGGGTGCGGCGGCGGGGAGGAGATAGGGGGGGAGGATGGGGTTGGTGCGGGGGTGGTAGAGAGAAACGTAAGGGAGGAGGGTGGTGGCGGGGTGTTGTTGTGGTCTTAGACTCTTCAGTGTCTTCCTGTCGCGTGGGCTAGTGGTCGGCGGGGATGGAGGTACCTGTTGTGCGATCAGACGAGAAGTGTGCTACGGGAATTCGAAATTCCAGGGAGAAATTCCATTTTACCGATCTCGTACGGTAGGAACCCTCTCGTTATCAAACTCCAACCGCGGCTGCACGCTCGACTCTGCCTCGAAAAAGGGTATGAAGGATCAAAGAACCTCTAGAAAAGTGAAGAGGATCTCGCCTTCCGCTAGTAAAAGGGGACGAGAGGGGGTTGGAGAGCGGTGGCGCGGCTGGACGCAGCGAAGTGGTGGTGATCAACGGCTCTGGCGACCGCGAATAACGTCTTGAAAGTGAATTTTTCTCGAAAGGGGGACTCTTTACTATATGGTCTGTTATAACTCCCGCGCTCGGCTAAGCGTGCCGGGGGGAAGGCTTCGCAGAAATGGGAAACGGGGGAAATATTTCGGTCCGGCACTAATGTCGTTGTACTATCAAAATCTTGCTAACGCTGTCTTCCGGGGACACGAGAGGAGACCCTACAACTCGAGGCTCGCAGAAATCTAACGATCTGCGTCAGTTCTAACCCTGTGCATCTTGAGGACCTTTTCTAAAGACTACCCTAAGTGCCGACCTCAAGGAAAAGGCACGGCCTATTTCGGTTCATGTACAAGAAATTCCATCAACTGAAGCCCCGACGCCGGACTTTTTGGGAAAACTTCTCGGGGGGAAAAAGGAAACAGAGATTAGGGAGACGGAGAGCGGCTATCTTGCGAATTGAGCATCTCAGGAAAAAAGAGCGCCAGTTAGGGGAGAGGGGTGGACTCTGCGAGAAACAAATAAAAGTGCTCTGGACCTCCTCGGCTGGTCGAGCGTCTCGAAAATGGAAACTCCCCGCAAAGGCTGGAGAGACTCAAGGTGCGCTTGGGACGTGGAAGAGAGAGGAAACACTCCCCGCATGCAGCCGGATGTCGAAGCGCGGCTTGGGGAGTTCGTGGGATTCACGAGGGCAAAAAAACTGCGTGGACGACTCAGTATTACCAGCAACCGGGAGACATGTCGTTCGTCAACGAGACATAAGATCTCTTGCATAGAAAAACACAAGGCAAGGAAGGAGGGCCAGAGCATCTGGAGCTCTTGCTCCCTACGTGCATTCTGCGTGTTGTCACTGAGTCAGGGGGTCATCCCTTCCAATACCAGAAAGCGTGGATCCGACTGACCTCCACCCTAAGAGGAAAGCATGGTACTTGAAAGATTCTAGGTAGATGAAGGATAACGTAACTCGACACCACCCCCGCCCGGCTTAGCAAAGAGGAGGATTCTTCTCTCGCCTTATCTACGCTATCCTTGATGGTACCTTCGCAGAGCGAGACTGCCAGCGGGATTAAAGTCGAGTGGCCATTAGAATTCTCAGGGCGCAAGATCAGCAGAGCCAACGAAACACTCTGATGCGGGACAAAGTTCCGTCTCGAGTACTCAGCCAGGAGGAGGGACACGTAAGTAACTTCAAAAATTGGATGCTCTAGACGTCCACCTGAAAGTAGGGCTGCTATTCCCGCTTGCATGGGGTCAGTTCGAAGTTAGAAAGATATCAGACAGCTAACGTCGAACTCAAGGAGGTCAGGAGCGAGCAGACACTGCGGAGGAAGGAGGGAGTCCGCGAGCTTGCCATGCGGTCGTGCGCCAAATAGCGCCAGACACACCCTGTGAAGGCCGAATGTGCGCGGAACTAAAAATACAAGAAGGAGGGTATCGGGGAGGAATCGTCAGACACAAACATCTAGCTCTCAATCTTAGGATCGCTCCCAGGAAGGGCACTAAAGGGGCGAGGAGGTCGTAGATGTAAGAGGGGTCTAGCGTCGCCTCGAATTCTTCGGCACAAGGAAAATTGGGACCTGCAGAGCGCACCGACAACGGAAGAATCCGAGGGGACAGATCGTTCATGCTCTCTAGTACGAAGACTGCTGGGTCTTTCGCGGTGGTCCAGTTGTAGGAGGCTGATCGAGGGGAGTGCAAAAAATTGGGGCGTGAGGGGGAAAAGATCACTAGCGGGTGACAAGCACCTTTCCGAGATCCTGGTCCCAATGGAAGCAGAGAAGAGTAAGGCCTATGAGTAGGACACAATCGTCGATCAAAGACCGGACCTGAACGAGAGCCGGCAATCATAAGGAACGAAAGGCAGGCGAACCCTAAGGGCTCGCAACCCTGTCAATCGGCCTCCTAGAAGAAGAAGGGTAGTCCAGGGCGTAGGTAAGGGCAGGTCATTGCAAGCGGGAGGATGGGACGGAGCTGGGAGGGCAGGCGATGCACCTCGGTACACGCCAAAGCCGATACGAAGCAGCGGCTGTAAGCTAATAAAAGGAAAAACTCAGGTTTAGAGGCTGCTTGTCCAATATTGAAGAGTGGGATGGGAAGTGGGTGTGGATGGGGGGGGGGAGGAGGGCATGGGAGTAAAAGACTGGGGTGCAAGGGATGGGGGGGAGAGAGAGGTTGCGAGGATGCGAGCCTCAGGTAGAAGGTGTTGCGTTCCTGTCCTTTTTCATCTTTTTAAGGTCTCGATCAAAAGGTTCCCATTTCCAGTTAAAGTAGAGACTGGTAATGTAACGGGGAACGCCTCCTCCGAAGTAGAGACCTGCAGTCAAACGCGAGACCATATGCGGAAATGGGTCAGATCGCCGGGCTGTGTCCCACGTGCGCGCTTTGAGCAATCTACTCGAGGAGCCCCGCGCTAAAGGGCTCTCACAAGGGTAGATCGGCATGGTACCCATGTGTTGACGGGGAAGCAATCGGAAGCTCCCACGAAAAGGGACAAAACATAGCAAATCTCGGCTGGCGCCGAATTTAGGGTAAAAACCAGAGCCCTCGAAGGGGTAGCATGTACCTCAAAAACGGACTACAAGAGTAGGCCAATCGTTGGGGACCGGGACATGGCTGTAAGGTTCTTCGCAGAGCAGTGTTAGCCCACGTGCACTGCTGAACCTTTGTCTCGGCGCTGGGAAAAAAGAAACCAGTAAGTCTCAAGCGGCGCAGCCATGGAAGGAACCGTAGTGCCTGTGCGGGGACGGCGTCAGAAGGCCAGGTCCCGAGGGACTCGGTCGGCCACTGGCTTCAGCTGATATAAGCAAGGGGCGCTCCCTCGGGGCAAAGGGGAAGAGCTGTGAACACGGCGGGCACAGCCGGCACAGAAAGGAAAGCTTCTCGTCGTTCATTCAATGCTTAGAGAGGGGCGCCGGGTGAAAAAGGAAGAACGATGAAACTCAATCGAAGAAAAGTGAAGAGTGAATGCTCCTCCCACAGAAATCGGGGAGGGGCATTTCGATTAAGAAACGCTCAGGAGACACCCCTTCTTAGAGGGGTGGGACAGAACCACGCCAGGAAAAAGAGGGTCCCCGTGCTGATAGCTTACTGTTCGAAGCTGGCTGCCTCGTGCTCGGTATAAGATTGCATGGAAGGCTTTTTGAGGAGGGCGAAACAGATCCGGGGGCCGGATGCTTGCTTAGACGCTGTCCCTAAGCAGGGAGGGATCGCCCTCCAGATTCGGACTATACGAGAACAAAACCTCTTGAAAGGATCTAAAGTCCCGACGGCGGCTCCGAACGCAGAA
>Ga0179591_1317352_pt1 | contig 16734 bp, 16 predicted proteins | sample CZOMad2_1_08_16f_FD_182891 | JGI IMG/M metagenome (GOLD analysis project Ga0179591, IMG submission 182891) | Vadose zone soil fungal communities from Angelo Coast Range Reserve, California, USA - CZOMad2_1_08_16fungal (PacBio error correction) | ecosystem: Environmental > Terrestrial > Soil >...
GGAGTTGGGGGGTACCGGAGAGGTAAGAACTCGGAGGAGGGAAGAACGAGGTCGCTTAGAAAGATGAAAAGGAAAAAGAAACACCCTCTCCTCAGGGAGAGTGAGGGAACAGGTAAGAAAAATCCTACGAGGTCCCACAGGTGCTTAAAAGAGTAGAACCAGGGGAAGAGGAAGGGGAGAGAGTTTCCTGACTTCTCTGAAAATGATGAGGAGAACTCTAATATCTGTTTGTAGCACAGGAAAGCGTAAAGTATTATCTCGAAAAAATCGGGGGGGAACTTGACGAAAACAAAGAAAAGGTTATCCCGAAAAGGGAGACCGGGTTAAGTGAAGGAAAATCATATCTGAATGTGACGACAGGGAAAAGCATTGTAAGGAAAGTCACGGGGAAATTTGCTGGTTGTAGGAGGGCACAGAGTTTAAGAGTCCGAAGAAAAAGCAAGCGGAAGAGATAACTCTGGTAGGACGGATCTCGGAGGAAAAAAAGGGGGATGTCAACATGCTGGACAAAAAAAGAGGGTCCCTTAAGGAAAAAGGGAATTCTCAAGTCTTATGCTCTGGGTAAGGTTTTAATGCGTCAGCGAAGAAGGGGGGGCACACTTTAATATCTTCCGTCTCGAGGGCAAGGGGGGGGGGGCTCCTTGACGTGGGTAATAAAGCAGTAGAAAAAGGAAACGAGAAAAGAAGCAAGTAAATCTCATAGATCTAAAGGCGAAATCTCCAAAACTGGGGAATAAGACATAATCAAGAATAGCTGAGAATTTATGGTCAATAAGAGGTAGTTTCTGTCATCATGAGTAAACGGAGGGGTACGTGGGATATTCAGGGCTTCGCAAGAGGGGTAGTTTTTCCCTACAAACAGGCAAACGGGGGTCGAACGACAACCTAAGGATTCCCGGGGGGAGGCACTACTCGCCGTACGTGAGCGGGAAGGGGGGATGAGCATTGGGCTTTATGTTGGCATCGGGGAGGAGAGGGAATTCCTTCTGGGTCTTTAAGCGCAGAGGGGGAATATGAACCGCCAGGAGGGTCTGCGATGGGGCCGCTGCTGTTAGGAAGGGAGCGCTATAGCCTGGGTATTAAAAGAGAAGCGAACGATGAAATTTCCAGAGGAGGGGCATGATCCGTACATACAACTTGATAGAGACGAGCGGCGGGGGTCGTGATAAAATCCTTGAGGAGGGGAGAATCCTTCTTACCAAGAAGCTGTCCCACTAAGGACGCGGCCGAACATTCGCTGGTAAGCAACCTGGGGATGAGGAAAATCACAATACTCGATTCCAAAGCAACAAAGAAAAAAAAAAAAAAATGGAAAGAGGTGGGGGGGTAAAGGAAATTGTGGCTAAGGTTTTCTATCAATTAGGGCAGCAGGAGAAAGACTTTAAGGAAAAGGGGGGGGGAGTCGAATGATAAATCTGTCCAAGAGGCTGGGATACTCTCTTACTCTTGGTAGGAAGAACCGGTATACTACGCCCCGCTGGTGGTTGGCCACTCGGTTGAAACCTGCGTTGAAATTAAGGGGGGGGGGGGTGCATGGATTTAGGGGGAAGGTCTTTTTCGAAAAAAGGGGGGTACCCTGGCAAATGATTTGGGGGGGGCTGGAGCAAAGGAGGGAGTTTTGGGGGGGGGGGGGGGGAAGGCGGGGTTGCGTAATGTAACAAAACCTTACTTTACGTAAACAAATTCGGAAGTTAGGCAGGACCGGATAGAAGATGTCACTGGCAAAAAAAAGAAGCACGCTTCGACCTTCTTGGTCAGGGGGGAAAAGGGTCCAGTTTCCATTATGTAGGGTTGGGTTGGGCGGTGAAAAGGAGTAGGAAAACAGGGACAAAGGTTAAACCGGGGAGGCAGTGGAGACTTAGCAGGGAGGGAATCCCCCGGAAGAGGTTATGGACAAGAAAGGGGTAAAATTGACCAAAGCTAGCTAGCACCCTCCGGAGGGAAGGGGTTGAAATATCATAAATGTCCGGTCCTTAAATACTGTCGAGAGGACTATCTATCCCATTCTTGGGGAAAGGAGCAAGAGCGGCACGGGGCCAAAAAGCGCGAGCGAAAAAAGGCATGAACCAATGTCTTTGGGAAAAAAATCTCGAAGGGGTATCCACTATCACGCTAGAGACCCAGTTTTTTTATGAGGTGGGCGCACAACATGGAAGGACTGAGCGGGGGGAACGTTTTGGACAAGAATCCGAGGCGGCAAAAAAAAAGGGAAACAACAGTCACAAGCCGGCCAAAAACTATGGGGGGAAAAACTTCTTCTTCCGGGAGGGTGAAAAAGAGCTTTGAAAACTATAACAGCCAAAGAGGACCAACGGCTAAAGCTCGAGATCTTACATCTTCCGGAAAGAAAAAGAGGAAAAGAGGCGGCTATCTCTTGAGGAATTAACGGAGCTGGGGGAGGCGTTTTTTCCGAAGGGTTCCAAAGTTACACCGGCGAGCTGAGCCGGGAAAATGAAAGACTCACCTACAAAAAGCTAATGAAGGTCGCTATATTAGCGGGGGAGGTTTGACCTAAAAAAGGGGAAGGGGCCACTTGAAAAGTGTTGTTCTTCGCAAACGGGCCGGATTGATACATCAATTTGCGAGTGTGGGGTCAGTGTTCGCAGGGAAGCTTGTACGACATCTGACGACCCCTTCGATGAAAAGAGGGAACAAAAGAGTCTTGAAATTTCGTTGTAGCGTGACCTAGAATATTATACTGAGAAAAGACTAGGCCCGGAGGAAGGGGGGGGACTTTTCTTAAAAGAAACTGAAAAATACCCGGGGAAAATAAAGGGAAGCGGCGGAGGTCGGCATGCGGGAGGGAAAATCAGGAGCCCGGCTCAAGAAAGGAAACTTCTGCCCACCGGAGGAATCAGGTCCCGGGGTGCCTGGTAAGAATGGAGACTGTACGCAAAAGCAAATTAGTCATTTCAACAGTCGGGAGGGGGGGTCTAACAACGCTACGAGAGGAAACTTCACGGATTGAAAACAGTTCTTCAATGGAATCATGATAAGGGCTCATCCTGCCACTCAATCGATACAACGATTATAGACGTATCTTTAGAAACCTTGTTGAATGAGCACAGGAAGAAAAAGTAAGGAAAAAAGAAAGGTACCACAGAAAGGATAAACTCGTCATAAAGCGAGATCGGGAGAAACGGACCAGCTATTTGGGGGGTTGGGGGGGGTAGCAGGAGTGCAACTCCTTCGAGACTGTTGAAAGAACAGGTCAAGGCGATCCACGCAGAGGGGGGGAGGGGCAAGCGGGGGTGACGTAATCGTGTATGGGAAAGGATCGGAGGGTGGTATACTGATCGAAGATCAGGGCAACTAACAAGGGACTAGTCACTACGAGCTAGAGAGGCACGCTAGTTTGGCTGTACGAATCGAAAATATACGGAGAAGAACAAATATCATCATAAATCATAGGGAGAGGGGGGAAATTGACTTGGCTACTTCAAAAGAAGTCAGGCCCAAACGGGGCCATGACCCTTCTTGAAATAAAGGGTATTGACTAGAAAAGGAGCCAGCGCGGGGAAAAGGTCTAAAAAAAAATACTTCGCCACGGTGATCAGGCGTTGAGTAAGAGGGGAAGCGCCATCGACTTTCATCTCTATTCATAGAAGGGAAAATGGCGCGGCGACATGCATCGGGACCGAGAAATCCCAAAAAAGAGTTCAGGCTGAAAAACAAAATCAGGAGGGACGAATCTTTCTATCGCAGAATAAAAAAAGGAGGAAGGGAAGGTTCAAAGCAGTCGGCTGAGATAAGAAAGAGCTAACTGAATCATCACTTCATGTCAATAAGACCGCTAGGGAAGGAACAGACCGGGGGGGGTTGGTTTCCGTGTGAGTCCGGGAGAAATTAGGAACTACCTTCCCAAAAGGAGTAACGTCTGAGGAGGAGCAAGTTAGGACACCACGATCGCGGTGGAGGGAATCTATAAAGCGTACGCATACTTAGAAGGGAGGTCTCGTCGAACTTCAATTGGCATCCATACGAATTATTAGCAAAAGAAGAGGGTAAAAAAGTTTACACACCCTCACTAGCCGCAGAAGGGAGAGAAAGTGAAAGGCGACTCCAGAGGGGAGGATCAAAGTAGACTAAAAAAAAAAGACAACTGTTAGGAGGCCAAGAGAGAGATGATAAAGGAGGAAAAAAACAAAAAAACCCTCCTTGGAAAAAAGTCACCCCTTGGGCGGGGGGGGGGCAGAAGTTCGGGTGCAGGCCTGAGGGACAAATGAGGGAGAGGGGGGGGCAACGGCTAAGCCTGCAATGATAACTATGGATTTCCAACATTGAATGAAGAAATCAAAAAAATCGGCAGGGGGGGGGGGGGGGATTGAGGCGTGGAAATATCGGCGCAGGAGATGGGGAGCAACATAATCACTACGTGAAAAAAAGAAGGGGTTTAAAGGTCGGGGCGAATGTCTAAAAAAAACAATCGTAGCAAGCAATAGTCGTACTTCAAAATGGGAACTATGGAGTCCTACAGGAAAAGGGGAACAGAACACGACCTTCTTCTAAATTGGGAAAGATCTATTCTCCGCGGAGGGGCTCACGAAGCGGAGACGCGCGTAACGGGGGGGGGGGGGGGACTCATGGCCCCTATGCTGGCGCCGGAAAAAAGGCATGCATTTCCCCTTATGGGTTTGCAGTAAGGAAAGGGGTCGTAGGGCTAGGCAAAAAACTTACAACGAATTCTCAAATGCGAAGTGGAGAAAAAGGGGTCTACCCGGATGGATAGAATAGTGCCAATAACGTGATCTAAAAAAATTACCTTGGAAAAAGGAGGTATAAGGATTGTCACATTCGTGTAAAAAAGACGTCAAAGGAGGGGTTCGAAGGTGGAAAGGGAAGGGCTTTTGAAAGAATATGTTGGCTGAGGGAGGAAGAAATGGTCTTATACCTCTCACATCGAGGGGTGGAAAGGCATCACAAAGCTCGAAGGGGGGATCGCCAGTGGTATTTTAAGCGTGAAGGGGAGACGGTACACCTCTTGAAGACCCATATCAAGAATAAGACCCTAATTAAATTTTCAACCGAAACAGAGAGGAATGAAAGCGGGATCATCAACAGGGCTGGTGGAAGAGCCTGGAGGGAAACACTCCAACAAATCTCTTTTCCTTGAGAGCGGAAATTCAGGGGGAGGGAGGTAAGAGTTAATCATTTCAGGAAAGTCACGTTGAGGTCCACTGAAGGGGATCTGAAAGAGGAATAGAAGGGGAACGGCCTGGAACGCAAACGGAGATTAAAGTAGGGGGGGGAAGAAGGGATTTCCTTATTGAGAAAAGAAGGAAGACAAAAAGCCCATTGAATCCTCCTCAAATTACCCGATGTAATGAAAAAAAATCAGAGAGGTGGTTGGAGGGAGGACCAGGAATCTTATTTTGTGGCAAAGACGTTAGGTTGCGTTATAAGACGCAATGGGATTAAACGAAAGAAGTCAGTTAGGTTGAAGGGGGGGTGTAAAAGAGGAATTTAGGAGCATGCGCGGAGGAGCAAAACACTACTGAGAAAAGAGGACGAGAAGATGGGGATTAAGGGGGGGCCACGGAGGGGGGGTATCTAAACTACAGGAACCGCGTAAAACTTTCTCACGCATACGAAGGGAGAGGGGGGGTCTGATCAAAAAAAGGGAAAAGTGAGAAAGGAAGATTTGTGGAAGACTTAGAGGTCGTGTGAAAAGAGGAAATAGTAAGATGGCTCGGCGAAAAAAAAACAGTAAAAGTTCCGAAGAAGAGGGGGATAAAATAACAAAACACTCTTCCTCCAAAAAAAGCGGAGGAAAATACAGGGGGGGAGAAAGTAACTAGGATCTTGTAAGGGAGGGGGAATCAGGATGGGGAAGGGAAAAAGGATTAGCTGCCGGCGCCGTGGGGGTAAAACACTGCAGCCTCAAGCAAGGGGACTCCTCTTTCCTGACCGCAGAGGTGAAGGTTTAAACAAAGGGGGATTCCATCTCGATCTGGGGAGTATAGTGTCCTCGGATAGTCCTCAGGGGTGCCAAGCTATTGGGGGGAAGGGGGGGGGGGACAAAAAACGGAGACATCAATGCCATATGGATGGGCGATGTAGAGGTGCTGATTTATCTTGCAGGAAAGGACGGCCAAAACGAACAGCAGGAGTCCAGTGTAGCCCACACAGCAACCCAAAGGGGGTTCTGCAGATCATAGTGGCGACAGAAGAGAGAAACGGGCAGTGCAAATCCTTTGGAATGGGAGGGGAGATGAGCGGCCGATGCCGGCCCGCATGACAGCCTCTAAGGGGGGGTGAAAGAAAAGGAACAATCTACAAAGAGGGCCAAGGATTTATGGATGGGAAATGCCTCTTGTGATGAAAGAAGGGAATAAGGGAAAAAGGGGGTTGACAATAGTGGCGAAGGGATAGGAATTGAGATAATCGCCGCCAAGAAAACTTTTCAATGGAAGAGGGGAAGCCAGGAGATTAAGCACGCAAAAAACAAGCAATACACTTCAAGGAGCAGGGGAAATCGGGAGAAAGCATTCGAAGCGGAGATAGAGCGAACTCTAGGGAAATTATCGGGAATATGTAGCATACTGAGGTGTTGACGGAAGAAGTGTTTTAAAATTACTATAAACGACAAAAAGACAACAAAATCACTACAGAGTAAACCTGTTAACAACAAAGTGATGTCACCTTTCACGTGAAAAAAGGGAGGAAGGAAAATGAAACAACGATAATGCAAAAAGGGGTCAACCAGAATCGGACTCGACGTCGTTTAAACCACACGAGGATGGGGGACGGTAAACGTGATTAACGCTAATATCCACGAATTAAACTAACGCCCTTGCTTTCCCTCATCCGGGGGGGGAGGAAGAAAAAGGGGAGAGGCAAGGAATAAGCGGGCCTAAAGCAAGTCATTAGAAAAGGAAAGGCCCTTTTTTAAATAACCTGCTAAAAAAGGAAAAAAAAGGGGTTTGACTTGTTGTGTTGCCGAAAGGGGGGGGGGGGAGTCTCCACTACCTCGGGGGCGTAGCAAAAAAAAAAAAGGTCACGAGGCGCTCCTTAGTGGAAAAAAGACTCAGTGTAACGGAGTCTTCCACCCTGCCCGACAAGGAGTTTAGGCAGGCCCAAACTCACGTAGTCTTCCGTTGGGGGAACGACAGAGGTTCCGTCTTGGAGAATTTCCTTGAAAAGCTCGCTCATAATAGGATACAAAGCCTATGACGCTAAGACAACGTCAGGGAAAAAAAAACCAACCTCGGCGAAGAAGGGGAAGTACCAGCCATGTTGCACAATAGGGGGAGCAAGGGGAAGGGGGACCAGGCCGGAATTTCCAGAGACACCAAAAATCAAAAAACTCCGCCCAGGACCGAGGGGGGGAGGGAAGGAGAATCGCAGAGCAAAACAACTGGCATTAGGGGGGGGGGTTTAAGGGTGTGCGACCGCTTGCATTGGGGTTGCTTTTCCACATGGGCAAGTCGCTCGCGAAGAAAAGAAGCCTTAAATTATCCGCAATTACAATCGCCGGGAAGAAAGACTTCGCGATGCCAAATACCACCGGGACCTCTTCGGGAAAAGGAGAAGAGTATGGGGGCGTTTGAAGGGAGGACATTCTAGTTCGGGGGGGGGAAATGATCTCCGCAATAGAGGTGGGGAGGAAAAATTGAAAGAAATCTTCCTCTCACTGAAGGGGAGGAAAGGTCAAAGCAAGGGCCTGTCCATTCGACTGAAGAGCTTACGGTGTGGGGGGAAAAGGAGCACGGGAAGAAGAGGGAAAAAAGCAAAGACTGCCGACGCGTGAGCAGGAATCGCTTTCATTCGGGGGCAAGTCAAAAGCTGCAGCGGATAGGTGGGCGTACTTTTACCAAATTCGCGACTGAAGCGGTTCGGGATGGACGTACGATCAACCGCACCCAAGAAAAAAGGAGACGAAAGAAGGAAAATTTTTCTTCCTGACTACTTAAGATGAATAGGGGGGGGGGACTTAAATGCAGGTGAACGTCGGAAGCGGTGAGGAAAGGCACGCCGGTGGGACAACTGACTCGACAACCTGAGTGTTAGGGAAGAGCAAAGTACGCGCCTCATGGAGACGCAAGGATGTCGGGTTGACCGGAGAAATAATGTGGGGAGAATTCAAGGAAACAAGAGAGAATTCCTAAAACCGTGTGTTCGACGTCAGTAGGGAAGACTGGGTTTTTCCTAAGGGGAAGTAAGGGATAAAGGGGGGAAAAAAATTCGGATAGAGGGAGTAGTGGATTTTGACTTGATGTCAAATCGTAGGGCACCTTACCGAGCTTTCCAAGGAAAAAAACTGTCCAGAGAGCGTGTATTTAAAAGGGGGGGTTAAAAAAAAATCTCATCAAAAAAAAAAAACAGGAGGAGAAGGGAAAACTTTGTTTTACAAAACGGGTAATAAAGGCTCGAAGTATAAGAAGTTTCTAAAAGAAAGGAAACATAGGCAATAAGAAAGAAACAGAAAGCCTAGGATAATTTCAAAGACGAAGGAGCCAGACCCTTCCAACATAAAGGGGCAAAATCGAAAAAAAAAAGTGAAAGGAAGAGTCTAATGGGGTCCGTCTACAATATGGGAGAATAACGAAGGATCTTTGCTCTGCAAATGCGAGAGGGGAGAATGAGCTCTAAATCAGGGGGACCTGAGTCAGAAAAACGAGACTTCGACCCTCTTCAACATTAGAGGAAAGACAAACATAGAGAAGGAGAAAAAAGGAAGTGAAAAAATGGACATCGTTGTTAAGTATCCGGGGAGGAGGGGGGGGTGTAAAAATTCAGGAAGAGGTGAAGAAAAAAAAAAAGGAAGACAAGCACGAGCGCTATAACTCAGGTGGACAAAAAAAAAGTAAAAAATCTCGGGATTGGGAAAAAAGCTTTGAATGCTGGACAAAGAAATAGGGCGGAGAGCTCACTCGTCTCTGTCGTCGGGCGTGGGAAGGGGGAAGGGGAAACGCTCAAACTTCATTTCAAAGTTAAGAATAAGAGAGGGGGAAATGGAGGTATCTGCGCGGACGGTTGGAACAAACGAGAGAAATTCGCTAGTCTTCAAGGCATGCATAAAGCGAGGGGAAGGAATCAGGGTCAACAACTTAAGTCAGAAATAAAATTGCGGTTTTGGGAAAGAAAGCTTGAAGGTGGGGGGGAGGCTAAGAATTTAAAGGCTGGGGAGGTCAGGAAAAAATTGAAAAGTGCTGGGCTTCGCGGCGGGGGAATTTTCTTTGTGGGCAATAAAACCGGCACGGAGTGGGAACCGAACAAACCTAAGCTCACGGGAGGCGAAAATTCTAAGGGAAAGGACTAAAGTCCTTTCGGAGTTCAGTGGTGGGGGGGGAGGGATGTTTGAATGCTCTCGGGCAAGGAAAGGAGTTGGTCAATGGGAAACATCTCAAGGAAAGAATGACCGCAGTGGGGGAGGGGGACTGCAAGGCCGAGAAAAGAAGTGGGGGAGGACGTGGGAGAAAAAAGAACATTCATGGGGTATTCCCGAGGATGAGTTCGGGAAGCGATAATAAAGGGTAGAAAGATCATCTTTCCTAACAGCAAGGAGAGAAAAGGGAGCTGGGATCGGCGCATAAATCCGTGAGACGGTGGGGTGCTTAAGCCATGAAAAGAGGAAAACTCTGCTAGGCCAGCTGGTAAAGAAGGGAGAGAAACTGGGAAGAATTCTCATAATCAAACCGTTGGGGGAGGGAGCCAGACCGGCGAAATACCTCTCTTCAACCAAATAAAAAAAAAAGAAAAGGGGGTAAGAAAATGTTATTTAAAGGAGTGAGCAGGAAAAGGCGCGGAGATCAGCTAAACTCCTTGCCTCGAAAAAGAAGGTTCTAGACTCAGATCCGCTGGAGAAGGGCGGGAGGATCGAATTTAGTCTAGTTTGAGAGAATGGGAAGCACACCTCGTGGTTGTAACAGACTGGCGATGTAACGATTCGTGGACATTGGGGGGCATAGAGGGGGGAGTTTCAAAGACATGAATGTTTAAAGGCACTTTTCTCCATCCATGGGAAAGATGGGAAAAGAAACGGGTCAGGAGGATGGCTTGGTTGGTTTGGCAGTAGAGGGGAAAATCCTGTACCACCAAGGAGGGGGAGACATACAATCACTTCCAGGTATGGTGGAGGGAAAACGAGTAGCATCAGCACCATCTCTCCTTTCGAAGAGGGGGGGAAAACCGAAGAAAAGGGAGAAAGTTCATGGGGAGTAGTGGGTTGGGGAGTCAATCTATTTTCTAAGAAGGGGGAATCGGGGGAGCAGCGGCGATCCATCCCCCGAAGAGGGACACCACGAGGGGAACAAAGGAAAAAAAAAAAAGGGCCGGCTAGCTGGAGCAACCTCAGCGAAAAGGGCATTCCATAACAAAGACAGATGTCAGAGGCAAATCTCTTGCAAAAAGCCGCGAGAGGTCATCGCGCCGAACATCGGCCGCGCTAGGAAAATTAACATGTAAAAAAAAGGGGGACGACAAAAGAAGGGATCAGATAGTGGAGCCAAGAGAGAGGACGAGGAACATGTGGTTTTTCTAGTTGGGCAGAAAAGATCTGGAAGATACTAGGGCCGGTTGGTGGGCAAGAGGATTTAGGCGAACGATACTGACCGTAGCAAAACTATGAAAGGGTCGATCGGGAAAAAAGGAAGTCAAAGTGCGCTTGGAAAAAAGGGGGGACTCCCGAAAAAAAACGCTCGCCCGATCGAGAAGAAAGGGGAAGACAGACGCACCCTTCTTCAGAATAGAGGGAAGAGCAATTAGCGATCTGTCAGCGGGTTGGGGAAAAAAGTACAAAACCTGGCAGCAGAGCTGGGGGAAAAGCAAGTTTCGATAAAAAATATGAAAAATCTGTCATCGAGGGTACGGCTAATGGTTATTATGGGGGTCACAAAACTGGTGGCATTATCAGCTTGTGTGTTCGGAGGAATCAGTATTCGCCAATCAAGAATGGGGGGAACGAGGGTTTTCGCTGTAAGACAAGAGAACAAGATGACTGAATAAGAATAAAACTTCATAAAAGCGCTGCCACCAAATCTAAGGAAGCATTGGTAGTGGCGCATACCTCGCAGTCGGAGAAGAAGGAAAAAAAGAAAAGGCCACTAAGTCTCAGGTTTAATCACGTGGAAGGTAATTAAAAAAGCCTCGACGGCGATGAGGGGGCGGGCATGAACCTCCTCTAAACCCCACCACCCAAAGGAGGAAGAAATTCCGACCAAGATAAAAAGGTTCCCGGGGAGGTAGGGAACTATACCGAAAAAAGGAAAATGTTAAACCATGGCCACTCTTTGGGTCTCGAAAAGTAAGGGGAGGGAAGGAGAGAGTTGTGCACCGGATTCAGGACTTGACAGGTCCAGAGCGAAGCCTTCAAGAGGAAGAATAAATATTGAGTCCCGGGAGGGATACAGGTCAGGTTTTTAAACGGAGAGGCAAAGAAAGGGGGAAGGAAACGCTCGGGGGGGTGTTGGGGGAAGCAGACGCCGTCAATAAAGAGATCGTCCGAGAAAGGGAACGGGCGTGTTGAGTTGGAAAAGGCTCTGACATTCCGGGAGGGAACGTTGATGATTCCCTCTTCATTCGGAAAAAGAAAGCAGACTGGGTGAAATTTCCGCTTCTGAATCGTGAGAGGCGCGTTGGAAAACTCTGGTAATAGCGGAAAAGAAAACTGCCTAGTCAAGGAAGAGCGGAAGATCACCATTCACGAGAGTGGGGGAGGGGGGGGACGCAGACGTATAAAGGAGGCCATAAAGAAGGCAAGCTCATCAGAGGAATACGAAAAGTCACGGAGGGGAGAGAAAGAAGTCCCATAATGAGAAACTGGGTTCCCAGTTCAACTTTTTTGATAAAGGGAAGAAAAGGCCCGCGGGTCCGGGGAACCAGTTTAAAAATACTTCTCCACTGTTCTGCGAAGGGTGAGGAAAAAAGGGAAGTTGGTCAGCGCGCAAGAGAAGGAAAAGATAGGCAAATCTGAAGGAAAGCAAGAATGGGAAAGAAAGCTCATGGTTCCCCGAGGCACGAAAGAGGGAGGAGAGTAACTCGTCAAGTTCCATCCTCAAGAGGAGAGGGAGAAGAAGCGTCGTACAAATCAGTGCCGTGCAGACAAAAAGGGAGATAACATTAGCCTTAATGGAGGGAAAAAGGGGCTGGCACTCTGAGGGGAGCAGACCGTGGGGGTGCACCAGGCGGTTTTATCCTGAAAAACCTGTCGAAAAAAAGAAAAAAAAGTCTTTCACTATGAGAGGAAGTCTTCTGCCCAAAAAAGAACGTGGCGCTCAAGAGAGACTGAAAAGACGGCTCTCCTTCTTCTGTGAGGCCAGGAGGTGAAGGGCCAACGAAGGAAAGGCTTAGCAGACAGGGGACATCGTATCTTTGCACGCACCAAAAAGGAAAGAAAAAGACGACTCCCATAGGGGAAGATGATAAGGAAAGAAATGGGGGTGTGAAGGTTCTGCATATCGTCTCAAAAACAAAAAAAAAAAGAGAAGATAATATTACTAAGAGGCAACAAGGGGGGAAGGATCATCGGACAATATTGCAGGGCGATTTGACGGGAAGATTCAGATAGGAATCAAGGAGAAAGCATGGACGGGGGCTAAGGCACTGCAGCATCCTGATGGGATTGAATGTCGAGAAGCAAAAGAGGGGGAAAGTTCAACAACTACTTCTCTTCTAGGGAGAGAAAAAAGAGGTGGGATTGAACAATCTCAGACGTGGAAATACGGGGGCTGAAAAAGAAGGGCGGGCAAAAAATGCGGAAAAAAGGAGGACAAATAGTCCATATCTCTCTCTGAGGAGGAGAAGAGAGGCCTCGAGTGGTATATCATCCTACATCAATAAAAAAGGGAGGGTACTTCACGCGATACAAGGAACGCCGAGGATTATGTCCAGGAGCGGCAAATGACTAGAGGAGTGGGTAGCCTCTTCCCCTATGCTGGAGAAGGGGGGGGGGGGGCTATTTCATTGTTTGTTTAAAAACTGTGGATCTAATGGCGCGATGCAAAGAAAGGAAAAAAAGAAGGAAAGAAAAGGTTCATTGGTGAAGAATGTCAACAAAATGATAACGCCTATTCTCACTAAAGATATCAAAAAAAGGGGGGGAAGGGGGGGGGGAAAGAAGGATCATGGATGGGCGACATTCCATTTAGAAAGAAAATAAGGGGTGAAGAGTTTCAAACTATGCTGCTGGGATGCGGGATTTGGGTGCCAGGTAGAACGGGAAGAAACCCAAACAACTCTCTGTAGGGGATCGCCTCGGAAGTGATCGGCAAGTTGGGGGGGTGGGAGGTCCGAGAAAGGGATACAAACACAGAGACTTAATCATCACGATGAAAGAATTTGCATTCAACCACGAAAAATAGGGTAGGGTTGAAAGATCAGAAGGAAAAGGGGGAAACCTTGAAAGGGATTGGAACAGAACAACCACTCCAAAAGGGCCAGGAGGACACGTCACGATAGAGAGTTTATGGCGGGGGAGGTATCAGGCCGGGAATGAAGACGACAGAGAGGAAAAAACAGCTAGTACTATAAGAGATAGGGGAAACAAACGCCCTGTAGAACGCCTAACGGAGGGGAAAAAGTGGGGAGAATATTGGGGGGATACGAAGGAGCAGAACACATGGATCTCTTTGCTTAACGAGGTGAAAAAAAAGAGAGATCCGTTTTGAGAACACAATTAGAAAAAAAGGTGTCAAGGGAAAAGTGCGTTTGCAGTAGAGGACGTGAAGGACCGGCAAAAGAAGATCCAAGGTGGTCAAGAGGATTTGAGGGGGCAGAAAGAGGAAAGGTAGCAGACTGCCGAAAAAATAACTAGAGGATTGTGGAATTGAATGGCCCAGAAGGATTTGAAATACCGAGACAGGACCGGAAGCAGGGCTTGACAATTGGGAAATGCCGCGGTAGCGAAAACACGAATGTCAAGGGGAGGGGGTTTCAAGAGCAGTAGAGCAGGGGGGAGGGGCGGATTCAGAGTCGAAAGATGACGGGCGAAAACATTCCCGACAATAGAAAAGGTCCAACATCCTGGTTCTAATCACAACCAGGCTACCTGAAAAGAGTGGAAGCAAAGCCATAAGCGAACGTACATTAAGGGTGGGGTATTATTGAAAGTGACGAAAAGGAGGCAGAGCACGGCAGCCGTGGGGGAACAAAACAAGCGACAGCACTAGCTCATGGGCGGCGACAAAAAGGTCATGCCGAAGGGCTGGGTCGATAGTTTTGGGAAGGGAAGTGCCGCTCTCATCTGGCAAAACGGGGCTCGGGAATAGGGGGAAATCCGGGGGGAGCGCCTGGGGGGAATTAACAAAGGGCAAACGGCAAGAATTGCTGGGGAGAGTATCAGTGCAGGGGAGGGTTATCGTTCATGTGACCTACAGCGAAAATCGGCTGGAGCAAAACGGGAAGAGGAATAAGCAATTCATTACAGAAGGGGGAGCCGGGCAACCCACAGGGTTGATTCAGCGACGTGCAACAGAGACCGGAGAAAAGGACCCGTCCGCAAAAAAGAGGGGGGGTACCTTCGTGGCGATCTCAGGACGGCCAGGGCGGACGTCGAATGAGCTTCAGTCGAATTTTGCCAGATAGGGACCCTGGCTCGACTCGGATCGGAAAGAAAAGGTGGATATAACTTTCTCTGGGGAGAAAGGAAGGAGGGGGTAAAGGTAACCTCGTATACAGACGATGGGAAGTTATGAGAGCTCCGGAGAAAAGAGAAGGCGCAGGGGGAAGGGTCAAGGGAAAAACATGGTTAAGAAAGAGGTTTGGCTACTCCTAAAACAAAGAAAGAAATTAAAATAAATCTGCTAATCTTCCGAAATCATTGAAAAGCTTAAGAGAAAAGGACGCGGCGATGAGTACTTGAGGGGCATAGAAAAGATAATCTAACGGATTGGTGACGTCAAAATAAGGGGGGTTATCGTGACTATATGCGAGAACTTACAAAAGCCAACTTACTGCCATATATTAAATCCTTGACCCAACAAGCTGCTGCCAAGGATTTAAAAGGAATAACAGATTCAAGGCGAATAACACCTATCATTCAAAATGGGAAGAAAGCGGACCTCTACAAAAGATTTGACACAATCGGCTGCGAGAAAAAAAATAACAGTTATTAACCGAAATAGCCAGGGCAGAAGGAAACATCTCCTTGTAAAAGGGGGGGGAGCCTTGGTAATTATCACCAATAGCGAAAGAATCTCTCTGGCAGATCAGTGAGAAACCTGAGGAAAGGGAAAATGTTATAACGTCGTCCTTTGCAGGGGGGGGGGGTGTAGGTCCTGGGCAAGAGCTGGGTGCTACCCCTCCATGAGGATAGGTAAAGAGGCAACGAGGGGCGTCTCCGGAGCTTGTCCCTCACGGTGGTACGAGAGGTCTTCAAAGTTCAAACCGCCTCACTAGGGGCGGACGGGGGAAGGAATCTCTAGAGTCTATATCAAGGGGGGGGGATTACAAATAAATAGGGGGAAATTGGAACCCTTTACATGAATGGAAGGGCGCGCAGACTCCTTTAATACCCGAAGATGAGACGCTACCCGTCAGGACAACTCGCTCCTCCTCCTCAAAAAAGAAAGGGAAGGGTCATTATGGACCACTCTGAAGATGAATTACCAAAAACGGGGGAAGGGGATAGCCGCTGCCAAAAATAAAACAAAGTCGCAGAACAGAAAAGCGAAACTGCGCCTTCGCCAGTAGCCGAACACTCGGAACTTGGGTGTTTTTCTGTTTCTAACAAAAGAATTGGCGGGACAACACCGAAAAACAATGTCAGGGTCACTCTAGAAGCACTTCAAAGACAAGGGAGCGTCAGGTGGAAAAAGGCAATTCTTCGCTAGCCAAAATAAAAAAAGCTGTCCTCTGAAGATTAAAGGACTTTTATGAGTGGGAGGTTGAAACTTCTAGGACGTGGTTCCAAGAGATCGGGGGAAAGAATAGGGAAAAAGGGGAAGGGGAGATCCGTCATGGCTCCTAGTCCGTAAGGAGGAAAGTCAACGCAGATGACCTAAGGACAGGCGCAGAGGAAAAGAAGATAAAGTTGGTCTCCAGGAAGGAAGAGCTAGAGACTTTACCAAAGACTACTAAGCCGAAGAGTGGGAGAGAGAAAAATCAAAAACAAATGACATATTGATTGTTGGCAGAAAGAACCTGAAGTAATAGAGTCGCGTGACCCAGGGCGGCTGAAGAAAGGGCGGAGTCGTGAGCTCTGGAGAGGCATAACCGAAACAAAAGAAAACGTGAGACTACAATCAAAGGCGAAAAGGGGAAAAAAAGAATGAACGGAAGATTCCTCTATAGGAGTGGGAAGGACAAAGGAAGTGAGGGGCCGCGGGGCGGAGAGGAAATTTGTGGAGGAAGCAGGACAAAGGGAATGTCGAGAGAATCCTTAAGAGAAATGCAGGGGGTGACTCACCATTACTGAGAGGGGGGGGGGGGAAAATAGGGTTGGCGCTCTCGGACAATCGATTCCTCGGCTTTACGTGTTTGACGACATATTGGAAAGCACTTTGAGGGGGGACTATTGTATTCTGACAAGGGGAAAATAAGGAGGGGTCTGGAAAGGGAGTGCTTTGCGTGCCCTCAGTATGCGGACACACGTCTTTAAAAAGACGGAGCGAGCTTGGACGTTACAGAGGGTAAAAAGAATCTCGAACAACAACAACTTATTCTAGGAAAGAGAGAAGAGGGGTGGTTATCCCCGTAAAGAAATCGATTCGATTAAGTTAAAAATGGAAGAAAGGAACTAGGAAAAAATAGGAAGTCAAAAGCAAAATCAAAAGAGTAGCAGAGTTAAAGGGAGAC
>Ga0179591_1328402_pt1 | contig 16734 bp, 20 predicted proteins | sample CZOMad2_1_08_16f_FD_182891 | JGI IMG/M metagenome (GOLD analysis project Ga0179591, IMG submission 182891) | Vadose zone soil fungal communities from Angelo Coast Range Reserve, California, USA - CZOMad2_1_08_16fungal (PacBio error correction) | ecosystem: Environmental > Terrestrial > Soil >...
TTGGGGACCATTCGGGGCAAGGGGCGTCTTTTCACTCTTTTAAACGGCCGACAAGGCGTGTTGGGGGAAAAAAGAGGAGTTGGCAACAAAGTCTATCTCGGTAATCCGAGCTGGTGGGGGAGGGACCGGGCTCTTCCCTTCGTGACACCTGCTATTCCGAAAAAAAGACGGACATAGTTTCAGCTGGAAGTCAGCCGATGCCATTGGTCGCGTTCTCTGCAAAGGAGAAGTCCGTTTCGAACTTCGAAAGTAGTCAGCTAACTCACGTCATATTTGAGATAGACTTGGGCAAGAGACAAAGCGCTTCCGGAACGAACACGAAAGAAGAGGGAGGGTTGCCGGAGCAGAGGCCACGTTTCACGTTCTCCTCGGGCCAGCCACAACATGCTTGGGTTATGGGGACTAGCGCTTTTCACAAACGCGAGGTTTAACGAAGGCTACCAAACATGGGTAGGAAAAGCACACTAGAGAATTAAAAGTCCTCCGCGCCAGCCCGTGAGACGAGTTTGTTGCATTATTTGAAGATGAATCGAAAAGAAAAACCCCGCCGACATCGAACGGGGCGGGGGACGGAGGGAAATCACCAGGGCTCATAGTTTTTTTCTCTGATGGGGTTTAACCCCTCTTTTCTAACATTTGGGCAGAAGAGTCAGGTCAATCTGCTTTTACCATACGACGCGGCGACTTGGCGTTCAGCAGTAGAAAGCAAATTGGTCGTGCAAAAGACGTCTAACCAAGAGAAAAACAAACGGAGGAAGGAGCGTCGTGGCGGGTTGTTTTGAGAAGTCTGAAAAGCAGACAAAAAAGTGAAATCAAACGCCTGATTAAGATTTGCGACGAGAAAGCCTTAACCGACGGACCGTACGAGGCTACAAAAATACACCAGAGCGGCAGAGGGCGCCGTGCCAAAAATGCAGATCCAAAGACCATTTGCCCGTTCTGAGGCTCGATAGATATCCACCAATCACGACAGTCCGCCTCTTCACTTTTGTGGGCAGAAAAGCGGAAAAGTCGAGACATCATCGACGACAAAACACCGAGGGACATGACGCAGCTGCGTACTAAAACCTATGACAATGGGCGAAAGTTTATCAGAAAGACCGGGGCGCGCCTGCGCCTAGCGTGAGGAGAAGCGGGATCCGCTTTCCAAAGGGTAATCTTGAAAAAGGGGAGACAGGGAGTCGGGAAGGGATAGGTTCTAAATGGGCAATGTCAAATAGGGACCTAATTGAGCGGGAATAGCCCTCTATAAGTCAAAAGTCGAGATCGGACGCGGGGGAGTGACTAAGGTTATGGGAGGGAAAGGTCAGTGGGGCTTATTTCTCTGCCCCTTCTTTGGTCCTGGGGAGTGGGCGGATTGAAGGCAAAGCCGATCTGGGGCTGGTATGGAGGTTGACAGTGGGGAAAAACAAATTGATGAAGGCTCTTGTCGACGGGGGGGGGGGAGTGGGTTTATAATCAAAGAAACCGGAGAACCTGATTGAGCGCGAATCTCCTTAGTGCCTTACCGGACTATAGGAGCTCAGCTTCCAGAGTCTCGGAACATAAGAGTCTCCCGGGCATCTCTCCCAAAGCCATCGTCTACCTCTCCACTCGTGGAAAAGGAAAAAAAAAAGAAGAAAAAAAAGCACCATCATTCAAAAGTTCTTTGAGGATCTCCAGTCCATAACTCACTCCAGATCTACAAAAACGAAAAGGAGCGTTAAACTACAAGATAAAATCAGGACTTCCCGGGGTCTGCAACCGAGGATAAAATATAGAAGATATTTAAATAAAAAGTCCATCGAGCACGTGAGCGAGATAAAGCCCGGAACGCTTAAGACGGGGTGCGAAAGTGCGAAAAAAAAATAAGGAACTATCTGAGTGGGAAGAAAAGGCGTGAGAGACATTGAGAAAACTTGAGAGCTCTATAGCTGCGGGGGGAGGAAAGGGTCAAGGCAGATGGGGTACTGAATAGGGAAAGCTTAAAAGATTCTTTTAAGGGCGAACAAGGTGGGGGTGGGTCTATTTAGGCGAGAGGGGAAGGGCAACGGGAAGGGTTTTAATTTGGGGGGTGAAAGGGGAACAGGGTCACCAACGCAAAGCGAAGAGGGCCTCATCAAATCACACAGATTTCAAGGAGGGGGAAGGAAGGGGTTTATAAGATTATAAGGTTAAAGGGGAAAAATAGAAACTAGGATATATGTTGTAGAGAGAGCACCCGTGGGACTCACAACAAGAAGAAAAAAGGGGGGAGGGCAGGCCTTCTGAGCCAGGAGATCGAGGGTACAAAAAAAGAACCCAGGGAGATTGGGGAGCTTCGAGAGGAGAAAGGGAGAGGGGGGGGTTTTCATCTTAAAAGGCAAGGGAGTGGGGTAAGCCCAAAAAAAAGCCGGGGCTTTAACAAGGAAGCCGGGCTCATGTCCCTCGGGTGGAAACGCTGGGGGGGACATAGGGCAGGGAAAAGATAACTACATTGACCACTCTCAAATCGAGCAGGCGGGGGGAGGAGTTTGTTTAAGGGGGCAAAAGAAGCTAAAAGAAGGAGCGTCATCAGATAAAGAATAGGGTCAGAAAATTCTCAAAAGAAGGCCCCACGTGTGACAGGAAAAGGAGCAAGAAAGTGTTAAGTATAATCAGAGAAGGGGATGGACCCGGGGCATGCCAAGCAAGGGGGCGACACGAAGAAGCAAGCGGGGGAAAGACCTTCCTTGTCATGCGAATCACCGCAAGGGGGGTACAAGTTCGGGACGGGACGGGGGATCTCTCACAACAAAAACTGAAATTGAGGAAGTAGGAAGCCTTTCTAGAGGGGGCGGGGGATGTACTAAGGAGACAGGGGAGTCTAACGAGTGTCACTAAAAGGAACTTTGAGGAAAACTGGGAAATTATCGATTTATATTAAGTTGAGAGAAAAACGTTAGAGCCAGGTGGTCCAATGTGAGACGGGGAGCTGGATGATAAAATATTAAGGGGTCATGGAATTACCGCTAAAAGGAGGGGGGGGGGAAAACTTGTTCGTAAACATCGGATCTAAAAAGCGAGGATGGGTGTTCCTATTTAACGTACAAAAATGAAACAAAAAAAAGAAAACGAAAGCCAAGGTCGAAAAGGGAAAGAAGACTTCGCTGGGGGCTTGAAAAAAGGGAAAAAAAGGGCAAAAAACCGTGGAATAAGAAGGGTTGGACTAAGGCGTAACTGGCTCCCTGTGTGAGGCCTTGGGTCAAGGAAATCAGACGATAGGGGGTGAGAAAAACTAGGAGACGAGATGGGTTTTCATTGATTAGAACGGAAAAGTTTACCCATGATCAGAGAAATAAAGAAGGTAAGTTAAAAAAGAGAAGCGGCAGCATCGGCTGGATTGGGGATGTCAAAGGGCGCGGGGCTGGGGTTTATACACACTTGGGAATAAGAAAAGGCCATCGCAACAATTCTCCTCAGTAGTACGAACAGGGAGAGAAGACCATGAGCGCACCATAACGCAAGTGGAAAAAAATCTTAAATGGATTTCCTCGCAAGAAGGAGTGTGAGGAGCGCAGCCATCTAAAACAACACGGGAATGGAAAACGCGTGCAACGCCAGTTGGAAAACGAGTTACTTCTTTACTAAAGGGATCAGGGTGTAGACCGCTGTTAAAGAGGATAGGGAGCGAGGGGAAAGACTTTCTTTAAGATACGGGGAGTCCCTCATAGATTTCCTGCGTGATAGGAAAAGGGGGCAGGAAGGATCACGGGTTTTTCAAATGGTGAGGGAGGAAGAGGGGGGTTTTAGAGAGAGCGAGACACGGTGAATAGATGGGTTGGGCTGAAAGAGTAACAGGAGCCAAGCTCTTAAAAGATGTAGGGGTTAGGGGGGGGCGGGATTTAAGCTCAGGAATAGGAACGCGTTATAAAAGACCTTCTCGGAGAGGACAAATACCTTCAAGAAGGGGAGCGAAGGCGAAAACGCTTTAAATCTAAAAACCCAAAAACCCCCATGGAGGACCTCTGGAAAAGAAAGAGTTCCCAAAAAAGACCATTCCAGAGCGGAGGGGGGGGAAGTATCACCAGAACGGGAACCCAACTTCGGAATCAAAATGAAACGGGGAAAGGTAATAAAAAACGGATAGGGAAAGCAATACTAAGCCCCGATGGAGATACAGGCGTCAAGGGCAAAGTAGGGGAAAATAAGAATATGAGTTGTCAGGGGGAAAGGGCGGGGGACCCTTCAAACTAAGAATACAGGGAAGAATTCCCATATCGCGCTTTAACTACTTTCTCGGAAAACCTCGGTAGGAGTCAGGGGGCTCATCCGGAGAGACTTTCTAGGGGTGGAGAAAAACTAAAAACTCTCCTCTTCTTACCTGGAATGAGAAGAGCTTAGGGGAGGAAAGTAGAGGGGTGACTCAGCTATTCGAATCTAAAAATGAGATATGACAGAAAAGGCACCATAAATGAGTCGGGGAGCGTTTGAGGGAATATAATGAGAAGGAAGGCCGAGGGTCTTTGGGGGGGACAAGGGTGCCAGAGGAGGAGGGGGGTGGTCGAATCGTGTGGGGGGAAAAGACGTCGTAAAAATTCAAGGGGAGTGAAAAGGACGTCAAAGATGGTAATCCGGGGCGGTTGGCTGCACGCAACAGCATCTGACAAAAAAAACAGAATGAAAAAAGAAAGCAGAGGGGGTGGGGGCCGTTTAAAATTGTCGAGGGGTGGGAGGACCGCGGGGGGGGGTCTGATAACTAGGGTGGCAAAAAACGTAACTCCTCCGGGGGGGGGAGCAAAGAGGGAGACCATGGGACATATTACCGCAAAGGGGGGACAAAAAGTAACATTCGGGGAAAAGGGGTTATCAACATAGGAAAAAACTATGAAAACAGTTGGTTGAAAAAAAAAGGAACGAATGTAGATTTGGAGGAAGGGGGAGTTGGAAACTATTCATAGAAAGAAAAGGAAGTGTCCCCAACGAGTTCGGGGGCGAACTCCTGACCTAGAGGTGAGGGAAAGACCTTATACTTAAACCTTCGGTAAGGTCCGAAGGTTGTCGGAAAAGCGCGAGAAAAAAACTTAAGGAAAGGGGGGGGGCCGGCTTATCAAAAAAAGGGGCAAAGGAGGGATAGGAGAAAAAAAGAAGAAAAACTCAATCAGGGGCAGTTAATATTCAGTCGGGGAGGGGAACGAAAAGCAAGTCTGCTACCAAAGACGTGAGGGATTTCATTAGGGAAAAAAGGGGAGGGGGGAAGGACCTCATCATGGCAGAAGAAAAATAGGGGGGGAGAGAAAAAACCGGACGCGAACCTTGGAAGAAGTTGGGCCCAGGAAAAAAAGCATATTAGTGGACGTTTCACGGGGGGGGGGGGAGTGCGAGGAGCAGGGACTCGTAAATAAGATATCAATGGGAAGGGGAGAAACCAGGGGGGTGGTTGAAAAGGGTGAAGCTCAATTTCTGTCTGGAAAATGGCGATGACCTGAAAAAAAGATTCTACAGACACACCAAAGGGAGATATGATTCATCTGGGGGAACAGGAAGGAAAAGAGGAGCAATCCGGTGGAAAATTTCAAACAAATAACCGGCGTGTTACAGGTAGAAGGACACATGTCGCTCTGAAAGTACTTTGAAGATGAGGAAAGGGAGGGGAAAAAGCAAGTTACTTCTTGAAACGAAAGAAGATAGATTCCGGACACAATACGGAAGCCAGGTGTCTCTTTAAGTTCGGGGGAAGGGGGGTGAAAGGGGAAGCAAGCGGGAGGAAAAAGATGAGGAGGATGCATTCTGAAGTCTTCAGAGTCATGCCAGGGGACACGATCGGGTGGGGTGGGAATATAAGGGGGGCAGGAGAAAGGTAAAACAGATCAAAATTAACATACAAAGGGAGGTTTGCACCGTAGCAGCAGGTAGAAAAAGGAGGGCATGGTTTAAACTCAAGATTTTCTAAAGAAACGGGGACGGGACTTGGGGTTAAGGTCCTGTGGGATAAGAAATGGGAAAAAAGGGGGGGGTACAACCTCCTTCTACAAACTTTAAGAGGAGGGATCAGAAGGAAAAGGCTAGGTTAGGAGGAAATCCGGAGGACCAGATGGGTCCGGTGAAAGGGGGGGAGGGGAATTCGTGTCAACGAGGAAAAAAAAACGACCGCACTGGGAGATTAGCAAATGTTATAACAAGGGGTTTGGGAAGGGTTGGCTTAAAGACTCGTGTGGCAGGGTGACGTTTGGACAATCTGCTGAAATGTAGGGGAAAAGGAACTACCTCTGAGGAACAGAGAGGTGATAAGCGCAACTTGAAGTCAACCTTTGGAAGTGGGGGGTCGGGCCAAAAAATCCCGAAAAACGCGACACATAACGAGACTCAACTCATTAATGCTTGGTGGGAAAAGGTGCTTTAGTCAAAAGACCAAAACTGGGGAAAACGCAATACTGAGGGCTTGGTAAGCGAGAAAGAATGGAGAGGCCAGTTATACACAAAAAGAAGAGGGAAAAGACAGGCATCTCCGGAATCCTTTCAACATACAGTCAGGTAAGAAAGTTGGAAAAAGCGTTCTTCAGAGGACTAGCTCAAACACAGGAAGACGAGTAAAATGCAGCAGAAGGTGGAAGAGGGGGGTCTGAAGTCAATCTTATACAGGCGATAGAAGGCAAGGGGGAAGCGCTATAAGAAGGCTCGAGAAGCTTACGAAAAGGAAAAACGGGGGGAAAAATTTTATTCTTCAAGTTAAGATCAAAAGAAGGATCGGCTGATCCGCCTTCGATAAGAGAGGTGAGGCGAGACTCGGAGAAGGGAGAAGTAAAACTTTTTGCTAAAAAAAAAAAAAAAGAAAAAACATTGGAGAGAATACTGTGTGAAGGGGGCTTCAGGAGTAATGCAATTTCAGATTCCCGCGGAAGGGGTTGAAGGGATGAGAGGCAATGAGGAATTGGAATGCGGGGGAGAAAGTAGGGAGGAGGGAAAATCAAGGGGGGGTTCAGTCGCGGGCAGATAGAGGTGAAGGGGGGGGGGTCTTTACGAACCTGGAAGGGGGGATACAAAAATAAACAGAGGTATTGGGTTCGGGGCCTCAAATACTCTCCTGGTGGTAGGGGGTCAGAGAGGTGGAAAAAAAGGGTTGCTTTGCTGTAAGTGGCTACCTTTTGGGTGGAGTTATGGGGGGTACGCAGGAAAATATAAAGGGGGAATTAAGCATCGCAAAGGTAAGGAAGAATAGGAATTTCTTATCTAAATCTTAAGGAAGATCAAAATAGGATGATAAAAAAACGCAAGCTACAATCCGGGCGAATCCAGGGAGACCGGGGAAAGACATCACTGGGAAAGAAACTATACGGTATCTCATCGCAAGAAGGGAGACCAGAAAAGGAGAAGAACGCCCATCAAAGAGGGAAAACTAGGACCTGCTGACCAAGGGGCAACAGGGGCCAAAAAGAGGGGAAGAGCAAGCTCGCCAGCAAGGGTAAAAAAAACTTAAAATCGATCCGAAAGGGAGGAAGAGCGACACGCAGCCTTAAGGGAAACAAAGTGCAGGGAAACAGCCGCACGAAGTTGGCATTTCGAAAGGAAGAAGGGGGGGAACTAAATCGGGAGATCGGGAGCGAGAGGGAACATGAAAACGAGGGCTTGCCTAGGCCAGAGGCTCCTTAGGTTCACTAAGGGAGAAAATTTCGTTGTGGGCGCGTGACCGGTCACGGGGATCTTTTCAGGGAGGGATAATGGCTGATCCGCGGGAGGTTGTGTTTTCAACTGGCTAACTTGGGAACCGAAGGGCATAGGCCATAAAAAAAGGAAGGATGCAATGAGTGAGATGTGGGTGGAATCTTATAGGTTGAGGATCCAGTAACCACTTAGATGTAGAGGTGGGGAGCAGACCCAGAAGGTAAAAGCAAGAACCCAAAAAACGTGAGAGGGTCTCAAGGAGACTGTTTTCCCTAGACCGGAAAATTAAAGAATCAACGGGAGAGGGCTGGCGAGATCATAAAAGAACGGGGACTGGAACTGAAGGGGTTTGATTGTACGCACCGCTAAAAGGAGGAGAGAATCGTCTCATTCCTGAAGTGCAGAGGGGGATTTGTAAAGGGGTGAGACTTCACTATAAACAGGAATGGGAGACTCAGAAATCCTCTAGAGAGACTAGGAAGAAAAAGGGGGGATTTTTATAAAAAGAAAAGCAGGAAGGGAACCAGGTCATCGCCGCAAACTTCCTTTCCTGGAAATCAAGAACCTTCGTACGGTGAAAAAAAATTCTAGCATTAAGGAGGAAAGTGGGAAAAAGGATAAGAAACATAGGTAAAGTGAATTTCCTAGAATGCAGATTGAGATTGAGGGGCGAAAGAATCCTCCAGACCTGCAGGGGGAGATCAGAAAAAGCATTGTCTCAGTAAGCACTGGAAAGGCATGGATACTCTCTAAACAACCAAGAGAGATTAAAAAAGAAGGGAAAAAATGGGACCTATACTGCATGCTTGGGGGGAATCGGAGTAAAGTGAAAGAGTTGTTCGTCAAAAAAGAGTGGGGAAAGAGGCTGAGAGCAAAGTTGCGGGCAAGGACTTTACAAGTCTGGGGATGGATGAACCATTGAGATGAATATCTGTGCACAGCGGGGGGGGAGAAAGCCAAATTCCGGAAAGGAGTGAACGGCAGGAAGTAGGGGTGAAAAGACGCGAGGAGCTGAGGGGGGGTTGGGAACTGGGAAAACCGAACTTATAAATCTCGATATCGGGAGGGAATGTTACGTTGGGAAGAAAAGGGAAAACGGAATGGGACAAACCACAAATCTCTTGACCGAAAAAGAGAAACACTCGAAAGAAGTCTGAAGAAGGGGGTTTGGGGAGTATCAACCGAAAAACACCGGAGATGGCAAAAAACGGGGGCATAGTTGCATAGGACTCGCAAAGAGGAAAGTGGAAGGTGGAAAATGGCGTATCACGAAGAGAAGGGGTGGCGCCAGCAACTCATGTTTGGAGGGAGGAGGATTTTCCAGAGAGGGGGCCCCCAGGGAAAAGAGAGACGTTTTATATCGAAGAAGAGAACAGTAATGAAAAACGATGGACAAGATCGTCAGAGGGGTCTTCGTTGGACGGGCGCTTTGCTTTTGGGAGGAGGGGTACAGGACCCAATACGAAAAATTCCATAGGAACGATCTATAAAAAGGGATTAAAGGATACTTCCCGGCACGATGGAGTGAGAAACATAACGCGGTTGAGAACTCTTAACCACAGAGAGTGGAGGGGTCCTCTCAGGAAAGAATGCGAGAAGTGGAGACATCCCTATCTAAGAAGAGGAGGGGGGGAAGCAAAAGCATGAGAATTAAAGGCCCGGTTCGGGGTTCGAAACTTGGGGGGGGGCAATAGGGAGGCGGTATTCCTGTCTTCGGGGGAGCTCTCGGGGAGGAGGGGACGGGTCAAAAGAAACTTCTCACTATCCCTCTGTTATTGAAGTCGGGAGTGATGAAAACTAGGGTCTGAAGGAGTTGCAAGGAGTTGGGCCATTGAAAGAAATGAGAAGCAAACGTGGTTTGGCAATTTGGGTGGGACGGAAACACTGGGGAATTCCCTATAAGGGGAGGGCATTCAAGGGCGTAGGGGTCTATGGCGGATGGATGGAGCGATTTAGGAGCGGAAATAAGGAAGGAGCAAACTGGGGACCTTCTTCTGGATGTAGGGGGCCAACCGGCGTAGTTGAAAGGAAAAAAAAATAAAAAGATACAGGGGACAGGAGGGAAGAAAAAAAAAAGGATCCCCCACAAGCAGTTATGAAGAGAGCCGGGGGACAAAGGAAAGAATACCTCCCAGATGAGGCGCCTTTGAGGGGCCCTCCGGAATGGGAACCAAAAGCGTCTGGCTCAAGAAGGGGGGGGGGGAGTCAATAACCAATTCTGAGGAAGACGAAAGACCGAGATGGCGAGTCCCGACACCTATGGTAAATCGATAAGGGGGATATCCTAATATAAGTAAAGTAAAAACAGATGAGCAACCTGGGAAACTATTAAAGGAAAGAGAAATCATCGTGAAAAGTATAGGGGGCGGAAATCTTATGATACGAACGAGAGAGAGCAGCCAAGGTATGGGGGCGGAAAAATAATCCGAACCAAGGAGTGAGGTAAACTTTAAGATACACCCTCCGTTCTATCAGGCGGAAGTATCGAGGGGACTTCGAAGCTCGATGCCTTAAGCTGGGAGAGGCTCAAACAAGATAAGGTTCGTTCCAGGAGGAAGGGGTGCTCTGGAGAGTAGAGCTGAGGAAAAATGGAGGGGGGGACGAAGGGAACTTTGCAAAAGCGCTGATGGTCAGGAAAAAGTATGATAAATGGAATTCTTCTTAGAGGAAAAAACTAGACCAATCGTCATAAGTCGGGGGGATGAGAAAGGGGAGCTGAACAAGGAAAAATAGACAAAAAAACTAAGGCCGCATATAATGACTTTGGAGTGTGTCAGGGGAGGGAGGGTTAGAGTAAACCCCGATTTTGTCTCGGAAAAATTTTGCGCCGTCAAGGGGAAAGATCGGGGGAATAGGAAATTGAATAGCTATCTGGGTAACGTAATACACTGGAGGGACAAAACCAAGAATTAGAAAAAAACTATGGAGTGGGTAGGGTTTGGGTCCAAGCGAAAGGAAGTAAGGAAGCTGCTGGACCGAATTCAGCAACGAATAAAAGCCAGTAAATCACTCACTGGAGGGGGAGGGAAGGTAGAAGGGGAGTGCTTTATTCAAAGAAAGGAGCCAGGGAAGGAAGGGAAAATCACCGGTTAGGTGAGCGCTAAGAAGAAAAAGGAACATACCAGGGAGGCCCGTTTCCTGGGGAGCCCTAGGAAGGGGAAAAGGGGTGGCTATATTAGCTAAGGAAAAGAAAGAAAGATGGTCTTCTAATAGGGGGGTATCTGTCACGAGGGACAAACGGGCTAGCAAAGACTTACTGTTAAGGGGAAGAAGGAGTTCTAAAAAAGGGGATTAAAAGAACAGTTAATTAATAGAAGGGCGAGCTGGGGGAGGGGCATCATGAAAAAATAAAAACGCGGAGGGAATGACGGTGGGGGTGAATAGGAACGAGATCGATTGATGGATTAATCGGAAATGGGAAGCTCGAAAGAAAAAAAAGGAGAAGAACATTTGAGCAAAGAATTCATTTGTGAGAGTCAAAAAAAAATAAAGCTGGTCTTGAACTCCTAGGTGGAGATGAAAGGGAAAAAAAGAGCTCTCTAAAAAGAACGAGGGTATGAATATATGGGGTGGGAAAAGGGAAAAAAGGTAAAGAGCGTCTTGGAAGCATTACATTCAAAAAAGTGAACCTGGCGTGGACATCGAGAAGCACTGTCGAAGAAAGATCTGAAACGAGAGTTAGGAACTGTATGGAAGGAAGGGGAGAAGATGCAGAAAGCATAGAAGGAATTCCCTGGACACACAAGAGTCATTCACAGGTGGGCTTTAAGTTCGTTGGACCGGAGGGAAGGTATCAAGGGAGAAAGAGGAAGGATTCAGGAAAACTGATGAGGGAGAGTAAAATAGCGCACGCATAAGCTAAGAAAATCAGATTTGGGGGGGTAACGGGAAGCAGATACTAGACCAATTCAAACAGGGGGAAGGGGAAAAAAAATACTAGATGGGGGAAATAAGTACGGAATATAGCCACGGATTGAAGTTGGGGAGAACTAGAAGAAAACTGGAGTATTTGGTAGACGCTGGAAAACCTAAAAAGGGGAGTATTTTTTAGAAAGAGAAAGGGTATAGAAGTGAATCAAGAAACCAAAAACCTAGGGAGGGGCACAAATAAAGTGAGGAGGGGGGGAGTTATGCATTCGGGGGAAGGGAAGCCCAACCGAGAAAAAACAGCCTTAGAAGAGGAGGGGCCGATTGAAGGGAAGATGCTCATTTTTGGGGGGAAGCGGAAAGAATGGGTTGGGGCTTAACAAGCTGGGTGAAGAATGTGGACTTTGGGGGGGGGGACAAGAGGACTTTAATTTTACCATGAACGACATAGAAGTTTTCAAAGGGAATTTCCTGAATGTCAAAAAAGTAGCAATACATAAAAAACCTTGGCGGGGGGGGGACTTCCAAGAGAAGCAAAGGAACGTGACATCCACGTAATACAAAATCTGGAAAGTTGGGGGAGCTGAATTCGGGAGTACAAAGACATCAATTGCTAAAAAGAAAACCCGCCGGTAACTGAGGGGGGGGGAGTGTAAAAAAGATAAAACGGTCCAAGGGGGAAAACAAAAACAACTCCCAAGCCGGCGAAGGGCAAAGAAAAATGAGGTCCTAAAAAAAAAAAGACTGGGGGCGAGGAGAACGCGAGGGATAAAGGTCAACCGCCCAAAGAGGAACGGGAACATTTCATAGGTTTGGAAGAGAGAGAACGACACGTCGACTCGGGAGAATCCCAAAATGGATAACTAGCGCCTTCTCGGAAATTCAGAAGGGGACAGGGTCTCCTCCTGGATATAAGTGGTAAAGTGAGTTCTTTTCTCGACTAAATGAATAAGAGGGCGAGAGAAAGCTAGTGTCCAGGAAAAGTTTAGGGGGCAATTATTAATCCGCCGAGGGTGGAAAGGGGGGGAAGTAAAGGGGAAAGCGAATGTCTCCGTCTTAAGGAGAGGGGGTAAGCTCCTTTCACAATCCAAGGAAATTCGAGAGGAGGACTAATGCAGTGGTTGTGAAAGCGTCACTTCACTGTCTGAAGGGGAGGACTCTTTGGAAAGGGAAATTCGGGAGAATCAAAAGAGATGCGTTGAAGGGACGGGGCGGGCGTGGACACGGGGCCTTGCTGCGAGGCGTGGGGTGGGGGTGGGTCTGTGGGTGGGTATCATCGGAAAACAACAGGTTCTTCCAAGCGGCGGAAACGTAAAACAGCCTTCAACGTACTGAACACCGGGGAAGGAAAAATTCTCCTCGAGGCCAGAGAGCGGAAATCCAAATTCAGAAATCCTCCAACGCCCAACCGCTATTTGTCAAGAAGAAGGACGAAAAAAAATTAGAGAGTCGCCTCTCCCGAAGAGAACAACACCGCTAAAGAGCGCAAATCTCACTTGAAAGAGAAACGACTAACTCGCGGGGGAACCAAGGGGTTGAAACCGCATGGTATCACATAAAAAGGAAAAGCAGCGGAGCAACATAGATAAAAAAAAGAATCGGGAAAAGAATTCTGAAAAGAAAAGAATGCCTACCTTAGGTCCAAAGGGGGGGGGGAGGAAGAAGGGGACGAATGTCATGCAGGGCGTTTACGGAGTTGAGGGGGCAAAGGAGGGAAGAGGGTGGGAACAGCTCTGAGGGAAATGAATGGAGAAGGCGGGGAATCGGAATAGATGGATCTCCCCAAGCTTTATTTTTGTACTTGGGGAAAGAACCAACTTTTGAAGGGCATACTTTTAGAGACATTCTTTAGGGAGTTTGGGGGATAGGGGGTCATGAAGACCGTTTTGAGAAAAAAAGAAAACGTAGTGACTCAAGTCAGAGTGGGCCTCAAAGATTACTGGAGAGAAAGGGGGATGATGTATTTTTCTTAGTCTTATGTGTTGTGGTCAAGATCCAGTTTCTATGTCATATCTGTGGAGAGGGATGGGGGTTTAAGGGCCGGCACTCACTGCCCCAAAGTGGGGCTTAGAGGGGGGTAGCCCATATTATATAGGGGACTAAGAAAAAGATTAAGAAGACCCCATTTAAGTTTCCAGGAAGAAGATCAGATCCTGCGAGGTTGGGAAAGTCTTATTTAAGGGGGGTTAGGTTTGAAAGACCCATCGGGAAGACGTTCTTGTAGAGTGCCGGGAGGACGGAGGAAAAGCTGGATTTTTGGGGAAGCATTGATTACTTCAAAGAAGTCCCAGGACGAAGCTCCTAGTAGAGGAGGATGTGGTAGAAATCTTCGCACATCCGATGACCAAAGATCAGAATCGAAGAAAAAACAACTTCATAGAGGGGAAATCCGAAAAAAAAAAACATCCAAATTGGGGGGGGGGGTGAAACACGGAGAACAGGGGACGCAGAGAAAGTTTTGAGAGAAAATGAAGTAAAGGGGGAATTTCAACCCAATTTAAAGAGGCAGAGGGGGGAAGCTGGGGCCTAAATCCAAGGCCCTAGGGAGGGAAATACAATAAAAACAAGCATTGTCTCAGGGAGAGGAACAGAGAGGGTAAACTCTCAAAAAGGAGTAGTGAAATAGATTGCCCAAAGGAAGAGGGGAAAATTGTGTTGGGCGTGTTTAAATTCACGAGCAGGATCAACAAGAGTGTCCCGAGGGCATGGGCACTTGTTTCTGTCATGTTCCTAGAGGCGGATTGAAAAGCGGGGAAGATTAGAGGTCTAAAGGGGGGGGAGAATTTTGGAGCGGTCGGCTCATGTTGATGATTGAAGGGAGAGTATGTGGGATCGATGACGCGTCTGTCGTGATTCGTGGAAAGAAAAGATAAAAAAACAGAAGGAGAGACTCGAGATAGAAGGGAAGTTGATGGGTGCTGAAAAAAAGCAGTCACCTATAAGGACCAAATCCACGGGAAATATCACGTGAGAAGATTAAGAAGGAGGAAAAAAGCTTAAGCACAATAAGAATATGAACACAAAGGGAAGAAGAGCAAGCGCTGTGTAGGATTTAGTTTTCAAAGAATATAAATATGGCTAAAAGTCTCAGAGAGAGTGGTGGGGAAAAGTGAAAATGTCAATAAGTTGGGGCGAGGAGTTGGATGAGCACAACATATAAAGGATAAAACAAGAAAGAAATAAGAGACAGGGAGGGCTAAAAAGAAAAATTTTTTAAAGGGAAGAATTATCAAGATTGCATAAACATAGCAGAACCAGGCTCAGCCTTATTTCAAAGTAAGGGGGGAAAGAGGTCTGGGGAAAGACCAAAAACGCACGTGCCGAAAGAAAAACGATAGTAGCTTTAATAGGCCACTAAATCTCATGCCAGCGCTCGAACAAGAAGTACCTCTCACGCTGCAAGGGAGGACTTGGACAGCTCGGTCGGTCTTGGGGCGAAACTGTGTAAAGAATGGAGGGGAAGGGCGCCGTCTTACTAGAGAAGGCGAGGGGTTCTGTGACAGATTATAGTAGAGATGAGAGTTCCCAGGGGAAAAGGACATTGGAAAAAAAGGAGAAGAGTTTTGGGGGGAGTCAATTTTAGGTGTTGCGGGGGGTCGGGAAAAACTGGCGAGATCCACTTACCGCCGGGGGGTAAAAAAAAGGGGGGGGGTCAAGAGTCGCTTCGCGATCTCTGAGAGGGAGGTAGGAACAGGATCTCTTAAATTCCTCAGTAGGAAAAGAAAGTGGTCAGGAGAAAAGCCCATACCGGCGTCAGGGGGGGGTCTGGCAATCATGTGTAAGGCGATACCTTGGAGAGGAGGGGAGAAACAAATAAGACCCCACCAAAAAACCGGGCAGCGGGCAGATTCCCCTTTTGGGGGAAAAAAAAAAGAACCACTACCATGCAATATAGGATTAGGAAAAAGACCTAGAGGGGTACCCACGCGTCTGGGGTCTCCCGTGGGGAAGGGTCCCGAAGACCGAAGACGAGCGCCGCTCAATTGAGAGGCTTAGGAGAAAAGAGATTAAAACCTCTAGGCCATATAAGGGAGGAAGGAGGATCACAGGTTCCCCTGACCTACGAAGGGAGGGATAAGAGTGACGCCTTGCTCGATAATAGTAGTCTCTCAGACTGCGAGTCGCCGAAAGAGCCACGGAGAAGATTGGGGAGTAAAGCCACGTCGTAAAGCAACAGAGGTTCAAGTGGGAGCGGATAGGTTGCAGTTCCTCTGGGGGAGTATTCTCGAAGAAAAGGAAACAGTGGAACGAAAGCACTTTCTCTGGTGGGTTTTAAGGGGATATAAGAGAAACGCGAAAGTCTTTGGGTAAAAAAGTGAAATGTCAGAGCAGGAGAGGAGGAGTTAAACTGTGGGGGACTGGACGTCAACTTCATTGAGGGAAGAAAAAGGTTAAGAGAGGTTGGAGTGAGGGAATGGGGGGAAAGCGGAAAAGGTATGACCAAACTCACAGGCAGGGAAAGAAATAAATTTTCGGTTATGGCAAGGGGAGTGGAGGGGCCGACAACGCGGGGGTGTCTGGATCTAAAGGGGATGTTTAACTCATCTGGGGGAAAAAAAGTCGCGGATCGGGAAGTTTTACCATCAGAAAAAAGGCGAAGAGGAAGCAAGTCCAACATGTTAAAAGGTCCAAGAAGAAAACTATTAAAAAAAACACATTGTTTAAAAGCCAGGGAGTTTGCTTCGGCGGTGGGGGTGAAACAAGATAGAACCAGTAACTGGAACGCGGCTGTGAAAAGGGACTCCTACTCAGAAAGTAGGGAGAAAGAAATAGACCGAAAGGGTCGGGGGAACCAAAGCCGGTTAAGGGGAAATTGAGAAAGAAGCCCCGTGTCGTGAAGTCCAAAAGGAGGAAGAAAATTTGAGGGGCTATATGCTTAAACGGAAAAAAAAGTCGGGAGACCGGAATCTTCCTTAAAGGGGATGGGGGAATAGGAGAAGCAGAGGTCGAGAAAAAATCTGACGTGAGGGGAGGCGCCGCGGGGGAAAAAGAATATGAAAAGCATCCTCATCATAAGGAAATATAAAGAAAGAAAGGAGGGAAAAGAGAAAACGAACTCCATGGGGGGGGGGGGGCAGGGAAAAAAGTAAGAGTCCAGGAAGAACGAGATATGCAGGGAGGGTAAAGAAAAGAATGAATCTTGAAATAAATCCATTTTAATCTTAAAGTACAAAGGAAGAGAATGTGTCCGGAACAGAAGGAAGGTCGTGAACAACACGAGTTAAAAGAAAAAAGGATTGAGCAATGGGTCTCTGAACGTGACCCAAT
>Ga0179591_1232440_pt1 | contig 16732 bp, 12 predicted proteins | sample CZOMad2_1_08_16f_FD_182891 | JGI IMG/M metagenome (GOLD analysis project Ga0179591, IMG submission 182891) | Vadose zone soil fungal communities from Angelo Coast Range Reserve, California, USA - CZOMad2_1_08_16fungal (PacBio error correction) | ecosystem: Environmental > Terrestrial > Soil >...
ATGTTCTCAATCCAAGCTGCTTGTTGAATAGGGGGGGGGGGGGGGGGGATCGGGATGAAATGAACCAGTGTTCTTGAACACTCTACCCATCGAGGCCGTCAAAGACCCGAAAACTCCACGTCATCGGTAGGAGCAGTCGACAAGGAAACAAAAAACAGGAAAGGTGAATGCGGCCGGCGGGTAACGGAAGTAGCGGCTCCCCGAATGACACCATGAAATGGGTCGGGGGGCAAAAAAAGATCTGCTCGATCTCGTCAACGGGAGTTGAAAATTTCGAGCAGGAAGGAAGGAGACTCTACAAGTCAGGAAAAGGAACGGGAAACGCATGGAGCGCGCGCGCACCTGCTCGTGCTCAACAGGGACGAATAAACGCATCTATGAACTCTCAACTGGGAGAGGGGGAAAAGAATATTTGCAGTCTATGCTTTTCAGAGCCAGCAAAGGGAAATGAGGGAAAAGACAGAGGAGCCAAAGGGCATGCGTGAAGGAAGACCGAGATCGTCCCTACGATCTTCAAGGCCAAAGGACGCCGAGTCCCGAGCGGGCCTGGCTCTAAAATGAAAAAGAGGAGGGGGAAGGAGGAAAAAGCCGTGGAGTATTGTAAAGAAGATCAGTCCACGCCGACTAACGCAATCAAATAGAAGAAAAAAAACGCAGGAGGAGGAAAAGAAGAATTGTCGTGCGTGACCGGAGAGTCCACTCCCAACGGGGTCAGTGGAAAAAACCGAGTTTCATTTGGAACAGTCACAGCAGAGGTGGAAAAAAGGTCTGCTTCCTGTTGGGGGCCGGGGTTCTCATGGTAAGGGGAAAGGAATAGGAGAGGGAGAAGACACGCATCCTTGAGCCGATGCAAACGGCGTAGCCGGGCAGGGTGGTGAAGGACGCAGAGAAGACGAGGAGCCACAGGGGTAGTTGAGAGGGTGCGTGTATGCGTCCAGGGTATCAAGGAAAAAGTTGGAAGAGCCGGCGCCAGAAGAGAGGGTTTCCCTTTAAGTGCCGGACGGTACACGGGAACAATACGAAAAAGTAAGCAACGCGTCTTTTCACGAAGGAGAGCCACGTGCCACCGCAAGCACACAGGTGAGAAAAAGGGAGGGGTCACGCAGTAATTTAGGGTCCAGAACCTCCAGGGCGCTTTCCATGAAGGGTCATGGTCGTAGAAGGAAGCAGCGATTGTCGGGAGGTCGCGAAGGCCCCGCGTAGGGAACAGGCGCGTGGAGACCTAAAAGATGTTACTCATCTGACGGCCGGAAAGGAGCAAGCAGGCTTGCGACCTCGGAAATCGCTCTAGCCTTAAAGACATCGGAGGAGGCGAGGGCTTACATCTAGAGGAATTGAAGAAACTAACGGTGGGGGGGGAGACAGCCTATGTCAGAACGTTTCTACCGCGGGGGCCGAGCCTTGCTGGAAACTTAGGAAGAAATATAAACAAAAGAAAATTTGAGGGGGGGCAATGGTAGGAGCCGAAGTATCTTCATCAAAAAATCAACAGGTTGCCGCGCCACTTGGCAAAAGCACGGCGCTCGAGGGGGAGGAGTGTCGTCATTGGGTACTCAGATCAGAGTTCGTGTGGCGACCAAGGGATGTGAAAGGCAGAGAGAGGGAGCGATCAGAAATACGAAAATAGGGGGTCCTCTTTTTTATCTGGAAAGTGGTGGAAATTCTCTGAAGAAGAAGACTCGCATCAAGGGGCGTTGGCCCCGGACATGAGCCGAACAAGTGCGCATCTAACGGTGGAGGAGAAAGTAAAAAAAGAGGGGAAAAGAGAACTGTATATCGGGGCCAGTGGGGGGGGGGAGAGCGAGAGACGTAGGACTGCGACGCGCCAGTTAAGCACTTCGCCGAGGAGGAAAATGCGCAAAATAGGGAAAAGGTCGTTCAAGGACGGTTTAGCAGGAATGGAGCTGTAGAGGTTAGATCAGTTTGCGAATGCGCTCCGGTCAAAGATCTTGGTGTAATTTTGAAAGTGAAATAATTAGGGTTCCCTGGTGGATCCTCTCAAAAGGACGGGGGGAGAAGCAGAAAGTGATAGGACAGCTTGCGGACTGCGCCAGAAGGGAATAGGATTGAAGAAAGAAAAGTGTCAGGGGCCAAGCGACTTACATCGAACGGGCCGTCGAATTGCGGTGGGTTTCGGATCCACACCCCCAGGGAAAGGCACAAGAAAACACCTACTTAAGGAGATCATAATTCCATCCATAAAACCGCAGAGCAGCCGCGCATGGGGAGCCACGAAGCGTCCGGGAAACATCAGCCAGTCGCTACCCCTTTAAATGGTCAGAAAAAATGGGAGAAGAGAAAGAGGACTGAGTGCCATGCCAGGGTGAAGGCGGGGGCCCCGTGACAGAATAGACACCAGGGAGAGCTTCGTTTGGTAGACTCAGAATGGGTTGGAGCGAAGAAAAGATAAGCTCCTCGAATGGCCACAAAACATTAAATAAACATGATTTGGCGATCTCCAAGGGGATCTTCTCCGATCGGGTGGGGAGTGACGGGGGTCCGCTCGGGTCCGAGGCTAGAAGGATAGGTGAGAGAGCTCAAGGCCTCTGAAGGGACTTTCTGCGGTGAGGACGGTATGGGCAGCGCCGAGGAGCCTACTCCACGGTGGGCAAATAAGGACCATGGACTTTTTTGGGGGGGGGTTCACTCTAACAAAAGTGGTGACTGCGCTGGCGGTATCTCTTATGACGAAAAGAAAGGTAATGAGATAGAGTCGGGGAAAATGAGGGGAGGGTCTACATCATCTTCGAGGGGAGAGTCAAGTGACAGGGAAAATAAGGATCAGACATCAGAACGGGGCGGGGATCGTCGAGTCTTTGGGGAAAAGGGAGGGTGGGTCTCTCACAAGGATTTGTTCGTGGAGAGAACGCATACATGGGGCGTGTTAATCAATCTACTGCCCGGGCAAAGAAAAAGCAGGAGAGTGTAGGACAAGGTTGATAACTTTAGCACGCGGTAACGCTTTGGTGAATGAGGCCTCATATGGTCTTGAAGTCGTAAAGAAGGGGAAGGGGACATCAAGGTGAACATGTACTGCAAAACGAGTCATCTCTGGTTCAAGACGGAGAGAGTAAGGACCTCCCAGGACGCGGTCTCAATAAATCGACGGGGAGGAAGCTGGCACTTTCAAATACGAATGCCGGTCTCTGGAGCATCAACGTTAATTGTCTTCGGGGGTGGGTAAACAGCTGCATGGAGGGGGGGACGGGGAAAAGCTACAGGGGGGGTTGTACTACAGGAGGTCCGTCTAAAAAAACTAAGAGTAGATAGTTAGGGAAACCTAGAAAGAAGCGAACCGAGTTTAAAATGAGCAGAAAATATCCCCCACAATGTCAGCCAACGGCGGAGAAATCTAAAATGGAGAACTATTAGGGGAGACTCGGGCTCACCGGTCTGCGTGAGGAGAGGTAAGAGATAGGTGCGTGCTCTCTGGATAAAGCTCAGACGATTTAAGAAAGCGAAAAAAAGGGAGGATACGACGAGAAACACACGGCGCGTGCTTATCCGGGAAGCAGGATCTCCCAAATTCGGGAAAGGGGTCTCCTAGGGAAATGAACGCTTTCAAAAAACTATAACGAGCCACGTTCGTCAAGCTACTATGTGACTTCTCAAAGCTCTCAAGGACCAGGGAAAGGGGGTTAGGGAACGACTTTGGCGGAAGGAAAGAGAACTTTCGGTTTGCCTACGGGACACCATGCAATAAAAAGGCGTCCCGGAGAAAGCAGGACGTCTAAGTCAACGAATCCCTAGTTCTCTCGAAAAGGGCAACGATAGGGAGGGTTTTAAAGAGTAATTAAAAAAACTGAAGTCACAGGAGGGGACCGGTCCAGGCTCACATTGTAAGAAAAAAGGGTAAAGGGATGGGGGGTTGTCGTAAACACCTTTTAGGAAAGTAGCTCAGTATACCAGGCCACGCATCTGAAATAGGAAAAGAAATTCTTCTCGGAAAGAGCTTCTACTCGTCTCAATTCATTAGGGGGGGACGAACACACCTGGAGCCACGGTCGTCGCCTGATCAAAGAGAAGACTTGACAAAAAAACAGGGGAGAACGTAAATTTCGGTGGCCTGCCACCTGACTTCTGTGGCGATGATGGAAGATACGGTGAAGCCAAAAAGAGAGGGTTCTCCTAGAACCTTGGACCTCGGGCTCATACGCAGAGAAGGGATGCGGGGGGGAAATGTTCGTGGGTAGGACGAGGAGATGGACGTAAGACCCAGTGGGAAAAAGACTTCCTAACCGAAATAAGACTGAAGGGGAGAAAATGGCTCGGCAGCCGACACGATCGGGGAAAAGCCTCGACAAAGGACGGCGGAAGGCACTCAGGGGGCGAAGGGGACAGCGAGGGAAGCTGGAGCGCAGCGCAGAACCCAGTGAAAGGGGGCCACGGGTTCGAACGAAAGGACAATCGAGAAAAAAAAAAAAGGAGGGAAGGAAAGATAGATTTGAGACGGAAACACTGCCAGGCAAGGGTCGCAGAACACAGCCGTAAATAATGAGGGAGGCCCCAGAGAGGTCGGGAAGGCTATTTTTGGCTACATCGAGGCAAAAGAACGGAGCAAGCGAGAGAGCGGCCCTAAGAAAGTCTTGCTTGAAGTTAAGTCGTTCCCCCAAGGGAGACGGTTAGCCGTCCTACACGACCTGCGAAAGGGAGCGGGTAGGGGGGTATCGATAGATGAACAAGGAGAAATGCTACCTAAGAGGTCGAAATAAAAGGGGAAGCGCAGCAGGTTAAAGTGACACCTAAGCTCATCGTTCGGGGGAGGGTTTGGGAAATGAAGTACAGGCGGACGGGAGCACAAAAAAGAAAAGGGGGACTACAAGCTTTTAAGGCGGAATCCACAGTGTCAGCATAGCCAAACGAAGAACTAAGATAGGAAAAAATCTTCCAGGAGGGACTCGGAAAGGGGTTTCATAATCTATTTCCTAACCGTTTGCTGAAAAAAAGACCTCGCGAAAAACATCCAAGGCAAGGGAATCACTCCAGGAGGAAAATCTTAGGGAAGAAATACTAACCCAGGAGACGTGCATCTCTCCCAGAGGATAGAAGAGCGGGCGACAGGAAAATGGACGGCGCCGTACCAGGAAGGGGGACGAGAGGGTGTTCCAGGGGACATTTGTCATATTGGGAAAGGAAGGACCAGAAGAATGCACAAAGACTCCAAAGGGGACCTGTTGAAAGAGTTGTGAAGAGATACAGGAGGAGAGGAAAGTGCGCTTCTCAAGAGGGGAAGGTCTAGAGGAACTCAGGAGGGGGAGAGCTTGATACTCACCTTAAAGCAACTGAGAAAAATTGGTATAGCCTACCGAGGATAGCTACACGCCTGGTCTGGGAGAAGGTTGAATCGATACTCACCGGAGAGAGGATAAAGAAGAGAGGGGGCTAACGTAATGAAAACAGAAGAAAATCCTTAGACATGTAAGCAAATAGTGCAGGTGGAGGAGATTGCGATGGTGAGGAGAATTTTCAACAGAGAAAAAGGAGGCTCTTATCATCTTAACAGGGAAAATACGCAGATGTCCTGAGGAACATCGGGATCCCAACACCAACGGCGATTGAAGCCACTAAACTATGAAACTGTGGGAAAGGAAGACCGCATAAGTGCTTGCTCTCGAAGAACGCTGGAGGGAACTTGAAACGTGTTCTTGACGACCCCTGACTCCTGGGGCAGTCCAGAAAGGGAGAAAAAACAGAGGGATCGACGGGGGAATTCGTGCGTGGACACCGGGAAAGTGCTTGTTGGGGGTCATACTGATCAGTCAAGAACGCGGAGAGAATCTGAAAACATGGGCGTCCCGCATCGCGAAATGGAGAAATGGAAATGGACGGGGAAAGAGATATGTTTCATTTCTAATTATGGGGCTAGTAACAAGAAAAATATTGCGCTCGGGAATCAACGACATGCGGGTTCCAGAAAAACCTCGGTCAGCGTGAAGAGGAGCACGGAGAGACGTCAGAGCATTATCGAGATCCTTTAGGGAAAACGCTCATTTCTCCAATAAGACGCATATCATTACTAGCAAGCAGCAAGGAGAACAAGCGGCCCGCACCCAGGAAGGGCTGAGCAAAGATCAATGGGAAGCCAAAGTTTAAGGATGAAAAATCCTAAGAAAGAAGGGGGTCCTCCACCTGAGACCCAAGTATCTGACTATTCAAATAGTGCGGGGGAAGAGAAAGATCGCGATGACCTCGTAATCCGACCGAGCTACGTAAGGAAACAAGGTCGAGGAATATCATTTTGAGATAAAATTTGAAGAAGGGGGGGGGGTAAGGTTGGTTGTGACCATCTCGACAGAATCAGTTTCTTCTCTCAAAAATGTGAGTATACAAAGAAGACGCTCCGGTGGTGAGCTCACGTGAAAACCCTGCATTCACTCAGAGAGGGGGATAAGGAGTAACAACCGTCTATACAGAAAAACTAGGAAATTGTCGCGCATTCCAGGTGGTGCACGGACTGGCCGTGGCGAATTCAGGAGGATCAGCCTAGGGTGTCGGGAGGGGGGGGATGATATCCAAGTTATGCGGAAAAGTCAAAATATGATTTGATCACGAAACGCCTGGTCCGCGAGGGAAAAAAAAAGCGCGGGAATTCGAGGTGTGGAGGACAAGTAGGGATGAACTTCAACTTCGAGGGAGGGGGGGCCGGGGGAGCAGCGGAAAGCGGGGAGTGCTTAAATCCGCGATGTACTTCCCTCTGACAGGGGACGGTACTTCAAACACACATAGGAAGGAAGCGTCATCCTAAAGAGAGGAAAGGTCAGTATGATAATAGATAAACACCTTGGACGCAAGGAAATAGGGGAGATGGGAAAACCGCTGGAACGCCGTGCATAACCGGCGGTCAGGGAATAAAGTAGCTATCCTTTCGGAATCGAAATGGATAGGGTCTCTGTGGGAAAAGGGCCGTGTTGTGACTTCAAGGACGAGATTAAGAAGTAAAAATTGAGGGGGGACTCGAGGGGTCGAAAAACAACCAGGAAAGAAAAAGAGAACTCCGAAGAGACGATCATGGAAACAAATAGGAGAGGAAACGAGGGGGACTCTATAGGAAGTTGGACTAAGGAGATCCAAAAAAGAGAACATCACAGATCGTACTGCTAACACTAAACTTTGGCGGAACGATGGGAAAAAGCGACGCAGCGAGAGCAGGGGCTACGAAAGGGAAAACACCGGGAATAGAAATTCGAGATAAAGTCAACCACGAAAAAGTGATTGTCATAAGAAATCGAGTAAACTCATCGAAAAGGGCTATAACTACTATAAAGGCCTTATGGACGGCACCGGCCCGTGTCAGGAACATGACGATCGCTGCCGGGTACAAAAATACCATCGAGGGGGAGAGCCGCGAGATAAAGGGGGACTAGGGAACGGAGTTTCTATAAGACTGCAGTTATCATTGGGGAATATGATGAACCGGAGTTTCGGGGAATCAACCCGATCCCGTACCGTGGGGGGGGGGGGGGGAGACCATTCACGAAGAGACAAGAAATTAGAGGGGGAGGAGCTTCGACTAGGTTCAAGAAAAGGTCCTGAAACAGCGGCGGCGGACCGACCTAGAGTACGGGTCTAAAAAAAAACGACATGAACCCAAAATTAGGGCAGTGGGGACTTACATATCTTCTAGAGAGGCGGAAGAAGATGATGTCGTCACCGTTCAAGTAACCAGGGCACCTATAACGGGACCCGATCGAAAAAGGAAAATCTGGAAGAGGAAAAATGCATCTTTTTAGAAAACAAGTTAATCAAACAAAAAACCTAAAATAATCTAACAGCGCATCGACAGGGCTGCGACGTGTCATCCAATCCCAAAATGAAAAAATTAGACGAAGTCTAATCTGCGAACTTTCGAGGGGAGAGAGACTAGAAGATCTTCTAAAGAAGTCCGAAAAGGCCAACCATTCAAGGGAAAAGAGCGGGCCCTGGCTCCTACAATAAAAGCGCTTTGTTCATAAAAACTCCTAAGGGTGGAATTATTAAATGGGGGGGGAAAGATAGGGACCCTCACTACGGAGAAAGTCTCGAAAAAAGAGAGAAAGATAGCCGTCGTCAGTGCAGAAAAGACGTCCTCTAAAAAAGAAAAGACATTAACAAGGACTAGGGGGAAGGGGTAGATAACTGAAATCTTACCATGCTTGAGCCTTTTTGGGGGGACGGAGGACTAAGGAGGACGATGTTCTAAGGGCAGAAGAAGGTCACCCAAGGCCGACGGAAGGAGCCAATTGGAAGGGGGGGGTTCTGGTGATGACAGAGGCGAAATCGAGAGGAAGGCGGGGGTTGCTGTGATCACAGAGTGAGTGTAGGAGTAAGGGGGGGAAGAACGCTATCATGGGAGAAGAGACGGGGGAGGGACAATCATCCGAGCTGTTCACCGGAGTGTCCCGACCCGTGGGCTGGAGACGTCAATCGCGAAAAAGAATATTCGGTTAAGAAGTATCGCTGGACAATCGCTGTAAAAAACTCCAAAGTTGCAAGGGAATAAAAAAGGGACAAAATAACTCTCGGTCAACGCCACCTAATCGAAGGGAAAGGAAACCGGGGGTATTTGGAAAATAGATGAATAGAATCAAGAGTCCTGGAGTTGAGTTCGAGCAGGACGGCCCTGTGTATCCCCGGCTCGGGAGAAGAAAAAGGGGGCATCATAGACTACTCAAAAAGGAACACTAAGGCTTCTGGAGTACAAAGCGGAAGAGATTCGCTTAGAGTAAAGAACGCCCAGATTGCTCGTCTTTGAAAAAACGCACAGTACTAGTAAAAAGAAAAAACAAGGTCAGGGGGATAATTCGGGAAAAAGATGGCGGGCTCATCTTATGTTCTCGCGGTCAAACTAATAGTCGTACTCGACCTGGAAGGGGGAATGTGAGAAAATCCCTGGGGGGGCGTTTTTGTCCTTTGATAAGAAGAATGACAAGTGTGGTAGCATTGGGGACCATCTGACGGGCTTATTCGTACCAATATGTTCGGCCCGACGTGAGTGTGGTACGCCATCCCGCATGTTCCATTCAGAAGAGAGCGAAAAGGAAAGAGGATCGGATTACGAGGGTGGGGATATTCTGTGGGTGCCCTGACTCTTATCAGGCGCAGAAAGATCAGAAAGGGTGCGCTTGTCCCTGATAAGCCGAACCATTGGTTTGAGGAGAAATCTCTGGTTTCGGCTACTGCACACACTCGGCTAAAGAAGGGAATCTAGTATAGCTGCCCAGGACAGCAGCTTTTAAGGACGTGCAGCGCCGCCGGTATCACGGGAGAGCGAGGGACTGGTAAAAGAGAAAAATATGCATGCTTCCTTGCGTTGAGACTGTATGTACTCTTTCGATCAGTTTCCGGCGCTGCTGTCGAAAGTTTGACTATTTGAATCAGGTCATGGGGGAACTTTTATCCAGGAAACGTACTTAGAAGCACACACATTGCGATCATGCTCCGCTGCGAGCGGGAGGAATACTTTGACTAAGGAGAAGACCTAGAGGGGAAGAAACAAGAGACATACTCTAATTCCCTCGCGTTGCGGTGTTTCGGGTCCACGCCAAGGGAGTGAAGTTTTGGGACCTAAGAAAATACTTTCGATACGAAGCATCAAGAGGGGCGGGCAAGAGTCCCCGGCCGGAAAAAGGAGAAGTCACTGACACATCAGCAAGTGGAGCACCATTTCCAGGAAGGTGCATTTTTCGAAAATAGCCTGCAGGGAACGGCGGGGGAAATTGCGGCGGCAACTTGAAACTCGAACCAGAAAGGGGGGGAGAGGCTTCTTTTTAAAATCCGCCGTTTTTCGCAAGGGAGAGACTCTAAACGCGGCACCAATCAAACCGAACAATGCAGGTATCTAAAAAAGGCAGATGAGGGGCTCAGGGGAGGGGGAATTGGAAGAAGCGGACGTCTGTTTCCGTTCTAAATACGGGGGGTAAGAGACTCAATAGTTCCGGTCGATCGAGTTCATGGGGAATGGTGTTCAGCATGTAGGGGGGAGAAGCACTAAACGTTTGGGCCTGAAAACAGAGTGGGGTGCGTTCCAAAAAACGTCATTTGGGAGGGAAATAGTGTAGATCTGGATTCGTAAAACTGAACTTGAGGAAGCGTTTATGACACTCAGTAAGAATCGAAACTTACAGCGCTTCCTGCGCGCTAACGGGCGAATCGGAAAGAGGGGAAGTGTTGTCGTTGGAGGAAAACCTCATTTTGAGGGGGGCGGAGAATTCTCAAACCTGTGCGGGTTCGAGACCACGGATTCAGCAAAGGCCCGCAGAAGCAAGGAAAAAAAGGTTCATAAAGGTAAGAGCGACTTTCAAGGTTTTTAGAAAAATTCAGAGGGAAAAGATGAGGCGCCGTCGTAACGAAAAGGGAAAAACTCGGTGAAAAGAGACACAAGTAGGGGGATCGATGGGGTTCGCTCTCGCGTCCCCCGGCCATTCAACGGACGAACTGTGAGGCAAGACCGATAAGGGAAAAGAACTTGAAGCAAAAGGGGGGTCAGTAATCTGGAAAAAGAACTGTTATGCGTCTGATACCAGCGTCCAGGGGCCGGCGCAAGGTGGGTTTGTAAGAAAACGAGACTTCACAGAAAAACGAATTCTGTAGGGCAGATGATCCAAGGCTCACGTGGGCGGCGAAAGGGTGCACATGCGCATCACAGAGAACCAAGATCAGACCAAAACCACCCCCTGAACACACGAGGAAAGAGGAAGTTGCGAAGAAGGGGTAGAATTGTCTCCTACATGAGTCACCGAGGCTGGGTAGCAGCCGGCTCGGGGCGGACTGAAATCATGGAATAAAGGAGAGGGCAGGGGTCGGTGTTAAAGCGGAAGAAAGCGGCTCGCTCTATGAAACCACTGAAAAAAAGCATATACTGGTGAAGTATCCGTCTCAGAAAAGGTCTTAATCCTCTCATAAGACTTGAATAGGAACTATAAACGCCCAAAATGTTCTCCGCTCCGCTGTTAAGTCTTCGTAACACCTCAAAGAAACTTGGTCTCTTTGGCGGTCCGTACTGGGCGTAAGTCAAGGAAACCAAGGGGAGTAAGCCCCTGGACCTCTCTGACTCCCCTGGTAGTGCCAGGAATGGGTCCTATCCTTGGAAAGTAAGACCCATCATCAGCGAAATCACCTAGGGATAGCTTAAAAGACTTTTTCGGAGAGGAACCTCACGCAGAAGGGAAAAAGAGGGAGGTGAAAGGGACTGTTATGTCGAGGACTGCTTGGGGTGTCATGTCCACCTGTTCCGGGAAAGTCGACCTATAACCAGATCATCAGGGCAAAGGACTCATAGCCGATCTGAAGAATACGTCTCTAAAGAATCCTGAGCATGCAGAGTTTAAATGCTAACTACGGGGAAAAAAGACTGGAGAGTTGGCCGGACAGAGCATCAAGTACACACTAAAAAACGAGAACTGGATTATATTGACTTGCTGTCCGGAACACAAAAACAGGAAAAAAGTGATTCGAGAAAAGTAGCTCCCGAGATGGAGGAAATCCGGGTTCCTCTCGGCAAATCCCACATACGCCCCAACGCGGATCCGCACAGGGGGCGTGTACGATGCGCACCGTCTCAAAAGGGGCCGAAAAAAAACTGAACCTACGAAAGGACACTTCCGGGTACTATTGAGCTTTATAGGAGACCGAGAGTCTCCTCGACGTGCGACGCTACTAAAAATACATTTGGCTAATTGGGGGGGGAAAGATTGGGTCTCATGGAGGGGGATTCCTACCATTGCAACTTGTGTACGTTGTTAGCCGGCCAAAAGGACTCTACACAACAGGAGAAAAGATAGAGATAGAAAAGAACCAAGGTACCAACTGAAGGGTCTCTGAATCCCGCAGAAAGAACCTGCGATGTCCTTAAAGACACAGGCGGAGAGGAGTGTCGAGGAGACTTCTTAGCACGAGAAAAGTCGAGGCAGGAGGGAAAATAAGGGAGGGGGGGGCACTGAATTCTTTCCCAAAAATGTTATACGAATTTAGAGCCGCAAGCGACCACAAAAACTGCCGATCCGTGCGCGTCGGGTAATGTTTTTGTTTGGAGAGAGACCAGGGGAATTAGAAAAGATATTTCTAGAGAAGGAATACTCATTTTCCTTACACCAGCTCGGATCAGTCATGCTGTTGTGGTCGCCGGTGTCCAGCCTCGTGATCAATGAAAAAAAAAACATGGTAGAAAGGACGTGGTTCAGAGTGACCGCCACTGATTATCCTGACCGAAGAGACTAGCGGAAAAATAGCAGTCAGGAGGAACGCTGCGCTGGCAGCGGGTGGCGACTTGGCAGAAACGGGGAGAAAACACAAAGAAAAGGTGCGGAGAACCATCCACAATGCCCCTGGAAAGGACTAAATGACCTCTGAAGCTGAGAAAAAAAAATATGGGACCTAGGACAACGCTGTTAATCGAGCGGGTCGACCCGGTCATCAGGGAGGCGGAAAAAAAAGAATGTTAGATAGATGGGGGACCATTTCAGGAAAGGGGGGGGCGATTTAAACGTTAACACCATGTAAGGACTCAAAAGGCAAAAAAGGTCATTGAGCAAGAGGGTTGTTACGAAGAGTCCACAGTCGAGCGAAGTGGCTGGAGGAAAAAGAAGTCCAGGAGAGGATAGGGAAAAGGGTATCTAGGAGAAAGACTCAAACCGTTATAATCAAGAGTCTGAAGGTGGACCGCGGCGATCGCGGATCGTCAACGTACACGGTCGAGGAGAAAGGTGTAAAGGGGAAGGAGGAACCTAGCTAGGAGCTACAGCCTCCTCAATTGAGCAGGGGAGAAAACACTCCTCGATCGTGTCGACGCCTTTGTCGGTTGGAGGAAGAGAGGGGAGGGCTCATTTTCACAGATTACTCCCAGGTCTTCTCTTATCGGCGGCAAAGATCCTACTCTTAGGTGCAAACAGAGGACGATCGCGTCGGTCCCCCACCCGCGATGCAGCACGACCGAGGGGGAAGAGGGGGGACTTGCAAAAAACCTTGCCATTTTCAAAGCTCCTGACCCGGGGGGGGGGGGGGGGGTCATGTATGAAGCGAAAAAGAAAAACTTATTGAAGAAAAAAGTAGACTGGGGGGTGAGGGGAAGGAAAGACTCTCGGAGTAACCTCTACAACTCCTTTTTGGAAAGAAGTCCGGGCACAGAATGAAACCAGGGAGGGCTCGAAAGGCGCCCCCAGAAGCTCAAAAGTCGACCGAGCTAGAAATTGATCAATGCCTTGAAGGATACCGTGCTTCGGGACAAAAAGGGAAGGGAAGGTGCGCGAACGCACAGGGCTGTCGAAGAGAGCTGAAAGAACCCTTAGGTGGTACAGATCACAAAAGCTGGTTATCATTTACGATCTCTCAAAAAAGAAATCGAAGCAGAAGAGAGCCGATGATGTCGAACAAAGGCATTCCGAAGAGAAGCAGGTAGCAGAAGTCTTAAATGCATAAGAGGGGGAAAAATCGTGCCTCACCCCGAAGGTGTCTCGTAAAACTCACAAGAGGGATGTAAGGGAAAAGGGGAGTAGGCGCCTAAGAGAAAAAAAGGAATTAAGCCACCAGACCTATCGGACTACTAGGACTCTTTCTTATAGAATAAGGAGATGAAACTCGGAATCCCGAAGTATAGCTAACGCACGAACCGAATTCGAATAAGAAGGTGTCAGTACCTGAGGGGGGTAAATTGGCCGTGTTGGTGGGCAGCGCGATCGGGCGCGCTTGTCGGCGCGAACCGTAGTTAACAGAAAACACTAAACGAAGCCCACTTTGGTTTGCGGTAGGGGTAGTCCACGTATAACGAAAGGGAAAAAAAAAAAGCCAGGCACGCAGGAACGCATGGGCGCAGCGAACAAAGGAAGAAAAAGCCAGGTGTAGGAGGGAAAGTGGGGCCATTATTGGGTCCACGGAGGGGGCGAATGAGAGGCCGGCGGACATCAAGCGGTGTTTTAGGGCGGAAGCGCGGGATTGGAATTCTTGAAAGGACATAAAGGGGTCTTTTGCAAAATAAAAGCACACACACCCACTCGTCGCGCGCCCTCGGAATGTACCTGCAGGTGGGGAGGGAAAGGGGGACGCTTGGTCATGACCCCGACAACTTCGGCAGCGGCCGCCGCAGCGGCACGCATGTTCGAGGAAAGAAAAAGGGGTGGGGTCTCGCCCATTGAAAGACAGTACTTTCAATTGAAACGCTCCAACCCAGATAAAAAAGGAAAGCTCAGCCGCAAAAAAACGAAAGAAGGGCTACGTCCACGAGACGGACGCAGGCCCGAGTGGTGGAGATGTTCCGACACGCCACGCCCGAGACAAAAAACAAATCGTAGGTAGGTGGAAAGAGGTATAAAACAGATAGGGGATAAGGGGGCACTATCTATCCTCAAAGAGCGTAGAGGGGACAAAGCGAGTGGGAAGGGACGGAAAAGGTACGACCTTCCACAAATTAGGATAGATGGGCTGTCCAAAGAGAAAAAGCATCAGGAGGGGAGAGGCGCCGACCTCTCCGCGAGACCAAATTACCAAAAAAACAGGACCGAGCCGATGGAGGGAGGAGCCAGATGAGCTGTAAAGAAAGCGATTTGAGAACAAGAACTAGGTCGCCATAGGACACGATTTACGCCAACCATACGGCGAGGAGAAAGTTCAATCAAAAATTGGGAAATAAGGCGTCGCATAAAATGCAACAACAAAGGAGGGCTCGTCGTCATAGGAACTGACAGTAAGGAAGGCTATAAAAGACAGGACGGAAGTATTTCTCACTAAATCCCCAAGTCCTGTAGAAATGACGACTCTTTCGTTTAACAAAAAACGGCAAGAGAGATGGCCAGGAAGAGGGGGGAACGGGGTGGGAAGGGAGGGGGAAATCTGAAAAAAAACCAGAATGAGTGAAAGGAGATGAGGATTATGAACTCGGGGTAAGGGGCAAAATCTAAATATCAAGCAGACCCTAGGCCTGTCAGAGAAAAAAGAAACTGCGTTCTGAGCTCAACGGGATACAGTACTGTGTAAAGCGGCATTCAGTCTTTTCTACCTAATACTTCTTTGATACCCGAAGAACCACTTGCAGGGTGGGCTGGGCTGTGCATCGCAAGTGGTCGAATAGTTAGTAAAAAGAAGAGTGGTGATGGGTGAGGTTCTCTTACTTACTCACTTTACAAGTAATGCAAATAATAAAGGGCCCTCGAACTCATGGCAGCATAGCGAGAAAAAAAACGATCGAGGTGATAAAAAATTACTCCGAACTCACAGCAGAGACAACCGAGAAAAGAGCGAATAAAAAAGGCTGCGAGATGGAAGCCAACCCACCTGAAAACTGTCTACGCCGTCCGGATAGAAAAAAAGTTCTTGGGAAAAAAAATTCAGAGGGGGGGGGAAAGAATATACTTCTACTAGAAGTCGGAAAAAACAAGGACAGCGTGTCAAGGAAAGTGGCCTGGCATCTACAACATGCGCGCGGGTTAATGGAAAAAAAAAAAACTGATGAGATTGAAAGAGACAGGGCACAAAAGAAGACATCTAGAGAAAAAAAAAACTTATAGGGGGTCCAGATATATCTTCTGAGTGGGGCGGACCCTAGAGCTTCCACACAACCAAAGGCGCCGTCATGAACTCCGAGGGGCATGGTTGTAGAAACATGCAGCTCGCACGTCGTCGTCATGGTTGGACTGATAAGTATGACGACGGAGGATAGGGACTAGGTCACACCTCCTCAGGGGAAAAGGGGGGGTATTCCTGACGGAGGGGCAAAGGGCATTTTGGTCTTGTTGCGTGAACACTCGAAAAGAGTTTAAATTCAAGAGGGGAAGGGGAAGACTTGTAGCGTGTCCGGGGAGAACTCTAGAATGTGACGAAGTCTGGAGTGAAAAAGGGGGAGTTTTTGAAATGGGAGATTTTTCAAAGGGTAACTAGCCGTCAAAAGACGACAGCACCTAGGGGGACGCAGAACGCGAAAATCGGAGAAAAACGCCACAAGCACATTGGAAGGTGAGCCAAGTGTTTAGAAACTAGGGGCAGGAAGTCGTGAAAAACAGGGGGGGTCCGATATTGCAATCCTGGGAAGTGACATCGCGCAAGATCAAACGAGGGAGGGGACAGTGATGTCGGAGGTAAAGAGGTTACGTATCGGGGAGAACGAAAAACATAAGAACAGACATGAAGAATTCGTTCAGTAAAAACAAAAGAGGCCTCTATTGGAGCGAATCCGGGGATCCAAGCGGCCGTCAAGTAATCGGAACAGAGGGATAGAATGCCGAAATGTCAAGGGTATTCCGGCAGAAGAGAGGGAAGGAAGGGTGTTTCTCCCTCGAGTAGAAGAGGCTTTTGTACTCGCGAAATAGAGACCATACCGGGGGCGGGGGGGGTAGGAAAGCAAGGAGAGGAAAAGACAGGGTGGGTCGCAGGGCCTTGTAGATCTCTATTTTATGCTTCCACGGGGAACGAACGGATCCCAGGATTGTAGCGGAAAAAGAGGTGGGGTCAAGATCCGAGGAAGCGACTCTAAAAAGGGAAATGAGCGTCCTTACGGGGTGGTATCCAGGAGAAGTTTGGAAAAAGAGTGAGGTATGAAGGAAATCCGCGAGAAAGGGTCGCGTGGCCGTTAAATGGAAGAAAAAGGGGGGGGGGGTGTTAGTTACATCCAGGGGGAGGGGACGGGTAAAAAACAGAGGCCATATCCGCTCTCCTCTAGTTTAGATGCCAAGGAAGAGAGCTTAGGAAGATACTAACAAGAGTGGCACTTCATAAACGGCTTCTGAACATCGAAAAAGGAACGCGTAAAAGTCGTTGAGCACGACAACTC
>Ga0179591_1343496_pt1 | contig 16732 bp, 17 predicted proteins | sample CZOMad2_1_08_16f_FD_182891 | JGI IMG/M metagenome (GOLD analysis project Ga0179591, IMG submission 182891) | Vadose zone soil fungal communities from Angelo Coast Range Reserve, California, USA - CZOMad2_1_08_16fungal (PacBio error correction) | ecosystem: Environmental > Terrestrial > Soil >...
GGGGTAATTGTCATCCTTTAAGCCTCCCCGGACAGAAGGTGGAAGCCTTCTACGGATTGAAAAAATTCGGGCCTTTTAGGCACTTTTTAAAAATAAACGAAAAATGCTGAAAACAGGGGCTAAGAGTGGTGGGGGTTCTTGTTGGTGGCTCGACAAAAGAGCCACTGAGTCCCCGGCCGTCCGGAGGAGGGGGTACGAATCACAGGCCTTCAGGCACCTAGCGGAAAAAAGCACCTCGGTATGCAATAGAACGTCTTGCACATCTGGAAGAAGACCAGAGAACTCGAAGACACTGGGTCCGAGGGCTGCGGGGGGCCATTGATTTGGGAAGATGGAGGGGTATAGGGAGAGCAGGAGTACCTTTGATTCTTCTGTCGGGAAAAGACCCAGGCCTCGCGAAAAACAGAGCCTTAATAGGGGACTTCGAGGCCGGATTGGTAACAGTGAAGGAGGTGAGCCGGCTCGAGGGCCAAGGAGAGGTTCAGGGGGGGCTCCAACCCTCCCTCTCGGGCGGGGGTAGAGAGGGGATCCCGCCGAGCGGGTGCAGTAAACCGTGCAGGGGGACGAATCGAGAGGAGGTAGCGAGCTTGCCGGGACGAAAAACTTTGGGGTCGCAGAAGCCCAATGACAGGACGCATATGTGTGTCTTCGGGGCATTGAAGAAAAAACAGATGATCAGCGGGGTAGGCGTAAAGTATGAGAAAAAGTACAGGGGGAGTCGTCAGCATTGGCCGACTGGAAGACAATTGATGTCGAGGTCCGGCCCAGCAAGGGCTTCTAAATTTATTAAGAAAAGACCGAAGGGAGACGCCGGCCCTGGATCTGGGGGGTTTTGAGTCCTTGCGAAAAGCACAAAGACCGGAAACCAACGTGACCATGGAGGACGAGGAATACAAGTAAGGGGCAATGGCATCGGAATCAAAAACCTTTGCCACTGTATAAGGGGAAAAATAGAACAGCATCTTCACCGGTCAAGGGGAAGAAGCAACAAAAAAAAGAGGAAGATGATGAACGGTCAGACGGGATCGGGGCGAGCACCTAGAGACTTGGGCGATGAGGGAGCGCCATTAATGCATAGCGGAAAAAAGAAAAAGACACTGGCAGAAGGAAGTTGAAATCGACAAGGCACGATCCCGACAAACACTGCGGAGGACTGGGGGGATCAAAGAGAGACCTGGCTTGGGGTCCAGGTAAAGGGGAAAAATCAGAATCGACGAGGGCAGAAGAACGCTCAGGACAACAAGCCAGGAAGTACTTTACCCGCCCCGCTTGGAAAAGAGTTGGGGGTATGGCGAAAGCTCCCGACTACACCATCGGACTACAAAAAAGAAGGGGGGGGGAGGGGGCTTAAGCCAAACGATCTTTAACCAGGTCAAGGCGTACAAAGACCAAAGATTACCATAGAGGAGAAAAGCCCTGCGAGAGTGTACGCAACTCCCTCCTGTCTGGGGGAAAGACTAAAACATAGGACCGACCGAATAAAAAAATACTTCTCCAGAAGACTGGGCAGGAAGGGAAATCGTCAGTGGTGTCACAAATCCCTGGTTGGGGGGTTGTTCAAACAAGGGAGACAAAAAAGATAAGAGAAGCCGTGTGAGGGGGGAGCGAAAGAGAGGGGGTGCGGTGCGGGGCAAAATAATGCGGAACGATAGATCCAAACCAAGATCACCTTAGTGGCAGAGGGATCGGAGTCCGGACAAGCCGTGGTCGTGCGGGCAAGGCTGTGGTGCGGTCAGAGGTGCTCCAAAAAAGTCGGGGCGGACGTGAAAAGTATTGGAGGTTCCACAAGCGGGGGGAGGAAAGGCATTTCGGCCAAGTGCACGCTTACAGAAAAAGAAACCTACGAAGGAAAAAGAGGTTCATGAGGTCTCACCAAACAAAAAGGGAAAGCTCGAGAGCAATTAGAAGGGGGGGTCACTCGTACGAGTTGTGGGGGAAGGGATCCCACCGCCCGCACGCTGAAAAGGGGGGGGTCTAAGGAAGGGTAGGAAGTGCGGGCCTTACGAGTAATGACAATCTTGAAAGGGAATAGGAAAGAGCTGGGATGACGGAATTTAGATATAAAAGAAATCTGGACCAGAGATGTCTTGTTGCGAGAAATCGACGGGGAAGCGGCCAGATCAATCGAGATCTCTCCCCAAAAAAACATCACCTAAGGGGACGGCAAACGAAAAAAACTGAGAGCGCGGGAGGATTGGTTGGCTGGCGGGAAACTGAGCATGGGCTTGGCTGGAGTTGGGTCTGAGAGGTGTCCTTGGGGAAATAGGATGCATTATGACTTAGGTCGGCTCCTCAAAAAAGAAGGGGGGTAGAGGGCGGGTCCACTCGGAGGAGAGGACTCGGAAAAAACATCGATAAGAGGATTTTATTGCCCATACCAGGACTGTCTCGGAAGAAGCGAGTGGCCGATAAGATGGGATCCCAGTGCGGCGGCTGTGGGGGAGAATGGTAGTAGGTACCCCCCGTGATGGTGGCCAAATCCTTGGGGTGCGTAAGGGGAGGACCAATGCGGCGACGCGGCGGCGGAGGAGGGAAAGGAAGAGCAGCGGGGGGCAGGGAGGGGTCGCGGTTAGATGAAAGTCAAAAGGAGAGCGAAGGGGAGAGAAAAGGGTACGGGAACCTTGGCCCAGATCGTTCAGAGGGGAGCGCTTGATCGGACTAAAGAACGCTATATCGAGGACCAGTGGGCATCGACCGACGCGGGGAGAGAAGGATACTAAGGGGAGGTATGAACGGCTGAAAACTAGGGTGAGGATTGGGGGATGGAAGGTAATAGGACAGGGGCAATAGAAGGCGACGGGCCTCACCACGAGCTATCTTCCGGCGAGGTTTCCGGCACTCTTCTGAAAACTAAAAAACCCGGTTTAAAGAGACCCGAGAACGGTGACATCCCTCATTCTAGAACAGCCGTCCAAGTCGTAGACTTTGTGGGAGGACCATTGGAAGAGAAGGATCACAAAAGAAGGAAGAGAGGCAAGGGACATCCTCGGGTAGGAAAACGGAAGGTTTTATGGTGTAAATCTAGGAAATGACGGTGAGCGCGAGGCCATCACACTGTCTCAAGTGGCCTTCGGAAAAAAGTAAGGCCGGGGGGCGAACACAAATAGAAGTGGGGTCAAGGAAAATTCGGCGACACCAAACCGTCCCAATGGAAAGAGGAGTTGGAAAACTAGCCTGAGGGATGTTGCTTCTCGTCAAAGTTTCACAGACGAGGAAAAGGGTCTGAAGGAAACATCCTGGAGAAATCATCTCCTCACAAAAGTGGGATCGAGTGATCATCGACATAGGCGATGGGAAAAATGAAATAGGAAAGAGTTACAAGAAGAAGAACCATATCCCTTCAAGAGGAGGTGATGAAGAAAATAGGAGGGAGGTTTGGCTCAGCAGGGTACTGGGTAAGAACTCTTTGAACCTCGGTGCTTGGCCGAACTCCGGGGGGAACCGAGCTTCGCTGCCCGCCGCACAGGGGGCCCCTTTTGAGGGCCAAGAAGCGAGGGGTACCGGAGTGCCCATCACCAAGTCAGTGTAGGAAGGGGACTCCTTCTTGCGCTCAGAAGAGGAAGTTTCGCCTTTGACGTAGAACATTGGGAAGGATAAACCAACGGGATGAAAATGAGAAAACCGTCGAGGGGCGACAGGTCCCGGTGAGACTGTGACGCCAAGAGCATGGAGGCAGCAACTTGAACTATCTATCAAGTCAACGTGGGAGGGAGGGAAATGCCTCAAAAATCTGTCGGTTACCTCCAGCGCTGCAACCTCACAGTGGACGCGCCGCCTTCATACCGATCGAGAGCGCCGTGCGATGAAACGATGCGCAAGAACATGAAAAAAAAAGCGTGACGGCCAGGGCGAGCCGAGACAAAAAACTTGGTGGCCAAGGTGAGAAACGCCTATGAGCCCGTCAACGGGGGCCTAGAAGCGACTAATCATCCCGCAGAAAAGGACTGCGCGCCTTGCAAAACGAAAGGAGCCGCGGAAGCCTTGGCCCACATCAGAAAGGCAAAAGGGGCCACAGAACCGTCTTTAGGTTGAAAAAGAGAGGGATGACAGAAATCCCCAAGCGAAAGGTCATCAAGTCAACCGCAAGTCCAGAAGGAACGACCACGTCATTTGAGTAATCGTACTTTCTTAGGGGGAAAAAAAAGAAATCCAAAGAGGCTTCACCGGCAGGCCGGACGAAATAAATTCCGTCTTCTTCGTGCGCCTAGACTCAAAGATCTTGCCCAAGACTGTAAAGTCCCGACCTCACAAAGGAGCTAATATATGCAAACTAAAGGGAAAGGCCCGTTAGCGGGCCCGAAAGCCGGCCCCACGATGGAAAGACGTCGAGCTAGGGGGGTTAACAAGGGAACAATTTTCTTGTTTTCCATTAGTGTTGGGGGATTTGTATAGAATCTGGGAGGAGAGAGAGGGCCGCTTAAGGAACGATGATCGGGGCAAGCAAACTATTCGGAAGTCTGGGGAGTTACCTTCCAAGGGGAACTCGAAAAAATCCATAAAGTCCGTAAAGTCCGACTGGACGTTGCCTCAGACGGACCAGCCGGTGAAGCTACCATATTTGGGGGGAGGTTTTCCTTTTTGACGAGAAACGCGGCCCTAAGGTCTCTCCTTGAATTGAAGGGCGGGTTTTTAGGCAGGGGAACAAATCTCTCTGAAAAGAAAAAAGGAAGGAATGGAGGGGCTCAAAACATGGGCCTTAAGAGAGACTGAGGAACTGAAGGTGTTCAACTCAGGGGATGCACGGGGAAGGGAGGTCAGATCACACCTCTCCCGCCACGATAATAGCACCTTTGAGAAAAACCACTCGTCAGTCCAGGTAGGGTTAGATTGTCGTGGAAGAGGAGTCATCTAATTTTCGAGGAGTGCTCTAGGAAAACTCAAGAAAGTCTGGCCTAGAGAGGGAAACCCGATATGCACTGCCTCTGTGGACGGAGGCTGGGAATTGGTGAAGCCCCATACTGCGGTTCGGAGGTATACTATGACTGGAGACTACAGAGGGGCAAACGGTCGGAGAATTAATTAGGTTAAGAACGTAGGGTCGTTGGGGGAGGGGGGGGCAAACCAGCGTGATTTGCCTAGTGGTTTTCAAGGAGTTGATTTGGATCCTGATGGTGAGAAAAGGATAGGAGCATCAGGAAGCCCGGCCGACTTGTTAGTTTTGCGATGTTGTCTCTGATAAATTTGAGCATAACCTCCAAATTCAATGGAATGGTCGCGTAAAGTACTGAACCAGCAAAGGGTAGAGCGCTGCGAGGCCCAGACTATAGAAGAATACGGAGGGACCAGCAAGACAATTGGCTCTCAGTGATAAAACATAGAAGGGGCAGTTTCCGGACCGGGTTTTAGGTCCTTGTAGAAAAACAGACCCATTGAAAAGGGGGAGGAAGGGGGAGGGTACCGGGAGCCAAGGGAAGTGGGAAAAAGGTACTTTGTAAGATAGCCCCGTCTGCCTACGGGGCCAGAAAAGAAATCATAAGAGATAGCAAAACAAAAAAGGAGGGGGAGGAAGAGATATGACTTGTGCATATGCTGAGAAGGGATCAACAGGTTGAAAGAAGTTTCTTGGGGGGTAAAAAAAAAAAATGCATTCGCGGCCAGTTATCCCATCTCCCTTGGAGAGGGTCACCCGTGATCTTTCAAGGCTCCCAAGAGTAAAAATTCAACAAGAGGCTGAAAGGATCATTACTGGCTGAATGGAATCTACAACAAACAACCCAAAAAAAATCAGGGAAAAAGCATGTCCGGCTGAAAAAAAAAAACACATTCCGGTGGGCTTGGGAATGCGAAGAGCCCGCATCAAGTGGAAGGTGGTAGTTTTAGGAGAAATAAAAGACCACAAAAAACGCGACCAACTTGGCTGGGGGGGCTTCTTGCTGACCGAAATGCGAAGCACGCTCTCAGAACATCATTACCAATCTATCAAGGAAAAGAAAGAGGAAATAGATCACCGGGGGCCCGCCCTCGGGAGGGTTGACGATATGTCGGGGCACCTCCTATCTGGGAACCAAGAAAAAGAAAGCCGAAGGGCCATAACGCTTCACGGCGGAAGTGGGGGAGAAAAAAAAAAAGGGGCAAGAAGAGTCAGTGGGCTGGTCATCTTTACTAATTCGGTGCGGCGAGAAGACTGGCTTCTGATCCGACAGCAAAAGGGAGGAGAAAAGTAGTCATAGAAGCATCGGGGCAAAATCAATGGCCGCGACGGGTCGTGCCCAAAAGGGGGCTCTTCTATGGGGGGTTAAGATAAAGAAAGGACGCCCAGGGGGAGCATTTTGAGGTGGACCAACGGGGTGGCGCAGGTTAATTCCCTGTTGAAGGGAGGACAAACACTAGCGGGGGTAGAGATATCTGAAAAAAATTCAAAGTGAACCTATCTGGGGACTAAAAAGAGGGACGGTCTGAACGGCCAACCTAACGAATGGAGTCGCCGGAGAAAACCTTGGGTCTAAGGGGGGAATTCAGCACGAGGGGAACTTCCTCGGGGGGAAGGGAATCCTGGACAGATCGGGGTAGCAGAGGCGAAACTTTTCCCAATTACCAAGAGGTCGGGGAGGATAAATAGGATCTGGAAGGGCACAATGGAGCATTTCCGCGAATTAGGGGACTCGACCCCATCAAGAAATGGGAACGGTCAAACAATAATGGGCTTACCTGGGGGGGGAGAAAAGAGCGATGTGGAAAGTTTTGAGTTGGACTGCTAACGATATGCGCTAAGGAGGGTGATTGTCGGACTGGGTCGAGGGGTTTTCGGGAACCATCGGAGAAAGGAGGACGGAGTACTTCGAGGCAACGCCCACGAACATTATAGGTTAAGAATAAGGGGAGGAGAGACTCTTAAGGGAAAAAGAGAACTCGATTTGTTATTGCCTCAATACCATAAGGACGAGTCTAGTGAAAGTGGAGTGAAGAGGTAAAACGAGGGTATGACGGGAGAGGGTCAACCACGTTTGTATGGTGGCACCGGAAGGGGGTCGGGGGGACGGCGGCATGAGGCACATCGCTGCTGAGAAAAGAAAAGCAGAGAGAGGGGGGGGTCAGGGGTACCACAGTGGGGGAAGGGGCCGAGCGCCCTGGCCAATCTATGAAAGAATTGAGACGCCCCATCAGGAGAGAGGGGGGGTTATCTTCTGAGGGCATAAAAGAAAGGAAACTGAAGAGCAAGTGGGAGGATGAAGGCGGCGGTATAGCAACGACTGGGGGGGGGGGGGAAATCTCTGTGAGGTACGGAAAGACAAGGGGGTCTACTGTCGATAGTCCCACTCCACACTGAAGGGAAGAAGGGGAGCTGCGCACTTCAGTCTTCTCAAGTTGTATATTAGGACACAAGAAATGTTCGCAGTCGCGCAAAACTCGACTATTAAGTTCATCGGATCTGAGAGGTGGGACCGGGGGGGAACTACGCCATGGCTACACACACAAGGGCGGAGAATAGCGTCATCAAGGCGAATCTCAGAGAGATAGGGTGAGAATCGATGCGCATTGCCATGAGAAGCGGTCATCAACAGGGGGAAAGGTCCGGGGGCAGCCAGAGACGAAACTTCTGTAGGGATAAGAACAGGGGCAATCACTCGGTCAAATGTATGAAATCAGAAGAGGAAGGCCTCGCCTACGAGTTTCATGAAAAGAGACAAGCTCTCCTAATTTCATTTGTGTTAAGAGGGTCACCAGAAGGATTAGATAATGTTAGGGGAACCTCGCCTCAGCCTGTTGATGAATCTCTCACGAGGAGTATGATGAAAAGAGAGAGATGACCTCTTAAAGGGAATTCTGAATAGGAGGGCACTCTTAGTTTAAACAAGGGAAGAAAAGCTGAAGGTGGAGAGTGAGAAGAGAGGCCGGCCATGGACTGGAGTTAGCCGGGATTAAGCGGGTAATACCCCTCCGTTGCCGCATTTCTGGGAAAAGACTCCGATGCCTAATCAATTTCTTCCCGAACGTAAACGGTGAAAAAGGGCTGGCCAATTCGGGGGCCACTCCTTCTCCACTCGAGGACCTCGGGGGGGGGGCTTCGAGTAAGACGGGTCCTTCGAGAAGTCCTCAAAAGTTGGGAAAAGGAGCCCGGGGTCTCTCAAAAAAAACAACCCCCCCAAAAAAACAAAAAAAAATTCTCCGATGCCGAAGAGGGATAGTTTTTGGTAGAAAATTCAGGGGTTGTACGGTCGCTAAAGCGCCAAAGGTATTTTTACTATCATCTTCGGGACGCAAGAAAGGAAGCGCACCGTGGACGAGCCCGGAGCCTGTTAATTGAACGAGGACGCCTATGAAATCGAGAAAGCCACCGAGCTTCAAGTCATATCCGACTTAAACCTACGATTCACGAAAAGGGACACGGTCGCAAAGATGCCATCCGAGGGCCCCCTATGCTTGAGGAGGAAGCGAATCACGCCGGCTGAAGTCCCGGATCGCGAGTAAGGGAGACGTCCTAAGAAAGATGGCCGATAGCACCTGATGAATATAACCCGCCTATCTTCCTTCGCGCCTTGAGCCGAAAGAGAATGCGCCGTGGAAGGGAAAGAGTCCAAATCCGCGACCAGGAACCATCACCTGCGTTGGCCGCGTCGCCAGTGAATCCATCACGCATCCAGGAAGGGGGGGCGAATATAACTGGGGGCCAGACCTCGGCAGCGAACTCAAGTGGGGTCACTAACCTCAGACTGAGGAGCGACGACACTCGCTCCTCCCCTTTGGGAAGTCACAAAGAGGAAAGCGAGATGAGTTCGGGTGCGCCTAAGCTCGGGAGACATGAACCTATGGCCCCCCACCTGACAAAAGAGCAAGTAAGAAAGCTAGCACTGAATCCCGGTACTTCCCAAATCCGAAAAAACGATTCAGCTAAAGCAGTCAATCACTCCCCTTTCTTTGGGCCGGGAATGGTGGGGAGAGATCTGAGGTGGATCTCTCTTAAATGGGAATAAGGGGGAGGAAATCGGGGATCTGCAGAGAAAATGATTACGAGGGAGTTCTCTATCCTCAAGGAGATTCACATTCTCACCGTTCCAAGTGACGTTTAATCCCTCCACTAAAGGGTGGTCTCCTGACCATTTGAGGGTTGTCGGTAAGGGTTTGAGAGGTCAACTGATCGGCGAACCCGAGGGGTCTGAGCGTGTTCTGGGGGGTTGGGCGAGAGAAAGCAAAAAAAACTTAGGACGGAAAAAAGCGGAGCTGGCGGATGTGATGAGAATAGCACATTTTCCTTCACGCAGGGGTGGGGGGTTATAAATTCTCACGTTCCAGGGAAGGGAGCGAACCGGCGAACCTAATTGAAGGCACTACACGAGGGGAGGAAAAGGGATAAAAAAATGGGATTATATTAGGCACTAATTGGAACTAAACGGGGTCTAGGACCAGCGTCCCACAGACATTCTAGGAGAATCACCCCTATCGCGGAGAGTACCACTGACGAAGGAGCCGAAAGCAATACGGAAGATTGAAATCCTGGATCGAGGAACGGATCGAAAAGCAGAAGATCTGTCGTTAAGGAAATGGGGGAAGGGGGAATAATCCAGAGGGAGGTGCGGAAAAGTCAGCCAGAGATGATCGATATGGTACTGATTTTAGCCGTACTGGGGTGGGAGGAAAATAAGGGGGGGGAAAAAAAGACTCAAACAGGGGAACAGGCGGGAGATGGTGTCGGAGATAGAAGGAAGAAATCCACATTCCCTGTAAGAACCAAAAAAAGGCTTACCCTAAAAGGGACTGGTGAGAGGGAGGGAGGGGGTCGGAAAAGCAAACCTCGTGGGAGGCTCCCTTATGTAGTAGAGCAGCAAAGAAAATTGAAATAAAGAGATCATACCTACGGGGCCGGGAAATGGAGATTTGAGCCGTGAAGTCAGTCAAGATCATAAGCCAGTGAAAAGGTGTCTTATAGGAATGGCTGGCATCGGCACTCCAAGAAGACACAGTCAGGGTGAAAATACTCGGGAGAGAGCCAGATCAGCTCCTTCATCAAAGATGCACCCTGAGAAGCGAGAAATATTAGGGGGAGATATGGGAAGGGGAGGCTTGGTAGGGAGAGAAGAACGTCCGAACAGTCAAAGAGGTCTGATGGCCCTTGATCGGACCAAATACTCTCCCTCAAGGTCACGGGGAACGGTGATCTGGATAAAAAAAGCCAGACCCTAAAACGGGGGTAGAAGGACAGAAGGATGTAAGAATGCTGGGCCTGAAACAAAGGATCGGATCTACGGGGGGAATGCGGAGAAGAGCACAGGGGTCTACTTTACGCACGACCGCGAGGGAATGGGGGGGCGTCACCCGACGACAACCTCCCCTCCTTTTAAACTGCGGGGGCGCCCACGAGTAGAGTCTCACATTACTGCAACTCACGGAAGAAAAGGGACAGCAGGAAACGAGGCACCACGGCTGGGAGGACGTGTGCATAAACCGAAAGGAGAGGCGTGACCTACCTCCGAAGCGGGCCACCGACCAGATGAGAAAAAGACTCAGCGAATAGGGCCCATAGAGGTCTACCTCTTCAGGTGAGTGGACAAACTTCGGCAAGAAAGCATTTTAGTAGGAGAAAGAAAAGAGTGCGTCGCGGACCCTAAGGTGGGATTGATACAAAAAAAACCACAGAAGTGGCCAAGTAGGGGGAGAAAAGGGACCATCTGCAAAGCAATTGCCGTCCTTGGCGTGATGGGTTCTCTTCTAGGGGGTTCGGGGTGACGAAGAAGCTGCTGCAAAGAGGGTATAACTTTTCATCATTATGGAGGGGAAAATGTCAGGGGGGAAAAAAAATGGGTGAAGGCCTTGCACAGGAGACCTCAATCCACAAGAAGACGCCGACGCAAATGGGGGGGGGGCTATTAAACAGAAGAACTTCCCGAACCCCTTTCAGCGGGACGAAAAAGTGACCCAAAAAAACCCCACGACCTCAGGCCAATGGGTCGGGAGGGGGGAAGCCGGAAGGCCGTGCTTACACGTATGTGAAAATGTTAGAATACATTGACCGGGACATAGGATGTGAGGAGTGGCCAAAGATCCATCTTAACCAAGGGGGGGATCCATGTTGATGCCTGAGAAATGAGGATTTTGGAGGGAACCCCTGTAGCAGTTCCGCAGAGTCGATCGAACCCCATCCATACTGTCAGAACAAGGAGGGGGGATTGGGTGGGGGGTAAACTAAAGAGCGCTTGAACGGGGGGGAAACTTTCGGGACTTCTAAGTGATAGGGGGATGAGGGGAGGGGGGACTGGCTCTCGGTGGTCAGTTGGGGGCAACAAATCAGGGGGGGAGGTAAAGAAGGCCGAGGCGCAAGCAAGGGAAGCCGCCGTGCCAGTAGATGGGCTCGACGTTCGCCACCGAAGGTAGGGGACTTGTCGTCGGGAAAATCTAGACACGTAGGTATGGCCCATATTGAAGGGGGAAGGGGTGAAGAGGAAGAGTAAATTGGAGCCCATCTGGGGGGGGGGGAGCACGTTCAACTCGGAGCCGCCGGGCCCGGCCTTTGGAGGAGGTCTATTTCTTAACGCTTCATGGGAGAGGAAAGACTTAGGGAGGAAAAAAAATCGAGGGGTAGTCGCGAGGGAAATCCGGGGAAATCGGGGGGAGAATGTATGAATCTTCTGAGGGGCGCGACAAAGGGGAACTCTCAGGGCACCGGGCGTGTGAAGGAGGACCACTGGCCTTCATCTCCATAGTTTAAGAGAGGGAGGGCAGACAATGCCAGAGCGACGAGCCCGGGTGGAAGTGGATGCTTGAGGATCGCGGCTTGGAAGAGCTTTATTTAACGGAAGAAAGGGCAAATAACGGACTAATTAGCGTGCATTGCGTCGCCTCTGGGGCGTCGCACCATAAGAGCGAAAACACGTGACAGAAGGTCTCGTTCACAACTCACGAGAAAAGAAGTCTGGGAGGGGAATGTCACGTCCATGGGGGAAAAGCAAAGGGAGGACATTGGTGGAGGGAAATAGAGGAATCTAGGTACAGAAGAAACCACTTTATATTGTGGCAAGAGAGAACGTGGCAGAGAGAGGCCATCACACTGAAAACGGGTTTGCCCTCTTCTTTCAGAAGGAATCAGAAGAGAGACTGGACAACGCGGGTATTCCAAGAACGAGGATAAAAAAGAAGGGGCCGCGCCTACTATTTTCATAAAAAGATCCAAGAAAGTTTGCCAGAATCCGGTGCGCATAGAGAGAATGTTATGTCATGTTATGGGGGCGCCTCTGCCTGTAGGGTAGAGAAGGAGGAGGAGGAAGAAAATAAGACTGAAAGAAGTCGGATAAGAGGTTCTCCCCCTGACTAACATGAAAAGATATAGAGGACGAAAGTGAAACAAAAGAGCACCAGCGCAAAGAAGGCTCGCGGGATCGATTCAAAAACAGGAGAAAAGGGGAAACAGGAAAGGGGGGGGCGCTGAAAGCTTGCCCCTCGAGGCTTAAGAAGTATCCTCTCCCGCCTCCGGAGTCCTAGGGGACCGGGAAATGAGCCCCGTGTGCGAAGCGCTTCTATTTGACACCAAAAAGGAAAGGATTGGGAAAAACTAAGGGCTGGGAGATGAAACTCAAATTGCGAGGCTCAAGGCCTGCCCGGTGTCCAGGGGTCGCAAAGGGAGGCTGCAAAGCTCGAGGGAATCGTCGAATGGTGGGCGGACGGAGAGAGGGTCATGGGTCCCTCTCACACTGGAGTGTGGGCACGGCCTCCCCTGTCGGAACTAAAGAGAGGGGACTAGGAAAGTTTAACGGGCAAACGACTGAAAAGGAAAACCAAAAACGCCAAAGCACTATTTTTTCAAGAAACTCCAACAAACTCCACTGGCATCGTCAAAAGATTGCACCGGGGAAACTGAGAAAACGATCATAGAGCGTCGAACGTCACTAAGACGATCACGCGCCCGGCAAGGGACTGGGAATCGATAAAAGTGGGCCAAGGGGGAGGAAACTCCTAAGAAAAAAATTCAAAGAGCACCTGGATCTAAGACCTAAAAGACCCCCTCCCCGATCTGGAAAGAGGCCACTAAGGAAGGGAGATTCCGACGGGAAAAAGCCGCCGCAAACATACGGTCCACCATCACCGCGTTAGGGGGGGAAAGGACGAGATGACGTCCAAAAAGAAGAATTAAGGGAAAAGGGGGGAAAATGAACCGCCTCCAGCCAATCGTCATCTACAAGACAGGGTGAAAAAGACGTCTAGAGGGGACCGACTAACCTCCTCGTCAGCAAAAGGGGGGGGTCTGAAAATGGAGATGTACTGGGCCGTCCTCTTGTCGTGAAGGGAAAGGAGACTTCATCCTTCCCAGACGAATGGAAAAGAAACAGACCAGTCGACCGAAACTCCATCTGCCACGAATCTCAAGACAGCGACATCCCCACGAGTAAGGCGAATAAAGGTCATCATCAAGAGGGGGTTGCCGAAAGTTGGGAGGGGGAATAGAGAGGGGGGAAACGTCTCGGGTGCAAAGGCCCTCTCGAGGATCTCGGGGGATAAAATACGGAAGAAAAGGGGTCAAGGCTAATCCATTCTGGCCTAAAAAAATAAGAGTAACCTTGTCAACGCAAGGATCATACTTTAATCCGCGCAACGAAAAAGGAGCCGTCGAACAGGGTGCAGTGGGGCTGGCGGGGGAGGTGGCCGGGTTGCATCAGTAAAACGGTAGTCTTATGCCAAGGGCTCATCGCGGGAAAGTTCGGTGTGGGGTGGAAGGTGAGATCCAAGAGTCGGATCAAAAGGGTCGAAACACAATTCAATGCCTGCTCTTATACACGCCGGGGACAAAAGCACTAAGGGGGATGAAAAGGCCCTCCAAACTTGCCGGAGTCAATCGCCCACCCAGAATTAAAAAAAAAAAGTTACCCGCGGCATTGGTGGTTGTGTCCAATATTTTCAATTATAGGCGGGAAAAGTAGCTGCTTGGTCAGGGGTCCAGAGGACAACGACACGCGTGGGCACCGCGGAAGATGAAGGTAACACTGCTCGTTACTGGACACCATACTTACATTCAAGAAAAAGGGGGATGCAGGGTATGCGTATGGGGGCTCTCACGAGGCGGTGCCGGTGCCATTAAGGAGAGTTAAAGAAAAGGAAAGGGTGCTGTCCCGGAAAACAATCCTTTTCAGGCCCGGGGGCCTGCGGTCTGGGAAGAAGGGGCCGTACTTGACGAGGAATGACGTGGGGGGGATCATAGCGAAAAACAGTTGCAGGGTCGAAGGGGTCTTCTTTCTGATTAATCCAGAAGGTGAGACATCTAAGGGGCGTCCTAAAAAAAGAAAAGGGGTGGGGGATCGAGGAGAACATCATTCCCAGGGAGATCTCGACAAGGGCGATGGGAAAAAAAAGTCCATTGATCAACGAGACGGAAGGGGGTCCGTTCCGGTTTTGGGGGGGGGGTCGAAAGGGGAACGGGGAAGAGCCGGACCCCTGCAACATGAAGGAAGGGAGTGAAGGTGGACGCATCGGAGTCAAGAAAACAAGGGACAAGCAGTGTACTCGGACGGAAGAAAAAAGAACAGCCCAACTGGCACCCGTGAGCAATCTCAACACAAAAAGGGAGGGGGAAGAAGTGAATGCTGGGAATCTGGGGGAAAGGCCTCTTACAGTTGGAAGGCCTTTAGGAGACCGGAGAGCGCCAGAATGAATATCATCTCCTCAGGAATCGGTCAACGAGGAACGTTTGCTAGGACAAAAAAACAAGAACGGACCGGCCAACCCTGAGCGAGTCAGGGGATATACCTGGCTTGGCCTGGAAGAGACAGACAAGGAGGGGGGTCCTGGCGAGCACAATTCGCTTTTTAGGAAGGTGCCCGCAAGGGCTGGATCAAGGGGGAGGGGTGTAGGGGTTCCCACAATCTGCAGCGGGGAAAGGGGGCTTCTTGGCGCTGCGAAAAGAAGTGGGGAATACGGCAAGCTGACAAAGAAGAAAAGAGCCAGAGATCAAACCCTGCACGGCTGTGAGAGAGGTGCACCGCCTAATAGGTGACATCTACCAAGGGCAGAGTTAAACCGGGGACACTGACGGGGACCAAGAAGGAACCGAACGCCGATCAGACATTCTAACGAAGGATTGTTTCTCACCATCAGACAAACTAAATTCAAGGTATATCCATAGAAAGAAAGGAGATTTTTGCGTCGGGGGGACGGAAAGAAGGGGGAACGTGCGATCTTGACCTAGTGCAAACAGACTTTCTTTCAGCATAGGACCCAGTGAAAGTAAGAGCCGCCGTTGTTCTGCGGGGGACAATGTAGTCTTCAAACAGTGGTGATGACGGTGCGAACGAAAAGATCAGGACGAATAACTGGGATTGTAGTGGTCTAAGTTAATGCCAATGTGATGTTGAGGGGAAAGCAAGCAGAAAGACTCACGTTTACTAAACTCTGTGGATCTATGATACTGGGAGAAAAAGAATACAGCTCAATTATACCAGGAGGCCTCGAAGGTACTGGGACTTTAAGAAAACCAGGAACCTAAGCTTGCTCCGGGGAAACAATGAATACAAAGGAGGGGAAAGAGGACTGTGCAGATGTGACGTTCTCTTTAAAGTTTTGAGGAAAAGGGAAAAGTGGATAATCCGGATTAGCCCACTGGCAAAGATATGTCAACCTTTTATGCCTAAGAATCTGGGAGCCTGTATAATAACGCGAGAGATAAAGCCGAGAGAGAACAACCTAAGGCAAAACCGACAAAGGGGGGGTTCTTTTTAACCCAGGATACTAGGAATCTGGGACGGGAGATAACTTATCATTTGTTGGCGGGGTTGGAGGGATGCTAGGGGGCAGGTGGGGCCATGTAGGTCGCGATAATTCGAGGCTCACACCTCATAGGAGGTTAGGACGGGCCAGAAGGTTAATCCAACGACAGGGGGAGGGGAGGGTTTGAGGAGAAGATTGTGCCATAATGACGGTTGGGTGGACCTAGGAGAGGAAGAGTAATACATGAAAGGCGGGGCTTTTAGGAGTAAAGGGCGACGGAGGGAACCTAAGGGTGGCAATCGGCGTAAATCTTAATGAGATTCTTCCATCTCATGAGGAACTAGCCCGGCTGTGGGGGTATCAAGAGTGGGTTCCGAAAGGGGGGATAGGGTCTCGTCGCGCACATGAACACAGCTCTGGAAAGTGTAAAAAAAGTGATCAGGCGCGCCCGGCAAAGTCGAAGAGGGGGGGAGAGACATGCATAGAAGAGGGGACATCGCCGAAGAGGGACACCTTTTAGTAGGTGAGGGATGGAGAGGAACCTGAGCGGTTGGGGTGACAATTGCTTCTCAGCGTTTTCAAGACCAGGAGAAACCACCGAGCTGGCTCTCGACGGGTTCATCTCTCAAGGGGGAGGGAAGAGACCCAAATATGGTGTTCAGACCCTCAATGACCACCTTGCTACATCTCTCCCAAACGAGGGAAAGATTAAGGGAAGAGGGTCGGGCGGGATTCTGACGGAGCACATGGGGACTACACTACAAAGCTTCATGGGGGGGAACAGAAGAGTCGAGTGTAGAGGTGGTTGTTGGGAAATATACTCGGCGTGGACGCAGAGAAAGGAAACTCGGGGGAAAGCGAAGACAAGTCTCTTTAGAGCCTCGAGAAGCAAGCGGGAAGGGTTATAAGCCGGCAGATCAGCACTCAAATGGGGGAACGGGGAGTAAGTTCCTCCACCGACCAAGGACCTGAATTGGAGAGTTCGAGAGAGTTTCACCTCCGGAGCATCTCTGAGCTCCTTTTATGGGGAGGAGAACATCTAATAAAGGGGAAGGAAAATTAAAAAAGGGAGGGAGGGAAAAAAGAGATGAATCATCGGAAGGCGAGA
>Ga0179591_1293573_pt1:0-10000 | contig 16730 bp, 16 predicted proteins | sample CZOMad2_1_08_16f_FD_182891 | JGI IMG/M metagenome (GOLD analysis project Ga0179591, IMG submission 182891) | Vadose zone soil fungal communities from Angelo Coast Range Reserve, California, USA - CZOMad2_1_08_16fungal (PacBio error correction) | ecosystem: Environmental > Terrestrial >...
TGAGCAAGGTGTCGGCGATGGTCGAACGGCAAGGAAACCATGGCTTCGCGCGTGTTCATCAAAAAAGAGGCAAAATTTGAATGGCAATGGTACTTGAGGAGGTCGGGAATCGGGGAATGTCTAACTTCTTGAGTGGGTCGTTTCTTCATTGTTGAAACAGTCCTGACTGACTCACTAGAAGATGGAATCTATGCACACAAACTTGCTCAAGACAGCCTTTTCAGTTAAAGATCGACGAACAAAGACGATTCGTTGGAGTGAGGGAGGAAAATGTTGGTTTCACCTGGTTGCAGGCTATATCTGCTCTGTTTGGGGGGGTGAAACAGCACCGAGCGGTCCGTGGGTTGCGAGTTCCAGAAACGGAATCGAGGTCACCGTTATTGATCACCCAAAGGGGGGGGGGGGGGTCTTGTATTTTGGTAGCACGTGGCTGACTCAGATCTTGAAAAAGGCGGTCGGGATCAACATAAAGAAGGGCGGCGGCAATCTAACGATCTTTCCGGGGAAGAATTCACATTCAAAACAAGAGAGGACCAACAGACGAAGAGAATTATCTTGAAAAAAATCAAGGTTTACTAGCATATGGGTGGGAAACCCTTAGGGGAACAAAGTCTGTGGGCTAAACTTAAGTTAGAGGTGGAAAGAATTTCGGAAGAGAAGAGGGTGCTGAAGGGGGGATTTTGTAAAAAACAAAAATGAGACTGCCACAAAAAAAAAAAAAAAAAAAATCAGATGGGGGGAAAAAAAACTTAAGAACGCTCTAAAAACAAGGGAGAGGAAACTTCGATTAGTAAAGGCGGGTGAGTCTTTCAGGGGGCTTGACAGAGAATCTTGGGTCCTGCACCATAAGTGACCAAAACTGGACTTGGTCACCATCCACCTTTCTAGCAGAGAGGAGGAAGAGAAGATCAAGACACACTCGGAGATGAGGAAAAGGGTGCAGGGTAGATCACCTTAAAACTCCGAGGCGACGGAAATGGTATGTTGGGGAAACAAGTTCGAAATGCCCACATTGACCGTAAGGGACAAAAGAGACTCTGAATTCCAAACGGAAGAACAGCTGGGTGATAACAAAAAATTTGGGCAAACGTTAAAACTAAGATTACAAATCTTAAACTCGGAGTTCGTTAAAAAACTTCGAAAAGGAGATGGGGAAGGGGAAAAAGAGGGAATCCCAGAAGGTACCAAGGATGACTCAATAGCAAGGGGAGGCCAAGCTCTACGATTGGCAGTGAAATGGCAGAAAAAGGAAAGGGCAGTCTCATCAGATAAAAACAGGGTAAGGATGAATGAAAATCCACGGGATAGTTCGCAGCTTGAATCGTTTTCTGTCTCGGGGTAGTCTGCCGCTTGCGCATGGAAGGGGGAAAAAGTCCCATAGACACGAACAATCATACAAAAGGAAAATAAAGTTTGAAACCAAACCCAAAATGGGAAAGACGCAAACCTGAAAACAAAAACTGGGAAGAAGAGGAACAACAACCGGTAGGAAGGAGCGATTAACCTGTGAGTGGGATTTTTCTCAGAAAAAAAGGGGGATTGAGTAATGCGGTATTGCTCGGGGGGGGAAGGAACTGAACTCTCCTTTTTTATTATCAGGAAATCGGATACGAAACGCCGCAACAACTATAAACAAAAAACCGTATAAATCTAGACGAATAGGATGGGGAAAAATAAAAACCCAGACCCTGGGGTTTCTCACAGTATCCCATTGGAAGGGGGAAAAAGATGGGGAATTATCGAACGAATGCAAGAGTAGCTATTGGGCCAGTTTGCAGGGGGGGGGGGTCCTTTTCGGGGGCCCCTTGGGGAGGGGGGGTTAAAGGATCAGGAAATTGTCGAATTTAAGGTGGGAATAGAAAAAAAAATAGTAGCAGGGTTGTTCAATATGCCCCCAAAAGGGAGGCATCACAACGCTGTTCGATGGAATGAAAAAGGAAAAGACTGTGAAAACCTGGACTTTTGGAGTCGAAAAAAGGGGGGGAAGAAAAAACATCCACCTAATTGAGAGGGTTCCGGTGCCTCTGTAAAAATGATTCTTTAGTGGCAGAATGCGATAGATTACACCGGATTCTAGACAGAGACTAGAATGGAAATGTAGGGTGAAAAGAGGGTAACAAGTTGTAAAAGTTGGAGGGGGGGCAACAATCTTTTTGGTACGTCGACCGCTCAACGAGAAAGGGGGGGACTCAAATATCGGGGGAGTGCCTCGACAGAGGTGAGAGACAGGAGAAGTGTAAAAAAGAGGGAGGGGGGGAAACGGTCGGGTTGGTGCAACCCCTGACGCAACATAGAGAGCTAGAAACAAATGTTCATAACTTCAGGGAAAACTCCGGGGAAAATAGGGGGACAGAAAAGCGTCTCGTTTATCAACAAAATCATTCACGTAGTCGACTGTTTGGCCTCATACCTTGGAGGGGGGAGAGGCAAGTATGTTTGCCGCCTCCAGGAAGGAGGGAACGCGTATTCGAAGGAAAAAATTTGAAACACCAAAGCCAACACTGGTGGACCATTTTCTTCAGGGGAAAAAGGGAGGGGAGGGTGTAAGCGGACCTCCTCGGGGAGGGCCAAATGGGGCAACAGCTAAACAGAAGGAAAAAAAGCGAAAAGGAAATATCGTCGTTTGTCTTATCGAACTTGAAAAACGGAGCAGGGGGTCTTCACCTTACGGAACTTAGGCGCGCAAACTTGGACAACGAAAAAGGGAAAACTCAAAATCGTACGCATTTAGAATTCATGGCAACGAAATCCCAAAGGAGGGTCTGCCAGACTCAGGAAGGTGGATGGAAAAAAACTAAAAATGGTCATGCTTATAGGGGCAGAAAGCGGGGGAAGCCGAGATCAAAAAAAAAAAAAATGGATGAGAAAGAGAGAGATTCGAAAGGATGGAGATATCTCGATTACCATGGAGGAGCAAGGGTGGTCAGAAAAAGAGCACTTTGCATTATGACTACTGGGGGGGGGGGTGTGTGGGGGGTGTGGGGGGGGGTTGGAGGTTCTGAATCGGAGGGGGGGATTATGGGGGGGGCTCGGCACATTGGGGGGGTAGTGGGTAAAAGAGAAGAACTCCAAGTCTGGGAAAGTTGGCAGCCCACAAAAAATGTAGAAAGCAAAGTCGCAGGGAGATCACGACACGGCATTCTAGGAAAGTGTTGAAGGAAAGTTTTGGAGGCTGAGAGAGGAAGATCGGGTGAAAGCACCGAGAAGGGCAGCTGTCAAAGGAGACCGGAAGCGATCACCGGAAAGGAAGGGAAAAACAGGTTCAGTGGCTTTCACGGTGGCTGAAAGCAGAATTGAGTCAGGGATGTGCCCGTATACGGGGAGCGTAGCGAACTCAGAGGGAAGAGATGAGCAAAAAATTAGGAGGGAAAAAAAAAAGAAGACTTGGCATCCGAGCATAATGGGGGTGTAAAAACAATTAATGGGCCGTTTGCCTCCAAGGGGAGGGAGAGAGGAATTTCTTGAAACCGTAAAAAGGGGGAGGGGAAAAAAGCCTGTCCTCACCCGAGGTGGAAAGAAAAAGGAAACCACACCAAATTCCTCACGGCGCGTAAAAAACTTTATATGCAATTGTAAAGGAAGAGCATGATCCACAACATAGAACGAGGAGAAAAAAGCAGGTGCACGTTGTTAAAAAAAAATTAAAGGGCTAGGCGATCTAATAAATACTATAAGACACTCGGCGAGAAACTAAGGGGAAGTGGGCAGGTCCAGCTAACGACACATGCTTCGTGCAAGGGGGGAAAACTGTGAAGGTTTTGCAAAATGTAACGAACAATGCCCACCCGTTACCACCAACTGGAGACGACAGAGGGGAAAGCTCTACCACCTTGTTGGAACGTGTTCAACAAATTAACAATATAACTGGAGTCGCTTCGGCAAACAAAATGAAGGGAAAAGGGGGACATTAAGGGTCTTCAACTATCCGAGGCACGGAGGGGGGGCGAAGAAAAAGGCTCACATTGCAGGGGGTGTTAATGTGCAGTTAAGTTCCAAGAAGAAAGTCAGCAAGGGAAATTAATTGAGAAAAACAGGTCGTCATCGACAGGGAGGGAGGAAAAAAAGCTTATAAGGTGGGTTCTGCTCTGGGGGCTAGAAGGGGGTTACTAACAGCCATTTCCTGAGGGACCAACGCCCGAGAGCTAAATGAAAAAAAAAAAATCGAAACTGACTGACCCAATGGAAAAGCAGGAAAGAAAAAACTCAAAGGAATCAACAAAGAAGGAATCGAGGAGGACAGGGTTCAAGGGGGTTGCTCATCATGTGAAGGGGCAGAAAAGGGACGACTTGGGCAACGATGGCCGCTCGGGCGTATGAGACGAGGGAAAAAAGCAGGAGTAACTGAAGGAAGTAAGCTATGAAAAGCAACAAACGAATATAATCAATGGTGGGAAGCGAATCAGCAAAAAAGCCCAGACCCTGGTTGGTCTCAGGGAGCCCTTGCAGGGGGGAAGGGTAAAGGTCGGCCGAGAAGGAAACGGAAAAAGGGGAAACATAAACTCTTAGAAAAAGTGAGGACGACGAGGTGTCGGATGGAGGGGTTCACGTTTTGCAGACCTCACCCTCGAGTGTTTGAAAAGAAGGAAGGACCGTTTTGGGGGAAGGGATGAACAAAATTTCAAACAGGCTCAGGGGAGGCGCTGGGCATTAACTCGTTTTGCGTAAGGTTGGGCAGGGGAAAGGACACCGGTAAACTAAAGGGAAAAGGGGGGGGAAAACGCGATCAGGGTGGGAAATCGGAAAAATTCTCCCTGAGGTGAGGACAGACCCGCGAGGGATTGCACTTTCCTCGAGACTAATACTAGAAGGGGAAATGAAGTGGGACATGGTTGGGTTTAAAAAATGGGCGTGAGACTCTTGGGGGGAAATGAAATATGACGCGATCGCAGTTGCCGAGAAAAGTTTTGGGGGGGAAACCGTGACGGATTGCCAGAAAAAAAGGGGAGGGGGTGGAAGTCAAATGAGGGTCATCACTCCTTCAGCACAAATAGGGGGAAGCGCAGGGGCAAGCTAACTTAAGGGGGAAAAACTACTAAGGGGGGGGAAAAAAGATATGGGCGCAATGATAGAGAAGGAAGCTGAGTTCTGTTCAGCAACCATTAGTGTTGAAGGGGGGAGAGGGGAGAAATATTCCTCCGCTTCAGGGTTTCCGCCAAAAAGAAGGAAGGGACCGCCGCTAAAAACTTTATCAAAAACGTTTAACTATCAAGATTTGAAAGGGGACTCTATTACCGTCGGTCTTTGGGCACTCTAAGAGAAGAAAAACTTCAGGGGGTAACGAGAGGAGAGGAAAAAAACTCTAATTCACCACCGAAAAAAAAAGGAGGACCTAAAGGAAGGGCGGTGCGTTCCCGATCCTCGGCCAGAGTTACAATGGTTTTGGGGGAGGACATTTGAGCCGGCACCGGGACAAAGTACGAAAGAACTAAAACTCCGGGGGATTCATGATTCAATCACCAGTCATGAAAAAATTGTCATCAATTGGGGAGCAGTGGTGATGTAACCAAAAAGACATTGGACATGGTGGGCTAGCGATAAGACTAATAAATGGAGAGAGAGAGAAAAACAACAAAGTATGAAAAATGAGGTGTCAGGGGGCGGGCTGGGAGTCTCAGTCGACCATGGAGGAGAGCTTGGGGGGCATAAAAGAAATATGGAAGGTGGAAGAAGGGGATAATCTAATGCGTCGGGGAGGGAAAAAACTGAACAGTGCGTGGGACAAGACGCATTAAGGGAGAGAGTTAAGAAAAAAACTTGCTCTCTCCCTTCGGACAATTCTCTGGAAGAGGGGAGAAAAGGGAAGTAGCATTCGGCTTAGAAGGGGGGAAGGATTTGGAAAGTCAAAGATGTCAGGAAATCGGTTCCTATGTGGCAAGAGGCGCTTAATACTAGGGGGGGAAAAAGAAAGGGGGCTCACGCTTTGGGAGAAGGGGTCTTCTCAGAAAAAGGGGAGAAGCGTCTCCCAAATAAAAAGTGGGGAGTAGAATGACTTCCGGATCTTGAAGAGAACAAGATGTGATTAACAAACATAAGACATAAGGGAAAAGATTTATAAGTAAATAGATGCAACGGGGGGAGGAAGGTGGGATTAATAGGACATAATGAGGATAAGAGAAAGAGTGGAAAGGGGATTGAACCAAAACGAGGAGGAAAAACCCTCAGGTGTGATTCCACAATCCTGGAAAAAAAGGGAAGGAAGCTAGGCTGAGTTGGAGGTCCTAAGGGGGGTAAAAAGACGCTTGCAAATCGTTTTACAACGTTCCTAGGGGTAAAAAGCGGTCATGTAAGGTCAGAGATGAGGAGAATATATCGGAAAACTATGGGGGGGGGAAGAGAAGAGGTGAGAAGGGCCCAGGAAACTACTCCTTGTCGGAATGGGGGGGAACTTGTGTTGGAGACCAGGTTTCCATGCCAAAAGGGGGAAAGGAATCAAACTTAATTAAAGGCGAGAAAAGAGGGCTGGGGAGGGGGGGATAACTTTGTTTCAGCTTTGCCAAAATGAAAAAGGGACAAATTGAATGGAAACGCCAGGGCACACCAGTGAAATCGAAAGGAAAAGTTAGGAAAAATGAAATCACCGGCCGACACCTCCTCAAAAGAAACCTTGTAGGAAAGTATAGAAAGGGGGGAAAGGGAAAGTGCGTGCAAACCTAAAAGGAGTAATAACAAGCGAGAAAAAAGAAGGAACTGGCAATAAGAAGGAAAGAGACTGGTTTTGCATCGTTTCGAGGAAGGTTTGAACAGACAGGTCCGGGTCAGAACCAATTCAAGCGTCCATCCTTACCACACGAAGGAAATCGAAAAGAAAGAAAGACCCATGCGCAACGGAAACCTCAAGGAAAACAAAAAGCAAAAAGGATGAAGAGGATCACCGGTGTTTCTGGGAGAGCAGGGGGAAGTCGGGAACTCGGCCGCTTGCACCGGGAGAGGGAGGGGGGGGTATAAGGAGGCTACGAGACTCCAAAAAAAAAAAGGAGAAGCCAACAGGATAAAATGAGGTAAGACCTGATCAGAAAGCAAAGACAACTTTTTTTCTAAAAGTGGCTCTCCCTTGGGTCCAGGAAGGATTCATTATGCCTTATACTCGAGGCTCTTTAAATTAAATGGGGAAGGAGACGCAGACTTGGAGGTGAGGGGAAAATAAAGAGAGGTAACCTTGGAGAATTAGGTTTCCCTGAAAAGTAAGGGGAAGGGTAAAGTAACAGGTGGAAGACCAACTAAAGAAAAACCGGCGGAAGGGGTAATCTTCCCTAGTCGATAGGGTGAGGAACCTTGTTGCACTTGGGGGGAGACAAGAGGTCCATCGGAGGTTTGACCGGGGGGAAAGAGGAAAGAAAAACACAGAAAATGGGGAAAAGGGGGAAGAAGAGAGGGGTAGGGAACTTATGAAGAGATACTAGAGGAAGGGGAAAAAGGGACCTTGTAAAATTGCTGGTGAGACAACGAACGTTTGGGAAAGTGAGGACTAAGACCGTAAGAAAGGGGAAGAGAAAAGTTAGAAAAAAGAGGAGGTTTGGTTAATTGGAAGACACCAATCGGGAAAAAAAGTGGGGGGGAAAAGAATCCAACCCTCAGGGCTATAGCCTAAATGCTGGGGAGAGAATTGAGATACCCAAACCCCAGGAAAAGAGAAGGGGGGGAAAAAAGAATATTCCACCTATTCACGATCATAAAAAGGGGTGGAAGAAAGAAATTCAGTTTGTTTCTTCAATGGGATGGTATCCTCCTTAGAATGAATGAAGAAAAAATCCTTCGCTCTTCGCAGCCCGGGAGCAAAGTGCAAACTTGGTGCGCCATCATTTTAAGTGAGCGCATATTGCTCAAGGGAGGTAAAACCTAAGAGTGCACAGGGGGAGCAAAAGGAAGAAAGGAAAAGAAAATCCTGACAAAAAAAAGAATCCCCGAACAGTAGGAAAAAGGGGGGGAGGCATCAGAAGAGGAAATGGCTAACAGCGATCTTTGGGTTGGGGGAGAAAGGGTCCAGACTGGGAGAGGGGTTCCGTCGCCTGTGCAAGGGTAATCCAAAAAAAGGGAAGGAATAAAAAATCAACTCAAGTTTACTGGAAAGGACGACGGAAGGGGATTACCACCGCTAACCCTGCAGAGGGGGAGAAGGGGGATAAATCCTACTTGCTCCATCCTCAGAATCACAGAAGAGAGAGGATTCAGGGCGATATCGGGATCGGCACCATGGAGTAGGCAAGGGGGGGAAAAAAAAGGGACTTTCATTTCAATTTTCCGACTGGGGGAGGGAGTGGAGAAGGAAGTCTCGTCCAGTTGGGTCGTCCAGGGGGGGGGGAATGGCCGCCTAAGGCTGGAATCATCCACAAAACTTGGACAGCAGGAAAGAAGTTCTGAGGATCGACGCAACGAAGGACCGACGGGATGGGAGAGGGGGGGGGCAAGCCGGTGAGAATATCTCTATGTTCAGCACCGGAGGTCTTTTTGAAATGAACAAAAAATAAATCTTTCGAGGTCACCATGTATAGGCAAGAGAGGTTAAGGTGAAATGTCTGCGCCTGAGTGACTCTGTCTTACAAAAAGAAAAGCGAGGCGGAATCGATTTTCCTCTCAGGGGAAGGAAAAAGAAGGGGGAGTAAACAGAAGAAGACGTGGGAGAAGGGAGAAGATTACAGAGAAATGGTGTTTGAAAACTCTGTTTACAACTTTTTTCAAAAAGAATGGATGAAAAGAATTGGATACTATGCTATGGGTGGGGGGGGGGAAGGGGGGGGGGGGTTTGTCACAACCTTCGCCAAAAAACTCAAAAGAGGGGGAAGACACCACTGGGAGAAAAAGAGGGGGAAACTTAATAGAAAAAAGGTTTCCTACTGGAAAACAAGGGAAAAAAAAAAGGTCCTAACAGGACTTTTAAGGGGGAAATCTTTGGGGAACCAAAGGAAATGTCTAAACCAGAGCAATAAAGAAACTGCTATTGAAACAGTTGAGGACATTTGTGAAGCCGAACTACTAGGGAAAAATTGGGAACGTTTGAGAAAGGTTCAAGACAACAGTTCAGGCGCAAGCGACTCTGTATGCAAGGAGGGGGGGAGGAAGAGGGAGGGTTATTGCGAAAGGGGGGTCAGATGTTCAGCAAACCTTACACATGACAAGGGGAAACTTGGAAAAAGTGAAAATGTCAAAGGTGGAAAGACGGGATAAGAATCCTCCGGCCTATCGTTCAGAAAAAGAAACCGGGGAGAAAGGCGACTAGTTCCGGAGAGGAAAAGGACAGTGTTGCAGAATTTCCAAGGAGAAAAAGGGGCTTCAGCGTAAGGAGCGGGTACCGAGGAAAGGGAGATGTATTGGTAAAGGCTACTGGAAAGGAGGGGAAGGGTTGAAACAGTACCGATTTCCCTGGATACCCAAAAAAGCCACCTCAAAGGAAACAAAGAAAGTAGTACAACGACGTGTGATGCTCAAAACGAAAAAGAAAGTTTTTAGAGAGAAAAAAGGAAACAAACACCTATTGAAAAAGAAGAAGGAAAGTGAGGGGAGGGTAAAAAAATGGATTGATTTTGAGGGGCTATTAGCGGGTGTCAAGGGCTTTCCTTTGTGTATAGTAAAGAGGACGAGGGAGAAAGAGAGCGAAATAGAAGAACAACATGGGAGAGGCAGAGAATGGTAATTTATCGCCCTGAGCTGAATCCACAAAAAGGGTTTCTCATTGTCAACATGGAGGAATAGTTTGATTCGGATACTTCAGTAACGAGAGGCAACATCTTATCTGATTGAAGAAAGAGATGAGAGCGAGGGTCCGGCCTTGCTTGAGTAGTGGGGACAGAGAAAGGGGGGGGTCGAAGTGTGGGAAGAGAAGGAGGGGGGACATAAAGTAAGGCAAAAAGAGAAAGTTCTACTAAAACCAACCAGTCGGAGGGGTCAGAGGGGGGAAAGGCATAGTCATCTGTGGGAGGAAAGACTGTGGGAAAATGGCAATTGGCGAAAAAAAAAAATGTCACTAGGTATTTCATTCCGAGAAAATGCTCCAATTATTCAGACA
>Ga0179591_1293573_pt1:12500-16730 | contig 16730 bp, 16 predicted proteins | sample CZOMad2_1_08_16f_FD_182891 | JGI IMG/M metagenome (GOLD analysis project Ga0179591, IMG submission 182891) | Vadose zone soil fungal communities from Angelo Coast Range Reserve, California, USA - CZOMad2_1_08_16fungal (PacBio error correction) | ecosystem: Environmental > Terrestrial...
AATCGGGAGGCATGCGAAACAGACGGTTGGAAAAAACGGGGGGGGGAAAAAATTTTACCACTGATACCGAGAAAGGAGGGAAAGTATGAAACACGTTAAATCGAAGGTGGAGCAATATACCGCCATGCAAAAGACACATTCTAAAACACCTTCATTCCAATATCTAAGGGGAAGTGAAAAATAAGGCAATTCAAGAAGGAAAAAGAGCAGGCAACTGAGAAAACAGGGGTGGCTTCAGCTCCGGGAACGAAATGTCCTATCTTATAAGTTTGGGCTCTTGCGCTTTGGACGACAAGGGCCTAGATAAACCAACATAAGAGCAGGACCAGCACGGACCACCGGCATCTAAACTGAAATAAAAAAGAAGATCAAAAAACTGAACCTCAAAGTGTAGAGATCGCAAAACTTCGTAATTGGAATAATATAAATTAAACGTGAGGTTCAGTTTGAGCATCATTTGGTGGGGGGGGGAAGGTGTCGTTGAGTGTGGTCCGTCTTTCCGAGAGGGCCTTTGTGTATCAGGAAATCGGATAGCGGCAAAAGCGCCGGGCGAAAACCATAAAAACAAAAACATATAAGCTCGAGAAACTGATGTAATCTCCAGTATCAGGAAGAAAGGAAAGTGGTTCTCATGGCTGAAGGGGGGGAGTGGGAGGGAAATTCTGACTTCTTCGGAACACCCAATCGGAGTCTGGGGGGAAAGGGATGGAAAAGGTGTCGGCCTATTATACATTTTATAACGGGAGGAGAAAGGGGTCGAATTAAACGGTGGGCAAGGAGGGAAAGAAAGGGGGAGAGTAGTCAGGGTTTGCACACAAAAAGTCGAATCAACAACGGCATTCAACAGGTCGATCTTTTTAAGAAAAGAAAGGTGTGCTGCGACTTGGGGGCCAAAAGAAAAGGTCAACCATGCCGAATGCAGGAAGGGGAGAAATGACGCCACTGCAACTTTCTGGGGAAACCCACGCGGTGGATCGGACTAGGAAGGGAAGGGGGAAGCTTACAAACGAGTGGTAAAAGGTGCTGGTGAGGGACAGCGGAGACTAGGGTTTACGCAGGACCGCCACGCCTTTAATAAAAAGCAGTTTCCTGACTCCAGGCTGGGGGGAGCGACACGTCGGTACAACAGAAAGGGGGGGGGGGAGACCTGAAAGGCGTGGGGTTTCAAATGCCCCAAGTAAAAAAAAGCTCAACGCTATCAAATTCTTTAACTAACACCACGGGGGACCATAAGTGTTAAAAAAAAGACTGGGCAGTCCAGATCATTCACGAGGAGGGGGGGGGGGAGGTTTTGGTCCTCGTAGTGTTGCTGGGCGGAGATATGTGCCTGGGCCACATTCAGGAAGGATGGGCCTTCAAACAAAAAGCTAAATCAAAGTGGGGAAACACGGGGGATAAAGAAAGGGTTCATGGTGACTCGATTACGCTTCGTCTTGGGCACGCCAAACTGCCACAAAGACTATAAATCAGGTCAAGCTAACTGCCCACCATCCCTTCAACAAAAAAGAAGGAAAAAACGGTCTTGGGGAGGGGTCGTACTATCCCTACCTTTACGAACACTGCAAAGTTTTTTGGTGTTAGGGGAAAGTAGAGGGCCACGCGATTTGCAAAGAAAAAGAGAAAAGGAAAAAATGCTTAGACTGATTCAGAACATCAACGGCGTCATTTCAATGCAATTTGCTCAGGGTGTACACCAAAAACGACAGACGGGTCATAAGAAGAAGGGAAAGGCAGAATCCTGGCTCATAGGAGAAAAAACAAACTGGAAAGAGATATCAGAAGATTCAAATTCTATCAGAGGGGGAGGGAGGAGCTGACAGGGCTTCGCTCAGGGGATCCAGATGACTGAGCAATGATCAAGGAAAAAAAAAAGGGACTTTAAATGATACGTCGTGGGCGGGGCGCATGTGGGTTCAAGGGGGGGGACCAGCCGGAAAAGGCCACACCAACAAAGCCAAGACTACTTAAATCTATGGATCCAAAAGAGAGGAAAGCCTGTCGTAAAGGCCGAGTAGGAAGACCACGAGGAAGAAGGGTGGGGTCGGGGGCGGGTTTGACCGCGGGGTTTTTCAGTAAGGGAGAAGCTGATCGTTTGTCATCACCTATTCATTGACGCTGGGGGGACGTGCAACAAGAAGAATCGAGGTCACCTGAAAAAGATGAGTAAACAGGCTTGGGGGAGTTGGTTTGGCTTGACTCAACGACGGCGGTGAAAAAAATGCCTCCTCAGTCGGGATAAAGGGTCCGCGCAGCACTGGTGGGAGGAAAAAAAACAGACTACTACGGGAAGTGTGACGAAAGATGGGGGAACCTTATGGGGACAGGTTTTTCCTCCAATTATTTTTACATCTGTCAAAGTTTTTTCTTATGGGTGGGGGGAGGGAAAACCAACTACCATTTCGTGCACTCATGTCTTACAAAGAAAAAAAAAAGGTAAAAAGGGCTGAGAAGCTTAAGTCAATGCGAATTTAAAAAAAAAGAGTCATAGGCCAATATAGCCTAAGCAGTTTACACAAAAGGTTCACGAAAAAGGGGGGGTCCACAAAAAATTCACTTAGTAGAGAGCATAAAAAAAGCATCCCTCTCGATGGGGAGGAACTATTGCATGTAACATTTTAACGGCACGGAACGGCCTTAGCGGATTTGGGAAAGGGGGAAGGGGGGGAGACAATGTCATCCACAAGTTTCGCAGGAAGAAAAAAAAATAAAAAGGAACTTCCAGGGTAAGAGCGTGGGAAATTTTTGGAATTGGTCCAAAACTTGACACTAATGACAAGGATACTCTTTCGGGCCAAAAAGGAAAATTAGAAAGTAGCCGTTCGAATCCACAGGAAGAAAAAAAGGGAAAACGGACCTACAGCCCCTTGATGCAGTAGCTGAACGAGGCAGTGGAAAATTTCCTGGACTGGAAGAAAACAACGATTCAAGGCGATTGTCCACTTAGAAAGGGGGGGGGAGGAGCTGACCGGCGCTACCATTCGAGAGATGAGGTGGAAGGGAATTTAGAGGCGAACCAGTAGCGTTTCAGGGAAAAAAAAGAAAGGAAGGAGGCAGCACCACACGACAATCACCACGACTATCAAAAAGTGAAAAAAGCATGAACACCTACTTTTAAGGCTACAACAAGGGATAGATACTTCCCAAAGGTGGTGTCGTTGGCGCATAGGGGGAAGGGAGGGGATCTGTTTTGTCCGGCTGCCGCCGGAAAGGGGGGAAGTGATCATTCAATCGTCTCGGCGTGCGCTGCAGGCCAAAAACTTATAACTAGCTGAATGGTACGCCCGGAGCTGAATAAAGAAACAGGGGGTGGAGTGGCAATCGCCCGGGGAGGAGAAGGGGGAAGGCAAATGCAAAACGGAAGAGAACTGCCAAGCGTGCTCTTGCAGGGAGTGTGAGCTTTAGTAAAAAAACCGGAGGTGGAAAAAAATGATTCAATTGAGGAAAGAGAGAAAGGGGAGGGGGGAGGGTAACTGTTTGGCCCGTAAGATGAGGTCATTTGTGGCCCAGATTCCCAAAAAACCTCGATGGGATTAGCTTGTTGGGGGAACCGTCGATCGTTTGCGTCTGAACCGCAGGGGGGGAAGGAAAAGGGGAGGGAAAAACAAGTCCAAATGTCCGCCTATAGGTCCGGTAAATGGGGGGGGGAGACCGAAGTGGTCCAGAGGGTGATTTCTCAATGGCTATACTAAGAGACTAGATTATTTTTAAAACGAGGGAAACAGGGGGGGAGGGGTTTAAGTGAAGGCAAGAGATATACTGGGGGGGGGGGAAAGACGGAAAAGGCCTCCTATCCTTTCTACGCGCCCTCTACACGTGGGGTGGGGTCTCTCCCTGATAGGGGGGGAATTGGACGAACACACCATCTTTAAAAGGGGGTGGGGGGGAAAGGAAAGGGGTCTTTTACCCCTTCAGAAAAATAAGGGAAAAAGACTAAGAAATTCTGCACTCGTCGGAGGGCCAACGCCTTTCCCATCCGGTTGGGGGAAAAAAAGAACGCATATAACGAAAGGAAAGGCTTAGGCTGTTTGTTCCGAAAAACGGGGGGTAGTTTTTGCAGGGGGCGGCGGCAAGAGCAGATATGGCGCGCCGGAAGGGAGTCATTTGCCTCAAACAGACTTAGAACCAGCAGAGGACCCCGATCAAAAAAAAGAAAAAAGGGGTACTCAAATCATTTTCTTACCGGAGATTAAGAAGGGAGGGGGTAGTGTCAGAGAAAAAAGAGATAGGACC
>Ga0179591_1306127_pt1 | contig 16730 bp, 26 predicted proteins | sample CZOMad2_1_08_16f_FD_182891 | JGI IMG/M metagenome (GOLD analysis project Ga0179591, IMG submission 182891) | Vadose zone soil fungal communities from Angelo Coast Range Reserve, California, USA - CZOMad2_1_08_16fungal (PacBio error correction) | ecosystem: Environmental > Terrestrial > Soil >...
TAGCAGAAAAAGGGGACCGCACCCTTGGTAGCAAGGGGAAACAGGAAAACAGGTGGTTGAGGGGAAAGTACTATTATTAGTCGGGGACAGAACAGCTAAATTTAAAGCTAAAAAGCATTCTGTAAGGTCAGGTTGAAGATTTCCTGTTAACAGGAAGCCAGATGAAAGAAGGGGGGCCAGTCAACACAAAAAAGGAAGGATGAGCGGGCGCTAGTAGGGAACGTCGCTAACCCGGAATGGTAATTTAAAAACTCGCGAAGAGGGGTGGCAACGGGGGCGCTGTGGGGAATCTTTGAGGGACTAAAGGATATCTCGAGGGGGGGGGGGGGGGGGGTGGAGGAAGACATCAGCCTCTCAGCCCTTCTTTGATCTAGCCTTAACTTTGTGTGAAGAAAAAGACATGGGTTTAAAAGGGATGTGATGGGGGAGTTCATGGAAAAAGCTGGCTTTGGGGGAGCTTGAGCGTGGAACGATGGAGGGGGGGGAATATCCATCATGAACTTTTCACTATCTCAATGGGGTCATACATGCGTCTCAGTCTTTCGGAAAGGAATGAGAGGGGAAGAACGTCAAAAGAAAGACAAGCAGGAAAGAGCCGAAATTGAGGGGGGCTTAATTATAAAACCGTTACCAAGGGGGAAAAGGTCCAAGGAATTCACCGGAATTAGTATTTGGGGGTCAAACGAAGTGGGTGAAAAAGAGGGGGGCAGGGTGGAACGGAGGGAGTCAAGGGAAAAGAAGAGGAATTCGGTCCCCGGTTCGGGGTGAACCGGAATTCGTGAAAAGGAGAGGAGGGGGAGAGAATCTAATTCTCCTTACCCTGGAGTGAAGAAAATTGGACAGGGGGGGGAAAGGGGGGACGGTCATAGGACAAGAGGCTAAATTCAGAGAAAAAATGCTTGGGTCTGAACTCGGTTATTTACTAGAAAAAAGAACAGAAAAGGGGGGGGGGGGGGGGGGGGGGGGGGGGTGGCAGTATTGGGGATGAATGGTCCAGGGTTTACAAAGGAGGGGGATAGGAAGAGGACCAAATCTTCAACAGTTGACATTTAAAAGTGATACTACCATCCCTGTGGGGGTTTTATAGTACAGTTCAATTGTGGGTGAAAGGTAAGGTGCCTAGAAGGGGAGCTGAAAGAAAGACGCGGTAGGATTCAGGGGGTTAAAAGTTGTAAAGGACCGGGTCGAACCAAATAACTCGAGGGAACTAAGGAGGAAAAGTCTCAAGAGAGAGTTTTGGAGGAAAGGGGTCTCGGGGTAACGAGAGGAGGAACATTTTGGAGCAGTGATACCTGAAGATAATTATCAGCATACGGAAGAGGAGGAGGTTTGAGGGGAAGGGGAATGAGAATTAAACTGAGATCGGGTTCAAAAAGGAATTAGAAGAAGAAAAGGTCTATGAGTCGTTAGATAAACACAATCGCGAAGAGTGTGCCCGCAGCAAAAGGGACAACCAAGCAGGGGGGAGGTACAAAAGAAAAAACTCCGGGGCGTTCCGTGATTTGGAGGCAGCCAATACATGTAGTAAAGAAAACCCGGAAAAAATCATATCAAAGACGATCAATAGGAAAGCTAGATGAGACCGGGGGGGTGAAGGGAGACATGCTTTCATCTTCATCTTTCACGGAAAGGTATTGATGGGGTAAAACTGGGGGGGCGGGGGAGGGGGAATCCGAAAAAAGGAGGGGGAAGGGGGGGGGGGGGGGGGGGGGGGGGGGGGGGGGGGGGGGGGGGGGGGGGGGGGGGGGGGGGGGGGGGGGGGGGGGGGGGGGGGGGGGGGGGGGGGGGGGGGGGGGGTGGGGGGGGGGGGGGGGGGGGGGGGGGGGGGGGTGGGTTGGGGGGATCTTGCTACTATAACCAAACCAAGTTTAAAAGGGGAAGTTCGTGAGGACAGTGGAGGGGGGGGGAAAGGGATCCTTGTAGATAGAAAATATTAAAGACCTAATCAATCTGACTCCATCACGAAGGGAATTAAAAATAGAATACTAGAAGTGGGGGGTTTCGGGTCAAGGGGAAGGGACCGTAGGATGATCCTATAAGTGGGGGTTTGAGAGGTCGTGAAGAATGCTTTGTCGGGGTGCCTGTAGGGTGAAACCCCCTGGGTTCTGAACTAGGAAAAGGGGAAAAGTGAAGACTTGAGGGGGAGTCTGGAGGTTTACCCCATAGATTCTCGTGCAAAGACCTCCAAGTGGCTTGGGGAGGGAGTAAAAAAAAATCAAAAAACTTCCTCAATGTTGAAAGGGGAAAGGAGGGGGGAGGGAAAGGAACTTTTATATACAAGGGAACAAAATGTATGGGAAAAGCTTGGGGGGAAACAGGGGGGTGGGCGGCCTCCTCATTACATACTGTTTTGGAGGGGGGGGGGTCGAAAAGTTTATTGAGCTTCCGGGGGTACCCAGACCTTTTGCAAGATTGGGAAGAGGACCGAGTAGGGAGGGGGGGGCGGGGAAGGTTTTCTTGGAGCATGGACTTTGAGTAAATTTCTGGGGAGGTGCCTAGGGGAGGCGTTCAGTTTCGGTTGTCCAGTAGGGGGGTGGAGGAGGTGACGGAGTTCCTACGGGTCATAGGGTTACGCGATGGTTCCGAAGTGTTTGGGGGGGCTTGGAGCTAGGGGAGGGACACAGCAGCTCGGGTGGGGGGGGGAGGTCATAGAAACGAAGAATATAATATAAGGGACATCGGCACAGGGGAGATGACCCTTTCTTTCTGTGTCCTCGAGTGTATCTTATTAGATTAGGGGATTGGGGGGAACCAAGGAAATGGCGAAATAGGAGCTTGAGGTTTCCTAATTTTCGTAACTCGTCGGAACGGGGGGCATGGAACAGATTCTGGAAGGGGGCCCAGAGAGGTCAGGCATCGAAGAGAAACACAGTAGGTAAGAGAGAAGATTCTCCTGGAAGAAGGAATAGGGACTTTAAGGAAAGAAAGTGTCTACGAAAAAGAGGGGGGGAAACAGGAAGGAACATGAATTGGGAACGTCAATACCTAGTAACCGAAGAAACTAGTCGCGAAAAGGATCATTTCACGAGGTACAGGGGGGGCGATTATCCTTATGATGATTCGTGCTAAATAAAAGGAAAACCTAAAAAAACATTCTGGCGGGGGGGAGGGGTCACTACCTGTCCTCCATCAGGAGAAAAAAACCCTGGAAAGGGAAAAAGGAACATAAGAACAGACAAGAGAGACACGGACCTAACTGAGAAAAGAAAAGGGGGGTGGAAACGAACCTGAGAAAGGACCAAAAAAAAAAAAACTGTCCAAGAGAGAACTATCTAACAGTGAAAACGAAGGGAAAAAATTACCCTCATCACCGGGCAAGCAACCCTAAAGGGTTTTTGGGGGGGGAGGGGGGGAAAGAAAGTTACCATGCTGAAGCTTTAGGAAAGGATAGGCAGAGGAGATAAAAAAAAAAAAAGGAGGGCCCTGGGCAGAGCGGCTATACCTATACGAAAAACAAAACTGCGAGTCCTGAAGAACGTGTCTCTAAACAGAAGAGCTTCACGAACACAGTCCTGTAAAACAGGGAAAGATGACAGTAGGGCAGGGACGGGGTGAAGGGAAACGAGCAAAAATTTTTCTCAAAGGTCACGGATCGAGGGGGGGAAAGAAAAAAAAACTTCACCTATCGTTCAGGAAAGACGGGTCTATTTGAGATCCGTCAAGGGAAAGCACGGGATTAAAAACTGTAAGAAAAATAACAGACCGAACTTATCTCGAACCTGCTCATCGGCTAAGGAAAACCATGAGTATAGACATTTAAGTCATTCCTGAGGCGGAGAGGGATGCATGAGGGGCTGAATGAGGGGTCAGGGAAAAATAAAAAAAAGAATGAAACATCAGCCTCACAAACTTCTGGAACCATGTTAGCTGTAGACTAAACGAAGGGACCAGTAAACACCGACAAAAATCAAGTGGGGTTCAAGGAAAGGATGACTATCGTAAACAGGAGAAGAGAAAGGGGAAACGAGGAGGGGGGGGCAAACGTTGATTGCATATCCTGGGGGTTGGGTATATAACTACATGGGGATGGGAAGGGGGCAGCAAGAAAAACGGAAAAAGGAAACAAGGGGGGGGGGGGGGGGAGAAAGTCCTCTTGGTTGACGCTTTGTTGTAAAAAAAAAAAAAAAAACAAAAAGCTGTAGAAGATTGGGGTAGCCAGAAAAAGAAGAAATCTATAGGTATGGTTGGGGTGGAAAAAAAACAGGAGCTAGCAAGAATGCGCAGGAAAAAGAAAGTAATGGGGGAAGGGTTGATGCGGAGAAGTCTGGCAGAACACAAAAATGAAAAAACTGGGAAAAAAGGAAAAGCACGATGAAAAGGACTTTGCGAAAATTGATCTTAAGGGGAGAAAGTAGGAAAGCGGGGGAAAAAAATCGGCCTAAAAAAGATTTGGGGGGAACAGCACTATTTTAAGGGAACTGGCTTAGACAGGGGGAGGCAAGGTAGAGAACCGCCCAAAAGTGATCCTTTTTAACGGGGAACAAAGAAAAACAGCTGTTTCGGTATCATTCTAGAAAAAAAAGGGTGAAAGAGGGAAGATGACTAGGGAAAAAAAGAAAATTACACTGGTGGGGGGGGGAAAAAAAAGGAACAGAGTACAAACCTCCAAATACTTACAGTAGATCTACCAGGGGGGAGAAGGGAGAAGTGGGGCTCCCATTTTATAGAAAAGGGGTATAAAGGGGGGAATACGAGTGAAAGAGGAAAAAGGGGAAAGGCAACGGGGGGGGGAAATAGATTACAAGGAAGGCCGAATTCCGCCGCATTACGGCAAAAGAATTCACTGGAAAGAAAAAAAGGTCCGGGGACGAATACGGAAAAAAGGACGAATTGACCGGGGACACAATTGCGTAGGGGAAAAGAAATTGGGGAAAAGTCAGGGGAAAAAAGACATTCCGTGGAATTCCAAGGGGGAAGTTGATGGGCCGGTACCGGGGGGGAACTACCTAAGGGAACCGCGAGGAAAAAGGGTTCACTGAGAGAGGAAAGATTTCTGGAGGGGACGAGCGGTCTCAGGAGAGGAGTTCCAGTGGTGTAAATACCTTCAAACAAAATCAGGGAAGCACGTGAGCGTATCTGCACGCTGGGAACAAGGATCTGGCTAGTCCACACCAAGACAAAAACTAGAATCGAAACCAGGCCCAACAGAGCATTAGGAGCCACAATCCATCTCTGAGAAAATCTCGGCTGGAAAGCAAAGTCCTCGGCCTGAGGACAAACCTTTAGGAGAACGTTATGTGTGTGACTAGAAGAGACTCAAGGGGCGATAATATCTCTTTAAAGGGCATCTTAAAAATGCTCCCCCAACAGTAAAGATCCATCCGAAGAGGGGAAAGAGTATAGAGAGGGGGGAAAATTCGAGAGGAACAAGAAGAAAACCGTACTTTTTTTTGAAAGAGGGGAGACTGGGGGGTCATGTCAAATTCCCCGAAAACCTAACTCCTGCGGGGAAAAGAAAGGACGACATACGGCACGGTGGGCAAGAATAAGGGAATCAAACAGCCAGGGTTGCCAAGGGTCTGTGGCAACCTGACGTAAAGGGGGATTGATTTTCGAAACTAAAATTCAGGTGATCATCTCTCTCATAAAAAAACAAATAGATAAAAAGAGGGAAAAGGATCAAAGAGGTTCTCGGGTGAAGAGGACGAACCAAATTTAGCAAAGAACCGGCTGTCAACCTGGTGTGTCTATTACTATAAGGCAAGGGAATACGGGAAGGGGGATGGGGTCTGAAATAGGAAAACTTTCAAAGGGGTTTTGCTGTCGAGTGACAAAACAAGGAAATCTTGAATGGTGCCCGAACACCAAGGATCGCTTTAGCTAAACGGAAGAGAGCCTTCGCAAAAGGGAACGAGGGATTCTTGGAGGGGTTCCTCAGGATGAATGGTGGGGGACTTTGCCGAGGGGGCCCGATTGGGAGGTACGCTATAGAGAGGGAAGTTCGCAGGCGGATTCAGACTGAGCCGTTCCCGGAGGGGGGGGGGATCTAGGAAGGGGGACTGAGAGGGGAGATCACACTCCATCGAACAGGGGGGGGGGGGGGAACGATGGGGGGGGGGGGGAGGAAAGGCAGCTGAGGCGCTTTTTTCTGTAACTGTCAGGATGGTTAGGTCTCTGGGGGGGAAGGGCAGATCAGTAAGGACCAGAATTGAAAGAAAATGGGAACAGATCGCTCAGCAGGTCTTTAAAAGTAATCGAAGAGGGAGGATCGGAACTCCAGATCCTAGAGCGCAGAAATGAAGGCTAATTAAGTGGTGTGAAAAGGATGGAAAAAGGAAAATTAACCATCCCTGAATTAACCGAATTTATTGTTCCCACTGTCAAAACGAAATTGGTACCCGGAAGGAGAAAAGGGGGGGGAAAAACCGGTGTAAAACGGGCCAAAAGGGATGGAGGAAAACTGAAGTCAGGGTGGTCAAAATGATGGAAAGGAAAGTCTTCTTAATTCGTCCCCTCAAACGGGAAAAAAAAAGTTCTCTGAGAAGTTTTAAATTGCGTCATGAGTCCAAAATGATAATTCTAGAAAATGCTGGTAAAAAAAAATCTCTTTGTCAAGAAAGGGGTGAGCGAGAAATGAAAGAAGGGAATAGGGGGGGGAAGGGCATTTTACAGAAAGGCTTGAGGGGTCACATCGGAAATCTTAAAAAGGGACAAGTCTCTTCGGATAGAAACGGGCGGGGACTTGGGGGGTGAAAAGTTCATTTTTGTCCAAAAAAAGAGGGAAGGGGCGCTATACAGATCGAAGAGAAAAAAGCAGTTTGGGGGAAGGAGAGGAAAACATATCTTGGTGGGAAAGGTAGTCCTATTACAAAAAATCGCGATTAAAAAAGAAAAAAAGTCCTCAAAGAAGGCGGGAGAGGGGGGGAAAAAAGGTTCTCAACGTTGAAGGTAAGGGGGAAGAGGCAGAGGAAAAAAGGAAAAAGGGGTACCGTGAAGACGGAACGATCACACAAGGCAAAAAAATTAGCTGGTGGGGAAAAAACAAAGAAAAGGAAAAAAAAAGGCAGGGAAAAAAATTATATAAGAAGAAAAGAATAGCGTAGGATTTCTTGATGCTAACCAATCGCCGCAATATGGGGGGGGGTTCAGAGAACAAATTAAATAAAGACTGTCGAAAAAAAAAATGTCGGGTTAGGGGCGGGGGGAGGGCTCCACCTCCCCAGGGGGGTAGTGTGAACAAACCACCAAAACACAAAAGAGGTATCCGAAGAAATAAACTGCCCAAGCTTCCTCGGGAAGAAAAAATAGGTAGAGAAAGGGTTTGTAAAGAGGCAGAGGAAAAGTAAAAGAGGTGTGGACGGGGCTGGAGCTTCGGGAAAAAGAAAATAAGGGGGGAACTTATCCTAACCAGAAACCATTTGGGGCGGTTGTTGGCGTGCTTCTTTGGGAGGGTTGCCGAGAAGAAGGATATTGAGGAACGCATCAATCTCAAAGCTTCAGGCCTTCAGTTGATATCTAAAAGGGGGAAAAACATTGAGCATCGGGCCTTCCCTGGATCAGGGCGGGGACTGTTAGGGTCGTAAATAAGTTATGCCTGGGGGGAAAGCGGGGGGGGAGAAACGCGAAAGAGATTGACCTGAGTGAAGGTCTTGGCTCCACCAAGAGGAGAGGGGGCGGTTTCAAGTAAAAGCAAAAAGCTTGTGAAAACGGGGGGGGGGGGGCCAGTAAAGTGAATGCCAGAGGTTTCCATGTGAACGAAGCTGTGGGGTTAATGGAAAGGGAGACACCTCAGTAGAGGGCATAGGGAAAGGGGCGAGCGTGGGGTGAGGGATTTCTCAGGTACTCGGCAAAAAAAAAAAAACGGTCGCTCAGGGGGGGGGAGGGGGGAAGGGTGGATCTTCCGTCTGTGAAAACCTAAGCCTTGGCATCCTGTTCTGTCAAAAAAAAAACACAAAAAAGCTCTTTGGCGGGAAGCCCAGGGGTCGTGATGCTGTGCGGGGGAAAATTTGCCTAGAATGCTGGGGGGGGGGAGTGGAAAAGGTGGAAAAGGGGGGGAGAGCCCAGTATTTTTTCTAGGTGCAGAGACTGTGAAAAAGACTTTTTCAGGAAGGGAACTGGCTAAGGGGAAACCTAAGGGGGGGGGGCCTACTGGGAAAAAAGAGGAGCAAAAAGACCCGCAATCTGGGGGGGGGGGGGGAGTCAGGTAGCCAGACGAGGATAAAGAATATAAGGAGAAGCCAGGAGGGGGGGAGTGATCGACCGGGAGGATACTCTTTTGGGGGAGTCTCTAAGGAGGTTAAAGGGTGGTCTTGACAGCAATGAGTCAGGGGGGGGTGCAGAGGGGGGGGGCGTGTTGCCGGGGGTAGTAAACGAGGAGGGTATGCAGACGGTCGTCACGAAAGGGTGGGGTCATTAGTCAAATCACAAAGAAACGGTAGGAGGTCTCATGAACAGAGGGAAGTGAGACAATCACCGGACTCTTACAGACGACAAAACGGAACTTCCTAGACAACGAATAAGGGGAGAAATAAAAGGCCCCTACAGATCACCGGAGGAATAGAAGAACGGGAAAAAAAAATATCATGGTAAATCTTCCTTTAAGGGATTTTAAGAACGTATGAAAGCGTAAAGGGAAGTGACCACTGCCCACCAAAAACAGCTAAGAAAAGGTCAAACTCTGGCCTCAAGAAGGGAAAAAACACCCTTCTGGGGGGACAAAAGATCAAGAGGCAAAAACGGAAACAAAAAGAGGAGAGCCGCTCCCAAATACAACTACTGTTTAAACAAAAAAACCGATACACGTGAAAAGGACTTCAACCTACATCTCAACGCAGACGGAGGGGGAATACAGACCTTCAAAAAAAGTGCATGAAGAAAAAAGAAAAAAAGAAAGACTCACCCACGGGCTTCGAGACCAGAGGGCGGCTTATGTAAGGGAGTCATCCGCACCGAAAGGACAAGGGATAACTCCAGCTCGAACTGTAGGGGGGGCAGTAGGAGAGAAATAGACCTACATCAAGACGATAAGCATAAATGAGGGTACAGTCTGAATGACGTTGGCCCTACAAAAGAAGTCACAGAAAATCTCAGGTAAAGGGAAAGAAGAGGAGAATGAGTGTCAGGGGATCTTCACAGCACAGGGTGTTCCACAGAAGGTCGTTGGGGGGGGTCAAAACGCGACCTTCACGTAAGTCAACCGGGAAAGCGGGCAGGGACAAATAATTAATTCAACTACCACTTTAAAGGGCCGAACAGACGAACGGGATAGAGGAACTGCTAAAAAGTGCTCCAAACACAAAGGGGACATGTAAATGGGAAGGAAAGAGGAGAGATTTATTCAGCGGGGATATTTTCTATATCCAGTAGACAGTCTACCAATCAAAAGACTCCAGCCGCAACTGTCAGTTGATAGGAGAAGGGGTGAAAAAAAAATGAGTTCCAGAAAAAATAAAAGGACGAAACAACAAAAATCCGGTTCAGTACTTATGGCTGTAAAAAATGTTCAGAACGAACAGGGAATGCTAGTAAGGAAAAAGGGGAGGAGGGGCGGAGCCTATTTGGGTTGGGGGTGGCTTAGGAATAACTGGAGGGGAAAAACAAAGGACAACGAAAAAAAAATGGGGGGTTTAAAATAGCGGGTGGGTGGCTGTGTGTATCAAAAAAAATCTTGCGATTTGGATAAAACCTTAGAGGGAAGAGGAGATAAAATAGGGGGGACCATCAGCTGCAAAGTGCGCATGTAAAGAAAGTTATTATGGGAAGAATGTAGGACACTTCATTACCAAGTTTAAAGGAAGAGTCAAAAGAAACTTTGCTAAAACGCTACCGGAAGAAATTGAAACGGGGGAAAAAGAAGGGGAAAATCGGCAGAATTGGAATCGCAATCGGTGGTTAATACTCAAACTGTCGGCAGGAATTAAGACAGTACCTCAGGGTGGACAAATGAAAGGGGAGATAAAGAAGAAAAAAAAAAGGGAGGGGAGCTATCAATTATTATACATTTTACAGGGAAGGGTGGGATCGGGACTAGTTGAAAGATCAAGAAGTCACTGGGAAAAAACAAATTTAACATGCAAATCAAAGGAACCCAAATGGATCATTTAAGGGTGTTAAAAATAGAGGGGGGGAGGATTTTGGGAGACAGAAGGGGAGAGAGGAAAGTTAAGACTTGGGGGGAGCTTACGAATGTTAGAGAAAAAATGGGATCCGGCACGTATTCCAAGAATTCCCTCATGACGAAGAATGGACGGGGGATAAAAATTCCGGGATCCGGAAGAGGAAGGAAGAATGAAGGGGACGTTAAAAAAAAAGAAACGGGGGGGAAAAAACAATGCTAATGAGGAAACATAAGTGGTCTGCTGGTACAAAAGTAAATAAATTAAAAGGGAACCGGGACGGGGGGAAGTAAGGTTGGAAAAAAACGGTACATAGTTAATCTTCATTTTAGGAGGAGGGACAAACTGCTGAGGGGGAGGGCAGAGCGTTCTAAACCGAGGGAGTTCCAGGTGGTTCACAAAAATCAGGAAAAGGGTCATGACCTTGAGCAGAGCATGACACGGGGGGGAGGAAGGGTGGAGAGGTCAACCCGAGGCCACTCATACGTTAAGACCAGCGAACACAAGGAGAGAAAATCCCAGGCGCTGGACACCTGAGAGAGATCGGGGGGGAGTGACCATGGAACATGCCTGAAGGATCTGAGAAAGAAGGAGGCCAAGGGGGATGAGTGGAGTAAAACCATAGCGAAACTCTAAAAGGTCATCCATCAAAAGAACAACTTTAAAAGGCCAAGATATCCGGAGAAGAAGGGAAGAGGAAAACAGAAGTGATAGGAGAAGGGATCCTTCTCAGGCGTGTTTGGGGCATGGCTTGGGGTGGGTCATCAAAGGAAAAAGAATGGGAAAGAAAACGCCCAGAAAGTTGGGGTCGCAGTAACGGTAAAAGAGAGGGAATACGCATAAAAAAACTTGGGGTCACCCAAAGCGTGAGGTCTTCATTGAAAGAGCACCGGAGTAAGGTCTATCTAGGAAAACACAAAAAAAAGGGGAGGGAGGAAAGGATGGCTATTAGCAAGGGGTGTATAGGGGAACAGGTCGTTAAGCAAAAACCGGGAAAAAGTTTTGGGGGGAAGTGGCGATTAAAGATTAGTCTGACAAAGGGGGAAAAATGCAAAAAAGGGGGGAAGGAAAGTTAAAGGGGAAGGTTCCTAAGTGACCACCACGTCACACAGTCTGCCATCAACCGGGGGTGTCTGGACTCTCGCCTATTCCATCAGGAGGAGGACCAGTAGGGTAATCTGAAAAGCTCTTAACGGGGGAAGGGGGTCTCTGGCCGAGGGACCTATGGAGAAATCTATCTTGAGCCTCTCTGCTCTAGGTGGAACTCATCTCCCCGCGGGGAAGATGCCGTTACCGGTAATGGGGAAAGCAAACGAAGAATCATACGTGTCAGGAGAAGTGGAATAGGGGAAATGCGCTGAACTGTGAGCTGGGTTCTTAATTTTCTTCTGGTCGTTTCAGCGTGGAAAAAAGGAGCAATCCTGGGGCACGAGAAGAGCACGGGCATCCGTCTTCTAGACTGGAAAAGGGTGAAAAAGGGGTAAAAGAAAAAGGGAACTCTCTAACGACTAGGACGGTAAGGACTGAATCGAGGAATGATTAAGGTAGGGGGGGGAGAAAGGGTCCCCAGGAAGGAAGGGAACTGAAGGACAAGGGGTCGGAGGGGGTGGGAAGGAAGGAAGTCAACAAGATTGGGCGAAGTACGAAACTTTGGGGGGGAAATTCAATTCCAGGGTCACACCGTAATAGGCCGATCGGAAAAAAACGGTTCGTGATTGGGAAAAAGGAAGAAATTGCCCAGAGGAGGGTAATGAGGGGAAAGGAAGAGGAAAAATTCCGAAGGGCCCCTTAATTCTCCCATTTGGATCGAAAATCCAGTTAAATGGAGGGACATGGTCTTCCAAAGGAAAAAGGAGGGGATCCAAAATCTACATAGAGGGTTTTACAAGGAGAAATTGCTCTTGGAAAAAAAGTGTAAGTTAGGGTGGGGTGGGGTGGAAGTGGTTGACAAAAATTTAACACTTCGTGATATGACACCAAAACATCATTCAACGAAATTTTGCCCAAAACTTGTGGAGAATAGAATGATAAGAGAACGCCAAGTTTGGGTTATCATTAAGGGGAAGGTTGGGGGGGGTCCCAACAGAGGTGAGTTCTAAAGAGGGAACAAGACGGGTGGGGAAAGGCTTAACTAGAGGGGCTGGGTCGCAATGTTTAGCCGGGGAAAAAATTCGAAGAACTTGGGGGAAAGGAAAGAAGAGCAGGGGACTGAAGAAGGTGCAACGAAAAGTTCTCTTGTTCCTCTGAGAGGAAAGGTGGAAATGGGAAAAAAGGAAGATAGAAAGGAAACAAAACTTCTCATTAATGGGATTTGAAGAGGGGGGCCGCGCTGCTGAAGCACGGGAGCAAAAAAGAAAAGGAAAAGAAGGTATGAGGAGGCTTCTACCCCAAACGCAAGGGGTGAAAAAAAATCATCAAAAAAAATTTTAGAACCTCAGGGGTCGTGCATGCGTTGGAATCCATGTGGGTGGGAAAAAAAAAAGAGGTCCGGAAGAAATAACGGGAAACTCTTTATCGGTACTGATGTCGAAAGTTTTACGCATCGGCAGAATGTCCCCGGGAAAACGGATGGGGGGGAGTGGGTACTGGGGCGTTTAAGGCATAACCGAGGTGAACAGGGAGAAGCAAAGACCAAGGTGGAGGATAACTATGGAGGGGTGACCGAATGGATGAGGGAGAGCCGAATCAAGAGGAGAAGCAGCTGCCTTCAATGGAAGAGCTCGTTTGGGGGGACCGCAGTGAGAAGTCGGGATGAGCCTCATTTCGTATGTAGGCCTAATACGTGGTCCGGAAGGCGGTGGCTTACACGCTGAAAAATCAGAAGGAGTTACTTGGAGGAGTTTGACAAAAAAATCGGGGGAAGTCGATGGATGTGCGACTCCAAATTTCAGGTGTACGCCACCCATGACGAAGGAATCGGAAAGGTCCCAGCAGGTGGGTCTTTATTGCTGTATAAAAGATCCAGGGGCCAGACAGTAGGGAGAAAAGTGTGCTGGGAGGGGGAAGTAGGTAAGAAGGACGCCTATTACCTCAGTGGAACGCGGGTTTAGGTGTAGGCGGAGGTGTAAAACGGCCGGGGGGGAATGGTACAGGTCACTCCACCGAAAAAGGATTTCCGGGGGGGGGGAGGGGAGGCTGGTACAGGGGAAAACCGGTTTTCAGAAGTCGTGGGCTTAGGGGGACTGGTTTGACCGGTGTCGAAGGGGAGGGGGGGACAACCAGTATGGGGTCGAAGGAGGGAGGATGGTGGAAGCTCTTGTGGGTTTTTTAATGGAGTGGTCAAAAAAGGTGGTTTCGAATTCCCTGGGATAGAAAACGTTACTCCAAGACCAGAGAGGGGGTGGGGTGGGGATGATTTATCCCCGAGAGAAGACTTAGAAATCGACATACAAAAAAAAATAAGGGAGAGATGAGATCAACTGGGGAAGGTAGCTCTTTCTGAAGGGGGGGGACGTTCAAGGAAAGGGGGGACTGGAAAAAGGATTCTGTCTAGACTTGATGGATACGTGTGGGCGTAACGCAGCCGGGCGGGGGGCTTCCCTATTAGTAAGGGACATCAGTTTGGGAGGGAGATAACTCAACAACAAGACTATATTAGAAAAGGAGAAGGCCGACGGAAGTCGTTCCAATCAACGGAAGGCGTCTACGAAGAGGAAGGGGGCAACATATCCAAAAAAAATCGTGGCTGAAAGAACCTACGTGACCAGGCAGAAGAAGAAAAACTGCAAGGTCCTCACTAGCATCGATCATCGAAAGAGAAACTTATGGTACTTCTTCAACCTAAAACGGAGAACAAAAAAGTTGTGTCACAGAAAAGGGGGGAAGGACGCGAGGAAAAACCAATGGAGACCCATCGTTAAATTCACCTACGGAACAGCAACAGAGCGAAAGAGAAAAACACTACTTTTAACCGACAAGAAAGGGTCAACTAGAAAAAAAATACATCATCGTGAGCCATGACAAAAAACACCCTGACAAAAAAGAGCAAAAAAAGGACCATGAAAAAAAAAGCAACTGGAAGCGAGGTGGAGGGGGAAAAGAAACATGCCAACACAAAAAAAGGCTGTCTTGGAAAGACGGAAAAAAAAGATACTTAAGAAGAAAAAAAAAAAAAAGCGAGAAGTTCGCGGAGAATACACAGCAAAAATTCAGTGAGGTACGGGGGGTAGCTACAAAACAGTCAGGATGAAGTGTAAACATGGCCACAAGAAAGGGGTATGAGGGGGCCGTCACACATGGCGTGTCGCAACCGAACGAATAGGGGGGGGGGCAATAGAAAAAAAAAAACAGGAAAAAGTAAGTCTGAGGGGGACGGTCAGATTGTGGAAAGAAGGAATCAAGCTCAAAACCACAATACATACTACCTCACAGGAGAACTGAGCAGGGGGGTGAGGAAAAAAACGGCAAGAGGGCCGCAACAAAGTTCGATTATACTAGGGAAGGCTTCAAAAAGGGGCGGGGATCACACGGTACTATTTGCCTATGCAGTAGGGAGAAAACAAATCCACAGAAAAAATCCGAAGGAAAAAAAAAGGAAATGGGAAGGGGAGAAGTTACCCTTCGGTGGAGGGACGTTCCACGCCGAGGACACAAGACATAGGGAAAAAAAAAACCCGGTACCGTAAGTTGATCGTATACGAAGGGGGATAACAAAAGGTAAAAAGGAGGACGAGAAATTGCTTGAGTGGGCGGAGTCAAGAGGGGGGGGGGTGGTGATATAACCTACATTGTTTATGGAAAAGGAGTCATCCTCAGGAAACATACAAAAGGGGTAGAACATGCACGATTTAGGTGACCGGGGGGATCCGAAAAATCGGCGCGATTGGGGGAACCGCATCAGAAGCGATGGCTGATGGAGGGAATAAAAAGAGGGGGAAGCACGCAGAGCAGAATGCAAAAATTAAGGAGGGTATGCTGAGAAAGAAGGACCGTGAGAAAAGGGCATACCAGCAAGGAATCGGAAAAGAAAGAAAAAAGGGGGAGAAAGGATCTTCCTCAGCTTGAATGCAAAAGAGGGATGAAAAAAATCGCGAGGGGGGAAAAGGAAGATTTTGGACGCACGTTGACAAACGGTAAAGGTAAACAGGAGAAGGGAGAGAAACGCACCATTGACCTGCTTTGTGGAACAAAGACGTAAAAGGGTAAAAAAAAACGGTCAACAGTATCAATCGAGAAGAAGGGGGGAATGAAAGGGTGGAAAGCATGACGATTGTCATAAGAAAACTTGGAAAAAAAATGGGAAAAAGAAAGAAAAATAACGGAAAGAATCATTGGGAGAAAAGCTAAAATTGATGAAAAGGGCAAGGTGTGGAAATTTTGCTAGACGGGGGGCCTTTTTGTAAAGCAAAAAATTTGAAGGTTAGAGGGGAATTCCGGGGACGGAAAAGGAGGAATGACAACAGAAGGAAAAAGAAGGGGAAAAAAAGCCGTGTACATCACGAGAAGGGCTACCGGTACGGGACTGGAGGGGTTCCGGGGAACAATGGGGGGGGAGGAAGAAAAAGGTGTGACAAAGTAACCTTGTAAGAATCACCGTTGAAAAATACTAAGGTCAAGGGGAAGGGGGAAGGGAAAAGCCATGGGGATGACGGGAATTACATAAGAAGGCCTTTCAAGTTTCGAGGCGGGGTTCCTTGGCTTAGGGAGTGGGGAAAAGGGGCTTCAGAGAAAAGGGTACTCAAAACAAAAGGAACCGAGCGGAAAAAAACGAAGCAAAACCCGGGAGAGCTTTAAAAGGGAATGAAGTACTGATCGCAAGAACGGGGAAAAAAAATCATGAAATCGCAAGCAAGGCTCCTGAATATCCACCGAATCATGACTAAAGGCTGTGAGAGCCGTGCTGGGATCCCAGTCAACTCGCCAGTGATAAAGAAGTCGCAAAAGTCTTAGCGAAGCATCTATAATATAGCGGAGATGAAAGAAAAGAGATATCCAAATCCAGTGCACAGAAAAAAAGAAAGACCCAGGAAGAGTAAAAAAACAAGGACTGTGCTTTGCAACCTCTTCGAGATACAGCAGGCCTTAGAGGGGGGTGGATGCACAAATAGAGGGTAAAGGGGGTAGGCAGAATTGCAATAGGAAAGCTTAAACTGACCAGTGGCGTCTCCAGAAAATCAGATAGAAGATAAGAGTCAGACAGAAAAACCCCCTTTTTGCAGCCGGTTTCCCCGTGGAGAAGATGGGGTGCGGGAAGGGTCAAAGAACAACCTTTCTAGAGAATCTCCGAAAACCGAGTGTAGGAGGAATTAAAGAGTGGGGGTAGCGTTGTAACAGCAACCAGGTGTTACGCGCGGTAAACCGGAGGGGAACAACTGTGTTTGGGGGAGATAGTAAGGAGGAGGGCCTTAAAGGAGCTTGAAAATTGCTGAAACTTCAAAAGGGCACGTTAGGTAGGGGAAGTTAGAGGCTCAACCACGGACATCTTATCTGTTCCCCCACCCAAAAAGTGCTTTCAAGAAAAGCGAGCACGTGGGAGAGAACATGCAATGTTGGGAGGTAATGCTGGAGAAGGGGCTTCTGAAGGGAAAGGGGAACCTCTTTCCGGGATGGATGAACGAGAGATTCTCAAAGAGTCTATGTCAAAAAGCCTCTACGACGGGGGGGTCGAAGAAGGGGGGAGACTGGCATCCAAACGCTCCATCTCAGCGGTGAGAAAGATGGATTTGTTTGAAATAT
>Ga0179591_1364465_pt1 | contig 16730 bp, 16 predicted proteins | sample CZOMad2_1_08_16f_FD_182891 | JGI IMG/M metagenome (GOLD analysis project Ga0179591, IMG submission 182891) | Vadose zone soil fungal communities from Angelo Coast Range Reserve, California, USA - CZOMad2_1_08_16fungal (PacBio error correction) | ecosystem: Environmental > Terrestrial > Soil >...
GGAGGGTAGTCAAAGGAGGTCGGGGAAAAGCAGCGCAAAGCGCTCATGGTTCGGGGAAAAAAACCCTCGTGAAAGTCACGGGAAGAGTACAGCAATGACCGGGAAGACAAGCAGCCAAGCGTACGAAAAGAATACCTGTAAGCCTAAGGAGCCCTACGAGAAGTCGACCGAGATTCAACGTCTACCAATCGACGCAAGGGGCCGAAGCCCAAAAAGTGGCCGGGGTAGAGTACCGGTCGCATGGAAAGTGGGTCGGAAGGTTCCCCAGGTCCGGTCCTTCTGGCTGAAAGCTCTTGCGTCCCGCTCGCCGCAGAAATTTCCCTGGAAACTGGGAGAGCCGTGTACGTGGCTCGAAGCTGGACCTGAGACGCTGGAAGAAAAAGACACCACAAGAGCCAAAAGCTTCACCAACACCTAGAAATCGTACGCGGGAAGGGTACTGGCTGGGAGTCAAACAGCATCTATCTGTCTGCAAAAGTCCCCGGAACCCCGGCGAAGAGGATGTAAGGGAGGGGAAAACATAGCCGATCTTTGAAGACCGCTTTGAGGACTTGCAGAAAGGAAAAGAGGGAATGCTAATGATTAACCGTACCCCGAACGGCCGGTGCAGAAGTTCAGTCCGGAAGGAAGCAAAAACAGGGAACGATCGCCGAGGACGGACCGGCGTGGCTGAGGGGATGGTCATTGTCGGGAGCATTATACGCCCGAATCGAAAAGGACAGCTCAGGAGAGGAGGCCGGGAAGACCCTGTGATCCAAAATGGCGCTCCCCCTCCCATCCGAGGACTGCAACGAGGGGACGTCCTCAAAGCAGGCACAGGAGCCTACGGATTCCCGGTCGCTCTGTCGGCCTTAAAAGGGGGCAGGGGGCCTCGAAAAAAAGCAACCGCGGAGCTTGCAAACTATGAAACGGCAGCCCCCAGAATCGAAAAATCCTGGATGGAAAGATTGCTGCGGGGGGTGGAGAGGCATTTGGCGAAAAGGAAACACCACAAAAGAAGGGAAGAAGAATCACGCCAAACAGTCTCCCAAATCCAAAATTCTAAAAGAAAAGAACACCAACCCAATGACCCAAAGACGCACCCAAAACCGCAAAAAGAAGAAAAAAAACATCCCTAACTGAGAAAATTGACTGACCGTCAGGAAAGGAGAGCGTCCCTGAAAAAAAAAGGACGGTTCTACTTAAACTTCAAAGCCGTAGAGGAACGCCTGCTTTTGTAAACAGAAGGGGATAACAATAACCGAGGGGCACGGAACACATCAATGCCGAATCTCCAAATGCCCGGTGTTAGAAAAAAAAAAAAGAACGACCCACCCCCGCAACGGAAAAGGGAACGTAAAAATGGCTTGATGCTGACGAAGGACTAAGAAGGGAATGTCACCTGCTAAAGGGGGGACTTCCGCTGAAAGAGAAGCCCCTTTCAAAAGGGACCCCGAGCCCTTAGGAGATTCCTCGGGAAAAAACCGTTCATCCCTACCTTGGAGTACGCGTGCCTTGGCCAACCGTGGAAACAGAGGTCCTTTCACCCTGCAAAAAAGCTATCTCGCCGAAAAAAAAAAAGCCCATCGAGGACTCATAAGGCGCCCGAAGTAGCAAGAAACTCAAGAGGCCTTCAAAACAAGGGACTTATCCAAACATGGACCTAATTATTCCGATAAGAGCCATAAATAGGGTCAGAGTAACCCTCTGTTATAAAGGGGATGTGGGAAGAAATCGTCCGGGGGTTTGATCGGGTCAAGAAAAAACCAGGAGTCCGTGTCATTAGGAACTTTGGGAACAACTTCCGGCGATCGAGAAGATCGCAGGCCGTCAAGGAGGACCGGCGCCCCGAACGGGGGGGGGTGAGACTCTTGAAGGGGGTAGAGCCGGCCCATAGAAGGAGGGACTTCCAAGGAAAGGGCGGTTTGCCGGGCTTGGGGCATGTCAGCATGCGCACCAAGGGGGTGGGCGAGAGGAGGGTAACAGAAGCTGAAGAAAACGGATCATACCACTCCGTTGCCAGGGAGTAGAGATCAAGCGGAAGGCTCGTCCGCGTACGAAAAAAAACTGAACCTGCTGCCCCAGAAGACCGGGCAGAAGAAATGCAGGAAGGGGAGGGTCCTCATCGTGTCCCTGGAGAGGGTACTAACTGAAGCGAAAGGGGTCTCAAGAGTGGGGGGGGAAGAACCGAACTGGAATGGCCAGGTCCCGCTGAAAAAGTTAGGAAAAAAAAGAGAAGCTACCGGCAGGAGAAAGCCGTTAACGCATTTGGGCACCGAAAGCAAGGCCAGTCTATCTACGCGAGAAGGAGGGGGGGGGAGGGGTTCTGTTCCGCTGGAAGGCATTTTCTGCCATCAGTAGTGAAGAATCGCCCAGAGGGGGACGGAAGTAAAGGACCCAGGACGATCCTGATGTGAAAGTGATTGCGAGGGGGTAGAGTAGAGTAACGCACATATCGTAAGAAGGGCCGCGTCGCGGGAGAAGGGCAAGAAGGTGTTAGGGGAAGGAGCCGCATCCCCCCCCCCCACCCCACCCAAAAAGGGTGTCCTCAGAGGCCATTGAAAGAGAACCTCCCGCCGCCAGCGGAAAAGACGGTCAGATGGAATAAAAGGGGAACAAGGGTTTCAGGATAAGAAGCTCTTAGGTAGGTGATAAAGGAAGGGAAAAACCTTGAAAAAAACGGCACCGGAAAAAGCTGTCGGGTAGCGATGGGGGGAGGCTTGAGCGGAAAGGAGAGAGTGAAACACTGGCAGGGAAAAAAGCACAGCTGAGGCGGCTTAAAAAAGCATTGCGCGGAGAAGCAAGTCAGCCTGCACGGATTCGAGAGGGAACGTTACCTCTCAGACCAGAAAAGAAGATTCGCAACATCACAGGGGAAGAAGCAAGTTGGGACCGCTTCGAGAGGGAAATCCTTAGGGCCTAAGGACGAAACCTGACAGGCACTCGAAAAAATCCTATGGTAGGGTCGTCTTAGAGAGGAGGGTCAAAAAACTGGCCGCCGAGGAGGAAAATGGCGGGTGCTTCCTCGGAAGGGAAATTCGCCAAAGCGTGACTGAGGGGGGCAAACCTGTCCAGGGAATCACGATCGGATCGGGGGGGAGGGGAACCCGGAGGCAAAAGTCGTACCCGAAACGTGGGGGGGGTAAACTGTCCCACAAAATGAGAAGCGAAAAATGTACGGCCATCGTAAAGGGGAAAGAGATTTGGGGCAAAGAGGTTCTCTCCGAGAGCACCACCGGGAAGAGGAAGAAGCGGGAAGAGGGCCACGGCGGCCGGGGGCGTCGGCGAAATCAGCTTAAAGAAGGGTCCGAAGATAGCCAAGCTATTGTGGCCTACGGGGGAGTGGTTAGAGCTTACCTTCGTAAAGTCCCAGTCAATCCTGAATGGGCAGAACATCTCCGTCGGAAGGCTCTAAATGATACGCCAGTCATTACCGAAAACCTCTCAGGAGGAAGAACCACTAGGTCATATAGGGAATGCAGCATTCGATCTCTCAAACGCGGGTGGAAAGACGGAGCCTTCTCGCAAGGAAAAAGAGCCTGGATGTTGCTGGGGAAAAAAGGCGAAAACAAGGCGTGCTGTCAACAAAAAAAGACACGTCACAATGTCCGCGCAGAGGAGGGATCTGAAGGAGGATTAGGCGGTTTGGATTCAGGTTTTCAAGGAGTAGATGCTTTCTTGGCTACGGGCGGAACCGCCGAGGGAAAGGCGTAAGGCTTTAACTGGTCGTCGCCGAAGCGGCAACTCTAATTGCCAGACTGGTGAGTTCAGAAGTTTCCATGAACCCATCCGCGAACATGTCTCTTTAGAACTGCCTTTTCTTAAGACGGGAATTCTCCTCCGGCTGCGTAAGTTCTACCCTTTTTGGAATTTCTTTCTTTTTAAGGTGTCTTTGACTTTCGGCCCTCCAGAAGGGGTGTCCCTTGAGCCTGTCTCCGGACTCAGTTGAAGCGGGTGGTTCCTTTCCCAGATCTTCTGTCCCCCCGTTCCTTGGTCGCCTGTGTGGCGAGGAAAAAATGGTTCACGTCCGCAAAGTCAAAAGGGAACTTGTTACTTTTCCCGTGATTTCGCCGGGCCTGAGGCGTGAGGTGGGAGCGAAATCTTACAGTTGGTTCTCAGAACCGGGCCGTGTCACTCGCAAATCGAGGGCGGTCCTCAATGGGCACTCAGCGGCGTTTTCAAAGCCGGGTGCCGTCTTCGTGAGAAGGCTCGCATTTCTTGGCGTGGTGCTTGTGGCTGGTCCCCCGGGAGTAAGACAAGCAGGACAAGATACCCCTTCGTCCTAAGGGGTGCCGGAAAAAGTAGTAGCGGGATATGTTTTCGAGAGACTTGTGGGCCCATTAGCTTCGCTTTGAATGGTGGTCTTTGCAAAAAAAAACGTTTTTGAGTCGTATTCAGCATCTCTCCGGAAGGGGGGGGGGATTCTGGATTTGAGCGTTTCCTATCGAATATGGCGGGAAAATATGACTCGGACATCATAGTTTCTTTTGCGGGCGCAGACACGGCAGGGTCAAGCGGCGTGGAGTTCTAGATGGGTCTGGGGGCTTGGGGGCGTGGCCCCTGGGTCTTGGGCTAAGTCCCAGGTCGCGCGGCCCGCCCGGAATTTCCGTTCCTCCAACGGCATGGCGGGTAGAGAGGTTTTGTAAGTGTCTTGGGGAAAGATTTTCGTGGCGCGGAAAAAGGACTTACCAGCCTTCACTTCAGGGTGCAATTGGATGCCCTTAGGGGGGGGGGGGGGGCTCAACCATCCTTCCGGTGCCGCTGTTATTAAAAGAAGAACTCTGTCACGGGAAATTAGAATTATTTAACGCTTGTCTAACAGGCGTGGTCAAGTAATAACGGGGGGTCTCCTTGTCGTCGCGGCTGCCAGGCTGCAGGACTGTCCTTAGGGACATCCATTAAAGTCCGGTATTTCATCGGGGAAGAAGTGGCCAGGACTGCTCCTAGGGGGAGTAACCCAAATTTTTTGGTTTCTATCAAAAAGTTACCAAAAGGAAATGAAAATGCAAGTCCAGTTCCCCGAAGTCCACGCTTTTTCCTATGGCTTGGTTCAGACCTGGTCGGAAAGTTAGTTCAGGCGTAAGGGGGAAGTTCAGGGGGGCATCTCAACACGTTCTAACACAAAGGCGTCAAACGGCACGATCTGATGCCTTTGAGGAGAGAATAGGTCAGGGAAGGGAGGCAGAAGCGGAGAGTTTTGCTAACTCGGTAGGGGGTTTCCGCCGTCGCGGTATGCAGGAGAGGAGAGTTTCCACGCGGCCCTGCTTGTGCGTACCAAAGGCTGAAACTGACGGGGACTACCTAGCCGGGGCATAAAAGAAACCAGGAAGAGTGCGCAGCTTAAAGAGACACCCTGATATTCTTACGAAGGGGGCCCTATAGAAAACCTGCAGCTCATGTGACTCCTACGGAGATCCAAGGGAAAAGGGAGAGGTTGAATTCAAGGGACAGTTCACCTTTTCGAGGGATGAACTGAGCGGCTTTTACCTTGGAGGGTTCCGTTAAAAACGTCTGGGGGAAGGCGGCTAAAGCGAGTCCGCAAGTGGAAGACGGTGCTGCAGAGATCCTCCAAAACCAGATAACTCAGGAAGTGCATGGCGACCGTCCGCGACAAAGAAAAAAAAGGACACCGGGTTACGAGCCGAACGAACCAACCGCAAGCGCAAGGGAAGCGAGCCCAAAGGGAAGACGCACTAGGTGGAAAAGAACATCCGGTAAAGGGAATCAGGGCCGAGCTATCTCTCGAGGAAGTGAACAGAAGAGAAGAAAGGAGCAAGAATGAGCTTCAGCCTTGAAGGGAGGTCTCATTCCTCGGGGAAGCGAGGCCGTCGGAGACCTGAAGAAAGAGGGGGAAGTCAGCAAGTTAGGGGAAATCTTAAGGAGGTACGTCGTAGCCAAGATTGTCGCGGGCGATCCGGGGGGGAGGGGGATCTTCAAAAAAATTACGGCAGAACGGAAGGAGAAGGACGCGCGGGAGAAAGAAAAAGAAAAAAGTGTGAGCCAGGAGCAGTACCTTCTCGCACCGGTCCTGAAGGTGCCATTCCCAGAGACGAAGTTGAGGTACTCTCACGTTCCTGAGCTTCGGTTTCAGGAGAAAACGGATTGTAGAATCCGGCTGAAAGGCAGGACATCATGCGAAGGTTCTGGTTAGGCGGGACAGAAGTAAAAAAAGGCCCCGTCAGCAGCCGCAAGACCGGGTAAAGGTCCGCAGGCCGGGACTCGTCCTACAAAAACAAGCTTCAGGTCAAAGGGGACGTCGTCCGAAAAAAAAGTAGTCACGAAAGAGCCTCGGAAAAAAAATTCCAATCTTGCCACTGGGGACCATTAATGCTTCGAAGTTTCATCCTCCGGGGTGAAATCCATGTGAAGGTCAGGCCGGGAAACCTGGTCGGACCCTGAGAGGGTCTAAGCTACTCGAGGCCCCTGACCTTTGGGAAAGGGGGCTCGGAAGCTTTGCAAATGCCTGGTGTGCCAAACCGCGTAAAGCCTGACCCAGCAACTATTAAGTCGACGCGGAGAAGGGGCCTGTCCAGCAGTAAAAGAAGCTAAGAACGCCCCCGAAAAAGGTACCAGGGGGAAACCCCTGAAAAGGAACCTGGAACTTTATTGATGGGTCCTCTTCCCGAGACGCCCGCGGGGAAGAAATGACGTCCAAAGGGAAAGCTTCATAAGGAAGGGGGCTTCTTCAAAGAGACGTGCCGTCTCTCGATTCGGAAAAACGGCAGAACCAAACCTAAGACACAGCTAACACGCCGTTTCCGGACAGAGTTCTGCTGAAATGGTGAGGGACAAGACTTCCAGAAACTGAATCTCCTAAAAGGCTCGAACTCCTCTAACGGGGGTATCACAGGGGAGCTGCAACCAGAGACTTATGGCATATGGAAAAGGAACTAGAGAGAAATTACCTCTCTATATGCTTCCCAAGGAATCTATTATAAGGAGCAACCCTGTGCTTGAAAAAGGGGAACGCACCCTCGAGGAAGAGGATAAACTTCTCGCCCCCCTAAAACCGCGTCCTGAAGGGCCTTCTAAGGAAATCAGGACAGGGCAATTTGATAAAAAGAACCGAGTCTCTCTTCAACAGAGTTAAGAAATTTAAATTGAACCCCGCTGGGGATCTACGCCGGAGGTACGGGGTCACAAATTGGGAAACCACCGTCCAGAGAAAGCATGCCCAGGGGCCTTGTCAAAAAAAGAAGCCGAAAAAAGGGGTCTTAGCCAAGGCCGACGAAAAACCTTTTTCAATCGTCAAGGGACAAGAGGATATGCAAAAACAGCCTGAGAAGTTACCTTGCACCTGGGTGCATGGGAAGGCTGCCGTAAAGACAGAAAAAAACGCCCCTGGAAATTAGACCGCCCGGGTAAGCGGGAAAAGGAAGAGGGACCGGCGAGAGAGGGGCTCCCTAAACGGAATCTTCTGAAGATCACTCCAAACAACAAAAGTTACAAAAACCAGTAGTTAACCTTCAAAATCTCCTGCGCGAGGAGGAGCCTACAAACCTCAGAGGCTCTTCAGCCTCCAAAAGAGGTACAAAGAAATTAGATGGGGAACGGCTAATCCTTCCAAGAAGATCCAGAAATGACTTATCCTAATTCGCAGCCAAGAAGGTTCTGAGAGGAACCCCGCGGGAACGTGTGAGGTAAGGGAAGATCCGTTTGGATAAAAAGTAAAAGTTTAACAGTCCCACCCTAAGAGAGGGATCAGCTCAGGGTCTCCAAAGCGATAAATAGGAAAAAAAAAAAAAAAAAAAAAAAAAGCTTGCAGTCCTGAAGCGGCATTAAACCGCGAGGGGAGGGTCACTGATGTCGCTTCACTTAGAAAGGTCTCATATACGGCTGCTTGCCGCAGATGAAGGTGCCTTACAGGTACATCATTAGACCTGTTATCCTTAGGGGGGGGGGACAATCTTCGTGAGGATGATTCGTCCCGAATACCAGCACATATCTTAAGTAATCTCCCAAAAAGGGGGTTAAAGGAGAAATAGACCCAAAAAGAAAAAGACAAATGCTTTCCAGCACGCCGGGGGAAAAAAAAGGCCTCAGATGGGAGAAAGGTCTTTACAAAAAAGCCGTGTACTAAATGAAGAGGAGAGGTTAAACCGCCTCCAATAAATAAATCGTTATGAAGGTGACCAATGAAGGGTCAAGAATCATGTGGGCACATCTATTTCTAACAAGGAAAGGGACTCCGTGAAACTCGTCCATCTTGGCGGAAAAGCCCAAGATCCGTCCAGGAAGCGACTGAACCAGGAACGCTTTTGGAGTGGGTTTCCTTTCCTGTTTCGTATCAAGGGACAGACAGTAATTTCAGTCAGGACGAAAAAGGAGGTCGCGGTAGAAGAAAAAAAAAAAAAGGTAGAGTTAAAGTCGGCAATATTTAGTGCTCTGGAGGGGGGGAATGACAAGATGCGGTCTTACTTCCTCGTCGGCAAAGATCGCGCCTGAACGTTCTGCGGCAAAAGGAAGAACTGCTGAAATTGGGGCGTGCTCGAGATCACCTCAAAAAAAAATCGCTACCCAGAAAAGGGGGGAAGGAGAAGGCCGATTTCATAACCGGGCGCCAGAAGAGTCTATCTCTAAAGGGGAGGAAAAGAGAGAGAAGAGAAGGAGATGCAATCAGAGAGGCCATCGGACCCGTCGCGCTGACCTGAGAGGGCGTAGCGGCAGGGGAGCAATTGCCTCTGAGACAAGGAAACACAGTCCCGAAAAAACCAGGAAAGGAGGAGGACTCAAACATTAGGAGGCGCGAGAGCCGCCAAAGAAACAGCCGGAAAGGGGGGCGTTACGCAGTCATCCTGCGTCCTAAGGAGATCGCAACCTCAGGGAGAGGAAGAAGAGGGGGGATTAACATATGGCTCTAGGAGGGGAGCTGAAGGCAGAAAGAAACATGACAGCACTCTCGCAAGGGGAAGTTGGGTTCCGTCCTTCTCTTCGAAAGGAAGGCGGAAAACACTGGGAAAGGGGGCCTGCGAATGGCTTCAAAAGAGAGATGACAAGGGGATGGGAATCATCGTTCCAACCTGTCAGTGGTCAAATCTCGGCCTAGAAGTAGTATAGGGGGGTCGCCGGGGGTTCGCGAACCCTGCCATGTGGTGAAACTTACGGGAGGGCCGAAAACAAAAGTGGACCGGCCACGTCCGAAAACATATGGGGCAAAGAAGGTGGTTCTCGTCCTCGGGGCGAGCATCCAAGGGGTAGCGAGGGAGATACCGGAAGAATCTTGCACTAAAAAAAGGATCGCTGGTAGGGACGTTCGAGGCCGCCAAGCCAGAAGAAAAGCTGAAGAGGAGCATGCGGGGTCTCAGCCGCATTCACCGGGCCTTGAAAAAGACCATCGAGATAGTTAAGTCCGTTAGAAAGAAATCAAACCGTCTCGGTCGTCCGAATTTGCCGAGAAGAATCAGGACGATAGTCGCTAGAAGTACCTGGACTCTTACCAGGCGAATAATGATAATCGCAGGAGGGGGAGGTCTGGGGGTATAACCCCTGAATCTTGGAAAAAATAACCCTCCGGAGACAGCTAACGTATATTTCGGCACAATTACTGCTAAGAAGAGGGGGGATCCGGGGAGAGCGGTTTTGGGGGGTTAGCCGGATGAAACTTCAAAGGGGGAAGAGGGGGAAACATGAAACAGGAAGGCTTCTTGCGCTGGGGAGGCTCGCGAGCGGCACCTCGGGGCCGGTTAGGTGCGAGCCAGTGAAAAAACTTCAGACGGAGGTCCATTCAGAGAAAAAAAACCGGATCGTAGATTTTCCTTCGACTGAAGATCCCGGCGGAGGGACAGTTTTTAAAGGCTTTAGTCGTTCTGGAATTTCAAGGAACATAACGTAGCAGAAGGCGGTAAAAAAATTCAGAAATCGCAAAACCTTGACCCGTCCTTCGAACGAAGGACCAGTTTCTTCACAGGTGCCTGCATGTCCAAAAGGGGGTGGGGGAGTGAGAGTCGGTTAAACTCAAAAGGAGGGGGGAAAATCGGCAGGGGAAATGGGCTCATGATTACAAGATAACGAGATGAGGTCCTGAAGCTCGAACTTTCCCATTCAGATCTTTTAGGTTAGGAAAGGAGTGGTAGGGGGATTGTCACAGGAAAAAAAAAGACATTCCAGCAGCTCCTACGAGTTTGCACCCGGCCCAGGGGGGGCGAAGCAGGGTTTGTATCTGTGGGCACCCAGGATCTCCTCAGGACCTGGAGGGCTTCCATCACCTGATTCTTCAAGAAGAGGAAGGAATGAAGGGTGATCTCGTCGGGAAAAAAAATATTACAACATCTTTCCGTCCTCTGGGAGGGCGGATGGCGTTTCAGGGGCTGTGAAAGAAAAGGGGATGGCTGACCGAGAATACTACTGGTGAAAATCGTGTCAATGCCGCTGAGTCCTACCGAGACCCTAACGTGGGGTACGTATGACCGGGGGGGATGCCTTTTTTTTAGAAAGGGGGGACGGGGAATACTCCATGAGACTTCCGGGGGGTCTTGAAAATCGATCTTGCATCAAGGAGTTCCGTCCCGGGAAGTGTCTGACATCTGGGAGGCTTCGAAAAAAGAGTACTACGGTTAGACTCTGGGGGATTACGGATGGAGCCTTTTCCAGAAGAAGTGACTGGAGGGAGAATGTCTGTCCCTTCAAAGGCCATAAAGTCCTCAACGACGGCTTAGATTGGAGGCTGAAACCTTTGAGGTCGGCGCTCTGAGGGGAAAAAAACCACCAGGAAGTTGACAGGGAAGTACCAAGGGGATCATGGCAGGTCCGCTTTCTTAACTCTTTTCTGTTCACCACAACGTGAGTCCATCTGCACCTTGCTAAATACCTTTCCCAATCGCTTTAATGGGAAAATTGGGGCATGGACCACTATCTGAGAGGTCTCGCTCGTTCGATGACGTAAAATCAGGAGTATATTTTGGCAAGTTCTTGAAGAGGGTCCAGAAAGTGATCGGTAGGTGCGAGGGGGAGTTGGGTGGGGTTCCCGTTCTTGAGAGTGTCGACGGAAACAAGGTCTTAAACTGACTAACGTGGAAGTTCCGCGAAGAAACCAAACTCGTTCTCTCATGAGAGACCGAAGACACCAACAAACTAACGGAAGAAAGAAGGGCAACTTAGAAAAAAGAAGCTAAAAAGAAAAAGCTGATAGAAAGACTTCGTGCTTAGGGCACGGGGGGGGGAATGGCACGGGGGACAGTGACAACGGAAAAAAAAGGTACCTCAGAGGACATCTTCTTTTCCTGGGTTCCAGTTTCAGGGTACAGGGGGAACGCTCGTCGGGAAAAAATCTCGAAGGACGCGTACTCTGATATCCATTCCTTCTCCCCCAGAGAGGGGACGGACATGAGGGGAAGAACGACCGTCTGGAGGAAAGTGCCACCGGGTATGAGTGCCCCTTAGCTCCATGGCAACATTCTATCCAAAGGGAATCTCTATTCATCCGGAATACCCTGGGGATCAGCATACCATACGAATCTCAGGTCGATCTATAAGAAAAAAGATTATTATTAAATATATAGTCGAAACTTATCGTTAAAGGTTACGGATGTTTGGGCCTCCTTGGGAAAGAGAGGGAGATTACTAAGAAAAGTCTCTCATGCTTGGGAAAGAGAAGGTCGCGCTTAGCGGAACCTCAATGTCTGGAGAAGAAACTTTAATTTCTGGAGATCTGTCGGGCGAAAGAGAGAGGCTATCGGCCTGAGAGGGGGGGATCTGCCCTCCAAAGAAACTTGCAAAGGAAGAGATTAGACAGTTTAGGAAACCGAAGGGAAATAAGCCTAACAGTTCACAGAGGAATTTTCCAGTAAAAAGGAGAAACCCTTTAGGCCCGAGATGTTGAAAAAATGTCACCATTGGAAAAACTAGCCGAAGGAATCTCCGGGGGAGTGGCAGAAGTGCTGTGAAGGGTCCTTGCAAAGGAGAGTCATAATTCCGGCGTGGGGGCAGGGAGAAATTGAGCACTCGAGGAAAGTTTAGGGAAAAAGTCATCTTGAAATAATAGTCGCGTTTACTTCTAGAGGCAAGGAAGAGGAAGCTTAGGTGAGGCCCGGCCTGAACGCCTGAGACAAATGGCGCCGCACCTACAAGGGGGAAGCAGGTCCAAAAAGTCCGCCAAAAAAGATCCAAGACGCCACTGTAAATATGACCTGATAGAAAAAAAAGCGCGGGGCCATCAGGGAGGAGCCGGGTACAGGGTGACCATAGGGTCGGCCGAACTTCACCTCCTCTTGAAATTCCGCTGGTATCGCGTAATCATCCTCTAGAAACTTTCCGGGCCGATGATCCGCGAATCGAGGCACGTTTTGGGGGCGTCCGGTAAATTGTACAAATGAACCAGTTGGGGACACCACCAAATGCGCCGAAAGCGCCAAGGCGGCCCCTAAGTTGACCTCTCAAAACCTGGCACAGCCTGCCCGCAGGGGAAAAATTCGCTACGCAAAAAAAGTCCCGAAAATTCCAAGGGCCAACCCCAAGGATGCTCGGCCTGTCGACGATGTGTGTGAGCCTCTAAGGGAAAAAAGGGGTACTACCCCCGCGTCAATAAATCCTTCTGCAGAGTACGGGAGATGACCGTAAACATCCCGTCGCTGAAGGAAAATTCCCAGCGGTCTACCCCACCGGAAACACCCATTCTTCCAGACAGGGTCTGCCTGGGTACATGGAAGAGGAAACCGCGGAGGGAGAGAACCTCCCCCTTTATCGGAGAACCTTAACCATCTCAGCGGGCTGCAATAAAAAGTAATTGTTGAATGGCTCCCCCGAAAAAGATTGACAGGGAAGATGCTTCAGCATGAAACACGATTCGATCAGCCTATAAAAAAGAATACTGGAAGAATTATCTAAAGGCCTGCCGAAAAGGGCCCTGACCCGCGAGGGAGCCCTGAGGATCGGACAGCCACCGAGAGAGGACTCAAGAGGCCCGCTTCGAAAAAGCTTCGTACGGGATCTTCCTGTAGTGTCAAGTGATGAAAATACGGAACATGCGGGGTGCAGAACCTCAGGAACGCCATTTCCTGACAAACGGCCCTTCTCTGAAAAGGGGGGAAGAAGGTTCCTACGTCTCCCCGTCCCCGACCTCCGCAGGGGTAAAGGGTCCTAAAAGAAGAAGAAGTGAACTGGACTGCAAGAAAAAGAGTCCCGAGAACTTCCTGTGTTCGAGAACTCTACAAACTTGCTGGAGACGTAATAATGGAATGCGACCTGGGGTAACAAGCCTTTATGGTACGCTTACGAAAAACCCGACGCAACATAATCAACCTCCCGGGACACATCTGGCTTCTGCATCAAAAATCAAATCCGTCAGGTCCGCCATCAACGCCTGCTTGTAGAAGAACCGTTGAAAACTCATTCAGTCAAAAAAAAAAAGCCATAGTGGAAGTGTCGGGAAAGCCCAGCTAAAGGAATCCTCCGAAAAACGTCCCGTTCATATCACCTTATCAGAAAGCTGCAAAGAGGCCAAAACAAGTCATTGGTCCCAAACTGCAAGAAGACTTAGAAAAGGAAATTCAGAGACTCGGTCTCCACAATCCTTTCGAGTCAACCCACCCTTCTTTTCTTTCTTTGGGGGAAACCGCGAGAAAGAGGTGGTTTTCTCTACATTTTAAGATCCACCCGAGGGTCGTGATAAGGCGCCCGGTCAGACAACGTTAAGAGAGCGGGGAAAGGAAAAGCTTGCAGTGGGGGGGGGGGGGGGGGGGGGGGGGGGGGGGGGGGGGGGGGGTGGGGGGGGGTGGGGGGGGCGGGGGGGGGGGGGGGGGGTTGGGGAAATGTTCAGGCTAAAAAAGGTTCTTGGGCATGCCGCCTTACGGTATTTGAAACTGCGAAAGATTCTGTCAAAAACTTGAAAAGAGAGCTATCTCGGCGAAGCAAGGGCCACTGCCAGGAAGGGGGCTTGGCCGGAGGCTTTCCTCCTTTCAAGTTCCGAATCGTCCGGGACCTATGATGCGGCGGAAAAAGCCCGCGACGTATCATGACAAAGGCAATCGGGACGGAGGCTCGAGAAGTTGGGGGCTATTACTAAAACCGGAACCTTCTTCAAATGACTGCGGGGGAAATTTCCGGCAAACGGGGTTGCTGAGGTGGGTCGTTTTCCGCGTTGAGTTACCACGACAAACTTAGAGAAAACCCAGGCAGAAGCAACCACGATCCGGCCTAAAAGGAACGTTACCACTGCAAGTCCCAGGTGCTGAGAAAATGCGATGACGCCGTGCTCGCAAAAATTTTTCTGAGGGCCTCCCCGGGGACATATCGAGAGGAAAGGAACGTAAATATGTGCGAGACGCTTGCTGGAAGGAACACTGCCGGAAGGCCTTCAGTCCGAAGAAGAATGCTGTCCGGGAAAACTTTTCTGGGGAAGAGAATGAATTTGTGCAAAATAGTTATCGTTAGAATGTAACAGAAAACTGAATCCTTGCTTCAAAACCGCGTCGGCGAGGCCACCAGAAAAGGGGAAATCTAAAAACAGCTGGCTGGAAATGGGAGAATGCCAGCAATCGAGATCACCTCCCTCCTATCAGGGAAAAGGAAATCGCGCGACGGGCCGTGGCAAACAGGATCCAGGAAGAAGCGGCTATCTCTCTCAAAAAAAGAAAAAATAGAGAGATAGGATTCATTCCCCATCCCACCCGGTTAATAACCATCGGCAAGGAGCGGGCCGCAGGTTAGTTTGCGGATCTGGCAAAGTCAAGCAAGGAAGTCCATCCGAAGGGAAGGCAGTAAAAGGCTTTGCAAGAGAGAAAGAGACGGACTAAATCAGCCGCACGGAGTGCTTAACCTTGCTCCTCCCATAGCAAAATACGCAACATACAAGTTGGTGAACGTACATCGTCGGACGCGATGGGGGAAAAGATTTCCTGAAAGGGAAGAACGAAACAGACATTCCCACAAAGACAGAAAGCCTATGTTCCTGGCGATAGTCAGGGTCCCGGGTTCACTGAAAGGTGCTCCAAATAAAACGGAAAACTCGGATGCCAGGTCCCTCGGGGGAGCCATCGTTCCATCGAGGATTGGGTTTCCTGGATAGATCACACTATCTTATCGGGCCTTTACGCAAAATGTCGTACTCACAAAGTTTCCATGGAAATGCTGCCGGAAAAGCACCAGGCCCGCGTCCAGGCCATCCTCGAGGATTCAGGGGTCCTCAGTCCTCGGCAGATCAGAACAAGGAGAGAGCTTGGAGGGGGGTAATGGGGCCACGAGTCGCCCTTCTTTTAATTATCAAAAGTGTAGAAAGGGGCGGTTCCGGGAATTCCGCCAGTATCTGCAACCTTACAGTTTTGCATAAGAAAGGGGAGGGACGTGCACATCCCAGGGGAAAGTATCCGGGGGGAGTGTCATCGTGGACTCCTCATAAAAGGGAAACCGTACAAGAAGAACCATCACCGAGGGACCTCCACTTTCTCATTCCGAGGTCTCTGATAGGCTCCGAGGGAGCGGTTGTCGAACACAAGGACAGTCCTCATGAGGGGTATCACTACACTAGCAGGGGCTTGGGTGCTGCAACTAAAGGGAACGCCGTCTGATGCTTCGGAAACATAAAGAGCGTGCTCAAACAGCGTGGGGGGAAGAGAACTTAGGGGGAAACTTAGCCGAATTTCAGAAATTCTTTGGGGGAAATAAAACTTAGGGTGCCGTATTCAGCAAGGGGGAGTTCTAAATGAAGAAGCGTTACGGACCCGGAAGGGGAATCTTTCTCGTCTGGGAGAGGCTCAGGAGAAAAGGAACAGAAAGGTGACTACCTTGTGAAGAAAAAAGGGGGCCAGGACCATCATTCCGCGGTTCATCTTTAAAAAGATCGTAATGGAAAGAGGAAAGACATGATCCGCCAAAATCTGAAGGACACTTTGAATGCTGTTCTGTTTGGAAGGTCAGACGAACATGAGGAGTTCCATTGAAATTCGACGAGCATATATCACGGGAGACCTTTACGGAGGTATTTAAAAAAAAGAAAAGCAGTCCATTGAAAGGGGGGACTGAAGGCAACCACGTCTTTTAGGGGAAGTTTAGGCGGTGAAGGCACGGGGAGGCGGGGCCGCCATCGTCTTCCGAGGGGGGGTTCTCATCACTTAAAAAGAAATCCAGCGTCTCGAAGCGGGCTGCGGGAAAGAAATGACGGGAGGGGGTTCGGAGGGGAGGGGTCTTTGCACTTTCTTATCACCTCGTTGCCCAACCTCAACCAAGGCCGTAATCTTCCAAGCCCGACCAGAGAGGGGATGATTTGTGCTACATTTTCTAGGAATGAAAGGAGAGAAGCGGGGCGTTCGCGGGAAATGTGGGGGGAAGTCGATCATCCAGATCGCCCGTGAGTGATCTCAGGAGGCCGGGAAGGAATAAGGGCAGGAGAGAACTTAAGAAAAAAAGAGCATCTAGTTGCTGATTTGAAAGCTTTGATACCAACAAGTCTTGCGCGAGCAGAAAGGTTATTTCAAAAAGGCCGCTCATAAGCGCAACAAACATCCTCGGAAGAGTCCGGAAAAGCTCTATCTGGGTGAAGGGGGAGGGGAGGTCCCGGGAAGACCTTCGGGGGACGGCCTTAGGAAGGGGAAAGAGGAGAAAGCCCGTAAGAAGGGATCTGGAAGTCCCCTGGAAGGGAACACCAACGGCGAAAGCAATAAACATGAGCACAGCGCACTGCCAGGGGGGGGAAACTCTTTTCCCAGGTTCCGGGAAAGCCACTGTCGGGCGCTGTCTGGGGGAAGGATGGCCGGAGTCCCGAGGGTCCGCGGATGGCTTCCCCCGGAAAGGGTACGGGCGAAGGGGGTTGGTTGAGTGGG
>Ga0179591_1263760_pt1 | contig 16728 bp, 28 predicted proteins | sample CZOMad2_1_08_16f_FD_182891 | JGI IMG/M metagenome (GOLD analysis project Ga0179591, IMG submission 182891) | Vadose zone soil fungal communities from Angelo Coast Range Reserve, California, USA - CZOMad2_1_08_16fungal (PacBio error correction) | ecosystem: Environmental > Terrestrial > Soil >...
GTTGATGTGGAGGTGGGCGTTGTATCAGGTAAAAACGAATCCAAGGTGTGGAGCAAAAGAAAGAGGCTCACAGGATGAATCGGAGATGGAGTAGGTGCCAATATTCGATCCACACTTAAGCACTCCCAGTGAAACGCCTGAAGGGAAGACACGATGGAAAAAAAAGACTCTCCGTAGGAGAGAATCAAGCCGGGGCGGGGTGCGGAAGCCGCAACCTCGTTCGTCTGTGCCTATTAATGTGTCGGGGAGGTATCCATGCGTTGAAGAGGAGTTGCGAGAGGCATCCGAAAATGCAAAGTACTGTAAGCCAGACTAGGGGGGATGGGGTTAGCTGAAAAAAAAAAACCCCCCTGTGGGGGGGGGGGGAAAAAAATTCTAGGGAGAAAAAGCGCGAAAAAGGTTCTTTGCGCATTTGGAAAAAAAAGCACTATGTGGGGAAGAACTACACTTGCTAAACCGAGAAAAAAAAAGCACAAATGTGAATTGTCCTGAAGGAAACGTGATAGATGCGAGTTGGGGGGGGGGGGTTGGGGGTGGGGGGTTGGGTGGGGGGGGGGGGGGTTGGGATTCTTGCGAATGCTTGATCCGATGAATAATTGAAAGAATACCTCCATATCAAAGGGATTCATACTCAAAGACCGGAAGGCTTCACCGCCAATGGAATATTTGGAGCCACCACTCAATAACTACTGTTACTGGAATGGAGGGAAGTTGTTCCTTAATTTGTAATTGTCTGGAGAAAATTCTTATTGAGTGGAAAAGTGACGTAAGCGGCGTTTATCCTGTAAGAATTCGAACTTTCTCGATTAGGGGGAACGTCTGAAGGGAAAGCCTGAAGAATCGAAGGAGGACCGAAAAAAAACCAAGGCGGTGGAAAGGAAACATCCAAAGGGGAAAATTACGCATGTGCAGAGCCACAATCTAAGGGGAATTTAGAAGCGCAGGACTACAGCTCTTCCTGGAAAAAAAAAATAGAGGTCAACAAGGAACAACGGGGTAGCGGGAAGGAAGGGTGATGAACTTTTAATTTACTGGGCAGACCGAAAACTTGGGTCGTAGCAAAATCCAACTCGAGCACGGATGACCGGGGGAGATAAGTGCCAGGGCCAGCATGATCGATGCCCGCGGTAGCACAGAGGGGTAACGAAATTTCTACGGAAAGGCGTTTCCGGAATGGGGGGTTCGGGGAAAAAAAACTGAGACAGGAAGCGATAACTTACGCAACTTAAAAGAAGGTTCTTGTCCATAAAAAGACACTGCGGGGGTACCCGACGCCAGAAGAACAGAGCTAGCATAGCGTCTTCGGGCTATTCCCCGCATAGTAAAAAAAAAACCTAGAGAAAAATAGGGCGCTGATGTCAGCCTCACAAAAACAACACGAGGATAATACGGGAAGAGAGGATATTGGATGAGCTTCAGCTACAAATGAAAGAAGAGAAACAGCAAGGTAGGGCGACGATGATTAAAGATTAGGGGGCGGTGTGAAAGGGAAGAAGTCTAGGCACAGAAACTTTAATTTGCAGGAAAGTGGAATCGAGGACGCGGGGGTTATCCCTAACACCAATTTAAGGGAGGTTTAAGGAACGGCGAAGAGCCTGATCGAAAAAAGACAGCGAGGAGCATGGGGTAATCAGCACCTGTCATTATTCCCCGTCAGAACGTGACTAGAAGAAAGGGGGGTTGTGGGAGGAAACTGAAAAGCTTAAAGGGGCTGACAAAAAAGACAAATCCAAACAATCAACTAAGAATGTGGCACCGGGGTTACACGAAAAATCATTTCACACTTGCAAAGGTCGAAAAGGGGAGGGTGACGGAAAAAGGCGTACTGGGATTTCAATGAAGACAAACTGGGTTGGCCGGAAACCGAGAAGGGAAGCCACAAGCAAGAATTAGAAGATGATAAGGCTAAGCCAGAGAGGTCACTGGGGGTACAGGAAAAGAATGACCAGGATAAGAAGGCCGTTACGGGGTTAATGCATCCAGGAGAGTCCTAGCAGTACCACTTATGAAACGGGAAATGCCATGGGAAGGTTACTCTTGGTGGCTAAAAAAGATAAAAAAAGGAAGCGACGACCGGGTTCGGTGAATTGAGGATACCTGATCAAGTGTATATGTAGGTGGTTATTTTTCAGTACTTCATAAATCGCCAATCTCGCGAGGGGACAGTTAATTGAGGACTGACACTGACAAGGGAGGGCCTGTTCGGGGGAAAAATGGTGAGTTGGGGCTTGAAAAAAATACGCGAAGACCCGGAACGCAAAGAGAATACGCCCGTGTGGAAAATCCCTTGCGGGGGGAAGTTTGGGGGGGACGCACATACAATTGATTAGTCCTGGGCTAGGAGATGAGAAAAAAGGGGCGATTTGAAGGGGGGGTAGTCCTCAACAGACTATAATTCCTGGATAAAATACCAACAATACAACACCTAGAGGTGACGACAAAAGCAACGGAGGTACTCAACAGAGCCAGACGTGAGAGGGTCCGAAGGGATGGGCGGGCGCTTATGAGAAGGTCGGCTGAACCTGCCGCCTTGTGGAAGGAAACCATTGGGGGAAACCGAAATTCCATACTTAATAATAAGGTGGGAGCCCTTCTTCGAGGGGTGGAGAAGCCCAAAACGGGCGACGTGATCGTTTTTTCAGAAGAAGGAACCACACAGGAGAAACAAAGCAAATCGATCTCACAACAACGGGAGTCGTGAAGAGTTGATAGGGAGTGGTTGAAGAAGAGGTGACAAACGGATAACTGATCCCGGTGGGGATCCACCAGGGAAACAGCTCACAAGATGTAGGGGATGGAGTGCAAGGGAATGGCTATTCAACCACTCCTGTCGTGGGTTGGGTGGGGGGGGGGGGGGCAGGTTGACGCTGGGAGAAACACGATTATCAGAATCTCGCATCACTTAGGAGAGTCCTCGGTGTGTATAAAGTAACTTTTTGAGGGAGAAGGAAACATCGTATGCGGTGCCGTGTAGGGGGTTGTCGGGTTGGGAGTTCCAAGGAACGGAGGAAGAAAAAAAGACAGCATGGGATATACTTGACATGACGCAATAGGGGGGTGTGGGGACGGACTGAAAGGGAAAGCCAGTGTCCAACGAAGCAGAGAAAGCCGACAGGGGTTCGCGAAATTTTGGGGTCCGGGAATACAGCACCTAGAAAGGGGTGCTTAAAAAGGGAAAGAAAATCAAGGAAAATTTTGAAGTGTATCACTCATGATTGGGCGGAAAAGGAAAAGGACAAAATAAATACATACACTCGGATGGGGTAAGAATAAAAATATCCCACCTTGAAAACATTCGTCAAGGGTGGATGTTGGGGGGTGAACACCAAAGCAGGAACGAGTTAAGTGGGGAATATGGGGTAGGAGTTTTAAAGTGCTTAAATGGGATTGAAGCAGAAGTGTCAGGTCGGAAGGAAAGGGGGGAAAAGAAACCGGGAAGGACGCGGCCTCCTTGATCTTACAAAGGACAGGGGGCTCTGATGTATACGAAGAATACGTCCTTCAGGAAAGGGTGCTTCCACGGAGGTCGGTGGGGGGAGGAGAATGAAAGGTCCAAAAGAAAAGGGGAGTCATGGAAATGGGGGGGGGAGACGTTTCTCACAAATTTAGAGCGAAGACAGGGAAAGTTTGAGAATCTTGAACCCTCTGCGTTGTAGGTCACCGGGTGTTTTTGAGGATAACGGGGGGGGGGGGGCTGGGGAGATCGAATTTGGAGTCCATCCATTCAATTGCGAGGAACGGGGATACTGGCCATGGGAACCAGGATGTAACAGAAAAGGTGCAGTCACTGTCCTTAAGGTACATCTGCGTGACGGACCAACAAAAACGAATCACCCTGGGCGGAGCAAAGACCGCGTCCTCGAGAAAAAAGGAGCACAAATTAAAGTCTCTGATTTGGGGTAAAAAAGACCTCCGCTAAGAAGGTACCACGCAAAGTAGAATTAGCATACGGGACTGAGGGGAAGCGGTAAAGGAACGTCTAAAGCATCACTCCAATATCCTTCGAGAAAATCGCGCGGGCATCTCAGAAAACACAACAACACAAAGATGAGCGCGAATGTTGGGGAGAAGGAGCGAACGTATGGCTCGGGGAAAAAGCAAGAAAAGGTGCGAGCACCATACTGATGCAGGGAGGAAAAAAAATTGCTGAAGGGAGCAGTATGCAAAGAATCGCCTGGTTAATATTGGACGAGACGGGGAGCCAATTGTACGCACCAGGCCGGGCCGGAAGCGGAAGGGCGAACGACGAATTCCAGGAAAGCGGGGGGGAATCTGGGAAAGAATGGTAATCTCGACCTGCATTAATTGACCAAGGGCAAGAAAGGATCAGCGATAAAAAGGTTGAAAGACAAACAGGAGGGGCGAATGATGAAAAAAAGACTACAGGACAACAATAAAAGAAACTACAAAAAGGGTTGGTCATCGGGTTGAATCAAAGGGGTACATATTCTTAGAGAGGTCTGAAGGGAGGGGGGTTGCTGATCAAATGGGAAAAAGGAACCGTGTCAACCTCTCTCAACATGGGGAATTTTAAAGTAAAAAAGAGGTTCAACCGACAAAAGTGGAAGCCACACGTCAAGGGGGGAAGATCGTAACCCAGAAATACAACCGATGGGTAATATGAAGTTCGAACTTGATTCATGATAACCCGGGGGGCACCGTAATTGAAGAAAATTATTTATGAAGAGGAAGAGGCAAGGTAAAATGGAACGAACCATTGGAGGAAAGTTCCTGATGGGGCTAAAAAATATCCCAAAAGGGGGGGAATGGGGGTCAGGGTTAAAAAGGAAACAAGTCTTGTAGAGGGAAGGGGGTGTAGTAAAGGAAAGTGGGAGGGAGGGTATTTAATAGGTACTCTATGATAGAGAACGCAAACAAAATAGAGAGACTCAGGTATGTCTAAATGGGTGCACGTTAGAAAGTGGGGGGGAGGAAGGCGGCTGCCTTACATCAGAAATAACCCGTCGAGCGGGGGAAGTCGAGGGAGTACACCGTTTGCGGGCGGGGGGACGGGGGTAGAGGAGGAAAATCAAATTGAATTAGGGGGACCTTTAGAGGGATTGCGAAGGAGGCTTTTGGGCAGAAAGGAGAAATGGCGGACACGGACGATACACAAATCAGAACAACCGGAAAGAGCGAAAGAGACCCAGCTCCTGTTGCGACGTAAGACAAACGGGGGAAAACGCTTTCTAACTACTAACTTTCAGGAGAGGGGTGATCACAGTGAGGTACTTTCGGGTCACCTAAAGGAGCGGGGGTTGAAAGGAGCCAGAGTGACCTAACGAAGACATAGGGGGGGAAAGAACGATCGCTATAGGTCTCCAAAAGGGTCGTTTTGTCATAATCCTGATACCCACTAAACGTACAAAAGAAAACAGAAAAACAACACAAACGGAGGGGAGGAGGTTAAGGGGGGGGATAAGGGGAGGAGGAAAAAAAAAAATTTTTGAAAAGCAAAAAAAGATTCTGCACTGAGTGCTTCGTCTGAATGGAAGGTAGTGACCCATAATGGCCCTTGACCAAAAAAATACACAAGCGCAAATGACACAGAACAAAAGAGGGATCAAACGGTAGGGGGGGAGAGGGTCCGTAGGGGGGGGGGGAAATATTTTGCATGCAAAGCGGGGGGAGGGGAGGTTGAGTTTCGTTTCGTTAGGAAAGGGCGTGGGAAAAATTATATGTCGGGGGAGGGGAAGGGAGTATGCAATGCTAGCAGATTAACATCAAGAGGGGGAAGGTTCGCGCTTGTAAAGGAAAAACGGCCAGGGAAAAAGCGTAAGAAAAGATGAAAGCAGGAAAAGGGGGGGGGGGTATTCGCGGAAGGGGTTCAGCCGGAAATACCTCGGAAAAAGAAACGGGGAAAAGAATCAAAAGTTGAAGGTCGACCATGGGCTAGAATGCTAAGACGTATCAGGCGAAAGAAATTACACGAAATATACACAGGATGGTATCTCTAGGAATAAACAAGGAAAGGACTTCAAAACAAGTAGCACTTTTCTCGAGCCACAGAATACGTTAAGTGAAATCGGTTAATATTGTGAATGAAGGGGGGTAAAGTGCTCGGAAATGGAAGGCATATGTAAAAGGGGGGGAGGGGATGAGTGACAAGGCAAGGCTCAGAGAATCCGAGGGAGAACTTTCCAAAAGACATCGGTTGCGTCTTACGCCGGAGGGAAGATATTACGTTTTTTCCACGGATGGTGAAGGGGGTTGAAAGGGGAGGAGGCAAACCAGGTTGATCGGGTATGAGTGGACCGAAAAAAGACTGCTTTGAAGAAAAAGAGGGAGAGAAAAGCATCGTACTGAGTTCGGGAAACACGGGTGAAAAAGGGTGGTCGTGGAAGGGAATTGGGGATACTTAGGTAAACTGAGAAAGGTCGAAAACACGTTAGGGAAGAAAAAATAAACTGATCGCTCGAAAACGACATCCGGCAATGGGAAAAAAGGGATTACAGGCAGAGGGAAGGGAAAAGGAAAACGCTGGAAGGAAGATTCAAGCGGCTCTCTTAAACGCCTAAGAAGGGGAGGAGAAAAGGAATAAAAAGGACCTCGAGAAAACGTATCGGATTGAGTGGGGGCAGGAAAACGCAACTTGAGCAATGGTTCCACGAACGACAAAATAATCATGCCGCTGAGGCTGAGAAGTTTTCAGCGGAAGAGGAAGAGAAGATACACTCCAAAATCCGCGCTGAATCTAAAAAACAACATGAGGGAAAAGCGAGATGACCGAAGCAAGCGATTCTCGACGTGGTGATGGGAGACGTATTAGCAAATCTCAAGAAATAAAGGAGGGTAGGATTCTTGTGGGTCAACCATTGGTCGGAAAGCTCTGAAACAAGAAAGGGAGGGAGGGGTTTTATCGAGAAGGAGGGGTTATAAAGGGTATTCTACGGGGGTTACGGGCAAAAAAAGAGAAGAGAATCGTAAAGGAAAGAATAAAAAAAAGGCATTTCAGCTTTAACCGGGAACTGAGCAAAACAAGGGAAACGTGGCGAGGAGACGAAGCTATGGGTGGGATCCCGAAACAATCTGTAAGACACAAATGTCCATAACAAAAGCAACAACGAAAAAACGGGTAGTCGGGGGGATCTAAAATAAAAAAGGGTACTCCATAAAAGAAAAGGGAAGGAGGGGGGGGGGTCTGTAAGCGTACTGGCCGACAAGGGGAAGAATCAAAATGGTTTGTCCGTTGGAGGAGCAGGGCAAAGGAAAACACAACCAGCCGGGGGAAGAAAAAAGAAAGAATTAAGATTAAAAAAGGAAAGCGGGAAGCGCTGCGGGGAAACAGGTTCAAGGAGACTCCTCTACGGAAATTCCATGCTCCCGAAGGCTTCACTAGGTCAAAACAAATGGAAAAAGGAAAGGAAGGTATACACAAATTTTGCGGGGGGCTGAAAAAAGAAAGGTACATTGGGAGGAAGAAGGGAAAGAGTCTTTACTTTGAGAACTGATCCTTTAATTACTGGTTTGGGATGTATATCAGGGAAAGAACATTATAGCTTCACCTTCAAGGGGAGGAATGTTCTGGGTTAGTGGTAATAGATAGGTAGGCTGTCGCCTGAACCAAAAGTGAAAGCGAAAGAAAAGGAGCGCGTTACTCTATGCAGCGGCCCTTTGTAAGCGGAGGACAAAGAAAATCTATAAAGGGGAATGCTAGCAACATTTTGGGGCGATTGAAGAGGCGCCGAAAAGGAAGAGAATTCTTCCCCTATTGGGAAAAACATAATAACCCAACAAGAAAGGCCCGAAGGTGCGGAGGATACAAACTCCAGTCACATTGAGACACCGATGACCTTTCTCGAATCAAAAAAAGGGCGATCAAGTCTGGATCAACTGGGAACTCCACCGGGGGGGGGAAGAGCTGACGCACGGATAAAACGACGAAAGAAAAGAGGGAAAAAACGGACTGGCGATATATGGTTGACGTTTAAAATCTTTTTCATGAATCCACAAACCACTACCAGACTAGAGAGCAAAGCAAACAACCCGAAATAGATGGTGGCTTTTCGGGGTTTCCGGATTAGAAAACGCGCACTTTTGAAAAAGAATAAGAATCTCTCACAAGGAAGGGAGGTCGGAGGGGGAGGAAGTTAAGTGAAAAAAGAGCAACCACTATCTCCCAGGGGGGGGGGGGGGGGGGGGGGGGGGGGGGTGGTGGGTTGGGGTGGGGGGGGGGGGGGGGGGGTTGTTTTGTGGGGGTTGTTTTTGGTGTTGTTTGTGGGGTGGGTGGGGGTGGGTGTTGGGGGGTGGGTGTGGTGTGGGTGGGGGGGGTGTTTGGGTGGGTGGGGGTTTTGTGGTTTTTGGGGGGTGTTGGTTTGTGGGGTGGGGGTGGTGGGTGGGGGGGTGGGGGGGGGTGGGTTGGGGTGTGTGTTGGTTGGTTTGGGTGTTTGGGGGGGGTGGGGGGGGGGGGGGGTGGGGGGGGGTGTTTGGTGTGTGTGGGGGGGGGTGGGGGTTGGGTTTGTTGGGGGGGGTTTTGTGTGGGGGGGGGTTTTTGTTGTTGTAGGGAGGGTGTGGGTTTGGGGGTTGTGGTTCCAAAAGTTTTTAGGAGAATATCGGAATAACTCCTAAAACCAAACTCCCTCCGAGTATTTGGAAGGAGGTGATAATCAGGTTGGTTTCATCCCTTAGACTTGGAAGGGGGAAGTATATGTTTGTTTTTGGTTTCGACGGAATTATGGCTTGGAGCTACACGTAATAAACGAAAAAAAAGGGGAAGCGGGCAAAATATACTGCGAAAAACTTACGCAATGAGGGGGGTTTCGAGAAGACAAAAGGAAAAAAAAGGAAAGGGGAAAACAGAAGTTATGAGGACTAGAGGCAAAATACGTTCTTTCACTTTTTGACAGGCCGCAACGCATTGACAGCCCTATCACGGTACTTGCGCCCCCGAAAGGCAAAATTGAAGTCGGCAGAACGTTATACTACGAGGAGGAGGGCGGAGAGAAGGACTAAATACATAAACGAAAAAAGAAAAATGCGGCAGGGACTACAAGGGGAAAACTAATGGGGTTGTTGAGAAAAACGCCCTGTAACGGTCTATTTTGGGGGGAGGCAAAAATACGGGGGGGAAGGGATGAATATGTTCAGGAAAGGGGGAAAAGTGAGAGACGGAAATCTTTAAGAAGGTCCATGAAAAGAAGGTACGGGAAGAGCGGGAAAAGGAAGGGTCAGTGCGACTTGAAACAGATGACAGAGTTTTCTAAAATGGATCCCATCCTAATTTTGAAAGGTGCTTCCAAAGAGGCGGTTTGAAAAGATCAAGGCAACAGAAAAGGGGGAAACTATTAAGAATCGAGTGACAACTCATACCGTTGGGGGGGGGTTTTGTGGGTGTGGGTGGTGTTGGGGGGGGTGGGGGGTGGGACATTGGGTAGGAGCGAACAGCATCGGGTCACTGAGGTTGATGGCTCGTGAAAGGGAGGAGGGGGGGGAAGGATGGTGGGATGTAAATGGGAAAAAAACTCTCAGCAATTGCGGTTAGAAAGAACGTCAGAGAGAGAAGAGGACCTACGTGCAGTCATGCAACGAGAAAGAAGAGAGCCGTGCTATCTCGGAAGGAGTTCCCGGACGCGTGCCCGGTTGCGTAGGATAACCGCGACTCGTAACTTACGCACCTTAAGTCGTTTCAGTTTGCATACTGCTCAAGGGGGGTTTTAAAACGAAATCGGGGAGAGAAAATCGTGAGGAGGGGGGCTGAGAAGACTGGGGGTTGGGGTTAAGATCGAAAAAAACACTCATATCCTTGAGAAAAAGCTGATTTAGATCTTAAAAAAAAAAAAGGGGGGGGGGAAGGAAAAAGAAGAATGACATCACGAATATGGAGTGATAACGTATTAACACGGGGGAAACGTCGCAGCAACACACGATCTTCAGATTATGAAGGGAGGACGTGAAACATTGCTCCAAGGAGAGTATTCCAGGAAAGAGGGACTTAAAGGGGAGGAGGTACGAGGAGAGGGGTGAGGAAACATTTATATGGTTCTCCAAGCAAAAAGAGTAGGGGAGTGGAAGGGGAAAGAAGGGCGCAGGCATCTGTCCCTTAAAAAATTCCTGAAAGCTTGCGATTTTCAAATAACATTCTGGGAAAAGGGAAATGGATTCCCCTGGAAGAATCTGCCTGCATATAAAAAGGAAAAAGGGGGAGAAGTTCTTACTAAAGAGTCATCCACCAATAAACAGGCAGACAACAACGTTTTGGGGGACCATGAGGAACCGATCTAACGACAGAATTTAGATATTGAAAGCGGAGTAGGGTGGGGGCCCGAGCAAGGAAAACCAGTGGGGGATCATGAACTTGTTGACCTTTGAGGAAAAGCTTCAAAAAAACAAAAAAGACCAAAAATCCGTGGAACGGAAAAGAATTCCGCAGGAGAATATAACAAAAAAAGGTTGAGTGAAGGGTGACGAAAAAAAGGGTTCCATTGAAGAACGTCTGAGTGTCAATTCCATCAACTTCTCGGCTTTCCGACACTTTAAAAAGTAGGAAAACAATTAAAGGGAAATTGAAAAAATTAAGAGGCTGGGTTAGAAAGGCGGGGAGGGGGAGAAGGGGGGGGAACGCAATGGGTAACGGGTAGATTGTGGTAGATACACTGGCGAGGTATTGGACGTGGACGTACTATCTGAGAAGGCGGCAGAGCGACAAAGAAATGAAAATTCATGGGGTGGACAGGTTCTCTGAGGGTTGAGGGTGAAATTCTTTGCGGCCTGAAAAAATTGAGAACCAGGCGCGCGGAAGAACTTCACCAAGGGGGGGGGGGAGACCGGCTTGTAAAACTTTGGACTCTCGAACACTACCCAATATGAGAAGTGGACTGCTAAAAAGACGGCATGGCTGATTGAATACCGTCAAGAAACCAGCAACAAAGGAAAGCAAACCATAACAACATACAGGACTGCACACCTAAGATTTTTCTTATGAACCGCAAAAAGAAAACTATTTGCCTCAAAGAAGGGACTATTAGTCAGGATTGCTACAGAGGGGGGGGGGGGGTGTCGTCAACATACAATTTCTCTACGTGGTGGGGAAGGAGAATAATGGCAACCTAAATCCAAACCATTCGAGGGGTGTGGGGGGGAGAAGCACGGCGGATCGGGTCATAATCCGTACCCCTAACAAACAAAATACAGAAAAGCTCTCTAACACAACACGTAAAGCGTATGGGAATGGGGGGGGAGGGGTTATCCATAACACCTTTGGTACAAAGAAGCGAAGCGGAGCACAATGGATGGCTGAGGTCGTATGCAGGCACTGCTCAAAAACAAGAGAGGGAAAGGAAAGAACGTCCTGAATATAGCATCAAAAGAAAACCAAGCTCAAGTAAGGAAGGGGGGGAAAGAAAGAACGGGTCTGGGTAAATTCACGGGGGGAGGGGGGAAGGTAAGATAGGGGGAGGGGGGACTTTAACATGATGATATTCTTAGAAACAATCCAGGGCCGCATAAAAGAAGAAGGAGAAATGACTATCACGAGGGGGGGGAGGTGGGGGGGGAGGCGAACACAAACGACGTGGAAACCGGAGGAAAAATGAACTATACAGGAAAAAGTAAAATGTGGCATTCCGGGAACTTTAAAGCAAAGAGAAATGAGTCAACCGACATAAATCTGCTTACAGCAATGCTAAGGGAGAATGGGGAGGAGAAGAGGTAAGAAGGAAATATAGCAAGTCAGTGTTTAAGCTAAGAAAAAGGAGGACAAGAAAAGGGGATGGGCCAGGGAAGGGGTGAAAACTTGGGGTCGAGGGGTGGGAGGAAACTGAATACAGGTGGAAGGGTCGGTTAAGATGGGGAAAGTTAAATTGCTCGAGCATATGGGGGGAGTCGGATGATGGATTGGAAAACAGGGAAGTTCCAGGGTTCGTAAACTTGAAAAGAGAAAAGAGGTCGGAATGATTAAGAGCGAATCAGGGGTTACGGGGACCTTATTGGGGGGTCGGGTTGGGAAAGCTAATCAAAGGAAAAAGAAAATTGGAAGATATTATAGTAAATACCGGTCCGCCTCAAAAATCAGAGGGGAGGGGGGAATCGACAAAGGCAGAGAGGTACCTTGAAGGGGAGAGGTCGGTTCAAACTAAGACAAAACTTTTTAGCTTGCAGTTGAGGGGGGTGGTGACTACCATGGGGGTCGTTACTGACAGAAGTTTTCCTTTAACAACCTTAGGGCCAGGCGCGCTGGCTTAAGTGATATAAAAAGCAGGGGAAAGAAAAAGGATTAAAATGCCCTCTTTCATCATCACTTCGCAGGAAGGGAGAGGAGGCAGCTTCACTAACCGGCATTTGGAAATTGATACCCTCGTTCCAGGAGGGGCACCTGAAGGGAGAAGGTGGGCATACTGAAGAGGGAATGTTGCCAAAAGAACGCCAACAGAAATCAATAAAAAGAGGGAGTGGACTGAAAAAATCCTGAGGAACGACTAAAAATAGAAGAGATAAGACGCTAACATCGAGAGAATAAAAACCAACGGGGGAGGGGGGAAAAAAGGAAGATGAATCTCGACTAATAGGGAGGGGATTAAAAGGGAGAGACGGGCCAACGAGACTCATCATCATACTATAATGGGCGGGTTCTGTCATGCTCAAGCCGGGGAGCGTAGGAAAAAAGAAAAAGAAGGAAGGGTGCTAAGCTTGTTAGAAAAGAGCCAAGGAAGGGGAAGGGGACGTGAGTTAATGCGAGATGAGAAACCTCCAAGAGTTAGTGGATCGTCATGGGAATAGGAGAACCTGGCAAGTTGGTCACCGGGGGGGTGGGGGGGGGGTCAAAAAAAACGGGCGTAATGGCGGTATGGGAAACGAACTAGCAGCACGAGACAGGGAGGAAGAACACCAGACACTCAAACTACAACTGTTCAAAAAAAACGGGGGTCTACATCTAAATCATGGACAGATGAGTAAGAGCGAAGGGACTAAAAGCCATTATTAAGGGAAAATGGAGGGGCCATTGAAAAGTTGAAGAAAAAGAGAGAAATTTGAAGTGTGGTGCTTGCTCAAAAAAACAACCCGCAAACATATTTTTATCAGGATCGTATCCCAGAAAGAAAAAAAATGTCAACTGGAAAGGAAAAGATTCGCAGCAATAAAGTCTTCCATCATAAAAAGAGTGGATGAAAAAGGAAAATTTCGAGCCTGAAAATTAGTACAAAGGTCACACCGGAAAGTTAAGAACGTAGTGCAAGGCTTGGGAGAAAAAATAGAAAAAAAAGGTGTACGTGAAAGAGCGGGGAGAAAGAACGGGGTAGAAGAAAAGTAATTACTATTGTATGTTCATTTCAGTTATTTGGCAAGTACGAGGTGACGCATTGCCAGAAAGAGAACTATCACGGGAATTACTTCAAGAAGGTGGCAAAGGAGTGGAGGGGGGGCAAGGGTCAAGGGTATGGTCATGAAGTACCAAAAGTTCGAAAATGGACGCAATTAATATAGAGGGAGGGCAGACGCCGTGGCCTTTGGTAAGTGGGGGAGGCGAAAAACATAAACCCCTCCTTGAATATTAAGGTCTTTCTATCTGTTTGGCCGATTGACAGAGGGTACGCCGAAAACGCTATATTAAAACGGCATTGAGAACAAACTACGGCCTACATGTTGCCTCACAAAAACCCGGGGAGGATCGCCGATACTACGGATATGGGGTCTTCTTTTCACAGTGATGAGAGAGGAGTAGGGTCACAGGGAAAAAACGGTGGGTGAAGAAATGTTAGAAGGCCATAAAAACCTCCACTTGTGAGCCGAGGATCTTATCTGGGGGGGGCTAAGAAAAAAACGGCCGAAGGGAGAGTTTTGGGGAGATCGCAAAACCAGAAAAGAAGAGAAAAAACACAAATATTGTTGGAAATGGTTGACGTATTATTAACGACAAGGAGGAAAAAAAAGTTTGGGAGGAGGACAAAAATATAAGGCAAAAATGATGAGGAGGGGGAGGAATGTGAAGTTAGGTCAGAGGCTCCTTCAACCACTGCCCTGTCTCAGGTTATCCGGAAGAAGAAAAAATCACGGCTGAGGCACCATCAAACTCGTACAAATCAAGTGAGAGAAGCGGGGCCGGGAGTGTGGGGGAGGGGCCTCAAAAGCGATGAGGTGACTGGTAGTATGGTGTCAAGGTTGGGGAATTTTGGAGGCGAAACGGATGGAAGAGAAGGCAATGCCTAGGAAAGAATATAAAGGCACGAAGAAGGGGGATTCGCTCTTACCAAAAAAACAGGGGGGAAAGGGGGGAGGGGACCAAAAGGGGGAACAAGCTCCGACGTCGAGAAACAGGTTGTGTCAAAGCCGCAAAGCGAGGGTAAAGGAAAAATATCAAATGGACTAAACCGTCATGAGGAGAGTGCTATGAGGCTCTGGATTGATGAGTATCAGATAGTTACACAGGAAAGCTACAGATACACAGACGGATCAATTTTAGCTGACGAAAAACTGAATCTGTCCAGGACCGACAGGGAAACTTGGGGGGGTGATTGTGGTGCCAGCAGTACAAGATGGTTTAATATTTGTCCTTAATTTTTAAGGGGGCTGAAGGAAAGTCGTGGAAGGACTTTCAAGGTAGGGATGATGGTTGAAAAATATAGCAGGTCCAAGAAGGAGGGGAAACCAAGATGGAAAAAGGGGGCAAACTAATGAGTAGCATCCTTCTAATCAAAAGGGGCTTGGGCCAAGATTTAAGTTTAGCTATCAAACAACATCCAAGGGGAATAGGGGATAGGAAGGGAAAGCAGGGGGCTCCCCATGGAGCAGAAGAAAAGAGGATGAGGGGATAAAGGAAGGGAAAAAACGTTAAAACTGTGATTGGCCGTGTTGGTGCGACAGAACTGTGGGAGGGAAAGGGGGCAGCATGAGACGTGGAAAAAAGGTGAGAAAAATACCGTCAGTCAAGGCTGCTCGTGGACTGGGAGACCATCAATTACCATGACCCGCTTGAAAGAAACGGCCCGCGAGACGATTCATCCCCGGAAGCCTACTACGGAGGAGGAAAGCAGCTCAGTCATCGACAACCTAAGGGTCTTGAATCAGTCCCTTAGGAGAAGGTTTTCAAGAAAGAAACAATATTAATCGGAGAGCAGAGCGTGCACTGATCTTGGGGAAAAGAACGGAAGCGGAGGAAAAGAAAAAAGAGAACGTCTATCTTCAGACAAAAAAAGAGTATGAGGAAAATCTATTACACATCAAGCGAGAGTAGACGAAGGATATTGGAGGGCTCCAGTATTTACTATTAAGATAGCAGAGAGGAAGGAGATTAAGGGAAGCTGTTACTTTCTCGGGCTCAAAAAGGGATATCGCTATGGGGTCTTAGTGGAGGGACGGCAAAGGTATACCGGTATATCCAAATGGCCTTCAAAGGAAGGAAAAAAAAAAGCGAAAGAGGACCATACATGAGGAAGAAGCAGACTTCATGGTAATATGTGGAAAATGTCGCCCGTCAACAGGAAGGGGGAGGGGGAAGCAACAGGAAAGTCTGTAATTTAGAGGGCAACAAGAACAGACACAATCACGGTCAAGACAAAAAGTTTTGTAAAGCTGGTTTTTTAACAATACATTTGAACAGATGCCTTGTAGAGAGTCTAAAAGAAAGGGAGAAAGTGGGTGGTGGGATGCTTACTATCAAATAGAAATTTTATTTGGGGCCGGAAGGTTGAAAAAAGGGGGGGGGGAACCTCCGGGGAAGACAAACTGCAAGATAATATGTTATAAAGAACACCGACATCTTTCATCGGGGAAAGTGCGAACTGGATCCAAGATAAGCCGCTTACGAAAGGTTGACAATCCCCAACAAGAAGGTCAGCACTGGAAAAAGGGGAAAAAAACATTCAATTTTCAAGCTTGGGGCTAAAAATGATTGCGTGACCTTGACTCAAGGGGTCGGGGCTAGGGTACAAGGTTTTAAGGGGAGAGAAAAAAAAGAATCGTGTGTGGGAGGTATGTGGGGGCAGTACTACTATAATCCTTAAGCCTCATACTCTATGGTCTACACTGAAAATGGGGGTTCTGGATGGTCTGGAGGGTTAGCAAGGGGAGGGTTCTGTGCCTACCAAAGAAAAAGGAGGCAAGTTAGAGATCTTCATCGGGGATTGAATTTGTTGGGAACTGGGGGCAAAGAACACAATAAAAAACATGATTATCTGATTTGCAGTGGGGAGAGGGAAAGAAGGGAGGAAGCACCTAAACAGCATTTAGCGAAAACGACAACATATAAACTACTATGCACAGAAGAACGGTCGTAACCAGGCCAACCGACGGGGGACTAGAATACTGAGGGCTGGAAGCTTGACCTAAACTTAGATAGGTCAGGGCACATTGGAAAGCGAGAATGGGGTGGAGGAGGAAAAAGGGGGCAAAAACGAAGAAAAAGGGGGGAGAAGACTTGACTTAGAAAAGTGTATCGCCCAACGTTGCGTTATTGGGGGGTTTCATAAATCAGATAACCCAGAAAAAGGAAGAAAAAAAGCTCTCCCACAGGAGCTATTCAGCATCTATTATTCTTCTGGTCGTTGGTTATCCGGAGGGAACAACGATCACAGCCAGTGGGGGGGAAAAAAGAGAGGAGGAAAGGGGAAACAAAAATGATGTCATCTGTCCTTATGGGTTCCTACACTCCTTCCCACTTAGCGCAAACCTGTCGCCAGTTGGAAACCGAAAAATATCAGAAGAAACAGGCGAAAAGAAAGGAGGGGGAGAGCCGTCTTTATAAGGGGGGAGAACGCAACTCTTTAGTCTGGTCTTATTGGAGGGGTTGGGGGGTGC